>Ga0209368_1001267_pt1 | contig 11717 bp, 11 predicted proteins | sample EBPBio242008_DNA_FD_185862 | JGI IMG/M metagenome (GOLD analysis project Ga0209368, IMG submission 185862) | Wastewater treatment Type I Accumulibacter community from EBPR Bioreactor in Madison, WI, USA - Reactor 1_4/24/2008_ DNA (SPAdes)... | ecosystem: Engineered > Bioreactor > EBPR >...
CAATGATCTCGCCATGGGGGGCCAAGGCGGCGTGGGCGGCTACCGGAACGCGGAAGGGAACAACATCGGTGGCGGCGGCGGTGGTGGCGGCTTTGGCGCGATCATCACCGGCCTGAACGGTGACAGCGGCACGATCACAGCCGAGATTCTGGGCGGATGGGGCGGCGATGCGGGCCAGCTGAAGACCTCGGGCGGCGGCGGCAATGGCGGCACCGGGCTGCTGATCTACCAGCCCAAAGGTGACAACGTCATCACGATCGCCGGCAATACGCAGATCCAGGGTGGCAGCGGAGGCTGGGGCAACACAAAGATGGGTGATGGCGCAAGGGGCATTGTCCTGCAGGACGGCACCGGCAACAACACAATCAACATCGCCGGAGCCGTGAGTGGCGGCAATGGTGGCGAGAACCCCCTCACCAACTCTGCCCCGGGCAACGGCGGCAACGGCGTCGCCGTCGTCAACATGGTCGGCACGACCACGCTCAACATTTCCGGCAGCGTCGCCGGCGGGACGAGTTCGCCCGTCCCCGACGGAACCGGCGGTGTGGGGATCATCGGTGCGGACCTTGCAATCCAGTTGACCGGTACGGCAAGCGTCGCAGGTGGTGGCAACGGCACTGGCGGCGGGCAGGCGGCGGCCATTGCCTTCACCGGCGGCACCAACACGCTGACCCTGAACGCCACCTCGGCCGGCGCCCCGACCATTTCGGGGGCCATCACCCATGCCGGCACGACGGACGCGCTTGCCTTGGGCGGGACCGGCGCGGGCACGATCGATTCCAGCGTGATCCAAGGTTTCCAATCCTTCGTCAAATCCGGCACATCGACCTGGGCCATCACCGGCGGGCCGATCGACAACATCGACACCTGGGTGGTGAACGGCGGCGCCCTGTCGATTTCCGGCAACCTGTCCAGCAACAACGCAGCCATCACCCTGACCGACGCCACGCTCGAAGCCACAGCCGATGTCGTGCTTGACGAGTCGATGCAACTGTCCGGCGCAAGCGGCATTTCGGTGGCATCCGGGGCCTATGTTGTTGCGCCCGCCCTCATGACAGGTACGGGCACATTCACCAAGCAGGGCGACGGCGCGCTGTTCATGTCTGGCAACAGTTCCGGCTACACCGGCGACGTCATCATTCAGGCCGGCGTTCTGGGTCTGGACGGCCTCGACCCGCTGAGCAACGTCTCAAGCTGGACGCTGTCGGGCGGCAGCTTCGACATCTCGCAAAACGACGTCCCCGTCACCGCGCAGAACTTCTCCGGCTCATCCGCCCAATCCGACGTCAACATCGGCAGCAATGCCCTGACGCTGGCCCAGCCCGCCGACGCCAGCTATGCCGGCACCTTCACCGGCACCGGCACCCTGACCAAGACCGGCGCGGGCACCCTGGTTCTGACGGCCGACAGCCTCTTCAGCGGCACGACGATCATCGACGGCGGCATCCTGCAATTCGGCACCGGCGGCACCACGGGCTCGGTCGCCGGGGACATCGTCAACAACGCCACGCTCAGCTTCAACCGGTCCGACGATTTCACCCTGAACAACGCGATCAGCGGCTCGGGCAACCTGCTGCTGGAAGGCAGCGGCAGCGCGACCTTCGGCACCGCCTACAGCGGCAGCATCACCGCCCTCGCCGGTGGCATCCGTCTGTCCGGCGACACCCTGGCCAACGCCTCGGCCGTCCTGGGCAGCGGCGCGGTCCTGTCGGGCACCGGCTCGGTCGGCAGCCTCACGGTGCTCGGCTCGGGCATCGTCGGTCCCGGCAATTCGCCCGGCACCATCACGGTGAACGGGCCGCTCAACTTCTCCAGCGGCTCGATCTATCAGGTCGATGCCACGCCCACCGGCCAAAGCGATCTGATCACTGCCAGCGGCACCGTCATCCTGTCGTCCGGCAGCACGGTCCAGGTGGTCGCGGCGCCCGGCTCCTATGCGGCGAACACCACCTACACCATCCTGACCTCCGACAACGACATCAGCGGCGCCTTCAGCAGCGTCAGCAGCAACTACGCCTTCCTGACCCCCTCGCTCAGCTACGATCCGAAGACCGTCTTCCTGACGCTCACCTACACCGGCACCGACTTCGCCAGCCTCGCGCAGACCGGCAACCATGCCGCCACGGCCAATGCGGTGCAGGGCCTGGGCTTCGGGAATGAAGTCTTCGACACGATGCTCCTTCTGTCCACAGAGGCGGTGCCCGGCGCCTTCGATGCCCTGTCGGGTGAGGCCTATGCCTCGGCCAACACGGTGATCCAGCAGCAGTCGATCTACCTGCGCAGCGCGGTCGATGACCGCCTGCGCCAGGGCCTCACCGGTCAGGGCAGCGGCATCGCCGCCCCGGCCACTGCGCCGGGCAACGACCTGTCGCCGATGTTCTGGATGCAGGCCTATGGCGGCTCGGGCGACACCTCGTCCGATGGCAATGCCGCCCGCATCGACAACAGCATCGGCGGGCTCCTCCTCGGCGCCGACCTGGCGCTGGACGCCAACGTGCGGGCCGGCATGTTCGGCGGTTTCAGCCAGTCGACCTTCGATGCCGATGACGTCAACTCCTCCGGCTCGATCGACAGCTACAACCTCGGCCTCTACGCCGGCGGGCAATTCGGCGCCCTCGGTGTGCGGGGCGGCGCGGCCTATGCCTGGAACGATGTCTCCATGTCGCGGACCGTGGCCTATCCCGGCCTGACCCAGGACAATGCCAGCAGCTACAACGCCAACACCACGCAGGTCTTCGGCGAACTCGGCTACCTGATGGACGGCGGCGCCTTCCAGTTCGAGCCTCTGGCCGGCCTGGCCTACATGCATGTCAACGGCGCGGACTTCACCGAAACCGGAGGCGCTTCGGCACTCTCGGGTTCGACCGACAGCATGGACACCTTCTACTCCACGCTTGGCCTGCGCGTCTCAAGCGCGATCCAGGTGGGCGGCCGCGACCTGACCTCGCACGCGACCATCGGCTGGCAACATGCCTTCGGCGACATCACGCCCGAAACCTCCGTTGCCTTCGCGGGCGGATCCAGCCCCTTCACCGTGGCGGGCGCCCCCATCGCCGAAAACACCCTGCCCCTTCAGGCCGGCATCACCTTTGCGCTGTCCGACACGGCCCAGATCGACGCCTCCTACCTCGGCCAATTCGCCGAAGACGCCATGCAGAACGCCTTCACACTCCAGTTCTCGATGAAGTTCTGACGCCCGGGCACCCCGGCTGGCAGCGGCACGGATCATTGCGTCCAAGCCGCTGCCAGCTCACAGACTGGGACAATGCTCAAGTCGCTCGTACGCTCCGCGACCCGCCAGATGCCTTACGGCCCCTGCTCCACCTTCCGCGCAGCAAGGCGTAGGTCGGGGTTCACCCCGACTCACTCGTATCGAGCCGTCCAACCCAAACCGTCGCGCGACGCCAGTGTTTACCCCGGCACGATCCAACCCATGACCGTCTGCGCTGCGCAGCTGTCGCGCCGAGATCGGCGAAGTGAACCCCGCCCTCCGGCTTGCAGGGCATCGCCGCCCATGCTCTCAAGTTCATCCTGCACTCAGGCGCCGCCAGGTTGCGCTGACCAGACAGTGCCGTTCAGCACGGCGACGCCAGCCACATCCCGCCCGATCTCGGGAAGTCCGGTCTTAGGCGAGGTGAACTCTGCCCTACGGCTGGCGGAGAAAACACGGCTTTGCTGCACGCTTCACATCTTGCCGATCCCTTCCACGACAAGCCTGATGATCTTCCTGATTTCCACCTCATCGACTGCCCCTCTCGGAAGGGCACTCATCATCGCCTGTCCATAGACCGCCAGCAGGATGAGCGCCATGAAACCGGCCGATTCATCCAGTCGAATTTTCCCCTGCCTCTGACCAAGCATGACGATGTCGCGCACAAGCCCTTGAAATGTAGGGCGGTCAGGCGGCGGCTCATGGGATGGCCGCTCGTTTGGCGACAACGCAAGCCGGGCCAGTGCGGGATTGGCAAGACACCAGCGTGCACTGTCTGTGAACACATCCCCCAGCAACCCCACGGCATCCTCGTTCGCCGAAATTCTCGCGCGATAGCCCGCATCAGCAGCCTCGGCCCGTGCAATCAGACACAGGGCGATGTCCTCCTTCGAGCGGAAGAGGTTGTACACGGTCTTGCGGGTCAGTCCGGCGCGAGTGGCGATGTCTTCGACCGAGGTGCCGTCAAAGCCCGAGTCTCGAAAGGCGGCATCCGCAGCATCAAGTATCTGGGCGCGTGAGCGGTCTGTACGTTTCATGCTTGCCATGATTACACAGTAGTGTATTTTTACACATGAGTAAACTCATCGGCGACCCCATGCTTACCAAGTTCGGGCAGGAAATCTGGATCGCAGACGGGCCGATCGTGACGGCGACGGCCGGGTTTCACTACCCCACCCGCATGGCCGTTCTCCGCCTGACCAACGGCGATCTTGTGCTTTGGTCGCCAGTGGCACCGGACCCTCATCTGCTTGCAGAGATCGAGGCCTTGGGCACAGTCCGCTACCTGATTGCGCCGAACAGCCTGCATCACACCTTCCTCGCCGATTGGCACCGCCGCTATCCGGATGTCCCCATCTTCGCTCCGCCCGGCCTTCGAGAGAAGCGCCCAGATATCACCTTCTCCGGCGAGATTGGCGCTGATCTGCCCCCCGGCTGGGAAGGGCAGATCGACGTGGTCGTGGTTCGCGGCAACCGGATCACGACGGAAGCTGTATTCTTCCACCGGGCCAGCCGGACAGCGATATTCACGGACCTGTTGCAGCAGTTTTCGACGGGGTGGTTCACTGGCTGGCGGGCAATCGTGGCCAGGCTTGATCTGATGCTAACCCCAGGGCCCGCCGTTCCCCGGAAGTTCCGCCTGGCCTTCAGCAACCGGGCGGCGGCGCGCGAGGGACTGCGCCAAATCCTGTCTTGGCCCACCGAGATGGTCCTGATCGCTCACGGCACGCCAGTAACCGAAGATGGCCAGGCCTATCTTGAGCGTTCGTTCAGGTGGCTGTTTCAGCCGTAGGTCGGGGTTCACCCCGACTCACTCGCGCCGGCCCGTCCTATCCCCACCACCCCGCGACGCCAGAGTGAACCCCGGCCTACGCCCCCGTAGGGTGCGCATTCATTGCGCACCACCGCTCATGCCAGGCCTCCCGCGCCCGCAGGGCCCCCTCGGACAATCCTTAAGTCCAAGTTAATCCGCGCTCGCAACCCATTGAAATCCCTCGAACGGAGCAAGCGTCCGAGCTCGGACGCCCCCTCACTCCACCTTCAGGACGATCTTGCCCACATGGCCCGACCCCTCCATCCGGGCATGGGCCTCCGCCGCCCGGTCCAGGGGGAACTCGCTGTCCATCACCGGGGCAAAGCGCCCGGTCCGGATCAGCGGCCAGACATGGGCCTCGACCTCCGAGGCGATGCGGGCCTTGGCCAGGTCGGACTGGGGCCTGAGCGTGGACCCGGTCAGCACCAGCCGCCGGGTCATCATCTCGGCAAAGTTCACCTCGGCCTTGGCCCCCTGCAGGAAGGCGATCTGGACCAGCCGCCCCTCATCCGCCAAGGCCCGGATGTTCCGGGCGATGTAGGGCCCGCCCACCATGTCCAGGATCAGGTTGGCTCCGCCCATCCCCTTCACCTCCGCCGCCCAGTCCTCGTCCCTGTAGTTGAAGGCCCGCTCGGCCCCCAGTTCCACGCAGGCCGCGCATTTTTCGGCCGACCCCGCCGTGACGAACACCCGCGCCCCAAGCGCCCGGGCGATCTGGATCGCCGTGGTCCCGATCCCGGACGACCCGCCATGAACCAGGAACCGCTCGCCCCCCTTCAGCCCGCCCCGCATCACCACGTTGGACCAGACGGTGAAGCAGGTCTCGGGCAGGCAGGCCGCCTCGCGCAGGCTCATCCCCTCGGGCACCGGCAAGGCATGGTCGGCCATCGTCACCGCATATTCGGCATAGCCTCCGCCCGGCAGCAGGGCCGTCACCTTGTCGCCGATCTTCCAGCGCGTGACGCCCGCGCCCAGTTCCACCACAGTCCCGCTCGCCTCCAGCCCCGGCAGCGGCGAGGCACTGGCCGGCGGCGCATACATCCCCGCCCGCTGCAACGCATCGGGCCGGTTCACCCCGGCATAGGCCACGCGGATCACGATCTGGCCATGGCCCGGCACCGGCACCGGCAGGATGCAGGGCTTCAGCACCTCTGGCCCGCCCGGCGCGGTGATCTCCACAGCCCGCATGGTGTGAGACAGGGCCATCAGCGCACCCGACCCGGCAGGCCGTCCTGCCCCTGGGGCGCATGCACCCGATCCAGCAGCTTCAGCGGCCCGTTCATCAGCGCCTTGCCGATCGGGTTCTCGCCGAACGCCGCCTTGGCCTTCTCGATCCGCATCACATCCTCGATGCGGCGGTCAAGGAAGGCCCAGGTCGCCTCGTGCGCCGGACTGTCGTCGCCCAGCCAGTACAGCACCGTAGCCCCATAAACCGCCGAAAGCGTGGCCCGTTTCGAATACCAGTTCACATCGCGCGAGGTATCGCCAAGTGCGGTCCAGATCGCATCCGCGGTGCCCCAGATCAGCTTCGCGCCTTCGGCCGCATGGTTGGGCAATGCGAACAAAGCCGTGGCCCGCCGAACCACCTCTCGGTCCCCCGCAACCTGCAGCCGCAGACGCACCGCATGGGTGACCCGTTCGCGGAACCGCATCGTTGCCAGATCCTCGGTCGCCAGCAGTGCAGCCATTTCCGCATCGCCCCGCCGGTGCAGCGCCGCCGCCAGGTCCACCGCCCCGCGCGGGAACAGCCCCCGCGCCAGGTCCAGCGACACCCCGGCATCCCCGGCGGCTGCCCGGAACGTCGTGTCCGACCAGCCGTCGAAGGGAACATGGTCCAGCACCGTCCGCATCATCCGCGCGCGCGGGTCGTCACCTGTCTCGGTCATCGCTCTCACTCCGCCGTTGCGCCCAATCTAGCGCCTTCGCCGGCCCCCGCCATCCCCTCCAGGCTTGCCATGCCGTCACGGTCGGCCTCGGGGAGTGTGGCTTCTTGCAGCATCTGGCCGAACCCGGCCATGGCAACCAGCACCGGCTCGATTCGGCGGCCCTTCTCGGTCAGCGTGTATTCGGTGCGGGGTGGAACGGTGGGGATCACCTTGCGGTGAACCAACCCCTGATCCTCCAGCATCCGCAACCGTTCCGCCAGGATGCGCGGGCTGATTCCCGCCAGCGAGGCCTGAAGCTCGCTATAGCGCCGCGTCCCGCCAAAGAGGTCGCGGAAGATCAGAGTCGTCCACTTGCCCGACAGGATCTCGCTTGCCGCGGCGATTGGACAGGCAGGTGTGCATTCGGCTTCCACGGGCTGACTGGCGGACATGGCGGCTTCTCCATAGCTTCACTTTTGGTAACTACTTCACTTTGTGAAGTAAAGGCCCTAGTTTGCCTCGATCGCAACGCAGGAGCCTGCCATGCCCTTCCTTCGACCCGTCGCCTATGTCATTGGCCTTTCGCAAATCCTGCTGGCCATCTTGTACTTTGCCGTTCCTGCAGGCTTCGTCGCCTGGCAGGGCCTGACCCCGCCCGCGGCCGACGCCGGCTATCCGTTGGCCATGCTGGCGGCAAGGTTCCTGGTCTACGGCATCGGGATGTTCCACATTGCCCGCGACCCGGCCGGCAACCTGTTCTGGGCGCGAGGCATGGTGGCGATCCAGGTCATCGACCTGCTGGCTGGCGCCGCCTATCTGGCCGCGGGACTGATCACACCCGCCACGGCAGCCCTACCCATGGTCAACGCGGCGCTGTTCGCCCTCGCCCTGCACTGGGCGCTCGGCCAGGCCCGCCCCACGACGGCCGTTCGCGAGCGGGCAGCCTGACTGCCGCGTGAAGGTGGACAAGCCCGCCGCCTTCTGCTATCCGCGCCCGGCCTGCACATACCGTGCAACTCCAGCTTAGAAAGGTGGTGAAAACCACATGCAGGTCAGCGTTCGTGACAACAACGTCGAACAGGCCCTCCGGGCTCTGAAGAAGAAGCTCCAGCGCGAAGGCGTCTTCCGTGAAATGAAGCTCAAGCAGCATTTCGAGAAGCCGTCCGTCAAGAAGGCGCGGGAACAAGCCGAAGCGATCCGCCGCGCGCGCAAGCTCGCGCGCAAGAAGGCTCAGCGCGAAGGCGCTCTTTAAGGCGTTCTTGCCGACACTGGGGCCGAAAGGCCCGATATGGGCAGCCCCCGTCCGCGAGGCCGGGGGTTTTCCTTTGCCACCGCCCCGCATTCCGCGCGCAATGGGGTCGAACCGGCGAGCTGCGCCATGAAGGAGACCCCAATGCTGATCCGATATGGCTATGACATCACCGTGGACTGCGCGCAGGACACGCCGATGATCTCTATGATGTCGGTGCGCGACGAACGCCTTGACGACCTGCGGCGGCAAGATGCCATCGTCACCACGCCGTCCGTGCCGATCACCGCCTACCGCGACCAGTTCGGCAACACCTGCCGGCGCTTCACCGCGCCGGCCGGCCTGTTCTCGATCCGCGCCGATGCCACCATCGAAAGCAAGCCCACACCGGATCCGGCCTTCCCCGAAGCGCGCGAGACACCGATTGCGCAACTTCCGGACCAGGCCATCCTCTTCCTGCTCGGCAGCCGGTATTGCGAGACCGACAAGCTCAGCCAGATCGCCTGGGATCTGTTCGGTCAGACCGCGCCGGGCTGGGCGCGAGTGCAGGCGATCTGCGACTTCGTCCACAACCACATCCGCTTCGACTACATGAACGCCCGATCCACGCGCACCGCCTTCGAGGCCTGGCAGGAGCGTACGGGCGTCTGCCGCGACTTCGCGCATCTGGCCGTGGCCTTCTGCCGCTGCATGAACATCCCCACCCGCTATGTGAACGGCTACCTGGGCGACATCGGTGTGCCGGTCACCGGCCCGATGGACTTTGCCGCCTGGATCGAGGTCTTCCTCGACGGTCGCTGGCACACCTTCGACCCGCGCAACAACGTGCCCCGCATCGGCCGTATCGTTGTGGCCCATGGCCGCGATGCCGCCGATGTGCCGCTGATCCAGTCCTTCGGGCCGCATGTCCTGAAGAAGTTCACCGTCTGGACCGACGAAGTCGCGGCGGCCTAGACCGAAATCGCCGTGGTCCGGAACACCGTCCGCAGCGCAAAGGACGAATGCATCTGCGCCACCCCCGGCAGGCGCGTCAGATACTGGCGGTGGATGCGGGCGAAATCCTCGGTGTCACGGGCGAGGATCTTCAAGAGGTAGTCCGCCGTCCCCGCCATCAGGTGACATTCCAGCACGTCGGGCACCCGCTTCACCGCCTTCTCGAAGGCTTCCAGCAACTCGTCCGCCTGACCCTGCAAGGTGATCTCGACGAACACCGTGGTTGGTCGCCCCATCTTGCGCGCATCCAAGAGGGCGACATAGGCGGCGATATATCCCTCTTCCTCCAGCCGCTGCACGCGCCGGTGGCAGGCCGAGGGCGACAGGTTCACCCGTTCGGAAAGCTCTGCGTTGGTGACGCGCCCCTCTTTCTGCAGCACGGTCAGTATACGAAGGTCCGTCGCGTCCAGCTCGCTCATCGCGCAAGTTTCCCCCTTGTTTCGACCGATCAGCCGCAGAATCTTCCGTCAGCCTGCGCCCAGGCCGCCCAAAGATCAATGAGCTTCCATCCGTTTCAGTTGAAACTGCAACCACACGTTTCTGGGAGGAAACCATGAAGATCGGCTGCCCCAAGGAAATCAAGCCGCAGGAATTCCGCGTCGGCATGACACCCGACGCCGCGCGTGAGGCCGTGGCCCACGGCCATCACGTCTTTGTCGAAACCAACGCCGGCACGGGCGCAGGCTTCACCGATGCCGACTATGTCGCCGCCGGTGCCAAGATCCTTCCCACCGCGGAAGAGGTCTTCGCCACCGCCGACATGATCGTGAAGGTCAAGGAACCCCAGGCGGTCGAACGCAAGCGCCTGCGTGCGGGCCAGGTGCTGTTCACCTACCTGCACCTCGCGCCCGATCCCGAACAGACCCATGACCTGCTCGCCTCGGGCGTGACGGCCATTGCCTATGAAACCGTGACGGACGACCGGGGCGGCCTGCCGCTGCTGGCGCCGATGTCCGAAGTCGCCGGCCGCCTTGCCCCGCAGGTCGGCGCCTGGACGCTGCAAAAGGCCAATGGCGGCCGCGGTGTGCTTCTGGGCGGCGTGCCCGGCGTCAGCCCCGCCAAGGTACTGGTCATCGGCGGCGGCGTGGTCGGTACCCATGCCGCCAAGGTCGCGGCGGGCATGGGCGCGGATGTCACCGTGCTGGATCGCTCGATCAACCGCCTGCGCTATCTGGACGACGTGTTTGGCGGCCAGTTCAAGAACGCCTATGCCAGTGCCGGCAACACCATCGCGCTCGCGCGCGAAGCCGACATGATCATCGGCGCCGTGCTGATCCCCGGTGCGGCAGCGCCCAAGCTGATCTCGAAGGCGCAGCTGAAGGAGCTGAAGCCCGGCGCGGCGCTGGTCGATGTCGCCATCGACCAGGGCGGCTGCTTCGAAACCTCGCGCGCCACCACCCACCAGGACCCGATCTACGAAGTTGACGGCATCATGCACTACTGCGTCGCCAACATGCCGGGCGCCGTGGCCCGCACCTCGACCCAGGCGCTCGGCAATGCCACCATGCCCTTCATGCTGGCGCTGGCCGACAAGGGCTGGAAACGCGCCTGCGCCGAGGACAAGCACCTTCTGGCCGGCCTGAACACCCATGCCGGCAAGCTGACCTATGCCGCCGTGGGAGCAGCACTTGGCCTGCCGACGATTTCGGCGGCGGATGCGCTGAATATCTGATCCGGACCGGCGACGGAATCCCCGTCGCCGGACGTTCATGGGGTGCCAGACAACAGGTGCCCCATGACCATCCTCGGCTACAAACCCTCGACCCTGATCCTTTGGATCGTCCTTGCCCTTCCCGGCCTTGCCATGCTGCCCGACCTGTTCGGCAGCGACCCGCGGGCCTTTCACGGACTTCTTCATCCCACCGGCGAGTTTGCCGCCCGCTTCATGATCATCGGCATGATGGCCTCGGGCCTGATGCTTCTGTTCCGCGGGCAAAGCTGGCCGCGCTGGCTCGTACACCACCGCCGCGACATCGAGGTGGCGGCCTTCGCCTATGCCCTGCTGCACACCGTGATCTACGTCATCGACCGGGGCACGCTGGACCGCATCATCAACGCGCTGCCCCATACCGATATCTGGACGGGCTGGCTGGCCATGCTGATCTTTGTGCCGCTGGCCGTCACCTCGAACGACGCAGCCCAACGCTGGCTTCGCAGCGGATGGAAGACGCTGCAGCGCTTGGCCTATCCCGCCGCCGTGCTGGTGCTGATCCACTGGGCCGCCCTGCACAACTGGGGCAGCTGGCCGCCCGCCGCCGTGCACTTCGGCCCGCTCATCGCGCTGTGGCTCTATCGCCTGTGGTACTGGAACCTGCGCAGCCGTCCCGGCACGCCCGCCGCGGCCTGACCCCTGCCCTACACCAGCAGAAGATCGGCCGGGGTGACGATCGCCCCGGCCTGCAGGTCCGCCACCATCACCGCGCCCTGTGCGCCCGTGCCATCCACATCGAACCACAACGTCCGGTCGGTGGTGCGAAAGATGAACCGGTCGTCGGCATCCTGCGCCAGGTTGTCGGCGCGCGATTGGAACTGGCTTGCCGAAAGTGCGCCGCCCGCCGAAAGCCCGCCGCCGAAGCCCGCCGCCAC
>Ga0209368_1001270_pt1 | contig 11702 bp, 8 predicted proteins | sample EBPBio242008_DNA_FD_185862 | JGI IMG/M metagenome (GOLD analysis project Ga0209368, IMG submission 185862) | Wastewater treatment Type I Accumulibacter community from EBPR Bioreactor in Madison, WI, USA - Reactor 1_4/24/2008_ DNA (SPAdes)... | ecosystem: Engineered > Bioreactor > EBPR >...
ATGTAAGGAATGCCCAGAAGCACGCCCATCGCCTCGCCCACGCTGGACTTGCCGCAACCCGACACGCCCATCACCACCACGCGCAGGGTCACAGCGACACCGTGATCCCGCCATCGACGTAAAGGATGTGGCCGTTGACGAAACTGGAAGCGTCCGATGCCAGGAACAGGCAGGCCCCCACCAGCTCGTCCACCTGCCCCCACCGGCCCGCAGGCGTGCGCTTTTCCAGCCAGGCATTGAAGGCCGGGTCGGCCAGCAGCGCCGCGTTCAGCGGTGTCTCGAAATAGCCCGGCGCGATGGCATTGCAGTTCAGCCCGTGCCGCGCCCAGTCGGTCGCCATACCCTTGGTCAGGTTGCCCACCGCCCCCTTGGTCGCCGTGTAGGGCGCGATGGTGGGGCGGGCCAGCGCCGTCTGCACAGAGGCAATGTTGATGATCCGCCCCCGCTTGCGCGCGATCATGTGCCGCGCCACCGCCTGCCCGACGTGAAAGACGCTGGCGATGTTGGTCTGCAACAGCCGCTCGAAGGCTTCCGGCGGGAAGTCCTCCAGCGGCGCGCGATGCTGGATTCCCGCGTTGTTCACCAGAATGTCGATCGGCCCGACGCTGGCCTCGAACCCGTCCACCGCCGCCCGCGCCGCCGCATGGTCCGTCACGTCAAAGACCAGCGCCCGGGCGCCGGGCACCGTGGCCGCCGCGGCTTCGACCCGCGCCGCATCGCGCCCGTTCAGCACCACCTCGGCCCCCGCCGATGCCAGCCCCTTCGCCAGCGCAAAGCCGATGCCTTGCGACGAGCCGGTAACCAGCGCGCGCCGCCCCGTCAGGTCGAACAGCTTCAGTCCTGCCGGTAGTGTCATGCCTGCCCCCAGGGTCCATGCGGCCGGTCAAGGCCGTCCACGCGCTGAAACCCGTGCGCGCCGAAGAAATCGCGTTGCGCCTGGATCATGTTCGCCGTGCCCCGCGCCGTGCGCATCGTGTCGAACCAGGCAAGCCCCGCCGAAAGGGCCGGCAGCGCCAGCCCGTTCAGCGCGCCCGCCGCCACCACCTGCCGCAGCGCCGGAACCGTCTCCTCCAGCATCGACGCGAAGCCCGGCGCCAGGATCAGGTTGCGCGCCGGATCCTCGGCCAGAGCCGCCGCCATGTCGTTCAGCATGGCCGAGCGGATGATGCAGCCCGCCCGCCAGACCCGCGCGATGGCCGGCAGGTTCAGCGACCAGCCGAAGGCCGTGGATGCCGCCGCGATCATGCCGAAACCCTGCGCATAGCACAGGATCTTGCCCGCGATCAGCGCCTGTTCCAGCGTGTCGGTCGCCAGACCCTCCACCCGCTGCGGCCCCGGCCCGAACCGCGCCTCGCCCGCCGCCCGTTCGGCCCGCCGCGCGCTGGCGTTGCGCGCCATCACCGCCGCCTCGATCACCGGGATCGGCGTGCCCAGATGCTGCGCCTCGACCGCCGTCCAGCGTCCCGTGCCCTTCTGCCCCGCCGAATCCAGGATCACGTCCAGCATCGGCCCGCCCGAAACCGGGTCCACCGCCGCCGCCACCTCGCCCGAGATCTCGATGAGGTAGGATTTCAGCACACCCTCGTTCCAGCCCCGGAACACCCCGGCAATCTCGTCCGCCGGCATCCCCAGCCCATCGCGCAGGATGCCATAGACCTCGGCGATCATCTGCATGTCGGCATATTCGATGCCGTTGTGCACGGCCTTCACGAAATGCCCCGCCCCCGCCTCGCCCATCCAGTCGGCACAGGGCGTGCCATCCTCGGCCTTGGCGGCAATCGCCGTCAGAACCGGCGCCACGCGGTCCCAGTCGGCCCGCGCGCCCCCGCCCATGATCGCCGGCCCGTGCCGCGCGCCCTCCTCGCCGCCCGACACACCCATCCCCAGAAACCGGAACGGCAGCCCCGCCGCATCGCGCCGGTTGGTATCGTGGAAATTCGCATTGCCCGCGTCGATCACCAGATCGTCCGGCCCCAGGAAGGGCGCCAGCGCCGCGATCTGGTCATCCACCGCCTGACCCGCCGGCACCATCAGGATGATCGCGCGCGGCGGCGTGATCGCCGCCACCAGCGCGGCAAGCGTGTCGCAGGGCACGATCCGGCCCGCCAGCTCGCCCGCCTCGGCCTTGAACCGGTGCGTCACCTCGGTCGTCCGGTTCCAGACCGCGATGGGAAACCCCTTCTCGGCAATGTTCAGCGCCAGGGCGCTGCCCATGGTCCCAAGCCCGATCAACCCGATATGCGCCTCTGCCATCGCATCCCTCCTGTCCGCGTGGCGCCGAATAGACCCGCCCCGCCGCCCGAATGTAAAGCCGCCTTTCCCGCCCCGCGCCAGAGCGTCCCGCCGGCTTGCGCTTTCCCTTGCCCCGCCCCCGAAAACTCGCGACAACGTGATCACCGTCCAGAAGAGCGGCCAAGGAGAGCGGCATGACCCCGGATTCCCGTCACAGCCCCATCGCACGCCGGTTGCTCGTCCCGGCCCTCATGGCGCTGGCCCTGCCCGCCTGCGCGCCCGGCCCGTCGGGCAGCGGTGGCTTCACCGTCTCGCCCGGCCGGATGCCCGCCTTCTGCGCCGGAGACGCGTCGCGTCGCTTTGGCGTCGGTCTGGGCGACATCGACACGGGCGCCACGCTGCGCCAGGCAGATGGCTATGTCGTCAACGGCTCGTTCCAGCTGACCTCGGGCGACAGCGTGCTTTTCGCATGCAATTTTGATAGCGAAGGGCGTTTTGCAGGCACCACCGGGCGATAGACGCGAAACGCCCAATCAACGACCCCGGCAAGGATCGGCCCCCTGCGTCAAGCAGGCCCTTGTTCTGGCATTTGACCAGTATACATGCTCTGTTGGGGTCAATTGAGTTCGTACTGCCCAAGCTCCGTGCCACGGAACCGCTGTGCCGATCACCTGGGACGAAACATCCATTTCAACTGCGGATGGCCCGGCCGGCCAGTACCAGTCGCTGCTGTTCACTCAGGTGCATCGCCTCGGTTTCAATGCCGCGCAGGGCCGAATTCATGCTCGCTCCGCCTCGTTTCCGGATGGGACGCTGAAACTCGGATTCGTCGAATCGACCGGGCATCACATCAGGCTTACCGAAACGGACGATGTCACCGTCCTTTTGCCCCGCCTCGGCCGCATCGGGGTTGAACTGGGCGGCAACGATCACGTTGCACGGGCCGGACAGATCCTTGCCCTCCGCCCCGGCGACCGCATCACCACCACCTCTCCCGAAGCCGGCGGACGGTTTCAGGCCTTGGTGCTCATGTTGCCGGTCCAGTGCCTTGCGCCTCTCACCGAACAGGGCGCAGCCACGGGGTTCCGCAAGGCCGACGGTCTCTGGCTCGCGGGGGCCGAAGCCAGGCGGCTCGCCGCCGCCGCCGCCGAAGTCGCGGCCGGGCTCTTCCGCTATCCCCTCGGCCGACTGTCCGACCGCGGCGCGCGCGGCATGGCCCGGCTTCTTCACGAACGGATCGCCGAAGCTCTCATTGCCACGGCGGGCGATGATCCCGCGCCGGGCACATGGCGCAGCGATGCAGATCTCGTGCGAACCGCGATCCGTCTCATGCGCGCCAGCGCCGATCACCGGCTTTCGCTTGCCGATATCGCCCGCGATCTGGGTATCGGCCCGCGCCGGCTGCAACTGGCATTCCAGCGCGAGTCGCAGCCAAGCCCGCGTGAGGTGCTTGCAAACATCCGGCTGGAGGTCGCACGCGAGCGGCTGACCCGGCCAGACGCGGGCAGTTCGGTCACCGACATCGCGCTCGACAGCGGCTTCTTCCACCTGGGCCGCTTCTCGCACCTGTATCGCCGCGCCTATGGCGAGCTTCCCAGCGAAACCCTGGCCCGCGCCCGGGCCTGAGCCTCAGCGCGCATCCTCCAGCACCTTCGCCGCGCCCATCCAGCCCATCAGGATCGAGGGCGCGTTGGTGTTGCCCGCAATCAGGTTCGGGAAGGACGAGGCGTCGATCACCCGCAGCCCGGCCATGCCATGCACCCGAAGCCGTGCGTCGATCACCGAACTTGCGGGGTCTGGCCCCATGCGGCAGGTGCAGGACGGATGATAGACCGTTCCCGACCGCGCCCGGAAATCGGCGATCAGCGCGTCGTCCGTCACCACCTCCGGCCCCGGCCGCAGTTCCTTTTCCACCAGCCGGGCAAAGGCGGGCTGCGCCGCGATCTTCCGCAGCATCTTCACCGCCGCCAGCATCTCGGTCACGTCGTTCTCGGTCGAATAGGCATTGCCGACAATCACCGGATGCTCGCCCGCATCCGCCGACCTGATGCGGATATGCCCCCGGCTGGTCGGACGGCAGTTCGACAGGCCAAGCGACAGGCCCGACCACGGGTCCGGCGTCAAGAGCGGCCGCTCGCCCACCCGCGGGATCAGGGTCGAGAAGGCCTGCATGTACAGCTGCATGTTCGGCCGCGGCTGTCCCGGATCGGTGCGGAAGAACCCGCCACCGTGGTTGATGCTCTTCGCAAGGGGCCCATAGCCGCCCAAGAGATACTTGATCCCCGCCAGGGCCTTGCCCCACAGCGGGCGGAGTTCGTCGTTGTAGGTCGGCACCTTCATCGACCATGTGTAGTTCAGGCCCTGATGGTCGCTCAGATGATCGCCGACATTCGGATTGTCGCGCACCACCGGAATCCCAAGCGACGACAACAGCGCCCCCGGCCCGATCCCTGACACCTGCAACAACTGCGGCGAGTTGATCGCGCCGCCCGAAAGGATCACCTCGGCCCGCGCGCGCAACTGCTTCAGCGTCCCGCCCTGCCGGTATTCCACGCCCACGGCGCGACCGTCTTCCACCAGAATCCGCGTCACGAAGGCGCGGGTTTCCACCCGGCAATTCGGCCGCTTCATCGCCGGGCGCAGAAAGGCCCGCGCCGTCGAATTGCGCCGCGCGCCCTTGATCGTCATCTGGTAGACGCCCGCGCCTTCCTGCCGCGCGCCATTGAAATCGGCAGTGTGCGGCAGGCCGGCCTGTTCGCAGGCAGCGATGTAATCCTGCACCAGCGGATGCAACCCCTTCAGGTTGGCCGAGATGAACAAGGGCCCGCCCTTGCCGCGATAGGCATCGGCGCCCGCCTCGTTGTCCTCGATGGCGCGATAGGCCGGCAGCACATCCTCCCAGCCCCAGCCGGGATTGCCCGCCGCCTTCCACTCCTCGTAATCCGCCTTGTGCCCGCGGATCCACACCATCGCGTTGATCGAGGAGGAACCGCCCAGAATCTTGCCGCGCGGCCAGAAATCCTGCTGCCCCGCAAGGCCCGGATCCGGCTCGGTCTTGTACATCCAGTTCACCTTGGGGTCATAGAACAGCTTGCCATAGCCCAGAGGCAGTTCGACGAAGAACCGCCGCTCGCTGCCGCCCGCCTCCAGCACCGTCACCTTGTGGCGGCCATTGGCCGTCAGCCGCTCGGCCAGCACGCATCCCGCCGAACCGGCGCCCACGATGATGTAATCGGTCTCGTCCATCTGCCCGCCCTGCCCGTCCCCGCCGCGACACTAGTGCGCGCGGACCCTGCAATCTCGCAGATTCCGACAGGCCGTGTCGCGTATGGGACAGGCGCGCAGCGCCCGGCGATGTCCGCGATCTGTCCTTCCGGCCAAAGCCCCGGCAGCAGATGCACCGGCTGCGGTTCCGGGCTCCGATGCAGAACCGCCAGCCCGCGCGCGCGGATGGCCGCGAAAGCCTCGGACAATCGTTAAGTCCAAGTAAAGACGCGCCCGTAACCCATTGATTTTCCTTAATCCGACAAGGCGTCCGAGCTCGGACGCCTGCCGCCGCTCAAGGGGAACCCTTGCCGGTCCGACCAGAAACCAGCACCTTCAGGCCAGGCCAAGGCAGTGCAACCGGGGGCAGGATGGCACGGCGACCCACGATCCACGACGTCGCCCGGCAGGCGGGCGTCTCGACCGCCACCGTCGACCGGGTCCTCAACGCGCGCGAGAGGGTGCGGGAAGAGACGGCCCGCAAGGTCTACGAGGCGGCACGCCTGGTCGGCTACCACGCGACCCCCCTGATCGGCCAGCGCGTGCAGCCCGACCTGCCCCGCCTGCGCCTGGGCGTGGTCCTCCACAAGGAACGGCAGGCCTTCTACCAAAGCTTCAAGGCCGAGATCGAGCGCGCCGTGGCCCGCGCCGCCGGCCTCGACGCCACCGCCGTGATCGAGTTCACGGCCTCCCAATCCCCGGCCGACTTCGCCGCCCGCATGGACGCCATGGCCGGCCGGGTCGATGTATTGGCGGCCACCGCGGTCAGCCACCCCGAGGTGACAGAGGCCGTGATCCGGGCGAACGCCCGCGGCATCCCCTGCTTCGCCCTGCTGAACGACTTCGCCCAGGGGGTGCGCCAGAACTATCTGGGCCTGAACAACATGAAGATCGGCCGCATCGCCGCCCACATGATCGCCCTGGCCACGCATCAGCCCGGCAAGATCGCGGTCTTCGTGGGCGGCTACCGCTGGCACGGCCACGAACTCCGCGAGACCGGCTTCCGAAGCTACTTCCGCGAACACGCCCAGCAATTCGTCATCCTGGACACCCTGGTGAACCTGGAGACGCGGCAGCTGACCTATGAGGCCACGCTGGATTTGCTGGACCGGCACCCGGACCTGCGCGGCATCTACTGCGCGGGGGGCGGGATGGAGGGCGCCATCGCGGCGGTGCGCGAGGTGCGTCAGCCCGGCGAGGTGGCGCTGGTGGTGAACGAGCTGACACCGGAAAGCCGCTCGGCCCTGGTGGCGCGGTACCTGACCATGGTGATCGGCACGCCTTTGCCCCGTCTGTGCGCCGATCTGGTGACCCTCGCGGCCGATACGGTGCAGCAGGGCATCACGCCGGTCCAGGGGCAGCATTTCCTGCCGCCGGACCTGTATCTGCCTGAATCGGTCTGACGAAATCTCCATCAGCGTCCGGCCGGATTTTCGTCAGAAATGACGAGAAATGCCCTGCGTCGAGTTGACGGAACGGGGCTGTCCTTCGCATGGTCCCGCCGCGACGACTCGGGGAGGATTCGGCGGTGACATCAACCGCCCCGGACCATATGGCAGGGGGGTCGGGTGACTGCTTCTGCGGGCCGCGTCAGGGCATGGCCCCGGGGCTGCCGCGCCGACCGGCAGAGAGCCATTCAGACTGACTGCCCTGGCCAGGATTGGGCGTGATGACGGGCGCGATCATAGACTTTGACCAGAATGTCTCGGGCGCTTATCCCGAGTGAGACCAGAGCAGGAAACACCATGACCCTACGTTTTGCCATCCTCGGAGCCGGCCGCATCGGCCAGGTTCACGCCCGCGCCGTTGCCTCGACCCCCGGCGCCCGCCTTGTGGCCATTGCCGACCCGGTGACGGCGGCGGCCGAGAAGCTGCACGCGGCCTATGGCTGCGATGTGCGCACCATCGAGCAGATCGAAGCCTCGGGCGATGTGGATGCCGTGGTGATCTGCACGCCGACCGACACCCATGCCGACCTGATCGAGCGGTTCTGCCGGGCCGGCAAGGCGGTGTTCTGCGAAAAGCCGATCGACCTGTCCCTGCCCCGCGTTGCGGCCTGCCTGAAGGTGGTGCAGGAGACGAATGGCAAGCTGATGGTCGGCTTCAACCGCCGGTTCGACCCCGACTTCATGGCGGTGAAGGCCGCCATTGATGCGGGCAAGGTCGGCGCGGTCGAGATGGTGACGATCACCAGCCGCGACCCCGGCGCGCCGCCGCATGACTACATCACCCGGTCGGGCGGTATGTTCCGCGACATGACGATCCATGATTTCGACATGGCGCGCTGGCTTCTGGGCGAAGAGGTGGAAAGCGTCTTCGCCTCGGCCTCGGTTCTGACGGATGCGAAGATCGGGGAGCTGGGCGATTTCGACAGCGCGAACGTGATCCTGCGCACGGCCTCGGGCAAGCAGGCGATCATCACCAACACGCGCCGTGCCAGCTATGGCTATGACCAGCGCATCGAGGTGCTGGGGTCGAAGGGCATGGCGGCGGCCGAGAACCATGGCGAGAACCGGATCGTGCTGGCCGATGCCTATGGCTTCCACTCGGCGCCGCTCCTGAACTTCTTCATGACCCGCTATGTCGCGGCCTATGCCAACGAGATCGCGGCCTTCATCGCGGCTGTGACCGAGGGGGCGGCAACGCCGACCACGGGCGAAGATGGGCTGCGGGCGCTGGCGCTTGCCGAGGCGGCGCTGAAATCGGTTGCCGAAGGGCGGCTGGTGAAGGTGTCCGAGGTCCTGTGATGGCACGCGACCTGGACCTGATCACGATCGGCCGGTCATCCGTCGATCTTTACGGCGCCCAGGTCGGCGGCCGGCTGGAGGACATGGGTTCGTTCCAGAAATACGTCGGCGGCTCGCCCACCAACATGTCGGTGGGCACCGCGCGCCTGGGACTGAAATCGGCCCTTCTGACCCGCGTGGGCGACGAGCACATGGGCCGCTTCATCCGTGAGCAGCTGGAGCGCGAGGGGGTTTGCGTGGACGGGGTCGTCACCGACCCCGAGCGGCTGACGGCGCTGGTGCTTCTGGGCATTCGCGACGAGCACCGGTTCCCGCTGATCTTCTACCGCGAGAACTGCGCCGACATGGCGCTGTGCGAGGACGACATCGACCCCGCCTTCATCGCCCGCGCGCGGGCGGTGGTGGCGACGGGCACCCATCTTTCGCATCCCCGGACCGAAGCGGCGGTGCTGAAGGCGCTGCGGCTGGCGCGCGAAGGCGGGGCGCAAACGGCGCTGGACATCGACTATCGCCCGAACCTCTGGGGGCTTTCGGGCCACGGCGACGGCGAGAACCGGTTCATCGAAAGCGCCAAGGTCACGGCAAAGCTGCAATCGACACTGCCGCTGTTCGACCTGATCGTGGGCACCGAGGAAGAGTTCCATATCGCGGGCGGCAGCACCGATACCATCGCGGCGCTGCGGGCGGTGCGGGCGGTGTCGGGCGCGACGCTGGTCTGCAAGCGCGGGCCGATGGGCGCGGTGGCCTTCACTGGCGCGATCCCCGACACGCTGGACGAGGGCGAAGCCGGGCCGGGCTTTCCGATCGAGGTGTTCAACGTGCTTGGAGCCGGTGACGGCTTCATGTCGGGTCTGCTGAAGGGCTGGCTGGATGGCGAGCCCTGGCCGGTGGCTTTGAAATACGCCAATGCCTGCGGGGCCTTTGCCGTGAGCCGCCATGGTTGCGCGCCGGCTTACCCAAGCTGGGAGGAGCTGCAGTTCTTCTTCCGGCGCGGCATCGTGAGGAAGGATCTGCGGAACGACGCGGCCCTGGAGCAGATCCACTGGTCGACCAACCGTTCGGTCGATTGGTCCACGATGCGGGTCTTTGCCTTCGACCATCGGATGCAGATGGAGGATTTGCCGGGCGCCGACCCGAAGAGGATCGGCGCGTTCAAGGAACTGTGCCTGACGGCGGCGACGCGCGTGCAGGCCGGGCGGCCCGGCTATGGCATCCTGTGCGATGACCGGCTGGGCCGGACCGCGCTTCATGCCGCGGCCGAGACGGGCCTGTGGATCGGGCGGCCGGTGGAATGGCCGGGCTCGCGCCCGCTGCGGCTGGAGCCGGAGCTGGGCGCGGATTTCGGGGGACTTGGGCAATGGCCGCTGGCGCATGTGGTGAAGGTGCTGTGCTTCTGCCACCCGGACGACACACCCGAGATGTGGGCGGACCAGGATTCGACGATCACGCGACTGTACGCCGCCGCGCGGCGCAACCGGCTGGAGTTCCTGCTGGAGGTCATCCCCTCGAAGGCCGGCCCGGTGGACGACCTGACCACCGCCCGTGTGATCCGGCACTTCTATGACATCGGCATCTTCCCCGACTGGTGGAAGCTGGAGCCGATGCGCAGCCGGGCGGCCTGGGCAGAAGCAGTGCGGACGATCACCGAGAATGACCCGCATAGCCGCGGCATCGTGGTGCTGGGCCTGGGTGAGAGCGAGGCGGCGCTAGCAGAAAGCTTCGGTCTGGCCGCCGAGTTTGACCTCGTGAAGGGTTTTGCCGTCGGCCGGACGATCTTTGCGGAGGCGGCGGAGGGCTACATGGCAGGGCGCCTTGGCGAGGAGGAGGCGGTCGCCATGATGGCCTTGAACTATGGGCGGCTGTGCGACCTGTGGGATCAGGCGCGCGCAAGGAGGCAGGCATGACCACGATCCGGCTGACCGCCGCGCAGGCGATGATGCGCTGGCTTGCAGCGCAGAAGACCGAAACGGGCGAAAGCTATCTTGCCGGGGTCTGGGCGATTTTCGGCCACGGCAACGTGGCGGGCATCGGCGAGGCATTGCAAGGCATGCAGGACGTCCTGCCCACCTTTCGCGGCCAGAACGAACAGTCGATGGCCCATGCCGCCATTGCCTATGCCAAGCAATTGCGGCGCCGCCGGGCGATGGCGGTGACCTCGTCCATCGGGCCGGGGGCGCTGAACATGGTCACCGCAGCCGCGCTGGCCCATGTGAACCGTCTGCCGGTTCTGTTCATCCCTGGCGACGTCTTTGCTGGCCGCGCGCCGGACCCGGTGCTGCAGCAGGTCGAGGACTTTGCCGACGGCACGGTCAGCGCAAATGACTGCTTCCGCCCGGTCAGCCGCTATTTCGACCGGATCACGCGGGCGGAACAACTGTTGACCGCCCTGCCCCGCGCCCTGCGCGTGATGACCGACCCTGCTGAATGCGGGCCGGTGACGCTGGCCTTCTGCCAGGACGTGCAGGCCGAAGGCTTCGATTGGCCCGAAGAGTTCTTCGCGCCGAAGACCTGGCGATTCCGCCGCCCGCCGCCCGACCCGGTGGAGGTGGAGCGCGTGGCGTCGCTGGTGCGCGCCGCCAAGCGCCCGCTGATCGTGGCGGGCGGTGGGGTGCTGTATTCCGAGGCAGAGGCCGCGCTGACCGCCTTTGCCGAGAGGCATCGCATTCCCGTCGTGGAAACCCAGGCCGGCAAATCGGCGCTGCCCTGGACGCATCCGCTGAACCACGGCCCGATCGGCGTGACCGGCGCTTCCTCGGCCAATGCGCTGGCCGAGAAGGCCGATCTGGTGATTGGCGTCGGGACCCGGTTCCAGGACTTTACCACCGGAAGCTGGGCGCTGTTCAAGGCGCGCGGCCGCAAGCTGGTTTCTGTGAACGTCGCGGCCTATGACGCGATGAAGCATGGGGCCGAACCGCTGTGCGGCGATGCCCTCGCCTCGCTGGAGGCGCTGTCGTCGGCGCTTGGGTCGCATCGCGCCCCTGCCCCGCCCAAGGGGCTGAAGGAAGCCTGGTTCGCCGCCGTCGATCCCCTGACCGCCGCGCCGGGCGAGGCCAACGCCCTGCCCACCGACCAGCAGGTCATCGGCGCCGTGCAGCGCGCGTCGCATGACGACACCGTGGTGATGTGCGCCGCCGGCACGATGCCGGGCGAGTTGCACAAGCTGTGGAAGGCACCGCGCGCGGGCGCCTATCACATGGAATACGGCTTCTCCTGCATGGGCTACGAGATCGCGGGGGCCATGGGCATCAAGATGGCCGAGCCGGACCGGGACGTCGTCTGCATGGTGGGCGACGGCAGCTACATGATGATGAACAGCGAGATGGCCACGGCGGCCATGCTGGGCACCAGTTTCACCACCGTCATCACCGACAACCGCGGGTATGGGTGCATCAACCGCCTGCAGATGGGCACGGGCGGAGCCGAGTTCAACAACCTTTACGCCCATGCGCGGATCGAGAA
>Ga0209368_1001280_pt1 | contig 11567 bp, 9 predicted proteins | sample EBPBio242008_DNA_FD_185862 | JGI IMG/M metagenome (GOLD analysis project Ga0209368, IMG submission 185862) | Wastewater treatment Type I Accumulibacter community from EBPR Bioreactor in Madison, WI, USA - Reactor 1_4/24/2008_ DNA (SPAdes)... | ecosystem: Engineered > Bioreactor > EBPR >...
CATAGGCGCGGAATTCGCCGAAATACTTCGTGATCGCCGCCGTCAGCGTCGTCTTCCCGTGGTCAACGTGGCCGATCGTGCCGATGTTGACGTGCGGTTTGTTACGTTCGAACTTTGCCTTTGCCATTTCGGGCGCCCTTATGATGGAGGCCCTGCGGGGCCCTCGGTTCACACGCGCGGCGACTTATGCCGAAGGGCCGGGAAAATCAAGCGTCAGTTGGCCGGAACCGTTGGCGGCTCCGCGATGGGTGCCACCGCAATGGACTCGGTCGCAGGCGCCGCGGCCGGGGGCGCGACCTGCGCCGAGGGCGAGGCCGCGGCTTCCTCGGGCGTCACGCCGGCCTGGGCCATGAAGGGCGCCAGCGGGTTCGGGTCATTCTCGGTGTTGTCACCCACCTGCGGATTGTCGGTGAACCACTGCGGGTTGCGCACCAGCCAGTCCTGGATCTTCTGCACCGCCAGATAGCTCAGCGTTTCCATCTGCTTGCGCTTGTTGCGCGTGATCCCCGACCCGATGACCGTATCGGCCGAGAAATCCTCGAAGATCGTCAGCTGCTTCGGCTTGGGGTTCAGCCGCGTCTGGGTGGAATCGTCCCAGATGTTCACCGTGATCACCAGCACCGACTTGGGCGCCGCCACCACCGGCACGCCGGGCGGGGCCAGGGCATAGGCGTTCAGCGCCACGCCGAAGTCATACATGCGCGTGCCGTTGTACCGGCCAAAGCGATCCTCCATCGCCTTGGTCATGACCTCCTTCCACTCTTCCTTGCTGGCCTCGCGCGACAGCGGGACCATCTCCAGGTTGTCGGGGATCACGATATTGTGCCCAAGCACGAAATCGCCAAGCGGCACGGGCGGATCGGCCAGGTCGTTCTTCTTGATGGAACAGCCGGCAAGTCCCGCCACAAGACCGGCAATCAAGAGAATCCTGCGCATTTTCGGCATCTGGCGGCTCCGTTGGGGCGCATCCGGCATAGCCTGAACCCGGCCTTCCGCGCAACCCGCCCGCCTTGGGATCGGCGGCAACCGCGCTACATTGTGAGCAACCCCGCGTGAGTCCTGCCATGACCGATCCCCGGCCCGTCCCACCTCCCGAAACCCGCCTGCCCGTGCGCGTGCCGCTTGGCACGAAACCCCTTGGCATCTGGGGCTCGCTCCAGGCCGGGCGACGCAACGTGCTGGGGCTGGTGCCGGAAATCGCCGTGCGCCAGCCCATGGTCTCGGGCACCACGGGCAAGCGCTGGCACATGGTGATGGACCCCGCCGCGCTGCGCCACATCCTGCGCGACGCGGTGGACAGTTACCCCAAATCCGTCGTCACCAAGCTGATCCTGGAACCCGCCATCGGCGACAGCCTCTTCGTGGCCGAGGGGCGCGAATGGCTTTGGCAGCGCCGCACCGCCGCCCCCGTGTTCAGCCACCGCAACGTGGCCGCGCTGGCCCCGGTGATGACCGCCGCCGCCGAACGCGCCTCGGCCCGGCTGACGCAGGCCCAGGGCCGTGCCGCCAACCTGTTCGACGAGATGGTCGCCGCCACCTTCGAGGTCATCGCCGATGTCACCTTTTCCGGCGGCGAGGGCTTCGACCGTGCCGCCGTCCACCGCGCCATCGAGCAATACATCAGCCAGACCGCCAAGGTGTCGATCCTCGACATCCTCGGCGCGCCGCCCTGGGTCCCGCGCCCCTCGCGCCTGATCGCGGGCTCCGCCATGCGCGAGACCAAGCGCATGGCCGACCTCGCCATCGACCGACGCCGGTCCGAAGGCGCGAAACCCGTGCCCGATCTCCTCGACCTGCTCATGGCCGGCGAGGACAAGCAGACCGGCCGCAAGATGACCACGGCCGAACTGCGCGACAACCTTCTCACCTTCATCGTCGCCGGGCACGAGACGACGGCGCTCACCCTGTCCTGGGCGCTCTACCTCTGCGCCTTCGATCCCGCCGTGCAGGCCGAGGCGCGGGCCGAGGCGCAAGAGGTACTCGGCGACCGCGCTGCCACCGCCGAGGACGTGGCCCGCCTTCCGCTGACCCGCCGCATCGTGGACGAGGCGCTGCGCCTTTACCCGCCCGCCGCCTTCCTGTCGCGCACCGCCATGGCCGACGACCGGCTCTGCGGGCGCGAGGTGCGGCGCGGCGACACGGTGATCCTGCCGATCTACGCCCTTCACCGCCACCGGCTCCTGTGGTCCGACCCCGATGCCTTCATCCCCTCGCGCTTTGCCGACCCCAAGTCGGTGGACCGCTTCGCCTTCCTGCCCTTCGGCGATGGCCCCCGCATCTGCATCGGCGCCAACTTCGCCATCCAGGAGGCGGTGATCATCCTGTCCACCCTGCTGGCACGCTTCCGCTTCACCCCGATCCCCGGACGCGACCCCAAGCCCGTGATGATCCTGACGCTGCGCCCCGAAGGCGGCGTCTGGCTGGGAATCGAACGCGCGTGATCTTCGCCCCCGGACGGATCGGCACCCGCCCGGACATCCGGGCCGGCGCCTGATCCCGGCGCGATCAGCCGGGCAGGGCGCTGTAATACACCTCGAAATCCGCCGCCGTGAGGTCCAGTCCCGGCGACAGCCGGGCGATCAGCACGGCGGCCGCGCTCCGTGCCCCGTCGCTGTCGTACCAAAGCTCGCCCCGCGCCCCGTCCCACAGGATGCGCTGCTGGTTGGTCTCGGCCGCCGCTCCGTCATGGAAGCGCGCCGCCTCCAGCGTGCCGCTCGCCCCCAGACCCGGCAGGTCGGCCCGGTTCAGCACCAGCAGGTCCTCGCCCGGTGCAAAATCCAGGACATGGTCCACCTCCGACCCAAGGGTGATCTGCGAGAAGACGAAGCGGTCCGCGCCCTCCCCGCCCAGCATCCGGTCCGAGCCGGCCTGGCCCTGAAGCACGTCGTCCCCGGCACCGCCACTCAGGGCGTCGTCCCCCGCTCCGCCGGCCACGGTGTCGTTGCCGATGCTGCCGGACAGGCGGTCGTCCCCGTCCTGGCCGAACAGGGCGTCATTCCCACGGCCGCCGCGCAGCGTGTCGTTTCCCGATGTGCCGCCGATCCGGTCGTCGCCCGACAGAAGCATTGCCCGCACGGCGTCCTGGTCCCCCGCCACCAGCCTCTGGAACAGTGCTGCTGCGTCAAGGTCGAGGCCCGAGAACAGCCAGACCACGCTGCCATCCTGTTCCAGGCCCAGTCCGGTTACCCTCCCGCCGGTCACATCCGGCAAGGTGCTGCCCGTCCGGGTGAATGTGATGCCGGTGCCGAACAGCACCACCTCGTTGTCCGCATCGTCGAACCAGCGGAAGAAGTTCGATGCAAAGCTCCGGTGCGCGAACTGCGACAGGACCGAAAGGTCAATGGAATCGGTGGCGGCGGGGCCGCCGGAATAGAAATCGAGCAAAGCCATGGTGGTTCCCAATGCATGAAAACGAATGCAAACAGCCTACCATGTTCAGGCCCATACGACAAAGGCCCGGCGCAAGGCCGGGCCTACTTCGGGAAATGCAGGGCTTGGGTCAGGCGATGATCAGGAAGTCGGTCGAAGCAAGCGCAGTGCCGACACCCAGGTTTGCGATCAGCACCTGTGCCGCGGCGCCCGTGCCGTCGCGGTCATAGGAAAGATCACCCGTCGCCTGATCATAGATGATCCGGTCGTTCCCGTCTCCTGCGGATGTTCCCAGCACAAAGCGCGCGGCGGCAAGGCCACCCGCGGTAAGCGCGGTGAATACGTCGTCATCCAGCAGGATCTTGTCGGTTCCGCTGACGAAATCCGTAATCGTGTCGGAATGGGCGGCATTCATCGGAGCCGAAAACACGAAGCGATCCACGCCAAGGCCGCCGGTCAGCACGTCGTGACCCGCGCCGCCGTTCAGGGTATCGCTTCCGCCGCCGCCAAGAAGGATGTCGCGGCCTCTGTCACCGATCAGCGAGTCGTGGCCGGCACCGCCCAGAAGCCGGTCGTTGTAGATGGTCCCGGTGACGGTATCGTTGCCCGACACCATAAGAGCCCACAATTGCGGCCAGGCTTCCGCAACCACCAGATCATAGACATCCACGGCCGAGATGTTCCAGCCCGTGATATCAAGGGCGGTGCTGCCGCCGATCTGGACGTTCAGTCCGGTCAGTTCGCCGGCCGTGATGTCCGTCAGGAAGCCGAAGAACGTCACCGTCTGAAGATTCGTGCCGGTGAAGGTCGCGGTGTCGGCGCCATTGGTGAAGACCAGCGAGGTGGTGCTGAACGTGCCGGACCCGTTGCCGACCACGAAGTCGAAGTCCTGGGCGCCCATCTTGATGCCAGTCGTGAAGTACCCCGAAGAGAAGATGAAATTCGCCATCTGAAATCCTCCATGCTCCCGCTGTTCCGGAGTGCGTCATCACCGTGTGGAAAGCGGTTGTGCCGCGGCACATGCGCCTGTTGTGGCAGACTCCCACCCTTCAAGGCAAATCCTTAATCGAATGCCGCGCGCCGGTCGTGCGCTCCCATGCACGGTGCGATTGTGCGTATTCACCCCGTGGTGGAAGAAAGTGAACGCCGAGTTAAGGCGCCTTTCCAAGTCATTGATTTCATTGAGTCGAATAAGGCGTCCGAGCTCGGACGCCTTCAGGTGAACCGGTTGTCCCTGGGAAAGCCACGCGGCGCCATGGCCCCGGCGCCGGCCCGGGCGCCCTGCCATTGGGCAAGGTCGGTCTCGGTCCGGGTCCGCCCCGCCGGGTCCTTCCACGTCAGCCCCTGGGCCAGGGTGAAGGTGGTGGCGTCGGACAGGCCCCCGTCCTTGTACTTCTGGAGCCGGACCCCCTTGCCGCGGCCCATCTCGGGCAGCTCGGCCAGCGGGAAGACCAGAAGCTTCCGGTTCTCCCCCACCACCGCCACATGGTCGCCCGCCGCCGGCCGGCACAGCGCGCAGCGCACCCCCTCGGCCAGGTTCATCACCTGCTTGCCCGCCCTGGTCTGGGCCAGAAGGTCATCCGCCGGCACCAGGAACCCGTCGCCCGCCGACGAGGCGACCAGATACCGTCCCCCCTCGCGCCACAGGATCAGGTCGGTGATCTCCACCTCGTTGGGCAGGTCCACCAAGAGCCGCACCGGCTCTCCCATGCCACGCCCGCCCGGCAGGTTGGCCCCCAGCACCGTGAAGAACCGCCCGTTCGACCCCACCAGCAAGATCTTGTCCGTGGTCTCGGCATGGAAGGCAAACCGCGGCCCGTCGCCGTCCTTGAACTTCTGCTCGGCGGCGAGGTCCACGTGCCCCTTCATCGCCCGGATCCAGCCCATCTTCGAGCAGATCACCGTGATCGGTTCCCGCTCGATCATCGCTTCGACCGAAACCTCGGCCGTCTCCGCCGCCTCGGCCAGCGTCGTGCGCCGCGCGCCCCCGGGCGAGCCCGCGCCGAACTGCTTGCGGACCTCCTCCAGTTCCGTCCCGATCCGCTTCCACTGAAGCTTCTCGCTGTCCAGCAGATCGACCAGTCCCGCCCGCTCGGCCATCAGGGCGTCGCGTTCCGAGACCAGTTCCATCTCCTCCAGCCGCCGCAGCGACCGAAGGCGCATGTTCAGGATCGCCTCGGCCTGCGGCTCGGTCAGCTCGCCCTCACCGGGGGGCGGCGAGACATAGTCCTTCTCGTTGGTCGCCCGCTTGTGTGGCCGCCCCCAGGTCTCGCGCATCAGCGCGGCCTTGGGCTCCTCGTCGTAGCGGATGATGTCGATGACCCGGTCGAGGTTCAGGAAGGCGATGAGGAAGCCTTCCAGGATCTCCAGCCGGTGGTCGATCTTTTCCAGCCGGTGCTCGGACCGCCGCCGCAGCACCTCGCGCCGGTGGTCGAGGAAGGCGCGCAGCACCTCCTTCAGCGAACAGACCCGCGGCACCTTGCCGTCGATCAGAACGTTCATGTTCAGGCTGAAGCGGATTTCCAGGTCGCTGTTGCGGAACAGGGCACCCATCAGAAGCTCGGGGTCCACGGTGCGCGACCGCGGCTCCAGCACGATGCGCACATCGTCGGCGCTTTCGTCCCGCACATCGGCCAGAAGCGGCACCTTCTTGGCCTGGATGATTTCGGCCAACTTCTCGATCAGCTTCGACTTCTGGACCTGGTAGGGGATCTCCGTGACCACGATCTGCCACATGCCCCGGCCTAGGTCCTCGACCGCCCACCGGGCGCGCAGGCGGAAGCTGCCCCGCCCGGTGCGGTAGGTCTCGACGATGGTGTCGCGGGGTTCCACCACCACGCCGCCGGTCGGGAAATCGGGGCCGGGGATCAACGCGACCAGCGCCTCGTCTGTGATGCCGGGGTCGCGCAGCATGGCGTGGCAACCCTGGATCAGCTCGTCCAGGTTGTGCGGCGGAATGTTGGTCGCCATTCCCACGGCAATGCCCGATGCGCCGTTGGCCAGAAGGTTCGGGAAGGCCGCCGGCATGACGACCGGCTCTTCCAGCGTGCCGTCGTAGTTGGGGCGGAAGTCGACGGCATTCTCGGCCAAGCCTTCCATCAAGGTCTCGGCAATCGCGGTCAGCCGCGCCTCGGTGTAGCGGGAGGCGGCGGGGTTGTCGCCGTCGATGTTGCCGAAGTTGCCCTGGCCATCGACCAGCGGGTAGCGGACGTTGAAATCCTGCGCCAGGCGCGCCATGGCGTCATAGATCGCCGCGTCGCCGTGGGGGTGATAGTTGCCCATCACGTCGCCAGAGATCTTTGCCGACTTGCGGAAGCCCCCGGTCGAGGACAGCCGCAATTCGCGCATCGCGAACAGGATTCGGCGGTGGACCGGCTTCAGCCCGTCGCGCGCATCAGGCAGGGCCCGGTGCATGATGGTGGACAGCGCATAGGTCAGATACCGCTCGCCGATGGCGCGCGACAGCGGTTCGGCGACAAGCACCGGCTCGATCTTGGGGGTGTCGTCTTCGTCGGACATAGCGGTTGTGTAGTGCGCGCCGAAGGTCCGGTCCAGACAGAAATCCACCGCGGAATTGCGCGGCTTTGACCAATTTCGGGTGCGAAACGTGCTACCACAGAGTCACCACGATTCGGGTTCCGGATGATGTTTCGACTGACCGCATTTCTTGTTGCCGGGCTTTATCTTGGCCTTCTGATTGCAGGTGCCGATCATGGCCAGCAGCGGTTTGGCCTGCGCGATGCGCCGCCCCCGGTCGAAGTATCCGCACCGGTCGCCGTGGCCGAAGTTGCGCCCGCAGTTGACCCCGTGCCCGCAGCGGCGCCGGTAACTGTTGCGGCGACGGAACCGATGCCGCAGGGCGTGTCGTCCATGCCGCTTGTGAACCCGGCTTCGTTCCAGCCCGAAGAGGGCACAGAGGTATTCTCTCTGGCCAACACCAACGCCGGGCTCATGGACCTTGTGCCCGACGAAGCGGCAGCGGCCGCGCTTTCCTCTGACCGGGAGACGGCGCCCGCGCCCCACGAACCCCAGCCCGTTTGGGCCGTCGTCATGGCCGAGGCAGTGAACGTTCGTACCGGCCCTTCCACCTCTGACAGCGTGGCCGGGCGGCTTGTGCGCGGCGACGAGGTCATGCTGGTCGGCCCGGACGTGGATGGCTGGGTGCAGGTGCGGATCGAGGGTGACGGGCTGGACGGCTATGTCGCCGCGCGGTTTCTGTCGCAGCTGACAGGTCAGTGATCTCTAGCCCCACTGACCGGTTGACGCCAGCTTCGGCCTGACGCAAGCCGCTGCCGTCAACCGGGGAAGGTGTGCCATGATGGCGACGGGGCAGGGGCGCAGCGTGCTTATGACCGGCTGTTCGTCCGGCATCGGTCTGGACGCGGCGCGGGGATTGCGCGCGCGCGGCTGGCGGGTGCTGGCGACCTGCCGGCAGGAGGCCGATTGCGAGCGGCTGCGCGGTGAAGGTTTCGAGAGCTTTCGCCTGGATTATGCCGACGAGGCCAGCGTGGCCTTGGGCGCCGAGATGGCCCTTGGCCTGACCGATGGGCGGCTGGATGCGCTGTACAACAACGGTGCCTTCGCCTGTCCGGCCGCGGTGGAGGACATTCCCCGCGGACTTCTGCGCGAGATCTTCGAGGTCAACCTGTTCGGCTACCACGACCTTGCCCGCCGGGTGATCCCGGCGATGCGGGCGCAGGGGCACGGGCGGATCGTCAACTGCTCTTCGGTGCTGGGACTGGTCGGCGTGAAGTGGCGCGGGGCCTATGTGGCGACCAAGTTCGCCATGGAGGGCCTGACCGACGTGCTGCGGATGGAGATGAAGGGCACGGGAATCGAGGTGGTCCTGATCGAGCCCGGCCCGATCACCAGTTCGATCCGTGCCAATGCCATCCCGCATTTCGAACGCTGGATCGACTGGAAGGCTTCGGCCCGAAGCGGCGAGTATCAGGCCCTGCTGCATCGGCTTTACGAGAGCCGCGGGCCGGACCGGTTTGAACTTCCGGCCAGCGCGGTGACGGAAAAGTTGGTGCACGCGCTGGAAAGCCCGCGGCCGAAGGCGCGCTATTACGTGACCACCCCCACCTGGATTTCCGGGATCGCGCGCCGCCTGCTGCCGACGCGGGGGCTGGACTGGCTGATGTCCAAAGGCTGAGGCAGGGCATGGACCTTTCCCGCGGCATCGCCATGATGACGGCGAAACGGGAGGGGCCGGTGCGGGACCTTGTGATCTTCGACTGCGATGGCGTGCTGATCGACAGCGAGATCATCAGCGCGCAGATGCTGGTTGCCGAACTGGAGGGGCTGGGGGTCCACATCGACCTGGCCTACGTCGCGCGCCATTTCCTTGGCCGCAGCTATCCCACCGTGATGGCGACGATCCGGCGCGAGTTCGGGCTGGATCTGCCGGGCGATTTCGAAGAGCGCTACCGCACCCGGCTGCTGGATGCCTTTGCGCGTGACCTGAAGATCATGCCGGGGGTGACCGGGGCGTTGGAACGACTGGCGGTTCCCTTCTGCATCGCTACCTCCTCTTCTCCGCGTCGCGCCGAGTTTTCGTTGAAGCTGGTCGGGCTTGGCCATCTGGCCGGGCCGCGGCTGTTCACCGCCTCGATGGTCGAACGGGGCAAGCCGGCGCCGGACCTGTTTCTTCACGCGGCGGCCCGGATGGGGGCCGATCCGGCGCGCTGCCTGGTGATCGAGGACAGCCTGACGGGCGTGCGGGCAGCGAGAGCCGCGGGCATGGAGGTCTGGCGGTTCATCGGCGGCAGCCACATGGGGCCGGAAACGCCCGAAGAACCCGAGGATGCCCGCCCCGACAGGAGGTTTGCGTCCTTCGCCGAGTTCTTCCAGATTGAGCCCGCATTGGGACCAAAGCCATGAACAAGTTCGACCCCGAACCCAGCCTTCAGGACGAAGCCGCCCGCGCGGGCTGGCTGTACTATGTGGGCGGGCTGACCCAGGACCAGATCGCGGCGGAACTGGGTGTCAGCCGCCAGCGCGCGCAGCGCCTGGTCAGCCGGGCGATGGCCGAGGGGCTGATCCATGTGCGGCTGAACCACCGTATCGGCGCCTGTCTGGACCTGGAGCAGGCGCTGACCGACCGCTTCGGCCTGGTGCGGTGCCGCGTGGCACCGGGACTTGGTCCGGGGGGCGACCCGGTGGCCGGGATCGCCGCGTCCGCGGCGGGGGAGCTGGAACGCTTTCTGCGCATGGCTGATCCGCTTGTGATCGCGCTTGGGACCGGGCGCGCGATGCGAGGCATGGTCGATGCCATGGCCCCCATGGAGGCCGACCAGCACCGGCTGGTCAGCCTGATCGGCAACATCGCGCCCGATGGTTCGGCCAGCTTCTTCGATGTTGTCATGCGCATCGCCGACAAGGTGCGCGCGCCTCACTTCCCGATGCTGGTTCCGGTGATCTCGCCCACACCCGAGGAAAACGCGGCCTTCCACGCCCTTCCTCCCGTGCGCCGGGTGGTCGAACTGGCGCGGAAAGCCGATGTGGTGCTGGTCGGTGTCGGCCAGATGTCGGACGACGCGCCGCTCTTGAAGGACGGCTTCGTGAGCCGGGCCGAACTGGACCAGATGCAGGCCGCCGGGGCGGCGGGCGAGGTTGCAGGCTGGGTGTTTGATTCGGCGGGAATATACCTTGACCTTGGGACCAACCGCCGCACTGGCGGGGTCCGGGTCGAACCGGGGCTGGATCGTCCGGCCATTGGAATTGCGGCCGGCATCTCCAAGGCGCCAGCCATCGCTGCGGCGCTGAAATCTCATATTCTCAATGGCTTGGTGACAGACGAGATCACCGCCCGGACCATTCTGGCCACCTGATCCTTCGCAGTTGCAGCGAAAGAAGGGGCTTGACGCAACACGCCGGCGTGTGAGTATTTGCCCAGCTTGCGATGAATTGCTCAATCGCGGCTCTGGGAGGATAGATATGACACTGACGCTTCGCGCGCTTCTTGGCGCGACGGTTTCGTTTACCCTGGCGGGCGCCGCCCTGGCCGAAACCACCATCACCGTGGCCACGGTGAACAACGGCGACATGATCCGGATGCAGGGTCTGATGGACGACTTCTATGCCAAGCACCCCGACATCAAGGTAGAGTGGGTGACGCTGGAAGAGAACGTCCTGCGCCAGAACGTGACCACCGACATCGCCACCGGCGGCGGCCAGTATGACGTGCTGACCATCGGCACCTACGAGGTTCCGATCTGGGGCAAGCAGGGCTGGCTCGTGTCGCTGAACGACCTGCCCGAATCCTATGATGTGAACGACCTGCTGCCCGCCATCCGCGGCGGCCTGACCGTGGACGGCAACCTGATGGCCGCGCCGTTCTATGGCGAGTCCTCGATGGTCATGTATCGCAAGGACCTGATGGAAGCTGCCGGCCTGACCATGCCCGACGCGCCGACCTGGGCCGACATCGAGAAGGCCGCGGCCGCGATGACCGACAAGTCGAAGGAACAGTATGGCATCTGCCTGCGCGGCAAGGCCGGCTGGGGCGAGAACATGGCCTTCCTGACCGCCATGTCCAACTCCTACGGCGCGCGCTGGTTCGACGAGAACTGGGTGCCCCAGTTCGACCAGCCCGAGTGGAAAGCCACGCTGGACAGCTATCTGAACCTGATGAACAACTACGGCCCGCCCGGCGCGTCGAACAACGGCTTCAACGAGAACCTGACGTTGTTCCAGCAGGGCAAATGCGGCATGTGGATCGACGCCACCGTCGCCGCCTCCTTCGTGACCGGCAAGGATTCCACCGTGGCCGACAAGGTGGGCTTCGCGCTGGCGCCGGACAACGGGCTTGGCAAGCGCGGCAACTGGCTTTGGGCCTGGAGCCTCGCGATCCCCGCTTCCTCGCAGAAGCAGGACGCCGCCAAGGCCTTCATCGACTGGGCGACCAACAAGGACTATCTGGCGCTCGTGGCCAGCAAGGAAGGCTGGGCCAACGTGCCGCCGGGCACACGGACCTCGCTGTACGAGAACCCGGAATATGCCAAGGTCCCGTTCGCCAAGATGACGCTGGACTCGATCAATTCGGCTGACCCGACGAAGCCGACGGTCAAGCCGGTTCCTTACGTTGGCGTGCAGTTCGTGGCGATCCCGGAATTCCAGGGCCTGGGCACCACCGTGGGCGAGATCTTCTCGGCCGCTCTTGCCGGCCAGAAGACGGCTGACCAGGCGCTGTCGGA
>Ga0209368_1001287_pt1 | contig 11488 bp, 7 predicted proteins | sample EBPBio242008_DNA_FD_185862 | JGI IMG/M metagenome (GOLD analysis project Ga0209368, IMG submission 185862) | Wastewater treatment Type I Accumulibacter community from EBPR Bioreactor in Madison, WI, USA - Reactor 1_4/24/2008_ DNA (SPAdes)... | ecosystem: Engineered > Bioreactor > EBPR >...
CCGGGACGACCGCAATGACGGGCGCGGCAAAGAGCTGGCCCATCGCCGATGCGTCGCTGGCGATCGCGCGCGCCTGTGCGGTGAGGCCCTGAGCGCCGAGGCCGAAGGACTCCAACGCCTCCTCGCGGATGGGGGAAGCGCCAGACCCTAGGCTTCGCCCATGTCGCTGCTCGACGCGGTGGGCTGGTTCGGGTCCGCACTTCTCGTCTTCTCGCTCATGCAGGCGCGTGTCCTGCGCTTCCGGATCATCAACACGGTCGCCTGCGTGATCCTCACCATCTTCAACGGCGTGCTCGGGATCTGGCCGATGGTCGCGATGAACCTGGTCCTGACCGCCATCAACCTGTGGTTCATCGCCAAACTGTGGCGCGACCGCCGCAGCGACACCGCGTATGCCGTCCTGCAGGTCGCCGGCGACGACACCTACCTCCAGCACTTCCTCAAGGTCGAGGGCGCCGAGATCGCGCGCACCGCCCCCAAGTTCGATGGGCTGACCGACAGTGGCGAGCGCACGGCATACCTCGTCCTGAAGGGTCACGAGACGGTGGGTGCCGTCGTCGTCCGCGACGTCGGTGACGGCGTCGCGCGCATCGAGTTGGACTACGTCACGCCGCGGTTCCGCGATTTCACCCCCGGCGAGTTCGTCTATCGGCAGTCGGGGCTCTTCCGCGGGCACGGGTTCCGCACCATCGCCACGCCGCCCGGGATGGTCGACGCCTATTACGACCGGCTCGGCTTCACTCGCAGCGGTGACCACTGGGAGCTCGTCGTTCCGTCGTCCTGACCTCGCTGGTCACCGACTGTGATGATGGGTCTAGTTTGGACACAGGAACAAACCCACACCCCGGAGGCACACCATGGCGCCATTCGTGCACGACTTCGAACACGGCAACAAGGACGCCAAGGATCTGTTGGGGGGCAAGGGAGCCAACCTCGCCGAGATGACCAACCTCGGCATCCCGGTGCCCCCGGGCTTCACCATCGACACCGACGCGTGCCGTGCCTACCTGGCAGCCGGCGCCATGCCCGAATCGCTGGCCGCGGAGGTCGACGAACACCTGGCGACCTTGGAAGGCAAGGCCGGCCGGCGGCTCGGGGACGCCGATGATCCGCTCCTGGTGTCGGTGCGCTCCGGCGCGAAGTTCTCGATGCCCGGGATGATGGAGACCGTCCTCAACGTCGGTCTCAACGACGAGTCCGTCGAGGGTCTGGCCACCCAGACCGGGAATGACCGCTTCGCGTGGGACTCCTACCGGCGACTGCTCCAGATGTTCGGGAAGACCGTGCTCGATCTCGAGGGTGAACGCTTCGAGGACGCGATGGACGCGATCAAGAAGGCCAAGGGCGTGACCGGCGACCTCGACCTCGACACCGACGACCTGCGCGACCTCGTCGCGGCCTACAAGGTGATCATCCGCGAGGACAGCGGCGCGGAGTTCCCACAGGATCCCAAGGCCCAACTCATGGGGGCCGTCGAGGCCGTCTTCAACTCGTGGAACTCCGACCGCGCCGTCCTCTACCGCCGCCGTGAGCGGATCCCGTCGGACCTCGGCACGGCCGTCAACGTCCAGGCCATGGTCTTCGGCAACCGCGGGATGGACTCGGGGTCCGGAGTTGCCTTCACCCGTGACCCGTCCACCGGCGCCGTGGGGGTCTACGGCGACTACCTCCAGAACGCCCAGGGCGAGGACGTCGTGGCCGGCATCCGCAACACGCTGACGCTCGCGGACATGGAGCGCATCGACCCGAAGAGCTATGACGACCTGATCGCGATCATGGCGCAACTCGAGGCGCACTACCGCGACATGTGCGACATCGAGTTCACCGTCGAGAACGGCAAACTCTTCATGCTCCAGACACGCGTCGGAAAGCGCACTGCGGGAGCGGCGTTCCGGATTGCCGTCGACATGCTCGACGCCGGCCTCATCAGCGAGGACGAGGCGCTGCAGCGGGTGACCGGGGATCAGTTGGCGCAGTTGATGTTCCCCCACTTCGCGCACGACGGCGCGCAGGCCCTGCTGACCAAGGGCATGAGCGCCTCGCCCGGTGCGGCCGTCGGGAAGGCCTATTTCACGTCCGAGGCTGCGGTGGCAGCGGCCGAGGACGGCACGCCGGTCATCCTCGTGCGTCGGGAGACCAACCCTGACGACCTGCACGGAATGGTTGCGGCACAGGGGATCCTGACCTCACGCGGAGGCAAGACCTCGCACGCCGCCGTCGTCGCCCGTGGCATGGGCCGCACCTGCGTGTGCGGCGCCGAGCAACTCGAGGTCGACGTCCGGGGGAAGAAGTTCACGGCGCCCGGCGGCATCGTCGTCAAGGAGGGCGACACCATCTCGATCGATGGTGCGACCGGTGAGGTCTTCCTCGGCGAGGTGCCGGTCGAGTCCTCCCCTGTCGTCCAGTACTTCGAGGGCGAGATCGACCCCGACGCCGAGGACGCGGACCCCATCGTGCGTTCCGTGCACCGCCTCATGCAGATCGCCGACCGGGTGCGCCATCTGCGCGTCCGGACCAACGCCGACACGGCCGAGGACGCCGCCCGCGCCCGCCGCTTCGGCGCGGAGGGCATCGGTCTGTGTCGGACCGAGCACATGTTCCTCGGCGAGCGTCGCGCCCTGGTCGAGCGGTTGATTCTCGCCGAGGGGCCCGAGGAGGTCCAGGCCGTCCTCGACGAGTTGCTCCCGTTGCAGCGGGGCGATTTCGTCAAGATCTTCGAGGCCATGGATGGTCTCCCCGTGACGGTGCGCCTGCTCGACCCACCGCTGCACGAGTTCCTGCCGAGCCTGACCGATCTGTCGGTCAAGGTGGCGCTCAACGAGGCCAAGGGCGAGGTCAACGAGCACGACGACATCCTGCTCGCGGCCGTGCTCCGCCTCCACGAGCAGAACCCGATGCTCGGCCTGCGCGGGGTGCGCCTCGGCCTGGTGATCCAGCACCTGTTCCAGATGCAGACCCAGGCCATCATGGAGGCGGCGGCCATCGTCGCCACGAAGGGCGCCGCGGTGACCGCCGAGATCATGGTGCCGCTGGTCGGCTCCGTGAACGAGTTGGCGCTGATCCGTCAGGAGATCGACTATGCGGTGCACGAGGCCCGGGTCGCCCGCTCCGTGCACTTCGACCACAAGGTCGGCACGATGATCGAACTCCCCAGAGCGGCGGTCACGGCCCGCGAGATCGCGAGCGTGGCCGACTTCTTCTCCTTTGGCACCAATGACCTGACCCAGATGGTCTGGGGCTTCAGCCGCGATGACGTCGAGTCGTCCTTCTTCTCGGAGTACCTCGAGAAGGGCATCTTCCCGGCCTCACCCTTCGAGACCATCGACCGGGACGGCGTGGGCCGGCTGGTGCGCATCGCTGCCTGGGAGGGGCGGGAGACCAAGCCCGACCTGAAGCTCGGAATTTGCGGTGAGCACGGCGGTGACCCGGAGTCGATCCACTTCTTCCACGAGTCAGGGCTCGACTACGTGAGTTGTTCGCCCTTCCGGGTGCCAGTGGCTCGGCTGGAAGCCGGCCGGGCGCAGGTCATGGAGTCGCAGGGGAACGCCGGCTGACGGGCTTCACACGTCGTCCTCGTCGGGCCCTTCGTCGCAGTCGAGGGCCTCGTCGGCATCGGTCTCGCCGAGCATCTGAGCGCTGACCGGGTCGGCGACCAGGTCCGGTCGCTGCGCGACCCACTCACGCGCTTGCGCCACGACGTCCTCGAAGCCCGGCCCCGCCACCGCCCCGAAGGTCTCCCCGCCCACCCCAGTGACCCGCACGGCGGCGCGTCGGTGGTCGAGGTCGGTGAGGCGGGTCCGGCCATCCGCGTCCTCCCAGATCACCTTCGGGCGCGGCTGAGCCTCCACCTGTTGCACCTGGGCGATGGCCAACCGTTGCTCGATGCCGTTCACGGTGACCAGGCGCAACTCGTCGGCCGTGACCTCGAGCCACGGCTCACGACCGGACGCAGCACGCAGCACGCGCACGGTGACATAGGCCAGCGTGACCACGCCCGCCGCGAGGAAGAATGTCGCTGGCGCCGACAGGTCATGGGACTGGGTCCAGACCCCGACCATGGCACTGGCCACGACGAGCAGGGCGATCCCGCTGAGTCCAAGGCCGATGCGCTGGCGACGCGTCGGCCTCGTCGAGGCGAGAACCCCATCACCCTGGTTCGTCGGCTCGGTCATGCCGGCGCCTCCGGGTGCGCGTGGTGCCGCACGGTGAGGACCAGACGATGGACGGTGATGACCCCGAGCACCCAGGCCGCACCGAGCAGCCATCCCGCGACGACGTCAGTGAGCCAGTGATGGCCGAGCCAGACCCGCGAGAGCCCCATCGTCGCGGCATACCCGATGGCGAGGACGACACCGAGGATCCCCAGCCACCACCGTCGGGTCACGATCAGCAGCAGGTATACCGCGAGCCCGGCCAGGACGGTCGCGTTGAGCGTGTGCCCCGAGGGAAAGGACGCGCTGACTTCGAAGGGCGGCACGGCGAGCGCCTGGGGAGGGCGAGCCCGGCCGGTGACGTCCTTGCCGACGACGGTGATGAGCAGGGCCCCCACGAGCCCGGGCACCATGACGAGCACCGGGGTCCACTTCCGCCACGCCCAGACGAGGGCCCCGACCACCGCCAGCGCGACGATCGGGCCACCGACGGTGCCGCCGATGTGGGTGAAGTCGGTGACCCAGTGGCTCGAGGTCGGTGTCCGGTTCGCGACGGCCCAGTCGAGAACGGGCTGGTCGAGGCCGGCGATACCGCTCTGGTGCTGGACGTCCTCGTAGACGTCGGCCCCGGCTTCGGCGACGGCCGCCGCGAGGGCGCCCCCGACAAGGAGGATGGCAAGGACGGTCAGGTGCAGGCTCCAGCCGCGCCAGATCCGCTCGCCCCGGACGACGAGGGTGGCGAAGATCCGCAGCAGCCGACGACCGGTCCGCGTGCGCCAGTCGCGCAGGTCGCGGTCGCCGATCGTCTCGTCGTGCCGCGGCGGATCGGCTGCCGTCGCAGCGACCGGGACGATGTCGGCGGCGCCCACCTCGGGGAGCGGCGCCGGGGACTGTTGCGGTGCGGACGGCATACCGGTCATTGCACCACGGTCGAGCAGACTGGGGGGATGCCGAACATCCCCACGTGGTCCGACCTGCTCTCCTCCCCCGCGGCCATGCGCCGGTTGATGCGCGCGTGGCCCCCGTATGCCGCGGCCGGGATCCGGATGGTCGAGATCGCCGACGACTGGTCACGATGCGTGATGGAGCTGCGCCTGCGGCCGTGGACGGCGAACTTCGTCGGCACGCAGTTCGGGGGCTCGATGTTCTCGATGACCGACCCCTGGTGGATGATCCTCATGATGCGCCGGCTCGGGCCGGGATATGTGGTGTGGGACAAGGCTGCCGAGATCGAGTTCGTCGCGCCGGGTCGCGGCGACGTGCGGGCGACCTTCGAGCTCACCGACGAGATGGTGGCCGAGGTGCGGGCGGCGGCCGACCGCGCAGAGAAGGTGCTCCAGTGGTATCCCGTGGACATCGTCGGCCGCGACGGCACGGTCGTGGCGCGCGTGCGCAAGCAGCTCTACGTGCGCGCGAAGCGCCGAACTCCTCAACAGTGTGGGACCGCCGCGATGGTGGAGGCGGCGGGAATCGAACCCGCGTCCACTGACGGGAAACCAGGGCTTCTCCGGGTGCAGTGCGCTGAGGAGTTTCTCGGCCCCGGGGCTCGCACGCACACGTTCCCCGACAGGCCCAGTCGGATTGGAGTCCCGCCTCACCCCCCGACGAGGGATCGGCAGCAAGATCTCTAGATGACGCTGGTGACTATGCCGAGATCATGCATAGGCCAACGGACTTCGGGCTCGCTCAGGCGGCGAGGGCGAAGTCGGTGCGCTTGGAGTTGGCACCTATTGGTTTGTACGGAGCGTTGACGAGATGACCGTACGTCCTCGACCCGCTTCCCCTGATCAGCCGACCAATGTCGAAACCGATCGCCCCCCTGAGGGGGTGGTCCCACACTGTTGAGTTGTCGCCTCTGGCTCAACACCGGAGGACTCCACAGTATGCCGTGCGCCTCCGACAGTCCCAAACGGATTCCCCGGCCCCCCCGGAACAGATCTCGCAGCCGACCACACCCATACCTGGGTCCGCGAGCGAGATCTGGTCCCAGCCGAACTCATCTCGCAGCCGACCACACCCATACCTGTGTCCGCGCGCGAGATCTGGTCCTGTGGGTGGACGTTCCCGAGCCCGGTGTGCCCTGCGTCACTAGGGTGGATCGCGGACCCGTCAGCCCACCCGGAGGTCACCTCTCGTGTTCTCGAAGATCCTGGTCGCCAATCGCGGCGAGATCGCCGTCCGAGCCTTCCGCGCCGCCACCGAGTTGGGTGCCAAAACGGTCGCGGTCTTCCCTCATGAGGACCGCAAGTCCGAACATCGGCTCAAGGCGGACGAGTCCTACCAGATCGGCGAGGAGGGCCACCCGGTCCGCGCCTACCTGGACCACGACAACATCGTGCGCGTCGCGGTGGAGTGCGGTGCGGACGCGATCTACCCGGGCTACGGCTTCCTGTCGGAGAACCCGCTGCTCGCCGAGGCCTGCGCTGCCAACGGCATCACCTTCATCGGGCCGCCGGCCGAGGTGCTGCACCTGACCGGCAACAAGGCCAAGGCGATCGCCGCTGCCCGAGCGGCCGGGCTGCCCACCCTCAAGAGTGCGCCGGCGACCACCGACCTCGACCTTCTGGAGGCGGCCGCCGCGGACATCGGGTTCCCGGTCTTCGTCAAGGCCGTGAGTGGAGGCGGCGGGCGTGGCATGCGCCGGGTGGACAACCCGGCGACCCTGCGCGATTCCCTCGAGGCCGCGCAACGCGAGGCCGACGCGGCCTTCGGCGACCCGACGCTCTACCTGGAGCAGGCCGTCATCAACCCGCGGCACATCGAGGTGCAGGTGCTCGCCGACGCCGCGGGCACCGTCTTCCACCTCTACGAACGCGACTGTTCCCTGCAGCGTCGCCACCAGAAGGTCATCGAGATCGCCCCCGCGCCCAACCTCGACCCAGACATCCGGGCGCGGATGTGCGCGGATGCCGTGGCCTTCGCCGAGTCAATCGGCTATCGGAACGCGGGCACGGTCGAGTTCCTCCTCGGGGAGGACGGACAGTACGTCTTCATCGAGATGAACCCACGCATCCAGGTCGAGCACACGGTGACCGAGGAGGTCACGGATGTGGATCTCGTCGTTGCCCAGATGCGCATCGCCTCCGGGGACACCTTCACGGATCTGGCCCTCACCCAGGATGACATCCACGTCAACGGCGCCGCCCTGCAGTGCCGGATCACCACCGAGGACCCGTCCAACGGCTTCCGGCCGGACGCCGGCCAGATCACCGTCTATCGCTCGGCCGGCGGCTCCGGTGTCCGCCTGGACGGCGGCACCGTCTTCGTCGGTGCCGAGGTCAGTGCCCACTTCGACTCCATGCTGGTCAAGCTCACCTGCCGTGGCCGGACCTTCCCGATGGCAGTGCGGCGGGCGCGAAGGGCGTTGGCGGAGTTCCGGATTCGCGGCGTCTCCACAAACATCCCCTTCCTCGAATCGGTCCTTGCCGACCCGGTCTTCCAGGCCGGCAAGGCGACGACGAGCTTCATCGACGAGCGCCCCGAACTGCTCAAGGCACGGATGCCCGCCGACCGAGGCACCAAACTGCTCGCCTACCTCGCCGACGTGACGGTCAACCAGCCGCACGGGCCGGCCACCACCAAGCTCAAACCGCGACTCAAGCTGCCGACGCTCGACCCCCAGGCGACGACGCCCCCCGGAACGCGCGACCTGCTCCTGCGCCTGGGGCCCTCGGCCTTTGCCAAGCAACTGCGTGAGCGCACGGACATCCCGGTCACCGACACGACCTTCCGCGACGCTCACCAGAGCCTGCTCGCCACCCGGATGCGCACGCGCGACCTCATGCACGTCGCCGGGCATGTCTCGCGATTGACTCCGCAACTGTTCTCGATGGAGGCCTGGGGTGGCGCGACCTACGACGTCGCCCTGCGTTTCCTTTCCGAGGATCCGTGGGAGCGCCTCGCCCTGCTGCGCGAGGCGATGCCGAACGTCCCCCTCCAGATGCTCCTCCGCGGCCGCAACACCGTCGGCTACACGCCCTACCCCACGCAGGTGACCGACGCCTTCGTCCGCGAGGCGGCACGCACGGGCCTGGACATCTTCCGGATCTTCGACTCGCTCAATGACGTCAGCCAGATGCGGCCCGCCGTCGAGGCCGTCCTCGAGACCGGGACGGCAGTCGCCGAGGTCGCCCTGTGCTACACCGGCAATCTCACGGACCCCGGTGAGACGCTCTACACCCTCGACTACTACCTGCGTCTGGCCGAGCAGATCGTCGACACCGGAGCCCACATCCTGGCCATCAAGGACATGGCCGGCCTGCTCCGAGCACCCGCGGCGCGCACCTTGGTCACCGCCCTGCGAGAGCGCTTCGACCTGCCCGTGCACCTGCACACGCATGACACCGCCGGCGGGCAGATCGGCACCCTCCTGGCCGCCATCGACGCGGGCGTCGACGCCGTCGACGCCGCGTGCTCCTCAATGGCCGGCACGACGAGCCAGCCGAGCCTGTCGGCCCTCGTCGCCGCGACCGACGGCACCGAGCGTGAGACCGGGCTCGACATCGAGGCCGTCTTCGCGCTGGAGCCCTACTGGGAGGCCGTCCGCCAGATCTACAAGCCCTTCGAGTCCGGCCTGGCCTCCCCCACCGGCCGGGTCTACTTCCACGAGATCCCCGGCGGCCAGCTCTCCAACCTCAGACAGCAGGCCATCGCCCTCGGCCTCGGCGACCGCTTCGAGGATGTCGAGAACATGTATGCCGCGGCGAACGCCATCCTCGGCAATCTCGTCAAGGTCACGCCCTCGAGCAAGGTCGTGGGCGACCTGGCCCTGGCCTTGGTGGGAGCGGGAGCCGACCCCAAGGACTTCGAGGCCAACCCCACGGCATACGACATCCCGGACTCGGTGATCGGCTTCCTCGAGGGCGAACTCGGGGACCCGCCCGGCGGCTGGCCGGAACCCTTCCGCACCAAGGCGCTGGAGGGTCGGCACGCCAAGGCGCGGGTGACCGAGCTGACCGTCGAGCAGGAGGAGGCGCTGCGCACGACGCCCCAGCGCGCGCTCAACCAGTTGCTCTTCCCCGGGCCGACGAGCGACTTCGAGACGTCACGGGAAAAGTTCGGCAACCTCTCGGTGCTCGGGACCATCGAGTTCCTCCACGGCATCGAGCCGGGCACCGAGTACGAAGTGGAGATCGAGGCCGGCAAGCGGCTGCTGCTCGGAGTGCAGAGCATCGGTGAGGTCGACGGCAAGGGCATGCGCACGGTCATGTGCACGCTCAACGGCCAGTTCCGGCCGATCCAAGTGCGCGACACCAAGGCCAAGGTGGAGGTCAAGGCGGCTGAGAAGGCCGACCGCTCGGATCACGGGCAGATCCCGGCGCCTTTCGCGGGGGTCGTGACCCCAGTGGTCGCAGAAGGGGATGTCGTCGAGGTGGGTTCCGTCGTCGCGACGATCGAGGCGATGAAGATGGAGGCCAACATCACCACGCCGGTCGCTGGGACCATCGAGCGACTGGCCATCGGTCAGCACCAGCAGGTCGAGGGCGGTGACCTCATCCTCGTGATTCACCCCTAGGGGTGAGAAAAGCGTTCTCCTGAAAGGATTCTCAGTAACTTGGTGCGATTGACTGACCCTAAACCCCGACACGGTCGAGGGTTGGCCTAACGTCGAGGCATCGGGTTCCCGAGGGGAGCCGGACCAGTCGACAGATTGAACCGCCAGTGCAGGATCACTGAACAGGAGAACTGACATGGGTCTCGGAGACACGCTCGGCAACAAGGCTGAGGAAGCCAAGGGCAAGATCAAGGAAGAGTGGGGCGACGCGACCGACAACACGCGCCCTGGAGGCCGAGGGCAAGGCCGAGCAGGTCAAGGCCAAGGCGGACCAGGTCGGTGACGACGCAGCCGACGCCTTGCAGAATGCGCGCGACGAAGCCGCGGACACGTGGGAGGACGCCAAGGATGGCGGCGAGAACTCCACCCTCGACGCGATGGGCGACAAGTTGCGCGATCTGAAGAACAAGGTCGACTGAGACGTCGGGACCGGTCAGGCTGAGAACAGGGGCTCATCCGACCACCACCGGGGGCCGGTGGCTGCACACGCAGTCACCGGCCCTCTCGCTACGTCCGGCGAGTGGACGGCATACCAACCACCTAGCCGGACGCTAAGGGATCACCCTCGCGCTACGTCCGGCGAGTGGACGGCATACCAACCACCTTGCCGGACACAAGGGGTCACCAGGAGCCGCCGCCGCCCCCGACACCGCCGCCACCGGAGAAACCGCCGCCGCCACTGAAGCCGCTCGACCCGGACGAGCCCGGGGTGGAGACGAAGGTGCCGGCCGCCTGGGTGGAGAAGGAGTCCATGTCGGCCGCGATGTTGTCGAAGGTCGTCATGCTCCACGGCCCGATGTACCAGGACGGCATGATGACCGAGTGACCGGCCGCCTGCGCCGCCTGGGCGACCTCCTCGAAGACCTTGGCCCAGCGCTCGGTGAGCCCGAAAACGATCGCATACGGCAAGAACCTGCTGAAGACATCCTGGGCCTCCTCCCAGCGAACCTGGTTGGCCTCGGCGGTCGCGATGTACTGCCGGAAGCCGAGCGACTGGTCGAGGACCGCGCTGCCGACAGCGGTGCGTGAGGCCATTCGGCGACCGAGGAGGAAGAAGATGCCGCCGGCGAGCGCACCGCCACCGCCCAGGATCACCAGCGGGCTGATCGGCAGGCCCCACTCGGAGAGCGACCCGAACACGCTGCCGGCGAAGAAGGCGCCCATGACCGAGACCAGCGCGATCACGAAGCCGAGCGCCATCCAGCTCGAGCGTTGGCTCTCGGGGCTGCGGCGGAACCAGCCACGGTCGACGACCTCGTCGTACATCATCGACTGGACGCGCTTGAGGGTCGGCGCGAAGGTGTTCTTCAGTTCGTCGAGATGCACGACGTCGCGGCCGGCGAACACAGCGTCGAGCAGGTGCTGCTCGTAAGCCGCCAGCGGGGTGCGGTCTCGCACCTGCGCTGAGGCAGTCAGCACCCAGTCTCCGCGATGCCAGACGCTGGTCTTCTCCGGCGCGGTGAGGGTCAGGTGTCCGCGCACGGCGAGGTCGATGAGAGTTGCCGTGACGTCGACGACGTTGGCTTCCTCGTCGAGGATCGTCCCCATCATCCCGGGCTGAACCCCGGACGGCGGGTTGAACTGGACCGCGATCGTCCCCGGTCCGGAGCGGCGGGCGATGGGGACGTCTGGTTGGTCGGCACCGGGTGTCAGCCCCGGGGTGAGGCCTGCGAAATGCTCGTCGCGACCCCGCGTCCAGACCAGGACCCCCATCAGACCTGCGGCCAGGACGGGCAGGAGTGCTCCGAGACCACCGAGCAGCCAGCCGAGCGTGCGTCCCACC
>Ga0209368_1001289_pt1 | contig 11477 bp, 11 predicted proteins | sample EBPBio242008_DNA_FD_185862 | JGI IMG/M metagenome (GOLD analysis project Ga0209368, IMG submission 185862) | Wastewater treatment Type I Accumulibacter community from EBPR Bioreactor in Madison, WI, USA - Reactor 1_4/24/2008_ DNA (SPAdes)... | ecosystem: Engineered > Bioreactor > EBPR >...
GAGCTTGTTCATCCAGATCTCACGGCCGGCGCCCAGCAAGTTCTGATTGACTTGCCAGCGCTTCTCTGGGCTGTTGATCATGGCCAGGTAATACGGAGCGTGCGCCTGGCGCCCAAAATTCTCCGCGCAGGCCTTACTCAGGGGGCAGCGGTCGCAAATCTCCTGACGCGCGATGCCCAGCTCCCGAGCGCGCCGCACCACCCCCACCTGGTGGCAAGCGATGGCCGAGCTCCCGGGCGTCTGATACTCCAGACCGGTCACGATGTTCCAGCCTTCGCGACCGGCGCCAGCGAAGTCGTGACGTGGAGTCATATTCACAAAACGCTTGCCTTGGAAGGCGCGCCGCCGTCCCAGCTGGTTCGTCAGATGGGTGAGCAGATGAGACTTACCAACACCAGGTCGACCCTTGAGCAAAATGACCTGGTCGCCTAAATCCTCATCCCGAAAGCGCTGGAAGAGCTCGTGCTCCATCCAGGTGCGCGCCTGGTCCACATTCATTTTTTTGTGTGGGACCGGCTCCTCACCCAGCCTTAACTGAGATGGGACAAACCGCGGCTTCGCCAGCTCCGGAGCATCCACCAGCCGTGGCTGCGCCGCATTCGGCTGGTAGGGTTTTAAAGAAAACGTCCCACGCGCAATTAGAAGGTCATCCAGGCCCTTCGGACCTCGCCAGCTGGCGTGAAGCACGGGAAGCCCTCGTGACGACAATTCTTGGGCCAAATGCTGAGCGTGTAGGGCCACCCGAGCCCGAGTCTGTTCTTTCTCGTCATGGTCAAAAGCAATGACGATTTCCTCGATGTCACTACGATGCTGCTCCAGCACGGGCAACAGTTCCGCATAGCTACCAACGCCGGCCAGACTAACGCCGATCACCGAAAAGCCCTGTTGAGCTAACCGCAATGCTGATAAATGGGCTTTCTTTTCGCCTTCCGTGATCAGCAGCCGCCGCGGCGCTTCCACATCACTCGGCCGATAGAACGCCGGCGGCGCCCCCGTCCCCGGCCCGCCATGGCGACTCGAGCTGAACCAGACGTATTTCGGACCGCCTGGCTTGACCTGGTCGGGCCTCACCCGCAGCCGAGTAATCAAGCCATCCCAGCTCGAGCAGGCCAGAAGCATCCCGCCGCCGGCGCAAATCTCGGCCCAACTGCGGTGCTCCCCCTCTTTAACACGGAAACCCGGCGCCTGAGCCAGCAGCACGCCAAAACGAACCCAAATCTCTTGAGCGATAGCCCGCCGAGCATCGCGCTGCGCCGGCAAAGACCCGGCCCGAAACTGCGCCACCTCATCCACCGTCCAGCCTTCATTCAGCAGATGCTTGCGATGAGCGCTGGAAAGCGGACACAGGTCCAGTAAATCCTGGTAAATCCGATGAAGAAGGGCAGCGTCCGCCAGCTGCTCGGCCCTGGCCACCACCGGCGCCGCCAAAGTAGGCAAGTCATTGGACTGCTCACCGCTCGGGTGCCACCAACCCGCTCCACGCGGCCAACGACTGGGCACACGCCAGCAAAGGAAGTTGCCATCGCGACTTTCACGGCAGCCATGCGAGTGCCCACAGCCCTGACAGGGCTGCTCCCGGCTCACCTCGCGCCACCCGTGGGCGCCGAACTCTCGTCGTCTTGCCACCGATCTCCTCAGAAACCGGTCCCTTGCACGACCTACGATCCTTGAATACTGTCTCTTGAACTTGAGAAGGATCCAACTCCTCGGTGTCAGAAACACGTGACAAGGTCGTAAGTGCTTCCCCAGGCCCTACTAAAACCGAGAGTGCGCTTAAGACCGTCGTATTTAGACCCCGCGTAGGGCCCGAGCTTCCAACTCGGGCTCTTGCATTTTCAGGACCTTGACGCTCCTGAAGCTGAGGGCACTCTCCCCTGAGAGATTTTCAACCTCCCATGGTTCCGAACACAGGATCCGGTTTCCTCTCGAACTTTCTTACGTACTCGGCCCAGGTTTCACGTTGATCTCGGCGTTGACAATCCGTTGATGACGATCTGGCAGACTCTTTTAAATTGGAGGATTGCCCCTCGTGAATCAGCACCAGTTCATCCGTCGGGAGTATCGAGCCATTATTCAAAGCGTGAAAGAGCTGAGCAAGGCCTCAGAAGTCACCCTCCCAGTCCAGAAGCTCCTGAAGGCTCTTAAAATGGGTTGGCTTACCCCGGGTTCTGAGATTCTAAGCCGCCTCGAAAGTAAGAGACTTTCCCCCCAAGCGGTCTTGCGAAGACCCGCCATGCTACAAAGAAAATGGTTTCACGAACTTTCAGGCAGCGAAAAACCTCGATGGATAAACGTATTCTGGAATTTATCTGCAAAAACAGACCTGCCCAAGATCCTGGAACTCTCGAAACGACGTCTTTTACAGCTCCAGCAGGGTGTGAAATGCATTTCATCCCCCGAACATACTACAGGTGCCGGTGGTCGTTTTTGAGAAAGCCCGGAATCAATTCAGGAACCTGCGGACGGGGGAAACCGGGCTTGAGCAAGTCAACGAACATCCAAAGAGTGAGAGCATTCTGCTGGTTCAGACGGTTCCTGAAACAGTTCTCGCTGGGATTTCCTTTGCTCATTTTACCAGGCTGTGGTTCAGGAGATAACGGCCCTGTGTTCAGCTCTTCAAGCTACGGACCAGCCGGCCCGATCAGCGCCCGCTCCGAAAATCCCGATTCGAGCACATCTGTTGACAGCCTGGCAATTCGTCCGGCCGTAGTGAACGATCTTCTGCGCCCTTCCATTACGTTCAATTCCCAAGCCACGAAATCTTCGCTTGTCTCTATGCTGGAAAACGCGTTCGTCTTCTATCGCGGCGAGTTCAATCGCACTACTCGCGAGGTTTCGCCTCCACTTCCTACGTCGGGTCAATTTAACTTCAACGGTTCGAGTTACACAATCTCAGCCACCTCAGTCCTATCAGCGAATGTCCTGGATGACGGTATCGTCATGTCCCTGGGGGGCGAAAGCTTCTCAGGCATCCCGAGTGGTCCGAACGTTACGATCACTACGCAGCCAAACCCCAGCTACACTGAGTCGAATTTCCTTGCAGACGGTAGTTGGGTCTACAAAACCTTAAGCTACACGCCCAACTTTCCGCAGGCCAGCGAGACGAGCTTTTTTCGTCGAATTATCATAGCCTTGCCGTCCCTGGGCATCGTCATTCTGAACGCCTCCGCGACCCCGTTCAATCCGGCGGCCGGTCAGAACGCTACTTTGAACTTTGACCTTATTCCAACGGGTTCCCCCAGACCATCGGTCAACCAGTGGAGCGTCTCGGTGGTCCAGCCCAACAACACCACCAATCAACCGTTCTACACTTTCCCGTCAGTGGCGGGTGCACAGGGACCTGGCACCTCCAGCTCTATCCCCAACGGCTTGCGTATCAACGTACCCTGGAACGGCAAGAATGATGCAGGCCAGACCATCTCGGGCGACTTCAGCTGGGTGGTGGGTGCTAATGTGACGGTCGGCACTGGCACTCGTCAGGCCACTCTCCGGCTGGACCAATTCGAAAAGGCTTTGAAGCTCAACGCCAGCGCGGACCCCTCAAACTATGACCCACAGTCGGGTAGGAACACTACCCTCACTTTCGATTTGGAGGCTCAGGGATTGGGCGCTTCCCCAAATTTTGAGTGGAACGTCGCCATTAAGGACTCGCTTGGTGCTGACCTCTTCGTGTTTACAAAAGCCCCAGGCAGTGAAGGGCCCGGAAACATAACTGCCCCGTCAACCATCACCCGCCGTGTCAAGCTTGGCTGGAATGGCCTGGGATCAAACGGACAGCCTGTGCCATCCGATTTCAAATGGGTCGTTAGCGCCATCGCCACCCGTCCCATCGCCGGTGGCGGTGGAGATGTCTTGTCAGCCACCGCAACTGTGCCCAACTCACTCGCTTCTCTCGAGATCTTTGATTCCGTCCTTTTATTCAGTCCCATCGCAACCTCAGAGGATAAGCGGTTGGTTAATCAGGCCGCAGACTCGATCGCCAAAGGTCTGGCTGAAGAACGCTTGAAGACAATCTTCCCTGCCGGAGGTCGTCAAGCTTCCGGCGCGCAGGCTGGCAAAGTCTGGCATCTAAAGGCTAACAATCTGGCCTTTTCCGGCACCCGACCAGGAACCGTCAAGGTCACCCTGGAGGGTGAGGCGAGCAAAGTACCGATCGAGGTCTCCCTGGTTAACTCAGACCCTGAACACTCGTCTACTTGGGAAGGAGATGTTGACATTCAGGCTCGAGGTCTTATCCTGCCCCAGGACCAACTAAAAAAGGCGAACTTGCCGATTCGAACCTCGTACACCATTGCTGCAAGCACCGAATTGGATATCTTGGGAAACCTGGAGACTATGCTGGAAAACTTGGGTAACTTGGCCACCTATCCGCTACCCCGTTTGGCCCTTGGCAGCCTTCTAGGACCTTTGCAGCTTCAGGGCAACCTTACTCAAGATCGCTTCGCCGCAAGCACCCCCGCCAACGTACGCTGTTTCGGCTTTGAGCCTGTTCAGATCAAACTCAATGCTGACAACAACACTGGCCTGATAACCACTCAACCCATTCAAGCGACAGTCAAAGTGCGCAATCCCGCTTCATTGGCTGTATTTTCCGTTCATGGCATCCACTCAGGTAAGCTGCAGTTTGAAGACGGACCCCTAACTCCCGAAATCGACCTGCAGCCCTCCGACACGGCCTCCCTCAAAACGTTAATGCTTTTGTCTTGCAATGTTTTAGATCTGCACGACTATAACAACAACCTCGCCACTGAATTTCCACGTACCGGAACATCCGATCCTGTGGCGCTGCGGCCATCGCCTGGCAAGCTCTGGAGAACGGCAACCGGAGGCAAGACCGTATTGCTGGGCTACAACTTCCCGGTCTACTCGTTAGTAGGTAGGGATGCGCGCGCCAACTACTTTCAAAAAGCCCTGCCCGCGCTAGAAGCGCTTGGAGTGGCGACGGCGAGGCGGGAGCCCCTGGCCTGGCTTAAAGCCAACTATGAGAGCGCCTTAGAAGGCCGCGATAGCTCTGCTCTCAATGCCTGTGCCTGGGACAAAGATTACTACTACTTCATCTCTTTCGACCCACCTTATCAACTTAATGAGGGACACACGCGTCATACTATCAACGGTTTTTACCGAGTCCCTCTAGATAGTCAAGGAGACAATACCCAAGTTAACCCGAGTCAATCGCCACCAGAGGGGGCGGAGAAACTGGACATTCCTGGAGTGGAGGTGCCATGAAGACGATCCAAGCCGTTCGTTCCTGCCTGTTGAATACTCTATTTGGCTTGCTCATATTTAGCCCCGCGCTTGCGCAGCCGCCAACCGTCATACCACCCGAAATGGTCGCCGCCCGTCAGTTGATCGTAGACAGCTACCTCGAGAAGGGGGTGGAAGCCTATCTGAAATTCGCTGACCAGAATCCAGGCACCAAACTAGCGGCGGAAGCCTTGCTTCAGGCGGCGATCTATTCGTCCAAGGAAGCAAGCCAATCGATCTATCAGCGAATAATTCGCGACTACCCTCGCACGGGGTACGAACTGACAGCTCGCGTCAACCTGCTTTTTTTGCAAACCGGCTATCAGGATGAAAAGTCTTATTCCACGGGGGTTGACCAGCTGGTGCAGAGTTTTGGAGGGCCTTCACTCCAGCAAATTCGGACCGCTCCTCAGCTTGGGCGGTTGACCGAGCAGATTCTGGCTCTACCACTCGACCACCAGTATGCCATGCTTGGCGCTTATCATTCTGTAAGTGGCAGTCTCCGCCAGCAACGCCAGTATCAATCGGCGCTGGCGCTGGCCACTTTCAATCGGCAGACTTTTGCCAAGTTCGAGAAGAACTACCTGCTATCAGACGTTATTTATAACTGGATCCGAGTCAACGGGCTCGACCCCAATTTGCAGACGAAGCAGGTCGACAAAATCAATCCCGACTTGAAAGTTCGTCCTCGGCGCGGCAACTTTGGTCCACGACCCCGGCTCACTTTCCAGACCAGCACGGGGCCTTTGCCCACGGCCCAGGTGAGCTTGTCTACCAGCAAGTTTCTGCTGGACGGACAAGATTTTCGGCCGCAACTATCCGTTCGCTCACGTATCGACCAGAGTAACGGAAAACATCGGCGCGAGAAACCTTTCGAAATTTTAAGGCTAAGCGGTCGGCCTGCCCAGCCGTTAACTCCTGGCCTGCACACTCTGTCTATCGAAATTCGTGTCGAAGGCTACCAGCCAGGCAAACCTGGCCTAACAACCTACAATCAAACTTTTCGAGTCAACAGCCCTCGTGATGACGACGACGATGATTGCGACGATGACCGTTGGGACCGTGACTGGTAAACCGCCAATCACCAGGCCTCCCACTTTTTGTCGGGTAACCGACCGATCCTATGGCTTGGGAGCCCATAGATCCCGCGAAGCGATCTACGGCCGCTTTGTAACTGCTCATCCTTATGGGCGGTTACAAAGCAAAAAAGCTCAAATTTAGGCCTTTTTTGGCTTTTTGGCCCCTTTTTTGCGCCTGGTGGCCTTAGGAGCGTTCAGAGCATCTTTTAGCTCCTTACCGCAGCGATAGCGCACTCCTCGCCGCTCTGGGATGTGCACGGGCTCACCCGTAACCGGATGGAACGTATCCCTGGCCGGCCGCACGAAAGTCGCCAACACACCCAGGCCGCGCAGTTCACAGCGGGCATCGTCGGCGCTGACCAGACGGTCCTTAATCAGCTGGAGCACTCGGGTAACCACCGCCTGGCTTTCCCGCACCGACAGCTTGAACTCTTTGCCCAGCACGTCGGCGATTTCTTTCTGAGTCAGGGTCATCGCCCCAAATTCTCTACTCGACCCGCCAAACCCCACGCCTTGGCCGGTAGCACCTAGGGAGATGGAAGAGACGCCTATCCTCTGGTGTGACAAGAGCCTGGAGGTGGGGGATTCTCCTCCCATCCTGTCAAAACGGTGAAAAAGCGGCTCCCAACGGGTCTTACTACCCGGTAGCAAGAGTAGGAAGGCGGTAGTAAGCCCGGTATGACCTGGAAAGAAGCCCTGGACGAGTATTACCAATCCCACCCGACGCTCACCGACGACAACCGCGCCTGGCTCCTCAAAAACGTTCTTCTGGACGCTCCCCGAATCGACGAGCTGGAACGCAAACAAGTCCTGGCGCTCTTCGGCACCACCAACGCCAAGGGTAAATTCGAGTTCAACAACACCCTCTTCGTGAGGACCGTGCTGTGGCAGACTTTGGGACACATCCTGGTCGGCGAGATCGAACCGGTGCCCGGCAACGTGCGCGGCCTCTGGTATGACTACATAGACCCGATGTATCAGCTGTTCCAGCTTTACGGTGACATCACTCTCGAAGAACCCGAATTCCGCCTCTTCCTGGAAGAGCGCTCCCAGCGCCACAGAGGTCTGCTCAACCTGGCCGAGCTCCGAGGGACCAGCCGAGCCAAAAAAAGCTACATCGAGAAGCTGGTGGGCGATTGCTTCAAAGACTTCGTGGCCAACCAGATTCTCCGTTACAACGGACCGTTCAAAATTCAAGACCACCTGGGCGGCGCCGGCCTGGTCGGCTCCACCGGCAGCCTGCTCTTCATCGTCGAGAAAGAAGGGCTGGTGGACTACTGCTACCGCTACTTCGACAAATACAACATCTCGGTGCTCTGGGGCCGCGGGGAGCCGAGCCTGGCCACCTGCGAATACTTTGGTGATCAGCTCAAAGCCAAACGGGTCAAGCGCATCAACTATGCGATGCTGGTGGACTACGACCCGCCCGGCTACCTTATCGCCCGCACCTACCCCAGGCACTTTGGCCTCTTTGGCTTTGAAACCAAGGGTTTCACGATCCTGACCACCACCGAACTCTTCACCGCCGCCGCCTTAGAGAACTACTCCGAGGACATCGACAAGAACGGCCACAAGAAGATCAACGATGACTGGTTCAAGGAAACCAACGGCATCAACGGCAAGCGTCGCTGCATTCACGTCAACAAGGCCACCAAAAGCCGCGTCGATAAAGCCGTCGACGCCTGGTATAAAACAGCAACCGAGCGCATGCGGGAAGAGGGCGAATGAGCAACGACAAAACCACCAGAGGCAAAGTTTCCGTCTCGATGTCCGACGAGCTCCAGCAGCGCGCGGACCAATACGCCAAAGACCATCAAATGACGTTCAGCCAGGTCGTCCAGACCGCGCTCGAGCAGTTTTTGAAAGGGGGACAACCTGATACTCCCCCGACCCCGCCGCCTCCTCCGCCCCCAGCTGGCGGAGTGGACCAGGTCGCCCGCGAGTATGTGCTCGCCCTGGCGGCCGAAGTCGACATGATGCGGACCAGCATGCAAAACGCCGGCCTCTGGGTTCCCCCCGTTCTGGGCCCCCCGCCGTGGTATCACCATCGCTCGTCGGCGGACAGGTGGCCGCCGGCACCGCCAACCGCCTAAAGATCAAAAATCGGACACTCTTCAGACGGTCAGGCCACCACCTGGTCGTTTTTCATTTCGGCTGTTTTCGATCTTTTGTCATGGAGTCCAAAAAAAGTCGAATCCGAGCCTTTTCCCATCAAGCTAAAGTCTGTTCGGAAACCACCAAATACCCACCCCTTATTAGAGATACCTATAAGGGGTGGGTATAGCTGTAAAAAAAACGGCTATGATCCCTTTCCCATAAGGCTCCGATTCGACTTTGACCGAACGACTGGACGAACAAGTCCAGAAAACCAAAAATCCCCCGGAGGAGCTCCGAGGGATTCTGGTTGGCGTCGGTGCCGTTTACTGCTCCGGCGGTGAGAAGCCGGGCAGATCGCAGTGAGTCGTGGACCGAAGGACGGTCATTGTTTCTTGCAGCTCGTCCAAGATCAGCGAGCCGGGGTTGGTGACTTCCTTGCCCAGTCGCTTGAGGTCGCGCTGGATCTTGTCCAGGCACCCCTCGATGACTTTCGTCATCTGGTCAAACTCTTCGCGCGTCGGCACGTGACCTTCGCCGTAAGTGACCTTCTTGTGGAACTGCTGCCGACCGGGCCCGTCGACGTGGAATTCACGCGTCTGGGTAGGTTGACCGTTCATCTGGTTCGTCCTCGATTCGATTTGATGAACGGACCTTACCACCGAATCTTAGCGTAATTATGTGAACCAGCACACATCCTCGACTACAAAAGACGAGCGGATTTCCAGTTTCACATGAAACCGGATCTTGGAGCTGCCCTCGGAGCCGTACACGATAGTTGAGTGGCCGGCTTCGCCGGAACAACAAAAAGCTCAGGCGCAAGACCATGGGCGGAAGTCTGGTGGCCGGGCTTCGCCCGGAACAGAGTTGATCCCAAGCGCAAGAACATGAGCGAAAGCGGATCATGGTTTGGGCCCCGCCTTTGCCGCAAAGGTGAAATAAACGTGGGCCCAAACCAATCAACATGGGTGCCAGGCGGTAGGTTTAATGGGCTGGGAAGTACCCCGAAGGCTGAGAGGCCAGCCGGCCCCGCGGGTTCGCACGGTCGAAGGCCGGCTGGGCGGTGGGCGAAAGCTTGGTGGCCGGCTTCGCCGGAACACACAGAAGGCTCAGGCGCAAGAACATGGCTGCAAGCGGAGTGCTGGGGCTGTGGAAAGTGCCGGGCTATGGAAAAATGCTTAGGCATTTTTCCACAGCCCTTGGATAACTAGCTCGTTAAAACTCGCTAGTTACCCACACTTCCCACAGCCCCGGCGGCGACGACCCCGGGATAGATCTTCTTTTTAATGGGGGCTGCCGCCCCCAAACCCCCGCCGGCAATGAACACGAAAGAGGGGGCTCAGGCCAACACAGATCCCAAGAACAAAGACATTCCTTACGCCAAAAATACAAAAACATCGTCTAAATACGTGGCTTTGGTACAGGTGCCGGCGTGGTCTTCGGCGAAGGCTTAGATTCCCCCAAATTCTCACCTGAAAGGCCCGTCATCATGCGCATTCCCACCCAAGCCATTATCGACCAGCTCCTGGCGTCTATACCCGAGCGCTCTCCGTTCGGGGCTCGCGACAAGGCTCTTATTGTCTTCGATCTGCACACCGGCTTGCGCTCCCACGAGCTCGTGGCTCTCAACGTTGGCCACGTCCTGACTCGTGACGGTTCGCCCCGTGAGTGGCTCGAAGTGATCGGCAAAGGTGGTTATCACCGCCAGGTCCCGCTCAATTCCGCCGCCCGCCAGGCCGTTCTCGACCTGGTGCAGTTCAACCAGGCTCGCGGTTTCTCGGTGGCGCCAGAGGCCCCGCTGCTGGTGACCCGTTTCCACCGGCGGCTCCCCACCCGCTCTCTGCGCGACATCATCCAGCGCTACCGCGAACGTGCTGATCTCGACGTCCGTTGCTCTCCCCACTCGTTTCGTCACAATTTTGCCAGTCGTCTGGCCACCTGCGCGCCTCTTCCGGTTGTGTCCGCCGCTTTGGGCCACTCCCGGCTAAGCAGTACGCAGGTCTACACCCACACTACTCCCGCTCAGTTGGCGGCCGGTGTCGCTCGCCTGGTTGAGGGTTAGTCATGATTGCTGCCAGCCTCTCGGCGAACGATACGCAAAGGAGTCGGTTTACAACTATACCACTGTGTAGGATAATCGTTTCGTGAATCTGGTATTCGTGGAAACTCGCGGGTTTTCATCAGTTCTTGCGGAGTATTTTGAAGACGATGAATCTTACCGGCGTTTTCAAGAGCATTTGATGGAGAATCCCGATGTTGGAGCGGTGATGAAAGGGTGCGGTGGTTTGCGCAAGGTTCGCTGGCAAGATCCCAAGCGCGGCAAAGGGAAGCGAAGTGGCTTGCGGATCATTTACCTTCACTTGCCAGAGTTTGCGGTGCTGGGCCTGGTTGACATTTACGGTAAAAATGAGTCTGAAGACCTGACCTCTGCGGAGCGGCGCATCCTCTCTCAGCAAGCAGATGGGTTTCGCAGTGATATTCAAGAAAGAAGGAAAAAGCGTTGAAGCCAAAGAGGCCCCCCCTGTTCGAGCGGTTACGGACCGGTCTGGAAGACTTGCGCGAATACGCTCGCGGCGAACGAGAGCTGGTAGAGACCGAGTTGACCGCGCCCGAACCCCCACGCTTCTACGCCGCCGCCGATGTGACTGCCCTTCGCAATCAGTTAGGGTTAAGCCAGTCCAGGCTGGCGCTGCTGATGCATGTTTCCATTAAGACCATTCAGAGCTGGGAGCAAGGAGTTCGGGCGCCGTCCGGCGTTGCTTCTCGGCTACTTCAGGTTCTGGAGGCTCCGGAGGCATTTGTTGACCTTATTCCGCGCGCTCGCCCCAAGCGTCGTTCCGTTGCCGGTTAAGGGTTGTTTACTTTTGTCTGAGGCCATGATGACAAACATAGCTGCCGCTGAAGGGCAAGATCGTCCCCGCGCCAATTTTCGTCGGGCCATCGCCTGCCCGTCCAGTTGGATTACACCCCACCGGCGATGAAACTCGTCCGAGACACCCGCGATCTGCCTTACACCTACAAGGGCGAAACGACCTTGATTCCTGGCGTGACCGGCGACTT
>Ga0209368_1001292_pt1 | contig 11446 bp, 12 predicted proteins | sample EBPBio242008_DNA_FD_185862 | JGI IMG/M metagenome (GOLD analysis project Ga0209368, IMG submission 185862) | Wastewater treatment Type I Accumulibacter community from EBPR Bioreactor in Madison, WI, USA - Reactor 1_4/24/2008_ DNA (SPAdes)... | ecosystem: Engineered > Bioreactor > EBPR >...
CGGACAGTGGCTCAGCCCTCGGCAGCAGCAGGTGGCTCCTCCGAGATCTGCCGAAGGGTCGCGACCATGGAGACCTCGGGCCAATACTTTGCGTGCAGATCGGCAAACTCCTGCTGGTTGGCGATGGCTTCTTCGAGCGTGTCGTACTGCATGAGCGCCCAGCCGCCGACAACTTCCTTGGCCTCCGCGTACGGGCCGTCGACGCGGGTGGTCTCCCCCTTGCGGACCACGAAGTTGACCGCGTCCTCAGTGCCGAAGAGTCCACCGCCATCCAGGAAGTGGCCCTTCGCGGCCTGCTCTCCGATGTAGCTGTCCATGGCGTCGAACAGTGCCTGCGGCGGCATGCCGATGCCCTCTTCCATCCGTACGAATCCCATGAAACGCGGCATGTCCTCACTCCTTGTCTGGCTCGGCCCCGCTTGCCGGTGGCCGTTCTTGGCCATACGTCGAACAGCGAACCACCGTTTCGACATGGCATTGGTAGAAACTTTGGGCTGCAGGTGCTCGACGACGGAGGGGTCGTTGAGAAGTACCTTGTGGTTCCAAATCTTGACGCGAGCGGGCCCGGTAGCTACTTCTCGTGAGGGGATTGCGGCTGCGCGGGCGGAACCAGAGGTGAATCCCGCCGCTCGCAGTACGCTGCCGATCTGCGGGGCCCAGCCCGAGGTTGCACGTGTTGATCGCGAGGTCGGCATCAGTGGTCAGCAGAAGTCCGGACGAGGTCGATGAAGCAAGCAGTGCCGCGGCGGCGACCGGTACGCGAGCCACCTGACCAGGCTGCCGGAGTTGTTGCGTGTCTACATTCTGTACGCCCATCAGCGCGGCGGCATCTCGCGCACTCTGACAGCCGAGGCGCTGGAGGCGCTCGAGGAGTTCGCACCCGAGTATCAACGGCTGATCCGGATCGAGCGACTCCAAGGGCCAGCAGCCCTGATGGCCAGGATGTTCGAGCTGGCGCCTGAGCAGGATGGGTGAGCGACCGATCGCGACAGATTCGCTCCCCGACCGGGTGCGACACGCCGACAATACGGCGGATTCGCGTCGGTCGGGGTTGATATATCACCTGAAGCAGCGACCGCCGTCAGCCGCGTGCCCCATCAGGTTCTTGTGATTTGGTGACGCATAGGATCGGGAGATGCCCGTAACTCGGATCGTTCCGGATCTGGTGGTGTCGGATGTCGCGCGCGCGAATGCCCTCTATGCCCGATTGTTCGGCTTGGAGATCGCGATGGATCTCGGTTGGGTCGGCAATCTCGGACTGGCAGGAGACGAGGGCCGCGTGCAGCTTCAGACCATGACTGTCGACGCCACGGCGCCGTGCAATCCGGTCATCAGCATCGGGGTTGCGGCACCGGCCGAGGTTGATGAGCTGTACATACGGGTCCGAGCAGAGGACCTGGAGATCGTGCATCCGCTGACCGATGAGGCGTGGGGCGTGCGCCGGTTCTTCTTTCGTGACCCCGATGGCAACGTGGTGAACGTCGTCGCGAACGCGTGACGGGCGGCATCTGCTCCTCGGCTGACATGTCGATGAGGCATGCTGGAGTAGGTGAGCGATGCTGAGAGTCCGGGCCGGGAGGCACGGCAGCAGGTACAGGCAGGCGCCTTCGATCAGATCGGTGATCGCTACGACGAGGCGTTTCCTCACAAGGACGGTCAGGTGGCGGCCACCGGCTGGTTGATCGATCAGTTGGCGCCTGGCGACAGGGTGCTCGATGTCGGCTGCGGGACCGGACTGCCGACAGACGGGCAGTTGGCGGCGGCTGGTCTGGCGGTGACGGGAATCGATATCTCGGAAAGCATGCTCGGCCGGGCCCGACGAAATGTGGCGACGGCTGACTTCCACCGGCTCGATGTGATGGACCTGGATGACCGGTTTGGCAGGTTCGATGCGGCGGTCGCGTTCTTCTCCTTGCTGATGTTGCCGCGGTCGGAGATCGGACCGGCCCTCGACCGGATCCGCGCGTTGCTGCCGGCCGATGCGCCGGTAGCGGTGGCCATGGTCGAAGCCGATCTCGACGATGTGTCGATTCCGTTCCTGGGCAGCACCCTGCGGGTTTCCGGCTATCTTCGTGAGCACCTTGCGACGGTCCTGGAGGGTCACGGGCTGCGAGTCGGTGAGATCCTGGATTACGCGTACGAGCCCGCCAGCGAGGGAGCGCCGCCTGAGGTGCAGCTGTTCGCCTACTGTCGATCGGTGTGACCCAGGCCGGGTATCGACGCGGCGATCTACGCTGATCTGCTCGCAGAAAGACGTTCGCCGTGGCGCTCGGGAACGACCATCGATTCAGCTCTGATCGAGCCGGAGGATCCGGGACTCCCAGGGCGCAAGTGAGTCCGGCCGTCCATTCAGATGCGTACCGAGCAGCAGCTCCGCATCGACGTGGTCCGGCAGATCTTCGAGCGGCAGCTCCGCGGGTCGCGAGGAGCAGTTGGCCAGGACGAGGAGGCGCTCATCGTCCAAGGTGCGGGTGAATGCCCAGAGCCGGTCGTGCTCAGGTAGAAGCAGCTCGAACCGGCCTTCGCGGACCACGGCGTGGTCGTGGCGGAGCGCGATCAGCTTCTGGAAGTGCGCGAACACGGAGTCGGCATCCTCCGACGCTGCCGCAGCGTTGATCGTCGGGTAGTTCGGGTTCACGTCGATCCACGGCGTAGTGGTGGTGAAGCCCGCCGTATCGGTGGCGTCCCATTGCATGGGCGTACGGGCGTGGTCCCTGCTGCGGGTCGTGAGGAAGTGCATCACGCGCTCGGTCGGGACTCCGCCGGCGGTTGCCGCTGCGTACACGTTGAGGGCACTGATGTCGCGGTATTGCTCGATCGTGGTGAAGGGGGCGTTGGTCATCCCCAGTTCCTCGCCTTGGTAGACGTACGGCGTTCCCTTGTGCAGGTGCAGGACCGTCGCGAGCGTCTTTGCCGACGCGACCCGGTGTTCCGGGCTGTCGTCTCCGAAGCGCGACACGGCACGGGCCTGGTCGTGGTTGTCGAAGTAGAGCGAGTTCCAGCCCACGTCGGCGAGTCCCAGCTGCCAGTGGGCGAGGTTGTTCTTCAGCACGGGCAGCGGGAGGTCGACAAGGTCCCACCGCTGGCCGCCGGGGACCCGGTCCAGCATGACGTGCTCGAAGGTGAAGACCATGTTCAGCTCGTGCCGTCCCGGATCCGTCGCCCGGATCGCGGTCTCCACGGTGGAACCGGGCATCTCGCCCACGGTGAGGAGGTTCAGGTCGTCGAGTCCGACCTCGCGGTTCATCTCGGCGAGGAACTCATCGAGTCGAGGACCGCTGCCACCCTCGTAGGTGGGCTCCACCCCGGACGGGTCGAGGGCGTCGGTCGTGAACCCGATGGGCTTGGAGATCAGGTTGATGACGTCCATCCGGAATCCGTCGACGCCGCGGTCCACCCACCAGCGCATCATCGCGTACACGGCCTGCCGCACCTCGGGGTTCTCCCAGTTGAGGTCGGGCTGTCCCGGGCTGAAGATGCCGAGGTAGTACTCGCCGCTGACCGGGTCGTACGTCCACGCCGAGGGGGCGAACGCGGCCGGTCGGTCGTTGGGCTCGGATCCGGCGGCACCGGGTTCGGCGCCGGGCCGAGCCGGGCGCCAGAAGTACCAGTCTCGCTTCGGGGAGGCGGGGTCGCGCGACTCGATGAACCACGGGTGCTCGTCGGAGGTGTGGTTGACCACCAGATCCATCACGAGTCGGATGCCGCGCTCGTGGGCCGCCGCGATGAGCGTCTCGAGGTCTGCCAGCGTTCCGAACAGGGGATCGACGTCGCGGTAGTCGCTGATGTCGTACCCGTTGTCGCACTGTGGTGACCGATACACGGGAGAGAGCCAGATGACATCCACGCCCAACTCCGCCAGGTAGTCGAGACGACTCGTGATGCCCGGGATGTCGCCGATCCCGTCGCCGTCGGAGTCCTGGAAGGAACGGGGATAGATCTGGTAGACGACGGCGGACCGCCACCAGCCGTCCGGGCGCAGGACGCGTGCTTCCTCACCGAGGAGGTGATCTGTCATCAATGGCTCCAATCAGGAATCTGCTGGGCGTGCACGATCGACGGTGGCCAGCAGGGTAACGGCGACGAGCCACGTTTGGAGAACGAAGCGGGCCGGTACGGACCAATTACGATCGCTCCCAGCGCCGCGGCCGGATGCCTGCCTCGTCCAGGCGGGCCTCGATGATCGCTTCTACCTCGGCGAAGGAACCGACGTAGCTGATCTCGTCGCCGGACAGGTCACGAACCCGTGCTCGGACCACGGCGGGAAGGTCGCCGACGGCGCGTTGCTCGGCCCACACGTCGAGCAGGAACCGGTATCGCCATTCCGTCACCACCACTCGCGCCTCTCGTCGGATAGCGCCACTGTGCGCGGCGGGTGTCACGAGACGGTCCCAGTAGGCGGCGCCGGTCTCACCGCCTTGTCACCGTGGGATCGAGGAAGCTCGGTCGATCTGGAGGGATTCAGCTCCAGACGGTGGATCACGCCAGGTGACGCAGGTGGTCCAGCGCTCGCTCGACGATCGCCGCGAGACGTCCGACGTCGCGGCGGGCTCGTTCGAGGTCGGCGACCAGGGCTGCCAGCGGGGGAGCGGCAGCCGTCCGGTCCGGGCAACGAAGCCGACTGTAGAGCGCGATGGTCTCCGGCATCGGATCGGCGCCGAGCTCTTCGAGGAGGGTCCGGCGGCAGCGCTCGAACTGTCGCTCGACGAGGTCGTCCCGGCCGTTGATCGCGTACGCCGTCATCAGGTGCCGGTGGATGTCCTCGCGCAACGGTTCGAGGGCCAGTGCGAGCTCGCCGAAGCGGCTGACCGCGGACGGGTTTCCCTGGGCGCCGTGGAAGACGATGAGGTGGTCCAGCGCTGAGAGGTAGAGATTCTCCAGCCTGTTCCGGTCGGCGAGCACCCACTCGTCGTCGCAGGCTTCGATCAGACAGCCGCGGTGCAGATCCACGGCGGACGCCAACTGGTTGGCGTCGGCGCAGGTGAGGTCGGCTGGTGGTCGCTGCAAGGCGGAGCTGACCAACTGTTCGAAGGTGGTCGCGTCGACACTCACCTGGACGGCGGAGCTGAGTCCGACCCGGTTGCGCGCCGCGGTGGTGACAAGATCGACGCCGGCGACATCGCGGACCTCGGTCCGCAGCCGCCAGATCGCCGTGCTGAGGCGACGGCGGGCGGCGGGCACCGGGCTGTCCGCGTACAAGTGCGCGGCGGCGACCTCGCGCGAGCGCTCATAGCCTGGGGCCAAGGCGAGGTAGGCGCACAGCGTCAGGGCGCTGGGCGAGACAGGGAGCTGACCGGCTGAGGACGACAGGGTCGGCGCACCGAGCAGACAGAGGTCAAGTTGCAGCTTCGACACAGCGACGTCCTCACGAGCCGGCACAAATCCCAGGCGCCGGACGCGGATCCTCGAACGCCCGGCAGTGACCAGACCTCGTTCCCGACACCGGGTCGTGGCGCCAGGAACCGAAACCCAATCACCTCGATGAGCAGCGGCCCCGGCTTGTGATACAGCCCGTGCCTCGGCGGCTTCGTCCATCTGGTCGGCGAGGTGGTCGGCCGTCACCAGGAGGGGTGAACATCGGGCACTGGGCCCAGCAGTTCGATGCCGTTGCGTTCGGCGATGTCGAGGACCTCCTCGATCGTCGGCGGGTGGTCGGCGGCCAGCTCTGCGGCGCTGCGGATGAATCCCTCCATCGGTCCACCGGGTGCGTGGACCTGGAAGGCCACCGCATCCTCGGGCGATTCGTTGCGGACGGTGTGTGGGGTGTCTCCGGCCAGGGTCACCGTCTCGCCCGCGCCTGCGACGCGGCGGGTGGTGGTGCCGTCAGGGCCGGTGATGTAGAAGGTGAACTCGCCGGACAGGATCCGGTAGATCTCGCTCGGTGCGTGGCGGTGCATGACGGGCGGTCCACCGCCTGGCGGCATCTGCAGTTCGACGGCGAAGAGATCTCCGTTCGTCTCTTCGGTGGTGGCGAGCACGGTGGCCAGTTCGGAGCCCACTCGGAGTGTCTCGGTCGCGGTGGTTATTTCGACAGGTAGCATGTCCATAGATCCAAGATAGACAGGATGCCTGCCCATGTCAACGAGTATTCCGCAACTCGACGGCCATGACCGTCCTCGCAATCTCGCGGTCGCGCTGCGCGGGGCCTTCACGGCGCTGAACGATCTCGTGATCCCGCACCTCGTCGGGCTGGGATTCACCGAGCTGCGTCCCGCGCATGCCGCCGTCTTCCAATACCTGGACGACACCGGGGCGACGGTCAGTGTGTTGGCTCAGCGTGCCCAGATGACCAAGCAGGCCATGGCAGAGCTGGTCATGCACCTGGAGAAGAACGCGTACGTCGTACGGATACCCGACCCAGCGGATGGCCGGGCCAAGCTCGTGCTGCCGACGGATCGAGGACTGCAGGTGATTCGGGCCGCCCAGGCGCTGGCGCCCGAGATCGAACGTCGTGTGGTCGGCACGATCGGTGAGGAGCGGCTGCAGCAGCTTCGCGCGGATCTCGATGCCATCCAGGCAGAGTTCGATGCTGCAGATGGCCGGCTGCCGTGACCGGCCAGGAGTCCCGCGGGCTGGGGCTGTGCTGTCGACACGGCGCGTTTCGACGAGAGATCGCCCACCTCGTGGGCTCCTGGGCCGTGCCCGCCGAGGACGCGGTCATGTGGGGAATCACGGGTGGCGGGCCGGTCCCCGCCAACGATGTTCTTGCCCGTGCGGCCGATCCGGGCGTTACTCCCTTCACGCTGCACGATGTCGTCGCATTGCGGGACCTCCGGTGCTCGGACGCGATGAGCGAAGGGGACGGGCGGCTGGTGGGTTACGGCGAGCTGTGGGTCGACGATGGCGAAGCCGAGGTCGAGGTCGCCCGCCTCATCGTCGACCCGACGATGCGTGGTCGCGGGATCGGCGCGTACCTCGCCCGAGAGCTCGCGCGCCGCGCGCAATCCCACTATCCCGATGTCTACCTCCGGGTCCGACCGGACAATGCCGCCGCGCGCCGCTGCTACGCCAATGCCGGCTACCGGCAGGTCGATACCGCGCTGCAGCAGCAGTGGAACATCGGCCAACCTCTCGACTACGCCTGGTACGCCTACCCGCTGGTGACGACCGATTGACCGGGGGCGGCTGTCTGCCGACTCCGAGTAGCCTGCAGTTCATGGTGGATGACGCGACGCTGGTGGCTTTGTTCGGCAGGGTCGGCACCGGTGCCTTGGCCACGCTCAAGCGGGACGGCCGGCCGCAGATCTCCAATGTGCGTTATGCGTTCGATCCGCAGACCCGGGTCTTCCGGGTGTCGGTCACTGATGGTCGGGCCAAGACCAGGAATTTGCGCCGGGATCCGCGTGCCAGCATGTATGTGACCAGCCGCGAGGGCCGCTCTTTCGCGGTCGCGGATGGCGACGTGGCGTTGACTCCGGTGGCCGCTGCTCCCGACGACTCGACGGTGGAGGCGTTGATCGATCTGTACCGCACGGTTGTCGGCGAGCATCCTGATTGGGACGACTACCGCCGGGCGATGGTCGCCGATCGGCGGCTGGTGTTGACCCACACGGTGACCCATCTCTACGGAACCATCCTCTGACCCGGGCATGGATCAGGTCCGCAGCAGGAGATGCCGCCCGCTCGGGGCGCTCGGACGGGCCGCCGCCACGTACCAATCCTGATTTGGTCACCTTTGGCCCGGTGGCGCGAAAGGTGCGCGGCTTGCGCCTGGCTGGCGGTCATGTTTGGCCCGGTGGCGATCCCGCCGGAGGTCCTGACAGATTCGGCACCCGACCGGGTGCGCCACGCCGACGACGCGTCGTGAATCACCTCGGTCGGGGCTGATGTCACTCGAACCCGACCGATCCTAGGGCGCCGGGCGAATCAGCTGCTGACTTGGCGTCGATCCTCAGGCGGCGGCTGCAGCCGGTGTCGGGTGAGAAGCCGGCATCGGGCGCACCTCAGCACGCCGCTTGCGGCCGAAGTCGTTGGGCAGCGAGAGCCGGATGACCTTCTTCCAGGCGGAGGCGACCTGGCGGGGGAGCGAGCCCGTGGTGTAGGTCAACCCATAGCGGTCGAACAGCGCCCGCACCTGAGGTGCGATCTCGGCGTACCGGTTGCTCGGCAGGTCGGGGAACAGGTGGTGCTCGATCTGGTGGGACAGATTGCCGGTCATGAAGTGCATGGCCTTGCTGCCGGAGATGTTGGCCGAGCCGAGCATCTGGCGCAGGTACCACTCACCGCGGGTCTCGCCCTCGATCGAGCGGCGTTCGAAGGTCTCTACACCTTCCGGGAAATGGCCGCACATGATCACCGAGTGGGACCACAGATTGCGGATCAGATTGGCGGTCGCGTTGGCACCCAGGGTGCTCAGGAAGGAAGGTCCGGACAGTGCCGGGTGGATCAGGTAGTCCTTGGTCATCTGCTTGCGGATCTTGTGCAGCACCTGCTTCGCCCGGGCCTTGAACTCGGGGCTCTGCCGCCGCTTCTTCGACCTCAGGTTGCGACCCAACTCCAGGTCGTACGCGGCGATGCCATACTCGAAGACGCAGGCGTTCAGGAAGTTCCACAGCGGTTGGGCCAGGTAGAGCGGGACCCATCGCTGGTCCTCGTCGACGCGCATGATGCCGTAGCCGAGGTCGTTGTCCTTGCCGACCACATTCGTGTACGTGTGGTGCAGTTCGTTGTGCGCGTGCTTCCATTGCTCGGCGGGCGAGGCGTGGTCCCACTCCCAGGTGGTGGAGTGGATCTTCGGGTCCCGCATCCAGTCCCACTGGCCGTGCAGGACGTTGTGGCCGATCTCCATGTTCTCGATGATCTTGGCGACGGCGAGGCCGGCGGTGCCCAGGATCCAGGCCGGCGGGAAGAACGACGCGAGCAGCACCGCCCGACTGCCCAGCTCGAGCTTGCGCTGGGCGTTGATCACCGTACGGATGTAGTTCGCATCGGACTCGCCGCGGGTGTCGATCACCGACTGCCGGATGTCGTCGAGCTCGATACCGATCTGCTCGATGTCGGTGGCCGTCAGGTGGGCGATGGGATTGTCGGGCTTCTTCTGCAGAACGGTCACGTGCGGTTTTCCTCAGTCGTGTCGATGATGATCGGGCAGTAGATGGCGCGCTCAGTGATCGAGCTCGCAAGGCCCGGCGGCCGCCGAGATGCAGGTCTGCACCAGGACGCCGCGGCCGGCGGTCTCGCCTGGCGTCGCGGTGGTGATCGCGCCATTGCGTAGGTCGCGGACTGAACCCGAGCGCAGCGGCAGTACGCAGCCGAAGCAGATGCCCATCCGGCAGCCGGACGGCATCAGCACCCCGGCCTCCTCAGCCGCGTCGAGGATGGGCGTGCCTCCGTCGGCGCTTACCTTGGCTCCGGAACCCGCGAACGTGATCGCGCCACCGTCGCCGATCGCCACCCGGGCGGCGCGGAACTGCTCGGTCTGCAGGTCCAGCCCTCGCTGACCGTGATGCGTCTGCAGGTCGTCGAGCAACCCGGCCGGGCCGCAGGCGAGCGTCTGTCGCTCGGTCAGATCGGGGACCAGTTGCCCCAGCGCGTCGACGTCGAACGAGCCGTGTTCGTCGGTGAAGTGGGCGACCAGCCGGATCGCTCCGACGGCATCGAGCTCGCGCAGGTGAGCAGCGAAGATGGAATCCGGCTCGCGAGGAGCGACGTGCACCACCACGATGTCGTACCGGGTCGAGCGAGCCAGCCGGACGACGCCGCTGTCGGTGACCGGGAACAGGTTGCGAAGCATGCCGATCACCGGGGTGATGCCGGAACCCGCGGTGACGAACAGGAAGCGACCGCCCTCGGTCGGCAGCACGAAATCCCCGGCCGCCTGCTCCAGGTGGATCAGGGTGCCGACGCGTGCGCGACGGACCAGGTGGGTGCTGACCAAGCCGTCGGGCACAGCCTTCACGGTCACGCTGATCCGGCCGTCGCGGCGCGGTCCATGGGTCAGTGAGTACGCCCGCCACTGCCGGATGCCGTTGACGTCGACACCGATCCGGACGTACTGACCGGGCACGTGCCCGGCCCAGTCGGCGCCGGGTCGGATGACGATGGTGGCCGCGTCCGTGGTCTCGGGCTGGACCGCCACGATCCGGCCCCGCAGATCCGCGCCGGGTCGCAGCGGATCGAAGAGATCCAGATAGTCCGCCGGGAGCAGCGGCGTCGTCGCCCGCTCGGCCAGCCGTACCAGCCGGTGACGCAGGGTGGTGCGGGTGCGCGTCGTACCTGCCAGGCTAGTCACCGCCCTAGTCTGACTGACTTTCGTGGCTAGACTCATGGCCGCCAAGCGTGAAACCTGGCGAACCTATTGTTCGGAAGAGATAGTGCGGGGGAAACCGTGGTTGCAGATTCTGGTCCGCACCTGTCCGATCTTGGTCGTGCCTTCCGCTTGGATCCGGAGGTGCTGCAGATCCTTCGCGACGGGCTGCCTCAGGTCGCGACGCACACGGTGAACGCCGTCGTCGCCGAGGTGCCCGACTACCGAGGCGCTCGCGACGGACTGATGCGGGACACCATCACCGGTGCTGTGCGGATGGCCTTGGCCGGCTTTCTCAAGTTGGCCGGACGCGGTCACGATGTCGACCCCAGTACGCCGATGGGCCCGACGATCGAGGGCGCCTACGCCCTGGGTCGGGGAGAGGCCCGCGGCGGTCGATCGATGGACGGTCTGCTGGCGGCGTATCGGGTCGGGTCGCGTGTGAGCTGGCGGGAACTGGGCCGCGTCGCCGCCGGGGCTGGGCTGTCGGCCACCATGATGGCCGAGTTCGCCGAGTTGCTGTTCGCCTATATCGACGGTCTCTCCGCCGCCAGCGTGGCCGGTCACAACGACGAGTTGACCACCAGCGGGCTGGTTCGCCAGCGCTATCGCGATCGGCTGGTGCAGCGCCTGTTGGCAGGGGCGTCGCCGGAGGTGCTGACCGCAGCCGCAGAGCGGGCCGGCTGGTCGCCGTCGGTGGGACTGACCGCTGTCCTGTTGCCGAGCGCCCAGGCCCATGGCGTCGTGGCTCTGCTCGGGACGGAGACGCTGCAGTTCGCCGAGGACCTTCCTGGCAGTGAGGGTTGGGATCCCGATCGGTCCCTGACTCTGCTCCTGGTCCCCGATGCCACAGCCGCGGACCGGCGTCACCTGCTGCGGCTGCTGGTGGGACGTAAGGCCGTCGTCGGTCCATCGCGACCCTGGATGCAGGCCCGATCGTCATATCGCCGAGCGACTCGTACGCTCGAGCTGGCCACACCGCCGCGCGGTGAGCAGCCAACGGACAGCGAGGATCACTTGGCTGACCTGGTGGTCGGCGCTGACCCTGAAGCTCTGATCGATCTACGCGTCCAGGTGCTGCGCCCGCTGTCGGCTCTGCCCGAGTCGACCAGGGAACGTCTGGCCGAAACCCTGCTGAGCTGGCTGCTGCACCAGGGCCGGCGGGAGCAGGTCGCCGCCGAGTTGCACATCCATCCGCAG
>Ga0209368_1001298_pt1 | contig 11381 bp, 10 predicted proteins | sample EBPBio242008_DNA_FD_185862 | JGI IMG/M metagenome (GOLD analysis project Ga0209368, IMG submission 185862) | Wastewater treatment Type I Accumulibacter community from EBPR Bioreactor in Madison, WI, USA - Reactor 1_4/24/2008_ DNA (SPAdes)... | ecosystem: Engineered > Bioreactor > EBPR >...
AATGAGGCGGGCGTATCGTCCGACTCTCCGGGTGCAAAACAAGTCGATACGGGCCCGGATTCACAGCCCGCTGCGTCCGAGGATGTAGCTGTTGAGGTGGAGCTGCACGAGAATGAGGATTCTGGTACCCAGGGCAGCGGCGCGACTGATGGCCCAGATTCGGTCGATGTAGACGAATCTGAAGCCGCTTCTGCTTCGCTCGAGGTGAACGGACAGGACTCAGCGGCAGACTCCGATTATGTGAGCACGTCGCAGCCCCAACGCGGCCAGTGAGCAAAGTCCGACCCGTGAGAAGTCCGGCTGGGCATGCCGACTGGCGGCCCTTGCTCCTCAGGCGATGGTGGACGCGACGGGACGATGTCACCCCTGTGATCTTGCGGCCGCACCGGATTACGGCGACCGGACTCGCCATAGCCTTCCTTGTGCTGCAATTCATGATTCCCGCTCGGCTTGTGATCGGGGGCATGGGCGCGGTGGGTCGCCCTTCGGTGGCGATGGGCCTACTATTCGCATTCCTGTGGTTCCTCAGCATGCTACAACCTGGTGGCCTTCCGGCCGGTCGGCAACCGGTCCGGTGGCTAATCGGTGGCTTTGTTGGAGTGCAAATGGTCGGATACGCGGTGGGGATGGCTCGACTGCCAGTGGAGGTCGAGGCCAGCGCGGGCGATAGGTACATGATTTTGATAGTTTCGATGGCTGGCGTGGTGCTCCTGCTGGCCGATGGTGTGCGTACTCGCGAACACTTGAATACTATCCTTCGTGTATTGGTCGGTCTCACAGCCGTCATGGCCTTCACGGGGATATTGCAGTATTTCCGGATCGTCGATGTCACGCGATATATCCGGATTCCGGGTTTGACGGCCAATCGCGACCTCTTTGGTGCTGGTGTCCGGGGGGCGACTGATCTGACCAGAGTCGCGGGCACCGCGAACCACTACATCGAGTTCGGTGTCGTGCTTGCCGTGGTTTTGCCGTTAGCGCTGCACTTCGCGCTATTCGCCCCCACCGGCCGCAAGTTGATCGCTTGGTGTCAGGTTGGCCTGATCGGTGCTGCGATCCCGATGTCGATCTCGCGCTCGGCCATTCTGACCACGGTTGTGGCCATAGCACTCTTGTTCATGGTGTGGAAGTGGAGACTTCGATACAACGCTGCAGTGATCGGGCTGGTCGCGCTCACCGCCCTCCACTTCCTGACTCGCGGCCTATTCGGGACAATTATCTCGCTCTTCCGCCACGCGGACGACGATCCAAGCATCCAGAACCGGATATCAGACCAGGCCTTTGTATATGAAATGTGGTCGCAGCGACCCATACTGGGCCGCGGTGCCGGGATGATCCTTCCAGACCGGTACCTACTACTCGACAATCAGATTTTCGTCACGCTTATTGGTGGCGGCATTCTTGGGGTGGTCGCACTGATCAGCCTCTTCATCGTGCCATACATGATGGCCCGCAGCGTTCGGCTGAGGGCAGTAACAGAAGAGGGAAGGCACCTCGGCCAGGCATTGGCCGCGGCTCTTCCGGCCGCGCTAATGGCTTCCTTCACGTTCGATGCGCTGAGTTTTGCCACCTTCACCGGTCTAGTGTTCGTGCTGGTCGGCGTGGTCGGAGCTTTGTGGCGATTGCAAGGGGATCGGGGTGAACGCACTCTGGAATGGTCGCCGGATGACCGCTGTGTGGCGCCGCCAGCGTTCGCTCCTGGTCATCCGCGGTGGAGTACTCGCTTCCTGGCGAAGCGCTCCTCACCAGCCTCTTGATTGATGTCGATCAAGGACTCGGACCCAGTCTTGTTGCCTGGCAGTGGCGTTGGGGCCGGCGCGGCTGTCGTTGGCTACCCGGGATGCGCCGGACGTGGGTCGGCTGGGCCGTCGATGGCGTCGAGAGCCGCCCTGGTCCGTGGCGAACGGCGTGCCTGGTTTCGTGCCTGATCCGGATCCGAACCACGCGGAAGGTAGCAATCTGTACGGTCTGGGCGGTGGCGCCTGGGCACCGGCCCGGCCGCCGGATCGGCCACCGGTATCGACAACTCAGGAGTCTTGCTGCCTGGCAGTGACGTTGGGGCCCGCCCGGGTGGGTTGTAGGGCGACCTTCGTTAGGGTAGGAGTTCTGGTGGAATCGAGTAGCTCATCATTCCCCCGGTGTCATAGTCACGAGTGATCACGCGACCAGGATTGCCACCGACCAACGATCCTGGGGGAACGTCTTTCGACAAGACTGTTCCGGCAGAGATCACCGCTCCATCGCCAACGACTATCGCACCTGTGATGATCGCACCCGGGCCGATCCAGACGTTGTCCCCGATGACGGGCACACCTTGGTCTCCAGCGGCAATGCGTTGCCCGATGGTCACGTTCTGATGGATGAGGCAGTTGCTACCAATCTGAGATGGACCCAACACGATGCCGTGGCGGTGCATGATCAAGAGCCCTGGGCCGATCTTGGCCTTCCTGCTGATATCGACGTGATGGAGATTCGTCACCCACCGGTTCCAGGTCCGGTGGGTGACCACGGCGAGCGTGCCGAGGAATCTATTTCGGGCGCGGAGCGCATCAGCGAACTGACCGTATCGGTAGCACGCCAGGCAATGAAGCTCCGAGTTGAGCAGCAGAAGACCAAGCCGAGCCTGCAGGCTCGGATGATGGGTCTTGAGCTTGACTGTGTAGATCTTGTCAAGATCAACCGCGAAGTTGCCCATTCGGTCACTCGCCTTCCTTGCCCCGCGGAACTTGCCCTGGTGGCCACGCCCGACACCGAACGCGGTAGTAACGCAGGCTACCGCGGGCAGTTACCTGGCTCCGCGCTTGGCGAGTACCGCGGACGCTGTCTTCCAGAGGATGAGGATGTCGAGAGTGAAAGTCCAGTTTTCGACGTACCGGAGATCGAGGCGGACGGCCTCGTCGCCTTCGAGGTCAGACCGCCCGCTGACCTGCCAGAGCCCGGTCAAGCCGGGCGTGACGAGGGCACGTCGTGTCGCCTCGCTTGGCATTTGGGCGATCTCATTTGCGAGATGAGGCCGTGGACCAACCAGAGACATCGAGCCGTTCAAGACGTTGAACAACTGCGGCAGCTCATCCAGCGAGAAGTCCCGAAGGAACTTGCCCAGCGGGGTGATTCGCGGGTCTTCGGTCAGCTTGAAGAGTCCACCCTTGCCTTCGTTGTGGGCCATCAGCGCTGCCTTGCGAGCCTCGGCGTCAATGACCATCGACCGGAACTTGTACATCCAGAACTCTTCGCCGTCCCGGCCGACCCGCTTCTGCCTGAAGAGGATGGGGCCACCGTCCTGCAGCTTGATCAGGAGAGCGATGACGAGTATTACCGGGGAGATCAGGACCAGTCCGAGCGACGTGATCACCAAGTCGCTGCCGCGCTTGATCACCCTTCGCCAACCGCTGAAGTGCGGTTGCTCGATGTGCAGGAGCGGAGCACCCATCAAGGGTCGAATGTGCATTCGAGGACCGGCGACCTCGACCAGGCCGGGGTCAACGAGCATCTCGACTCCGGTGCCTTCAAGGGACCAGGCCAGCTTTCTGAGGTACGTGTCCCGGGTTGAGTCATCGCTGGTGACAGCGACGGCGTCGCAATCGAGTCGGCGGACTATCCGCGCCACGCTGCTCAGGTCGCCCAGGACCGGGATCCCGAAGTCGCTCACGTCTCCGACCTCGTGGCTCGGGAGGCACGCACCAACCACCTTCATCCCGCATTGCTTCTCACGGTTGAGCCGATCTGTCAGTTCTCGTACCGCTCGCGATGAGCCGACCACCACGACATGGCGCACATCGAATCCAGTCCGCTGTCGACGATGAAGTGCTTTACGTGCAAAGTATCGAATCGAAGTACTCAGCAGCACCGCGAATGGCACGCCGACCACGACGAGCGTGAGAAGGGTCTGCTGCCCAAGCAAGCCTGCTGGAAATGCACCGGCAACGACGAGAGCGACCCCGGCACGTGGGACCGCTCGAAGTTCCTCGGAGCCCACGCCAACACGGTTGCGCACATAGCCACGGGCAAGGCTGATGGACGTCGGCCACGCGATTGCCCCGAGAATCGCGAGGACGGCTACCAGCGCGAACTCACCGTCGAGGCTGTTGCTGAAGCGACTTGGTACAACAGCCGCGGCGGCTCCGATGAGTCCATCGGCAAGGACCAAGGTCAGGACGTACCGGCGGCTCCAAGCGATGAAGTTGCGTCGTCGTAGGCTTGCCGACGGCGGAGCCGATGTGTGCCCTACCGGCATCGGTGTGTCGACACCGCTCAGGGTTGGTGCCGTGATGGGGCTGTGCGGGTGACCCACAAGGTGTGGGCTAGACCGCTGAACCTGTGGTGCCGGAATCTCCTCGGCGGTGACTGTCGCAGGAAACCCGCCGTGAACGGTGTGAGCACCTGCCACATCTAGATCGAGTGTCTTGAGTTGCCCTCTGCTTGAGGGCGCGACTAGTCCGCTAGCGCGCTGTGCCATCCCCACGTCTCCCCCGGAATCGAACCTGCCGCCCCCCGGCAGGTCGCATAACTAGCTGAACGGGCCTACAGTGCGAGTCCGTCCTTGAGACCAAGAGCGAACCGTTCCCCGCCTGATACGCAACCCGTTGCAACCAGCTAATCGGAGATTAGCGTGAGGCTCCGATCCTTATTCCATCGTGACCGAATCGTAACCCTTATCACCGACCAGTTCGCTCGAGACCGCGAAGCAAGCCAGCTTGCGATGTGGAGAGCGTCGGTACGTGGAGGGCAGCGGGGGACAAGCGGCGACGAACATCCGCGACCGGTCGAACGAACCTACTCGAGCCGGACGCACCTGAAGGTAGACGGCTCGCGACGACTTCACGCCACGATGGGGACGACTCACGCGGCGAGTGAGGCGGAAGACGTCATCCAGCCGGACGACGCTCCGCTGGCCCAGTTACAGCCTTTCACGTACGACGGTTCTGAGGTGCCACGTCGTTGCTGTTTCAAGCCCTTTCCGATTCCTCGCCACCCTCCCGAGCTCGGAGGGGTTGCGGTGGCGACCGGAGTCGCGGGCAGGCTGGAATGTCGCCGACCACGTGGGGTTGGTGGCTTACAGTGCGAGTCGTGGTTCTGCGCAGCGATCTCGTTCTTCCCAGCTTCGATCAGGCTCGCGTGGTGGTTCCGGCGCCGGACTCGGGTGCCGGCAACTGGGCGGGAGCGGCGAGTGCGGTCTTGCATGAGGGCACCTTCTGGCTGACCTACCGTGTCCGGCGACCGATCATGGCCGGTCGCGGCGTGAGTGTGGTGGTCGCGCGCTCGGCGGACGGAGTGAGCTTCGATACAGTGTGCGAGATCCAACGCGAGGTCTTCAGCGCCGACTCGTTCGAGCGGCCCGTGCTGGTGCCGTTGCCGACGGGTGGTTGGCGGCTCTATCTCAGCTGCGCGACACCGAACTCCAAACACTGGTGGATCGAGGCGATCGAGGCAGCGAGGCCAGATGCTCTCCCCGACGGCCAACGGACAGTCGTGCTGCCGGGTGATGAGACCGTCGCAGTGAAGGATCCGGTCATCACCGTCGACGAGACGCATGGTTGGCGGATGTGGGTGTGCTGCCACCCGCTGGATGTCCGTGGCGCGGAGGACCGGATGTGGACCTCCTACGCAACGAGCTCTGATGGTCTGGCCTGGACCGTGGAGAGCGATGTGCTCCGGCCTTCCAGTTCTTGGGATGCCCGGGGTGCGAGGGTTACCGCGGTCGTAGCTGAGGAGCCGCTGGCGGTGTTCTATGACGGCCGCGCCACCGCGGAGGACAACTGGTTCGAGACGACCGGGATCGCGGTCGATCGTGACGGCGTGCTCGTGCCAATCGGCGACGGGCCGGTTTTGGTTTCCCCAGAAGGTGACGGCGCCTTCCGCTATGTCAGTGCCGTGCCGCTGTCCGACGGACGGACCAGGTTCTATTTCGAGGCGGCTCGGGCAGACGGATCGCACGACCTCATGACGTCGATCGGCTAAGCGGTTCGCTCTCGAAAGGACCCGCGTCCGGTCGTGGATCGCCAGTCGTCGAAGGACTCGTGAAGCACGTCCTCCAGCAGCGCGATGTCGTCGAGACAGTCGGTGACCAGCTCAGCGCGTACCTCGGGTGCGAGCTTCGGTCGCTGCCGCGGGCCGTTGTGCTGTAGCGCCCAATAGAACGGCTTCACCGCCTGGCGCCAGACTTCCGGTCGTACGTAGGCGCCGGCGCGGGCCCCGAGCCGTACCGCTCGACCCAGTGCCGCCGACCGGAGCCCGGGGCGGACGAACGGTCGTGAGTTGTCTGGTGGGACGACGGCAATCTGGCCGGTCTCGATGCCGAGGAAGCTCGATACCCGGTCCAGCGTCCGGGCGGCCTCGGACACCAACTCGCGATAGCGCAGCACCAGGACACGGTCGCGGTCCACGCGGGAGAACAGATCGGCGAACTGCTCGCCGTAACGCCCCATGCGTTGATAGTGCCAAAACGGTGCCCAACCGGCGTCGACCCGGGCATCCTCGGCTCGCCAGGCGGTGGCGAAGTCGGCTTCCGGCTCGAGCCCGTCGACCCAGAGATGCATCCAGTTGGAGTAGGCCCGGTCGACCGGATCGCGGACGACCGCCACCAGCTTGGCGTTCGGCAGGTCCTCGGCGATCCGGCGCCGGGCGTCGGGGAGATAGAGATAGAAGGGTGTGCTCTCCAGACGCACCGATCCCGCCGGCGCCGCGGCGAACAGCGCGCGGTAGTCCGCACGTCGCCAGATCCACTCCTGTTGCGAGTGGGCGTCGCCCGGACCGCAGTACGCCGGTGGGGGAGCGTCGCCGCACAGGTAGTACTTGGGCTCCTTGACCGGCGAGGCGTACACCTCCGGGTGACCGGCCAGTGCCACATGCAGGGCGCTGGTGCCGGCCTTGGGCGCCCCGATGAGCAAGGCGTCAGGGAACAATTCCCGAGTAGACATGTGGGAATAGTAGGTTACTTGGGCCGAGCAGGCTATTTGGCGCCGAACTGGGTCGACTGAGCGACGGACAGTTGTCGATCGAACTCGACACCGCAACGGCGGCGACCAGTGTGCCGAGGGATTTGGTCAGACGGCTTCCAGCGAGATGGCGTACCTGTCGTGATCCTCGGGAGGCTGAACTTGAACCGCTTGACCCACGCGCAGCGTGGTGTAGCCCTTGTTGAGGAGCTTCGTTCGGCTCAGGTCGACGCTGATCATGTCACCGTTGACCCCGACCAGGCCCTTGCCGGTCACTGGGTCGAAGGCGAGAACTTTACCGTCGAGGGCCGGTCCCGCGCTGCCGCCGGAGGCGCTCTCAGGCGTGGGCTGCTTGCGACGCAAACCCGGATTCCTCGCCGAGGACGGCTTGCGAGCAGCTAGTCGAGCAGCGACTTCGTGCGTGACTTCATCGACGTCGAACGTGAGATCATCGTCATGGATCGTCATGATCGCCTCCTCCCGGCACATCTCATGGTACTCCGCCGCGGATCCATGTCGCCTGCATCGCTCGCAGGGCATCGACGAGCCCAGAGCCCTGGAAATCAGGCAGTCGTCCTAGGTCAGACGCCGAGGACATCAAGATCTGCTTCACCCGCTCGGGCTGCCCGATGAGCTCGGGAAATCGGGCCAGCAGTCGTGACGCCACGCCACTGACATGCGCGGCCGCTTGGCTGGTGCCGCTGGCGATCACCCAGCCACCGCCTGGCGCCGGCCCGACGACCTGCCGTCCAGGCGCCAGCAGGTCCGGCTTATGTCGACCATCAGCCGTGGGTCCGCGGCTCGACAATCCGATCGGCCCGTGGCGATAGGGCGACGTGGAGTCGGTGGCACCAACCGTGATGGCGCTCTCGGTGTTGCCGGGATCGGTGATGGACACCATCCGGTAGCCGACCCCCGGGCTCGACCGATAGCGAGCGTCCCAACCTGCGTTGCCGGCAGCCGCTACGACCACAACACCCGACTTCACGAGTCGGTCGACCTCCTGACACAGCGGCGTCCAGCCGCACGCGTCCTTGTTCGCGTCGAAGGGCGCCGACAGGGAGAGATTCACTCCATTGATACGTCCACGGGCGCCCGAGATCTGCTGGTAGCGATCACCGTCATTGAGCCAACGGATGAGAGCGAGCGCGACGATGACCGAGAACTCGTCTGTGACACCTCCGTCGCCGAACACCTTGATGTCGACCAGGTTGACGGTGGGGTGCATGCCGCGGATCCGCTCCGGAAGCTGTGCCGTGTTATCCAGTGGGTCGATCTGGCGGACACCGATTGCATCGGCCCCGATGATCCCGGCGACATGGGTGCCGTGGTCGTCGTGTGGACCCCCTGGCGGGGTCACGGTGCCGAATGACGTCTCTCCATACGGGGGCTGTCCCGGTGGCTGCGAGCCCGAGTCCATGGCACTCAGCAGGAAACGGGTCCATGACTCATCTCCCACGAGCCGCTGAAAGGTCTCGGCCGGATCGCCCTGCGCCGTCAGACCTTTCCGAATGTCAATGGTCAGCACGACGCGGCTCGCGTTCGGGTCGTCGCTGGAATGGTTGCGGAACGCCGGGTGGCGACTGTCGATCCCGGTGTCGACGACCGCCCAGGTGATCGGCGCCAGGTCATCCGGAAAGAGTTGGTCAACCGCGTCGATCTTGACGATCGAACGACTCCTGATCATGTGCTGTCCACGCGCCGGTTGAGGGAGACGCCCGCGATCGGTTGCTCGTGATTCGTTGGCACTCGCTGTCGACAGGTCGCCACGAGCTCGTCGAACGTATGCCGTGTCGTGCCCTTCTCGCGGGCACTGGCCACCAGCAGTTCGAGCCAATCCTTACGTCGCTCATCATGCGTGCTCCACGGCACGCGGCGTAGTTCGCTTGTCGTCGCAGACTCCCCGGGATCGCCAACGTCCGTTGAATCGCTCGTTGGCGGAACGCCTGGCACACGGAGGAGGAAGTCACCCCACCTGGTCAGTGGCAGGAGCACGACGAGGGCATCATCGAGACTGACCACGCTGAGAATGAATCGGTCCAGCACGATCGGTACTGTGTCGAGTTCCCCGCTGAGCTCTGCGGCCAGGAACGCGAGGCTCGCTCCTGCCTGTACCTCGATGACCACCTCGGCCTCGCCGAACTCGGCCGTTTCGAGCCAGACAGCGGGATCGATGGGACAGTCCAGCAAGTGGGCCTGCTCCGAGATACGCAGAACGGACATGGGTCAGCTCGCGACCAGCCGACGGGCATCGCCGCTGTGGTCGACCGCTGCCCACATCATCCATCCCACCAGTGCCAGAGCTATCGCGCCGACGATGACGCCGCCGGGGACGCCGACCACCTGTACGCCGATCAGTGCCGGTGCCAGGTAGCGGTAGACCCAGACGCCCCGGTCCGACCAGGTCAGCAGTCGTAGCTTCGTGGATTCGAGTTCTCTGACTCGCGGGATCAGCGAGGCGACGTCGGTGCCTTTGTCGGCCGCTGAGCGCCAGGCCTGCTCCGTTGCAGGGACGCCAGCGGCGGCGGCCACCAACTGTGTCGGCAACTCGTCCAGCCGTCCGTCGATCCACTCCTGGAGGGCCTTACCGACCTTCTCGCCGAAGAGTTCGGTGACCTTCGCCAGGCCCTTCTTGAGGAGTTCGACAGCCTTCTCCTTGATCAGGGTGAATTTCTCCTTCGCGGCATCGAGGAGATCACCGAGCGCACCGCTCAAGACGCGAGCCAGCGAATCCACGAGTGCGCCGGCGACAGCCGCAGTCACGGTATCGGTACCGACCTTGACGATTCCGTCTGCGGAACGCTCAACGACTTTGTCCAACGAGTCCGACAGCGACCTCAGCCATTCAGGGTCGGGCTGGCTGCCGGCGCCCTGGCCGCCGCGCAAAACCTGGGCTAGGTCCGCGGCGATGCCGGTCTGCGATCCGACCTCCGGTGATTCACCGGCACTGGCGACCACGGTGCCACCGTCCTCGAACTCCCGGGAGAGTTCGAGCGCGACGTAGGCCGCCTCGATATCGCCCATCGCCAGGGTCGACATCACCCTGGAGCGCTCGTCACGATCGGAGATCTCCCGCGCGGCGGCCTCAGCCACGCTGGACTGCTCGGCGAACCGGTCCAGCACCGGAATCACCGCGTCTGCCACCTCGACCTCGCCTGCGCTCGCGGGGCTCAGGCCCGGCGTCGTGGCCCAGCTGTCGAAATCGAGGAGGCCTTCGACCTGCTCGAGAGCGGCCTGCCATGCGTCGACAGCGGTCGACTGCTCAAATGCCATGGCACATCAAAGCGGCGGCCAGCCGGAGGTGTCAATGGGATGCCGAGGTATCAACAACCGGTGGGATGCGTCGTTCCCTCAAAAGTCGTGCGCCTTGGCGCGCTCGAAGCTCGCCCGGACCTCTGTCTCTGCCTCGTCGACTCCGGTCCAGGTGGCGCCCTCGACCGATTTGCCGGGCTCCAGGTCCTTGTAGACGGTGAAGAAGTGCTCGATCTCGAGCCGGAGGTATTTGCGTACGTCGTCGATGTCGCGCAGGTGGCTGCGACGGACATCGTTGGCCGGCACGCAGAGCACCTTGTCGTCGCCGCCGGCCTCGTCGCGCATCCGGAACATGCCGATGGCACGGCAGTTGATCAGGCAGCCCGGGAAGGTCGGCTCGGAGACCAGCACCAGTGCGTCGAGCGGATCGCCGTCCTGCCCGAGGGTGCCCTCGATGAAGCCGTAGTCGGCCGGATAGGCCGTGGAGGTGAACAAGGTGCGGTCGAGCCGGATCCGGCCCGTCTCGTGGTCCACCTCGTACTTGTTCTTGTTGCCCTTGGGAATCTCGACCGTCACGTCGAACGTCAAGCCACTCAGTGGGTGTCGGGTGTCGTCGCTGCTCGGCGAGGTCATCGCGGCTCCTTAGGATGGGCGCAACCCCGGATAGCTCGGTTGCCGACGATTCGGTCGCCGATGACAGCTGGCCCGGGGTTCGGTGGGTGGGCTCCGGGCTGAGCCTAACGTGGGAAGAAGGTGCGGACGTACGTGGGTCTCAAGCGACTGGCGATCGGGATCGCGGCGTTCGTCGTCATCTCGGCGCTGGCTCTGGGTCTGATCACTGGCACCTTCGGGCGTCTCTTCGGCCACAACTCGGCAGTCGCCGGGAAGAGCGCGGGCGGCTCGTCGCCGGCCGGCCTTGCCAGTTCCTCCGGCCCTTCCGAGGCCGCCGGCGAGTCTGCTCCATCTGGCAGCGCCGCAGGGAGTGCGGGCAGCGACGTGCCGACGACTGGGCCGACGGACGGAACCGGGACGAGCGGTGCCGCTGCTTCGGCTGACCTGCCCGGCGGGGTGCTGCTGGCTGCCAGACCGGGCGACAAGCCGGACGCGGCCACGGTCGCGGCGCGGATCGAGGCAGTCAGCCGCAAGGGGGTCGGTGGCGTCTATTCCGGGTCGGCCGTCGACGTGGGCACCGGA
>Ga0209368_1001301_pt1 | contig 11351 bp, 9 predicted proteins | sample EBPBio242008_DNA_FD_185862 | JGI IMG/M metagenome (GOLD analysis project Ga0209368, IMG submission 185862) | Wastewater treatment Type I Accumulibacter community from EBPR Bioreactor in Madison, WI, USA - Reactor 1_4/24/2008_ DNA (SPAdes)... | ecosystem: Engineered > Bioreactor > EBPR >...
CAGCCCCTTGTGAACCATTTCCGCAGCCCATCCGAAGTTCCGGTAGAAACCGCTGTTTCGAAACAGATTTCGAAGGAGCTGAAGGCTCAGGGCTTCACCTTCTGCGGGCCGACCATCGTTTATGCCTTCATGCAGGCAACCGGCATGGTCAACGACCATCTGGTGACGTGCCACCGCCACCCCTCTTTCGCCGCGCTTGCGAAATAGTCCCTGCGGGCCTAGGGAACCTTGGCCAGCCAGGAGTTTCACGATGTCCGACCGCAACATGCGTCTCGTCGATCTGGGCCTGCAGGGCGGCGGCGCACATGGCGCCTTCACCTGGGGCGTGCTGGACCGGCTTCTGGAAGAGGACTGGCTGGAGTTCGACGGGGTGTCCGGCACATCGGCCGGGGCCATGAACGCGGCGGTCTTCGTGGACGGGCTGGCGGCCGGAGGGCGCGAGGGTGCCCGCGCGGCGCTGGAACGGTTCTGGCGTAAGGTGGCCGATGCCGGGCGCACCAGCCCAATGCAGCGCGGCCTGATCGAGCGGATGCTGGGCCTATGGACGCTGGATTACTCGCCCGTGTTCCTCGCGCTCGAAGCCAGCGCCCGCATGATGTCGCCCTATGACCTTCATGCGGTGACCGGCAACCCGCTGGAGACCATCCTCGCCGAATGCGTCGACTTCGACCGGCTGTCGCAGGCCCCGACCAAGTTGTTCGTGAACGCGACCAACGTCCGCACCGGTCGCGGCCGCATCTTCCGCAATGCCGAGGTCACGCCCGAGGTACTTCTGGCCTCGGCTTGCCTGCCAACGATGTTCCAGGCGGTGGAAATCGACGGCGAGGCCTATTGGGATGGCGGCTATTCCGGCAACCCTTCGATCGCGCCGCTGGTGCGGGAATGCCGGTCGCATGACACGATCCTCGTGCAGATCAACCCGATCCGCCGGCCCGAGCCGCCACGCACGGCGCGCGACATCCAGAACCGGCTGAACGAGATCGCCTTCAACTCGGTGCTGATCAAGGAACTGCGGACGCTGGCCCTGATCCGCGATGTGGTGGACCCCGGTACCGGCGATGGCCGGCTGGTCAAGGCGATGAGAGTCCACCGCATCGCCTCGGACCTGATGCTGGAACTGGGCTATTCCTCGAAGTTGCTGGTGGAGTGGGACTTCTTCACGATGCTGCGCGACAACGGCCGCAAGGTGGCCGACGAGTTTCTGGGCGCCCATGGCAAGGACATCGGCATCCGTTCGACGCTGGACCTGGACGCCTATCTGGAGGGGATCTGAGCATGGGGCTTCTGGGCATCCTCACCGGTCTGGCGGGGCTGGTCTTCCTGTCGTTCCGGGGCTGGACCATTCTGGTCGTCGCGCCGTTGGCCGCGCTGATTGCAGCCCTTGCGGCGGGCGAGCCTTTGCTTGCCCACCTGACGCTGACCTACATGCCCGCCGCGGCAGGCTTCGTCGCACAGTTCATGCTGATCTTCCTTCTGGGTGCTCTGTTCGGCAAGCTGATGGAGGACAGCGGCTCGGTCTCGCTGATTGCCGACTGGATGATCCGCAAGCTGGGTCCGGAGCGCACGATCCTGGCCGTCGTGCTGGCCGGGGCGCTGGTGACCTATGGCGGGGTCAGCCTGTTCGTGGCCTTCTTCGTGATCGGCCCGATGGCGATGCAGCTGTTCCGGCAGGCCAACCTGCCGCGGCGGCTGATGCCGGCCACGATTGCGCTTGGCACCACGACCTTCACCATGACCGCCCTTCCCGGAACGCCGGCCATCCAGAACACCATCCCGATGCCCTTCTTCGGCACGACCTCCTTCGCCGCGCCGGTGTTGGGGCTGCTGGCCTCGGCCATCATCCTGGGCTTTGGCCTGTGGTGGCTGAACCGGGCCGAGGCTCGGGCACGGGCGGCGGGCGAGGGGTTCGACGGGCTGGCCGCCGACATCGGGGCGCTGACCGAGGACCCGGTGCTGCGGGGCAAGACCGCGACGGCCACGGGGTTCGACGTGTCCGAGGCCGCGCTGCCCGACCCGATGCCGGCACCGGCCTCGGTGGCGCTGGCGCTGTTGCCGCTGGCCGTGGTGATCGTGGTCAACCTCCTGATGTCCTTCGTCGTGCTGCCGGGGATGGACCTGGGTTTCCTGGCGGGGCCGCAGTGGGGGGGCGCGACGCTGGCTTCGGTGGCGGGGGTCTGGTCGGTGGTGGTGGCGCTGGCGGCGGCGATCCTGGTGCTGGTCGCCACGACCCGCCCGGCCCGCGCCGCCCTGCGCGCCACGGTGGATGCGGGGGCCAGTGCCTCGGTCCTGCCGCTTCTGTCGGTGGCGAGCCTCGTGGGCTTTGGGGCCGTGGTGGCGGCGATGCCGGCGTTCCAGCTGGTCAGCGACTGGGTGTTGGGGCTGGGGGGCGGGCCGCTGGTGTCGCTGGCTGTGGCGACCAATGTCCTGTCGGCCCTGACGGGGTCGGCGTCCGGGGGGCTGACCATCGCGCTGGAGGCGCTGGCGCCCACCTATCTGGCCCGCGCGGCCGAGGCGGGGATCGACCCTGGCACCCTGCACCGGGTGGCGACCATCGCGGCCGGGACGCTGGACAGCCTGCCCCATAACGGGGCGGTGGTGACCCTGCTGGCGGTCTGCGGGACCACCCACCGCGAGGGCTATGGGCCGGTGGCGATGACGGCCATCGTGGGGCCGGTGATTGCCCTGGTGGTGGTGGTGGCCGTGGGCACCCTGGCCTGATGCCCAAGGCGTCCGAGCTCGGACGCCTGGTCACATCAAGCAATATCAATGGGTTGCGTGGCCGGATTAACTTGGACTTAACACATTGCCCGGACGAGCTGCGCCGGATCCGCCCAAGGGCCGCGGCATTGCCCTACTTTCGCGGCTTGGCGCGCCAGGTGCCGAGCCAGGCGGTGAAGCGGCCCCAGGTGCCGCGGGCCTGGGCCTTTGCGGCATCGGCGCGCGCGTCCACGGCATCCAACGCCTCTTCGACCTCGATCATCGCGGGCTCGATCGTGCGTTCGTGGAATTGCGCCCACATGCGCCAGAACAGGAAGGCCAGCAGGGCCAGCACGGTGAGGATGATGATCGAGCCCCAGGGGATGATGGTGACATCGGGGCTTTCGACCTGGCGGACCTTGATGGCATTGGGGAAGATGGTCAGGAACTGGATGCGCCAGCCGTAATGGGTGATGGCCACCCATTTCGGCGCCTCGGCGGTGGAGGCCAGGTTGCCGGCGGCGGCCTGAAGGTCGAAACTGTTGAACTTGAAATAGGGCGGCCAGCCCCAGGCGGTATCTTCGTTGCGGAACACCGAGGGCCGGCCACTGGGCGTGACCGTGTCGATGAAGAGGATGTCGCGGCTGGCGGCATTGGCGGTGTTCGAGCCGGATTCAGGGGCGGAGAAGGCCCACTGGTTTTCCCAGCCGAGATCCATGCCGCGGAACGAGGTGCCGACGATGCGCACGATGTCGGTCTGCGGCAGGTTGTAGTGCAGGAAAAGCCCGAGGATCAGCGCGAGCAGCGTGAGCATGATCCATTTCAACTTGCGAAGCATGGCGGGGCCTTTCGGGACTACTGGTAGAAGTTCAGGAAATAGACGAGCGCGGAGATCACCACCGTGGGGATGACATAGACCAGCCAGAACAGCTTGACGAACAGGCTTTTCTCATAGGCCGCCATGCCGCGGTGGATGAAGGCGTCGCGGTCCTCGGTGATGCCGCCCGCGTCCCATTCCTCTTCCAGCGCCTCGCGCCGCAGCGAGCGGGCATAGATGCGCAGGAGGAAGAACAGGACGGTGAGCGCGACAAAGAGAAAGAGCGCAAGCCGAGCGAGGCCAAGGATCATGCGCGGCCCCTCCGCAAGGCGCCCCAGGGGCCGACCTCGGAGGCGAGGCTGCGGGCGGGTTTGGGGTCGGGGCGGTGGGCGTCGTCCATGCCGGGCTCCGGGCCGAAGAGCGCGGCGCGCGCGCCCTGCTTGTCCACCTGATACTCCCGTTCCAGGAAATCCGCCACATACTGCCGCTTGCGGTCGGACCAGGTGGCATAGGCGGCGTAGAACAGTTCCTTGTGGGTGATGAACATCTGGCGCACGTCAAGCGGTGCGAGTTGGGCGAGAACCATGTTCACCAGGTCGCGGTGCGGGCCGGCCTTGGCACGCAGGGTGTAGAAATAGCTGGGGTGTTCCGACGAGATGCGCGGCCAGTCGCCCGCGCCTTCCACCCACCGCAGAAGCGCGGCGAGGCCCAGGAATTCGTCGGGCAACTGGTCGCCCAGGCGGTAGGCGATCTTGCGCAGCTCGGTCCGGCGGGCATCGCCGATGTCGAGGTTCAGCCCGTCGGCGGCATCGACCAGGATGAAATCCATCTTCTGGCGGATCACCGCCGCCGCGTCCATGCCGCGCGCCTGCACGATGGGTTCCACCAGCGCGTTGCGTTCCAGCCAGTCGGCGATGTGGTTGCGCATGGACAGGTCCATGACCGGCGAGATCGGCATGGCGCCCAGGCTTTGCCGGGGCAGCGTGGAGATCACGCCGGGGATGGCCACATCGCGGAAGATGTAGAGCCCGCCGAAATGGCTGGTCCAGAAGCTGGGCTGTTCGAAGGTCATGGCGGGCAGGCGGATCGGCACGCGGGTGACGTCGCCGGTCTTTTTCGCCAGCCCGATCATCTCGGCGATCAGCACGTCGTCGCGCCAGCCGTCGGGTTCGGTGCGGAAGCGGTCGATCAGGCCCGCGAGTTTTTCGGCATCGGCGACATGACCGCCGATGGTATCGGCCTCGACCGTGATCTTGCGGATGTCGAGCAGTTTGGCCGGGGTGGAGACCTCGTAGACCGAGCCCTGCAATTCGCCCGCAACCGCGTCTCGGGCGGTCAAGGCGAAGAGCTGCGGCTCGTTCGCTTCGATGAACTGGCGCAGGATGCCGCGCGAGGTGGAGAACTTGATGTTCAGAAGCGGCGCGGATTTCTGCGCCGTGGTCAGCAGGATGAACTGCCGGTTGCAGCCGTTGGGGTTGAGGTAGAGGTCGTCATTGAGTTCATCGCCGATCTCGGGCGAATAGCCCGAGATGTCGATGTGGAAATCGGTCTGGGCCGTGGTCTTGCCGGTGAGATGCTTGAGCGCGCGGTTGTAGCGTTCGACCAGTTGCGGCGAGGAGACCTCGATGAGGTTGCCGAACATCAGGCCTTTGGAGATGAGGCGTTTCATGGGGAGGCAGCTTTCGAAGTGCTATTCGAAGGTCTCATTTCTCGAATCTCCCTTCAGAGAGCCAATTCCCGACAGCTGAGATCATCGTGCCAATTCCGAAGAAACCCGTCACAAATCCTGACCAAACCAATCCGGTCACCATGGCATCAACGGCGTCTCGTCCAACCCGATGCGGAAAGTTGGCGTCCACTGCAAACGCAAGAACAAACAGTATGCCCGAGGCGCAAAATGCCAGAAACAATGCTGCGCCAAGCCATCCGCCAAAACGCCGCGACCAGAGCCATCCGCCCGTAACGCAGACCAACGCGATCATGTAACCTTGGGGACTCACCCCCGCCCCTCCAGATACCGCCGTTTCGCTTCCTCGGCGCGGGCCATGTCGCGCACCATGGCCGCAATCGCCGCTTCGTCGGACTTGTCGGCGTAGCGGAATTCGCTGTCGGCGTAGCGGTTGATTTCCTGCACCACCATGTCCACCGTGATCGGCGTCATCAGGGCGCGGATCATGGCGAGTTTCTCGTCGTAGGGTTTGAAGAGGAACAGGTCGGGCTGGTCCATCCACTCGTCGGGCAGTTCGAAATCCATGGCGCGGACCTTCACCGCGTCGGTGATGTTCTTGATCGCGCGGCCGGTGAAGCGGTCGTCGGCTTCCTGGATCGCCTTGAGGTAGGTGCCGAGTTTCGCCAGCGTGTCGAGGGGGCCGAGGTCGTTTTCGACCCGCTCCCAGACCTTCAGCAGCCCCTCTTCATGCGGGCGGCCGTGGCCTTCGAAGCTGGCGGCGACGGCGCGCTTGATTTCCTGGTTGGCGTATAGCGCGTGGTCGCCAAGGGGGATGGCGTGGTTCTTGCCCAGAAGCAGGGTGAGGATGTCGATGTAATCCTCGCGGCTTTGCGGGCCGTCGACCAGAAAGCGGGCGCCGGCGCGTTGGCGGAGCGCGTCGTCGACGTTCTCGGGGTAGTTCGAGAACATGCCGAAGGTGCAGTTGCCGCGCACCACGGTGCCGGCGCCGGCGAAAGCCTGCATGAAGACGGCAGTCACCTCCTGCTGGCCCGCGCTGGACTGGCGGTCGCCGCGCTTGCCGGCGACCTGGTCGATGTCGTCGATGGTGCCGAAGGCGATGACGGAGGGGTCCACCACCGCGTCGATGAAGGCCTTGGCGTTCTGGCCGGATTTGCCCTGATAGCTGTCGATCTGGTCGATCGAGAAGTTCTGGTAGCGGAAGGGGTAGCCGGCCACCTGGCAATAGCCGTGGATCAGGCCGGCCATCATCTGGATCAGCGTGGTCTTGCCGGTGCCGGGCTTGCCGTCGCCCATGAAGGTGAAGATGAAGCCGCCGAGTTCTGCGAAGGGGTTGAGCCTGCGGTCGAAGTCATAGGCCATCAGCATCTTGGCCAGCCGCATCGCCTGGTACTTGGCGATGTGGTTGCCGATCACCTCTTCGGGCTTCTTGAAGGCCATGGTCAGCGCGCCGCCCTTGGACGCGCGGGCGGGGCGGAAGCCGGAGAGCGTCAGCGCGTCGGCCTCGACCTTCCAGCTGGCACTATCGAAGGCGGAAAGGCGCGGGGCGGTGGCGGCGCGCATCGCCACCTTTTCCATCAGCGCCTCGCAGAAGGCGGCGACGGTGGGGGCGAGGCGCGTCTCATCCGTGGCCAGGGTGGCGATGTCCTGATCGAGTTCCCACAAAGCGCCTTGCAGGGCGAGGGGGGCGTTGTCGGTCAACACCTCCTCGACCGTGCCGACCTCGACCGTGGTGGCGCCCAGATGGGGGGCCAGCAGGAAGGCGGTGGCATTGGCGAAGACGTGGAGCGTGATCAGCGCCTCGGCGGCCAGCAGTTCGGTGAATTCGGCGCGGCGGGTGTCGGGCAGGCGGGATTCGAGGTTGGCCTTCTTCAGTTCCGCGAGGCCCGACTGGGCGGCAAAGCCTTCGCCCATGGCCAGCGCGATGGCGAGGCCGCGGCGGAGCGTGGTGAGAACCGTCGCCTGAAGCGGCGTGACGAGGCCATCGCCTAGCGTCTCGATCCGGCCCGCAAGGTGCACACCGCCGGGACGGGTCCTGGGGCGGGCGGCGAGGCCCGGCGTGGTGGAGCGGAAGCGGGCGGGCGTGGGGATGCCGGGCGATCGCTCCGGGGCGGCGGCGGTCGGCGCGGTGGGCTTTGCCAGCCGGGGCGCGTGGTCGAAGCCGGTGACGAGACCGAGCGCGGCCGGATACTGGGCGCGGATCGCGGCTTCGGGCAGTTCCATCGTGTCGCGCGTGGTCATGCCTTGTCTTTCCTGGTTCCGGGGCGGGAACGGTTCATCGTTGCGGCACCAGCCGACCCGCGGCATCGACCACGAAGCGGCGCAGGTCGCGGAAGCCGGGCGGGTTCATCTCGGTCAGAACCTGGTTGGGCCGTTCGGGCAGGATGATCATGCGGGTGGTCGAGGTCGTGCCATCCTCGGCGCCCTTGAGGGGGTCAAGCTTCCAGATCTCGCGCGTTGTGGTCGAGAACCAGCCGTCCTTCACCTGTTCGCTGCGTTCGGAAACCAGATCCTCCACCGTCCAGACCAGGGCCCAGTCCTGATCGGGCGGGCCGCCGGCATTGGCCAGCACCTGCGAGATGGGCCCGGATTGCAGCGTGAAGGCGTGGGAATACATCGGGCCAAGGCGCAGGCGGCGCAGGCGCTTCGGCTGGATGTCGGGGAAATCGGTGTCGAAGCCCTGCGCGATGGTGAGGAGTTTCAGCCCCGCGACCGATTGCGCCATCAGATGCGCCCGCACCTGCGGCCAGCGCCTGTCATCGGCCAGAAGCGGGCGCTTGCCTGCCTCTTCCACGTCCATCAGGTAGATGATCGGCAGGTTCTCCTGCGTGTCATAGACCGACCAGTGCAGAAGGAACCGGCGGCGGCCCTCGTCTTCGCCGAGCCACTGGCCATCGGGGTCGTTGCGGGCCTGGAAGAGGTTCCCGGTCAGAAGCGATTCGTAGTAAAGCCGCTGCGACAGGGCGAATTGCAGCTGTGTCGGGATGGTCAGGTCGCCGACGATCTGGCGGATCATGCGGTCCTTCAATTCCGCGTCCGAGGCCATGCCGGCGAGGTGCTTTTCGGCCTGGGCCGCATCTACCGCCATCACCATCAGTTCCTGCGCGATGGGAAAGCCGCTTTCGTGCCGGTCAAAGGTCAGCCGGCCCGGCAGCGGGCCTTCCACCCGGCCGGTCATCAGGTATTTCCACGACAGCGCCCGGAAGGTCGCGGCCACCGAGCCGACGTGGGCGTTCAGGATGCGCGCTTCGGTGCGCGACAGGCGGCCCTCGTCCTGCATCGCATCGGCCACGCGGGCGAGATGCCCGGTGATCTTTTCGAACATGCCGAAATAGCTGCGCGCGACGAGGGTGTCGTAGATTTCCTGATGGTCGCTGGTCAGGACGTCCTTGACCTCGGCCACCACCTATTCCCCATACGCGTTCTTGTCGTGCTTCTCGACGATGCTGGCAAACCGGCGCGCGAAGCGTTCGTCGGCCTTGGCCTTCTGCTCCAGGATCTGGCGGGCAAAGACCATGTGGCCTTCGTGTGCCTCCAGCATGTCGGCCATCTTGTCGTTGGTGGCGGCGCCGATGGCGGCCATGGCGGCCTGGGCCTCTTGATCCGTCTTCACGCCGATCTCGTTGATGCGGTGCGCCACGTCCTGCTGCTGCGCGGTCTTCAAGGACGCGGTCAGGGCGTCATAGAGGACGACCCGCTGCTTCGTGTCGGTCTGCAGCTTGTTGATCAGCACCATCTGGGTCGCCGCCTGGTTTTGCAGCGAATCCATCCAGGTCTTGCCCTTCTCGATATAGCGTTCCAGCGTCTGGCTTTTCGCCAGCTTCACCTGTTCGTCCTGCACCAGCGCGTTGTAGGCGCGGTTCATCTCGGCCAAGTCGGTTTCCAGCTTGGTGCGCGCGGCGGCGTCCTGTTCGACGCTGATCTTGTTTTCCAGCTCGATGATCTTCGGGTCCATGCCAAGGATTTCGTTGCGCACCGCGGACAGCGCGGCCACCACTTCCTCGCGTTCCGTGAGCGTGCCGGACAGGTTGGTTTCCACCCGCGCCTTCTGGCCGTTCAGCAGATCCAGCTGGCCCTGCAACAGCTTCACGATGACATCGGACTTGGCGATCAGGTCCTGCAGCTTGTCGTCGATGGAGGCCGTGCGCAGGCGTTCCTGGCGCATGGATTCGGACTTGGCCGCCGAGAAGATGCCGATGAAGCTTTCGACGCCGGTCTTGGACCGCATCTCGTCGAAGTCCTTGGAAAAGCCGGCGGTCACATCGTCCAGCCCCATGATGAGCTCGGCGATGTTGGCGTTCATCAGGTCGGTGTGCTTGTGCACGTCTTCCAGCGTGGCGTTCTCGATGTCGATGGCCGCTTCGCCCGCGTCAAGCTTGGCGCGCGCTGCCTCGATCCGTCCGGTGATCGCAGAAATCTTCGCCTGGGCTTCTGCCACCTGCTTCTGGCTGTCGGCAATCGCGGCGTTCAGGTCGGCCATCCCATCCTCCCGGAAAAGTTACAGGTATTTACATGGGCGAAGTATGGGCGATTTGAAGGGGCGGCGTCATCTGAAAAAGGTTGTCCCGGGCCGATGCCGGGCGCAGTCTGGGGGCATGGAACATCTGAGGGCCGAAATCGCCGCCCGCCGCACCGATCTGGTCGGGCTGGCGCAGGATCTGATCCGCATTCCGACGCTGAACCCGCCGGGGCGAAAGTACCTGGAGATTTGCGACTATCTTTCGGCGCGGCTGATCGGGTCGGGATTTCATGTACAGGTGCTGCGGGCGCATGGCGCGCCGGGCGACAGCGATGCGTATCCGCGCTGGAACATGGTGGCGCGGATCGAGTCCGGCGTGCCGGGGCCTTGCGTGCATTTCAACAGCCACCACGACGTGGTGGAGGTCGGCCACGGCTGGACGCGCGATCCGTTCGGGGGCGAACTGGACGGCGACCGGATTTATGGCCGCGGCGCCTGCGACATGAAGGGCGGGCTGGCGGCTTCTGTGGTTGCGGTCGAGGCGTTTCTGGAGGCGATGCCGGGCTGGCGCGGGGCCATCGAGATTTCCGCCACCGCCGATGAAGAGTCCGGCGGCTATGGCGGCGTGGCCTGGCTGGCGGAGCGGGGGTATTTCGACCCCGGCCGGGTGGACCATGTCATCATCCCCGAACCGCTGAACAAGGACCGCATCTGCCTGGGCCATCGCGGCGTCTGGTGGGCCGAGATCGAGACGAAGGGGCGGATCGCCCATGGCTCGATGCCCTTCCTGGGCGACTCGGCGATCACCCACATGGGGGCGGTGCTGGCCGAGATCGAGGCGCGGCTGATGCCTGCTTTGGCCGGGCGACGCACCGCCATGCCGGTGGTGCCGGACGGGGCGCGCCACGCGACGGTGAACGTCAACTCGATCCACGGCGGCGAGCGCGAGCCGGCGCAGGGCGATACCTCGCTGCCGGCGCCCTGCGTGGCGGACCGTTGCCGCATCGTGATCGACCGGCGCTGGCTGATCGAGGAAAGCCCGGCGGCGGTGAAGGCCGAGGTGGTGGCGCTCTTGGACGGGCTGAAGGCCAGCCGCCCCGGATTCGACTGGACGATGCGCGACCTGTTCGAGGTGGCGCCGGTGATGACCGACCGCGAAGCGCCGGTGGTGCGCTCGACCGCCTCGGCGATCGAGCGGGTTCTTGGCCGGGTGGCGGAATTCGTGGCCAGCCCCGGCACCTATGACCAGAAGCACATCGACCGGATCGGGCGGATGAAGAACTGCATCGCCTATGGGCCCGGGCTTTTGCACCTGGCGCACCAGCCCGACGAATGGGTGGGCGTGCAGGACATGGCCGACTCCGCGCTGGTGATGGCGCTGGTGCTGGAGGACCTGCTGGGTCAGCCCTGATCGGGCCAGGCGCAACGGAAGAGGGCGGCGCGGTCGCGGAAGGTGATCTTGCCGTAGCCGGCCTTGAGCCAGCCTCGCGTCTCGAACTGGGCCAGAGAGCGGTTGACCACCTGGCGCGACACGGCGGCCATCACGGCAAGATCGGCCTGGGACAGGGGGAAGTCGCGGATGATTTCGCCCTCGGCCTCGTCCGTGACCCGCCACAGCACGGCGGCGACGCGGCGCAGGTTGTCGCGGATGGTCAGGTCGGCCAGCACGCGCGCCGCGACCTCGGTGCCCT
>Ga0209368_1001313_pt1 | contig 11289 bp, 13 predicted proteins | sample EBPBio242008_DNA_FD_185862 | JGI IMG/M metagenome (GOLD analysis project Ga0209368, IMG submission 185862) | Wastewater treatment Type I Accumulibacter community from EBPR Bioreactor in Madison, WI, USA - Reactor 1_4/24/2008_ DNA (SPAdes)... | ecosystem: Engineered > Bioreactor > EBPR >...
TGGCGCCAGCCGTACCACTGGCGACGAACGGGACGATCTTGACGGCCCGCAACGGGCCGATCCCGACGTACGGGATCTGGAGCTTCCACAGCACGATCCAGGCCAGCAGGACCACATAGATCGCGAACATCACGGACAGCTGCCGGCGTCTCGGAGTAGCCGGATGCGCAGTGTTCACTGCTCCATCCTCGGATCGTTCGTGGGATCGGCATACATCGCCGGGCAGCCGTCCACGGTGGCATCAGGACGCAGCTCGTAGTGCCAGGGCTCGTTGCGATAGATCGGGCACAGCTCGTAGCTGGCGCCATGTCTGGCCAACCACGCGGATGCTTCTGAGGGTCCGATGTCGATCGCATCCCCGGACACATGCGGAGAGTTGTCGGCGGTGGCGACCCAGCGGGCGGCTTCGGAGGTCGAACCGTACGTCTTGACGGCCTTGCGGAGGAGGTGCTTCTGGTACGCCCGCCTACGCCAGCCGCTGTTCACGTAGAAGGTGATGCCATCACCCTTGGCATCCGCCGCCGCCTCGCGCACGGCACTCAGGAGATCGGGCGCGAGATTGGCCACGGCAGGCACGTCATCGTCGAAGACCGTGACGCCATCCGGAACAACACCATCCGCCTCGCCGAGTCCGCGCTCCCGGTGAGTCCGCGGAGCCTCGGCCGGCCCGACCGCGGCCGTCACCTCAGCCCGAGGCTCGGCTGTGGCCGACGCCGACCCGGAGGCCAGTGATGGGGTCGGCGCTGCGCGTAACTGGCAGCTGAGAAGACTGACGAGCGTCACGCTGCCCAGGAGCGCGGCGACAAGAATGATCCATCGAGGACGGCGACCACGGGTGTGTGCAGACGGGACCTGGTTCATGCCTTCAGTGAAGGCAGCGCACTGTTGTCGGACCGTAACGAGTTTTCGGTATGTCGACGATATGCCTCGGCTGGCAGCATCGAAGGTGTGCGCGTGTTGATCGTGGAGGACGAGCCGTATCTGGCCGAGGCCATCCGTGACGGGCTGCGCTTGGAGGCGATCGCGGCGGACATCGCCGGTGATGGGGAGCTCGCACTGGAGCTGTTGAGCATCAACAGCTATGACCTTGCGGTCTTGGACCGTGACATTCCTGGTCCCTCCGGTGACGAGGTAGCGAGACGCATCGTCGCCTCCGGCAGCGGCATGCCGATCCTGATGCTCACCGCGGCCGACCGGCTGGACGACAAGGCCTCGGGCTTCGAGCTCGGCGCCGACGACTATCTGACCAAGCCGTTCGCACTGCGGGAACTCGTGCTTCGTCTACGGGCACTCGATCGCCGCCGCGCACACAACCGACCACCGGTACGCGAGATCGCCGGCCTGCGGCTGGATCCGTTCCGCCGGGAGGTCTATCGCGATGGTCGCTACGTAGCCCTGACCCGTAAGCAGTTCGCTGTGCTCGAGGTCCTGGTCGCGGCCGATGGCGGGGTGATCAGTGCTGAGGAGTTGCTGGAGCGGGCGTGGGACGAGAATGCCGACCCGTTCACCAACGCGGTACGGATCACCGTCTCGGCACTGCGCAAGCGGCTCGGCGAACCCTGGATCATCGCCACGGTGCCCGGGGTCGGCTATCGCATCCACACCGACGCGGGATCCACCGATCGCGGGGCGTGAGCATGGACAGGCAGCCAGGCTTGAGCGTTCGCGTCAAACTCACGCTCAGCTACGCGGCGTTTCTGACCGTCGCCGGCGGCGTGCTCATCGGCGTCGTCTGGTATTTCCTCCTGAGGTCCCGTTCGACTCTCTACCTCCCCACGCTTCACGACTTCCTGCTCGTGCTCAATCCCAACAACTTCGGTCCTCGGATCTTCAGCCCTGCTGCCCTTTCCGCCCTGGTCTGATGCTGGTGATCGGATTGGTGGGTGGATGGATCGTCGCCGGCCGCATGCTGGCCCCGCTCACGCGCATCACCCGTGCTGTGCGCAAGGCCGAGAACGGGTCGCTCTCGCATCGGATCGAGTTGGAAGGACGCGACGACGAATTCCGGGAGTTGGCCGACGCGTTCGACGCCATGCTCGCCCAGCTCGAAGCACGAGTCAGCGAGCAGCAGAGGTTTGCGGCCAACGCTTCGCACGAGCTGCGTACCCCGCTGGCGGTCACCCAGACCCTGCTCGACGTCGCCCGCCGGAGCCCTAACCCGGACGACGGTGAACTGTTGGAACGCCTCCGCGTGGTCAATACCCGGGCGATCGACCTCACCGAGGCTCTGCTCGTGCTCAGCCGGGCAGATCAACGATCGTTCACTCGCGAGCCCGTCGACGTATCCCTTCTTGTCGAAGAAGCCACCGAGACGCTCCTTCCGCTGGCAGAAAGACACGGCGTCGCCATCGATATCTCCGGAGACATCACACCTGCTGCCGGGTCGCCCGCGCTGCTGTTCCAGCTGACCACCAACCTGCTGCACAATGCGATCGTCCACAATCTGCCGGAGGACGGCACAGTCTGGGTGACAACCGGTGTGGAGCACGAGTGGGCAAGACTCACGGTCGAGAACACCGGCGAGCGACTTACGGCCCAGTCGGTCTCGACCCTCACCGAGGCGTTTCAACGCGGGACCGAACGCGTACACAGCGACCACGCAGGTGTCGGTCTCGGTCTAGCCATCGTCAAGAGCATCACCCGGGCACACGACGGAATCCTCACCCTCACACCACGGGACGGCGGCGGCCTTCGCGTGACGGTGCAACTGCCTGTCAGTGCCCCGGCCTAGGTTGAGTCAGACGTCCGTGCAGATCGGTGACGGACCGGCGCGGACGAGGTAGGAGCGAGCATGGACGACTACGAGTTCTCGGCCGAACTGTGGATCTGGAAGGCTCGCCAGGAAGACGGCTGGACCTTCCTGAGCGTGCCGGACGAGGTTTCAGAAGAGATTCGCGCGTACGCGGCCAGCCGCCCGCCGACAGGCTTCGGCTCGGTACGCGTGTCGGTGACTATCGAAGACTCCACCTGGCAGACCTCGGTCTTCCCGGGAGACAGCGGCAGATATGCGCTGCCCATCAAGAAGGCCGTTCGCCGCGCTCAAGGCATCGAGGCCGGCGATGTGGCCACGGTCAGACTGCGCATCATCGACAGCTGACCGGGTGGAGTCGGGGGTGTGTGCGACGCGCGTTGGCTGGCCATGACTGTGCCGAGCAGGCTCAATCGGTCCTCGTGGCCGGGCTGAGGAACGAAGACGATCATCGTCGGGCCGGGCATGCCGCGCAGTGGATAGGCATCCCACTCCACGTCGATGTCCCCAATTCGGGGGTGCCGGATGGTCTTAGCGCCGTGGACGTTGTCGCGCACTTCGTTGCGAGCCCAAAGACGTCGGAACTCGCTGCTGCGCAAACTCAGCTCTCCGACGATCTTCACGGCTCTCGGGTCAGTGGGATCGTGCCCGATCGCCGCGCGGAACAGACCGATGTAGTCCAGAGCCATCGTCTCCCAGCCCTTGCAACGCAGTCTGGAGTCGTCGTCATGGAAGAGGACGTGAAGCATGTTGCGGCGGTCCTGAGGCAGGTCGAGAGGGTCGCCGAGCAGATCGGCGGCGGCGGCGTTCCAGGCGAGTACGTCGAGGTGGCGGCTGAGAACGAACGCAGGCAGTCCCATCGCTTCGAGCATTCGCTTCGCGTTCTCGGGCACGCGATCCTGCTTGCGGCGTTTGGGGCTTCCGGCTGGCGAACGGCGCGTGCCAGGGTCATCAGGTGGCGGTGCTCTGCCGCATCGAGACGCAAAGCGTCCGAGATCGAGTCGAGCAGGACGTCCGAGGGCTTCGCGCCCCTGCCCTGCTCCAGACGCTGGTAGTAGTCGGTGCTCAGCCCAGCGAAGACAGCGACCTCTTCGCGCCGCAGCCCATCCACCCGACGACGCGGCCCCGGCTCCAGACCGAGATCCTCCGGGCGGGTTCGCTCCCGACGAGACCGGAGGAAGGCTCCGAGTTCTCGTGCGGCCAGCGATGAGGTGCTCATGTAAACCATTGTCCTACCGGGTCAGGTCGAGCGGGACAGGTTCCGCACGAGTCCACGACGTTGCCGATGGCTACCATGTCCCCGATGCTCAGGCCGGTCACGGCAAGGCTGATGGCGGTCACGGTGCCGGTCATCTCGTGCCCCGTGACCAATGGCATGTTGCTCGCGTTACCGTGGCGCACGGCGTGCAAGTCTGAGCCGCAGACTCCGCAGTAGCGGATCTGGACCGCGACATCGTCGTCGCGCAGATCGCGGCGGGCGAACGACCATTGGCTGAGCGGACTGCCGGGACCATGCACAGCCCAGCCTGTCGTAGAGCGCACACCACCATTGTCCGGCCAAGCAGAGCGGCGAGGGTCGGTCTGGCAAACCGAGGATACCGAGGACGCGGGAGAAGCAACGGAACGCTCCTAGCGTGGCGTCTATGAGTGCATGGACAGCAGCTGATATCCCCGACCAGACCGGACGGACCGCGATCATCACAGGTGCGAACTCTGGGCTCGGTCTCGTCACGGCAACCGAACTCGCGCGCCACGGAGCCGACGTCATCCTCGCAGTTCGGAACACCTCAGCCGGCGAGACCGTGGCGGCCAGCATCCGCGCCGAGACCCGCAACGCCACCGTCTCGGTTCGGCAGCTTGACCTCGCATCCCTCGACTCCGTCCGCGCGTTCGCCGACCGTGCCTCAGACGAACTCGACCGGATCGACCTGCTCGTCAACAACGCCGGCCTCGTCATCCTCGAAGATCGGCAGACGACCAGCGACTGCTTCGAACTGCATTTCGGCACCAATCACCTCGGCCACTTCGCCCTCACCGGCAGGCTGCTCCCGCTCCTCGAACGCGGACAATCGCCCCGAGTCGTGTCGCTTAGCTCCCTCTCCCACAAGGACGCGCACCTCGACTTCGCCGACCTCATGTTCGAGAAGACCTGGGACGCCTCCGCCGCCTATGGCGCATCGAAGCTCGCCAACACGATCTTCGGCATCGAACTGGATCGTCGCCTTCGCGCCGCAGGTTCGCCAATCATCAGCACGCTCGCCCACCCCGGAGTCTCCCGGTCGAATCTCACCCCGCGCGCCTGGGAGAACCGGGGCGTGGTCGGAAAGCTCATTGCCTCCGCCTACGCGGCCATGAATACCCAGCCGACCGAGCAGGGCGCTCTCCCGCAGCTGTACGCAGCAACCTCCGAAGGTGTGCACGGAGGCCAGTTCTTCGGTCCGAACGGAAACAACGAGCAGCGCGGGAATCCGACCGAGGTTCAAGCCACCGCCGAGGCCAACGACCCCAGCGTGGGAAAGAGGCTCTGGGAGGTATCCGAGCGACTCACTCACGTCGACTACCTCGACGCGTGACCATGATGATCGCGGGGTAGGGCGTGGATCACGGTATCCCTGGATCCGACCCGATCCTGGCGAACAAGCACGATCCGTACCCCGGTTGTACCGGTGGCGTACGACTGCGTGAAGATCATCGTCATCCGCGACGGCTCGGCGTCCTGTTCTCCAAGTCGCCGTGAAGAACGATCCGAGGTCGTCCACTTCGTCGTGGACGACGAAGTCGAGGATCATCGTGTCCGGCCCGAGTTTGGCTATCTCGGTCGCCATGCGACGTAGTAGGCGCGGCAAGTCGCCCTGGTGCTGCCCTCGACCGTTGGTCAGGCTTAGGTGGGAGCAGGTGTCGGGGCTTGTCCATGCCACAGCGTCACGGTAGCTGGCTGAGCGACGCACTACGAGGGAGTCCTGGGCTTAACGCCTGCACTCGATTGGCGTTGGATGCGCGGTGATCTGTCCACCAGGGTCTGGTGAGGTATGTCTCCCTTGCATTGATCGGGGACAGGACGGGGAGTCCGGCACACCCTTGCCCCAGGTCCCAAGCGTCAGGCACCTAAGAAAGATAGGTGCCGAACGCCCCGATCGGCACCCAGAGAGCCGAGAAACAGCACGCGAGAGGAAGAGTCACGTACAGGACGCGCTGAGCGCGGTGTCGATCTCGCGGCGTTTCGGGCGTGCACCGGATGAAGGTGTGGACGCGCACGAAAGACCTGCTGCGGTAAGAGCGCCGTGCTGTCTTAGAACACCGACGACGGCACGTCCGGCGAACTGACCAGTTCGTTGCCTGCTATCTGCATGATTCGATTGCTGCTAAATGTAGTCTTCAAGTATGGCCTATCAGCGTCGCGTCCTGGACGACGAACTTGACCTGCTCCTCGGTGTACTGCCGGCGGTGGCGATCGACGGTGCCAAGGCGGTCGGCAAGACCTCGACGGCACAAGAGCGGGCACGCAGTGTGGTGCAGCTAGACATGCGCGCGGTGCGGGAGGCCGTGTCGGCCGATCCGTCGGCGATCCTTGTGCGTCAGCGACCGCTACTGATCGACGAATGGCAGAAGGCGCCAGATGTGTGGGACGTTGTCCGGCGCGCGGTAGACGAGGATCGCTCCCCAGGTCAGTTCCTCTTCACCGGCAGTGCCTCACCGCAGCCCGGTGCGACCGCCCACACCGGCGCGGGTCGGATCACGCGGCTGCGCATGCGACCCCTCGCCTTCACCGAGCGAGGGCTGATAGCGCCCACAGTCAGTCTGGAACGGCTTCTGTCCGGGGCGGGCGAACCCGTCGAAGGGCACAGCGAACTCGGCCTGGTCGACTATGTCGCCGAGATCATGGCCTCCGGGTTCCCCGGACTACGGGGGCTGCCCGACCGGCTCCTACGCGGCGAACTCGACAGCTACCTGCACAATGCCGTCGACCGCGACATCCCCGATCAGGGTCTAGCGGTACGCAAGCCAGCGGTGCTGCTCGACTGGCTGCGCGCCTACGCCGCAGCCAGTTCAGGAACCGCGAGCTACACCGAGATTCTCGACGCCTCAACCGCGGGGCTCACCGACAAACCTGCCCGCTCGACAACAACCGCCTACCGCGACGCGCTCATGCAACTCTGGTTGCTCGACCCGCTGCCCGCCTGGGCTCCGCTCGGGCAGGAGTTCACACGACTCGGCCAGACCCCGTCTCACCACCTTGCCGACCCGGCCCTGGCCGCTCGACTGCTCGGCCTGACCCGGCAGTCGCTGCTTGACGGCGGCGGAACCCCACTCGGCCCGCAGGAAGGCACGCTCCTCGGCCGCCTGTTTGAGTCGCTCGTCACGCTCAGCGTCCGCGTCCTGGCTCAGCGAGCGGAGGCCGAGGTCACGCACCTGCGCACCCGCAATGGCGACCATGAGGTCGATCTCATGGTCAGCGACCCGTCAGGCCAGGTGCTCGCGATCGAGGTCAAGCTCTCCGGTTCGATCTCCGACCGGGACGTCAGGCACCTGAACTGGCTCACCAACACCTACCGCGGCCGCATCCTCGACCGCATCGTGATCAACACCGGTCCCATCGCCTACCGCCGCGCAGATGGCATCGCAGTCGTACCGCTCGCCCTTCTTGGCCCCTGAAGTCGACGCAGGGAGCTTCCCGTCACCACCAGCGCGTACATGGCATCAAGATCTGCGAAGACGCAAGACTACGATCCGGCTCGCTGAGCCGTTCGCCGTCCTCGTACCAGAACCCACATCTCCCCGATGTCAGCGGCTCTAGTACGTCCGATTGGGTGGGCCTAAGTGGACTTGAACCACTGACCTCTGCCTTATCAGAGTCGATTCTGGATGCCACGCAGTCCGAGACCAGTACGTGGTGGCGTGTTCCAGGGGACTCGGGGGAGGGTCAGGGCCGCCTTTGGCGCCGGTCGCGCTGCTTTCCTGCTGCCCGGGCAACTCGCACGAGGTCATCAGGTGTGCAGCTCGAACCGCGGCAGGACAATGGTGAACACCGCCCCACCACCCGGACGATTTCCAGCCGCGATCGTGCCGCGGTGCGCACGGATGATCTCGTCGACCAGGGCCAGCCCCAGGCCGTAGTGGCGAGGCCGGTCGGTGCCGGTCTCGTCGCGGCTACTCGCGAAGCGGAGGAAGAGATTCGGCGCCGCGTCCTTGGAAATGCCGGGGCCGTCATCGACGACCTCGATCACGACCCGCTCAGGGTCTGCGATCACGGTGATGCCAACCTCGGCGCTGGCATGTCCCAAGGCGTTGTCGATGAGCGCGGTCAGTGCGCGATAGAGCCCGGAGCGATTGGCTGCCGGAATCACCGCCGGCTCCGGCGCATCAGTGAGCAGGCGGATACGTCGTTCGTCCGCGTAGGCCTGGGCGGCGGCGACCGCCTCCCGCGTCAGCGCGGCGACATCGGTGGCTCCCGTCACGACCTGCCGGAGGTCGGACGCGGCCAACAGGTCCTCCAGGATCGAGGTCAGGTTGGCCGCGTCCTCGACCAGTCCGGCCGCGTCGGTGTTTACCGCCGTTGCCAGCCCGGGGACCGTGGTGGCTGAGGCGTAGGTTGCGTGGCGTACGCGGCGCGCCATCAGCTGGGCCCGGGTGCTGAGCAGGGTCAGCGGAGTCCTCAGCTCGTGGCCGGCGTCGGCCACGAACCGACGCTGCAGGGTCAGCGCCTGGGCCATCGGCCGGACGGCACGCCGGGACAGCCAGGCCGAGCCGAGGACCGCCAGCAGCAAACCGACACCGCCCGCCAGGGCGATTGCGCGAAGCAGGCGCATCACCTCGGCCTCCTGGTCTGCGAGGTCCAGCACCGCCTGGGCGGTGTCGTCCCCGTGCTGGGCCGTGCGTACCGCGTACCGACGGCCGTCGATCTCGACGGTTCGCTGATCCGTGACCCCGGACTCGCGCACTTGCGCCATCACCTGGGTGTCCGGCAGACCGCTCGGCATCTGGGACGACACTCGGTAGCCGTTGGGGTCGGCCACGGCCACCTGCACCCCGCCGAGCGGCGCGGAGTCGTCGGCGTCATGGCCGCGCCCGTTGCCGTGACTGGTCGAAATCGCGTTGTCGAGCAGCTGCCGTGTCTGCGCGTGCTGGCTGCGCAGCACGGTGACCACCAGCACGGCGGCCACCACCATCAGGCAGACGAGGAACAACGCACCGATCTGCAGACCGAGGCGCCAGCTCGCTCGGCCGACCAGGTCCTGGTCAGTGGCCGCGAGACCTCGGCCCCGAAGGCGCTTCATCGCGATCCCAGCTGGTAGCCGACGCCACGGACCGTACGGATGATTCCTCGGCCGAGCTTGCGCCGCAGGTAGTGCACGTAGGTGTCCACGACGCCGTCCTCGGCGGCGTCGGTGAAGACGAGCTCGCGCAGGTCCTCACGGTCGAAGACCTGGCGGGGTCGACGAGCCAGGAGCACCAGCAGGGCTAGCTCGCGCTCTGACAGAGTCACCTGTTGCCCGTCGTCGCCGATCGCGATCCGGGACTGGATGAGCAACCTTCCCTGCGGCAGCGCGAGCTCTTCGGCCCGGTCGACATGTCGCCGCAGCAGCGCCCGGATCCGGGCGAGCAGCTCGTCTACGTCGAAGGGCTTGGACAGATAGTCCTCCGCCCCGGCGTCGAGGCCGTCCACCCGGTCGGCGGCGAGGCCGAGCGCTGACAAGATCAACACCGGTGTCTCGACCCCACGAGACCTCAGCCGGGACAGCAGATCTAGTCCGTCGATCGCCGGCAGACCGCGGTCGAGCACGATGGCGTCGAATCGTCCGCTCAAGCCGAGATGGAGTCCGCGCTGGCCGTCACGGGCGACCTCAACCCGGTAACCCTCCAGCTCCAGCAGGTCGGCCAGCATCCCGCACAGCTGTGGGTCGTCCTCAACCACGAGTACCTGCTGCGGCGGCGTCGACCCCGAGTTCACGACGCCCATGGCTCAGCCGACGTCTGACCAGGCGGCCGCGGCGCCACTGTGTCCGATCAAGACCACGTCGACCAGTGTGCCCGCTGCCGCCACGACGACCACCAGCAGCACCACGATGCGCAGCCAGGTCGGCATCACCCGGCCACGGGTGATCCTCGGCGCGCCGGGGCGCCACAGGTACGCACCGGCCGCCCCGACGAGCAACGCGATCACCCAGGGCAGCAGGCTGTCGGCCAAGTGGGCGTGGCGCTCGATCAACGCCGAGTGGCTCAACTTGTGCTCCAGCTGCTCGCCCGACTGGGTCGTCAGAGGCACCAGGATCAAGGTCAGCGCCGGCAACACCAGCACGCCGACACCGATCCAATCCCGGAAACGGCTCCACAGCACACTCAGCAGTACCGTCAGCGCCGCGACCGGCACGACGACGACGGTGGCGTGCACGATGAGCGGGTGGACGGGGAGTCCGAACACGGTGATGTACATGGAAGACACTCCTGGGTCGACTCTCTCTCTCAGGTCAACCTGCACGGCATTTCTTGGACGTTTCTGTGGACGGCCTCCGTCGGTACAGCCTGCGCTGCGCTGGCCCACAGGCTCTCCACAAGCTGCTCTGAGAATCCTCTGACTTCGTCTCCGCAGGATGGGCTAACGAGGAAAGGAGACGTACCCGTGAACGACGCCCCCCCGCACAGCGGTTCACGCTGGGAGCCACCGAGCGGCCCGGCATCCCCGGGCACGTCCGGGCTGCAAGCCCTGACCGCTCTGGCCGATCCCGCGCCGGTGACCGTTGCCGCGTCAGCGAACCAAGACGAGCGCGACCGGCGCCGCCGCGGCCCTCGCGCGGCCCTGGTCGCCCTGCTCGCGCTCCTGGTGATGCTGCTGTCTGGCGCGTGGGTGGCGTGGGGCGACCAGCTGCGGGCGCTGGTGCACCCGGAAGGCACGGCGGCCCCAGCAGCCGACCACGGCGGCGGCTCCCAGCCTCGAACACCCGACGACGGTGGGGCCGATGGCGGCCGTGCCGGCGACGGCCCGGGCGCGCGCCACCACGGCGACCGGACCGGCCCCGAAGGCGACGGGCAGCGCGGCGACCACGGGCAGCTCAGCGGCGGCATCGACGACGGTAACGTGACCGACGAGAGCAACCCGAGCACGCAGGGCGGCGCCCGATGAGCGGCGCGGTGACGACGGCCCGGACGGGCTACGCGACCGGCTGGGGAGCCGTCGACGACTCGAGCAGGGACTCCAGCCGGAGGCTCCGGCCCGGTCACCGGGCACGGCGCGACAACACCTCGCGGCTGGTCGCCGGGCTGCTGCTGTGGCTGGGGCTGCTGCTGGTCACCTACTGGTGGGTCGCCGACGGCGGGATCAGCGACCTTGGCGGTTGGGCGACCGCGCTGATGTCGGTGGGCCGTATCGCCGGTCTGTGGTCGGCCCAGCTGCTCCTGGTGCAGGTGCTGCTGATGGCCAGGTTGCCGTGGCTGGAGAACGCGTACGGCCGGGACCGGCTCGTCCGCATCCACCGGGTGGTCGGCTTCACGTCCTTCAGCCTGATGGTCACCCACGTCGTCGTGATCATCGGCGGTTACGCCGC
>Ga0209368_1001316_pt1 | contig 11262 bp, 10 predicted proteins | sample EBPBio242008_DNA_FD_185862 | JGI IMG/M metagenome (GOLD analysis project Ga0209368, IMG submission 185862) | Wastewater treatment Type I Accumulibacter community from EBPR Bioreactor in Madison, WI, USA - Reactor 1_4/24/2008_ DNA (SPAdes)... | ecosystem: Engineered > Bioreactor > EBPR >...
GCCCGCCGGCACGGTATTGGCCCACAACAGGTAAGCCGCCAGCCGCGCCGCCTCGCCCTCCACGCCGAACCCGGCGCGAAAGGCGGCAAACTCCGCCTCGGCCTCCGCCACCACCGCGTCAAACGCGGTCTCCGACGCCTCGGGCGGCATCACCGCAAACAGGTCCAGCGTGCCCTCGAAATCGCCCGAGAACACGCATGTCACGTTGTCGGCCCGGTCGCGGCGCCACTGGCCCGTCACGTCCACCGTGCCGCGCCGCGCCCGCGGCATCAGGCGGATGTTCTCATAGGCCGCCACCATGCAGAACGCGCCCGCAGGCGTGCGATAGGCATAGTCATAGCGCGACCCTTCAAGCCGGATCGCCAGCGTCAGCCCCGCGCCCTCCACATGCAGCCGCTCACCTTCGCCGATGGCAAACCGCACACGGGCCCCGCCATGCACCGCTTCCAGGCAACCGGGGCGCAGCCGCAGGTCCGGCGCCACCTCCACCCCATCCGCCAGAAAGGCCACCCGCGCCAGGCGGCCCAGCGAGGGCCGCAGATCGCCGCCCCGAACCGACCGCAGCATCAGCGCGCCGTCCATGACCGACAGCGTCAGAAACCGCTCCCGCCGGGAAAACGGCACCTTCAGGGGGTCGAACAGGATCATCCCTTCACCGAAGACCCGATCGAGCCGTCCATGATGTAGCGCTGCGCCACGAAGAACAGCACAAGGGGCGGCAGGCACAGGATGATGGTGACGGCGGCAATGGAGATCGTGTCCTGCTCGTGCAGGCCCTTGAACAGCGAAAGGCCCAGGGTCAGCGTGTATTTCGTCTGGTCGTTAAGGAAGATCAGCGGCCCCAGATAGTCGTTCCAGGCATTCATGAAATGGAACGTCCCCACCAGCACCAGCGCCGGCATCATCAGCGGCAGGTGGATGCGCGAATAGATCTGCCAGGCGTTTGCTCCATCCATCCGCGCCGCTTCGTCGATCTCCATCGGGATGGTCATGATGTATTGGCGCAGAAGGAAGATGAAGAAGGCCTCGCCGAACCAGGCCGGCACGATCAGCGGCTTCAGCGTGTTGATCCAGCCCAGGAAATTGAACTGCATGTATAGCGGGATCATCTTCACGTCCCAGGGGATCATCATCGAGGCCAGAAGCACGATGAAGATCAGGTCGCGCCCCGGAAACCGGAACCGCGCAAAGCCGAATGCCACCAGCGAGGACGAGAACAACTGCCCGATGGTGGACAGCACCACCACGATCACCGAATTCATCAGGAAGGTATTGAAGGGCAGCTTGTTCCAGGCGATGCCGAAGTTTTCCCAGTGCCAGGTTTCGGGCCAGAACACCGGCGGAAAGGCGGTCAGCTCGGCTTCCGTCTTCACTGCGGTGATCAGCGTCCACAGGAAGGGCGCCACGAACAGCGCCGAAAGAAAGATCAGCAGGCCATAGGCAAGCGTCTTAGCCATTTGCGCCGTCCTTTCCCTTCACCTCGCCCTCGTAATGCACCCAGGCGGCCGAGGATTTCAGCACCAGAAGGCTCATCGCCAGGACCAGCGCGAACATGATCCACGACATCGCGGCGGCATAGCCCATGTCGAAGTATTTGAAGGCGTTGTCATAGATGTACATCGCGAAGAAATAGGTGGACCCAAGCGGCCCGCCCTTGGTCAGCAACAGAGCGATGGTCAGTTGCTGAAAGGCCGAGATGATCGAGGTGATGATCGCGAACAGAAGCATCGGCCCCAGCATCGGCAGAGTGATGAACAGCGTCTGCGCCCAGACCGGCACGCCCGAAATGCGCGCCGCCTCGTACAACTCCTTCGGAATGGCCTGCAGCCCCGACAGCAGGATCAGCATCGTCCCGCCCAGCCCCCAAAGGCTGGCAATCACGATGGCCACCACCGCAAAGGACGGATCGCCCAGCCAGTTCGGCCCCTCGATCCCGGTCAGCCCCAGTAGATAATTCAACAACCCATAGCGGCTGGAATAGATCCAGGACCAGATCGTCACCAGCGCCACGCCCGAAATCACCGAAGGCAGGTAGAACGCAGTGCGGAAGACCCCCGTCCCCTTCAGCCCCAGGTTCAGAAGCATCGCCATCAGGAACGACAGCACGATGTTGAACGGCACGAACAAGAGCGCGAACTTCGTGGTGATCCACAGGCTCTCCCAGAACTGCGGGTCCTCCATCACCATCGTGCGGTAGTTGTCCAGCCCGATGAACTCCCGCTCGCCCACGATGGGCCAGTCGAAGAAGCTCATGTACAGCGAGAACGCCAGCGGGCCCGCCGTGAAGACCACGAACCCGAAAATCCAGGGAGAGATGAACAGCCACGGCGCCAGCCCAGGGCCGGACCGCCGCCGCCGGGAGGATCGGACATCGGCCATGGCGCTCACCCCTCCCCGGTCTCAGATCACTTCAGGAACCGGGCCGAGCGGCTCACCGCCTCGTCCAGATGCGCCTGCGCATTGCCCTGGTCCACCATCGTCGCCTCGATCGCCGCCGACAGGTTCTCCTGGATGCGCGCCCATTCCGGGTTCTTCAGGAACGCCGGCGTCGTACCACCCGACACCGCCAGCATCTCGAAGAACGGCGCCAGCTTCGGATCCGCCGTCATCCCCGAGGCTTCCGCTACCGAAGCCCGCACCGGCAGGTCGTTCTTGCGCATCGCCACCGCTTCCGGCGAGGCGTAGAACTTCACGAACTCCCAGGCCAGGTCCGCCTGCTTGGTGTCCTTGGAAATCGACAGCGCCGAAGCGTTGATCGCCGACTTCACCGGCTTGTCCCCAAAGGCCGGCAGCACCGCCACACCATAGTTCACGCCGCTTTCGTCGATGCCGCCCTTGTTCCACATCGCGCCTTCAAAGAAGGCCAGCTTGCCCGCCTTGAACAGCGCCGATCCCGAAGTCTGGTCGCCGATGTTGATCGCCACCGCTTCGCCCGACTTGATCATGTCGGCGAACATGGTCAGCACCTCGGCCCCCTCGGGGCTGTTCATGAAGCCGTCGACCGTCTTGCCGTCGTCCGAGATGTACTGGGTGCCGTTCGACCAGAAGAACTCTTCGAAATCATAGGGGTCGGGCTTGGCATCCACCGCAAAGCCGAACACTTGTTCCGCCGGCTTGGTCGTCGCCTGCGCGCCCTTGCGCAGGTCGTCCCAGGTCCAGCCCTTCGCCGGTTCAGCCACGCCCGCCGCCGCCAGCAGATCCTTGTTGAAGAAGATCACATGGGTGGTGAAGCCCGCGGGCAGGCCGTAGATGTTGCCGTCGATCTTCGACGTGTCGATCAGCGCAGGCGAGATGTCGGCGATGTTCATCGCCTCGCCATCCTTGGCGATGAAGTCGTTCAGCGGCATCAGCGAGGGCGCATAGGCCGGGAAGTTCCACATGTACATGACATCGGGCGCATTGCCCGCGCCCATCGCGGCGGCCAGCTTGGTGTCATAGCCGTCGCCATAGGCTTCGACCTGCACCTGCACGCCGGGATTGGCTTCCTCGAACTTGGCGGCGATGGCCTCCTGGATGGCAAGGCTCTCCTCGCTGTCCCAGGTGGCAAACCGGATCACCTGGTCCTCGGCCAGCGCGGCCGAGGCGAAGGCGGCGCTTGCGGCCAGCGCCGCAAGCGTGGTGGCGAAAGTCTTCATGCGTGTTCCTCCTGTTGACGGGGCTCGGCAAAGCCCCTTGATCCCTGCGCCAGCAGGGTTTCGGTTGCTCCGTCCAGCCGGCGCGGCAGGGCCGCCCCGCTGGCGTCGAACAGATGCACGTCGGCCGGGTCCGCCCCGACCGTCACGTCCTGCCGCGCCATCCAGGGCGCGGCGCCCTCGGTGATCGCGGTCAGCGCCGCGCCATCCTCCAGCACCAGATGCACATGCGCCTCGGTGCCCAGCCGTTCCACCAGGGTGATCCGCGCGGGCAGGCCCGCGCCCCCCCGCGCCAGCCGCAGCCGGTCGGGACGCACACCCACCGTCACCGTCTCGCCCGCCGCCACGCGGGCGGGGGCGGCAAGGGTCACGTCCATCGCCAGCGGCCCCACCGTCACGGAAACCGTCTCGCCAGAAACCCCCGCCACCCGGCCGGGCAGCAGGTTCATCTTCGGCGTTCCGATGAAGCCCGCCACGAACAGGTTGGCCGGGCGATGGAACAGCTCCAGCGGCGGGCCGAACTGGCTGACCCGGCCCTTGTCCAGCACCACCACCCGGTCGGCCAGCGTCATCGCCTCCACCTGGTCGTGGGTCACATAGATCATCGTCACGCCCAGCCGGTCATGCAGGGCGTTCAACTCCGCCCGCATGGTCACGCGCAGCGCCGCGTCCAGGTTCGACAGCGGCTCGTCCAGCAGGAACAGCCTGGGCTTGCGCACGATGGCGCGGCCAATGGCGACCCGCTGGCGCTGCCCGCCCGAAAGCTGCTTGGGCTTGCGGTGCAACAGCTCGCCAATCCGCAGGATCTCGGCCGCCTCCTGCACCCGCGCCTCGATCTCGGGCCGCTTCATGCCGTTCAGCGACAGGCCGAAGGACATGTTCTTCGCCACCGTCATATGCGGGTAAAGCGCGTAGTTCTGGAACACCATGGCGATGTCGCGCTTGGCCGAGGGCGCATCGGTGATGTCGCGCTCGCCCAGCCGGATCTCGCCGTCGCTCAGCGTCTCCAGCCCCGCGATGCAGCGCAGAAGGGTGGACTTGCCGCAGCCCGAAGGGCCCAGGAAACAGACGAACTCGCCATCGCGGATGTCGAGGTCGATGCCTTTGAGGATCTCGACCGGGCCGAAACCCTTGCGAAGCCCCTCGATGCGCAGACCGGCCAAGTAAGCCTCCCCCGAGAATCAGCCGAATAGGGGCAGTATAATCGTTTTAATGCCAGAGTTAATCGTTTTTATTGTGCGCAGCGCCGCCCGCCCTTGACCCCCCGCCCCGACAGGCGGATAGAGACGGCATGAGTCCCCGGCGGCGCGATTTTCGCCTCCCGCACAGCGGGACCGGCCCGCCCGGCGGGCGGAATGACACTCCAGGGAGCCCAGACCATGACCCCAGCCGAAACCCTTGCCGCCGCCGGCCTGACGGTGGCCGACCTCTCGGGCGGCACGCTTGTCGTGACCTCGCCGGTGGATGGCAGCGAACTCGCCCGCCTCAGCGAAACCGACCCGGCCACCATGCCCCAGGTGATCGCCCGCGCGACCGAGGCCTTCCGCAAATGGCGCATCGTGCCCGCCCCGCGCCGGGGCGAACTCGTCCGGCTCCTGGGCGAGGAACTGCGCGCCGCCAAGGCGGCGCTCGGCGCGCTGGTGACGCTGGAGGTTGGCAAGATCGCCTCCGAAGGTCTGGGCGAAGTCCAGGAAATGATCGACATCTGCGACTTCGCCACGGGCCTCTCGCGCCAGCTTTATGGCCTCACCATCGCCTCCGAACGGCCCGGTCACCGCATGACCGAAACCTGGCATCCCATTGGCCCGGTCGGCATCATCTCGGCCTTCAACTTCCCCGTCGCGGTCTGGAGCTGGAATGCCGCCCTGGCGCTGGTCTGCGGCGATCCGGTGATCTGGAAGCCCTCGGAAAAGGCGCCGCTCTCCGCCATCGCCGCGCACCGTGCGTTGGAACGCGCCATCGCCCGCTTCGGCGACGACGCGCCCGAGGGCCTGTCGCAACTGGTGATCGGCGGCGCCGCCATCGGCGAGGCTCTGGTCGCTTCTCCCGCCGTTCCGGTGATCTCGGCCACCGGCTCCACCCGCATGGGCCAGATCGTCGGGCCGAAGGTCATGGCGCGTTGGGGCCGGCCGATCCTGGAACTGGGCGGCAACAACGCGATGATCGTCGCGCCCACTGCCGATCTCGACATGGCGGTGCGCGCCATCGTCTTCGGCGCGGTCGGCACCGCCGGCCAGCGCTGCACCTCGCTGCGCCGCCTCATCGCGCACCGCTCGGTGCGCGACGACCTGATCGCGCGCCTGCGCCGCGCCTATGCCTCGCTGCCCGTCGGCGACCCGCGCGTTGAAGGCACCCTGATCGGCCCGCTGATCGACCGCGCCGCGCTGCAGGCCATGCAGACCGCGCTGACCGCCGCGCGCGATCAGGGCGGCACGGTCCATGGCGGCATCGAGGTGGCGCAGGGCGTGCCGAACGGCGCCTATGTCACCCCGGCGCTTGTCGAGATGCCGGCACAAACCGCCATCGTCCGGCACGAGACCTTCGCGCCAATCCTCTATGTCCTGACCTATGAGACGTTGGACGAAGCCATCGCGCTGCAAAACGACGTGCCGCAGGGCCTGTCCTCCTGCATCTTCACCCGCGATTTGCTGGAGGCCGAGACGTTCCTCTCCGCCGCCGGCTCGGATTGCGGCATTGCCAATGTCAACATCGGCCCTTCGGGCGCCGAAATCGGCGGGGCCTTCGGGGGCGAAAAGGAAACCGGCGGCGGCCGCGAATCCGGCTCGGACGCCTGGAAGGGCTACATGCGCCGCCAGACGGCGACGGTGAACTATTCCACCCGCCTGCCCCTGGCCCAGGGCGTGCGCTTCGACTTCTGACCCGCCGGATGGGCGGGCAAGACGCCCGCCCATCCCTCCGCCAGCGGAGGGGCAAAAGTTAAGTCCAAGTTAATTTGGAAACGCAAGCTATTGATTTTACTTGGTTCCGGTAAGCGTCCGAGCTCGGACGCCCCACCTCAAGCCCCCCGCGCATGGAAGATGCGGCCCAAAAGGTTCATCAGAACCTGAGCCGCCAGGATCGCCGTGGTCCCGGTGTGGTCATAGTCGGGCGCCACCTCCACCAGATCGACCCCCACGATCGGCCCCCGCCTCGCCAGCCCGGCCAGCAGCTCCAGCACCTCATAATAGACGAACCCCCCATGCGAGGGCGTCCCCGTGCCCGGAGCAATGGAGGGGTCGAACCCGTCGATATCGATGGTCACATAGTACCGCGCCACCGCCGGGATCCGCTCCAGCACCGCCTCGACCCCCAGCTTCCGGATCTGGCGGACCGACAGGATGTCCGCCCCCATCGCCCGCGCCGCGTCGTACCCCTCCTTGGCCGTGGAGCTGACGTTCCGGATCCCGAACTGGGACAGCCCGGTCACCCAGGGCTTCTCGGCCGCGCGCCGCATCGGGCTGCCGTGGCCGTAGCGGACCCCGTGCCGCTCGTCCACGAAGTCCAGGTGGGCGTCGATCTGGACGATGTGGATCGGCCCGTTCCTGGCGCAGTCGTCCTCGAAGGCGGCGATGCAGGGGATGTTGATGGAATGGTCCCCGCCCAGAACCACCGGCAGGGCGCCAGCCGCCAGGATCTTCCGGACCCCGTATTCGATGTTGGCGTGGCTCCTGAGGGTGTCGGTGTGGACGATGTCGGCGTCGCCGATGTCCACGATGCGGACGCGGTCGGCGGGCAGGTAGGTCACGTCGTCCTCGTGGTCATAGGCGCCGCCGTGGCCGAAGGAGAAGAGGGTGGAGGCCTCGCGGATGGAGCGCGGCCCGAAGCGGGCGCCGGACCGCCACTGGGTGCCGAAGTCGAAGGGCGCGCCCATCACGGCCACGTCGGCGTCGATGGCGTCCCAGTCGGGCTGGTAGGGGTTCTTGCCGAAGGTCGAGATGCCCACGAAGGGCAGGTTCAGTCGGCCGGTCTCGTAGCTGTTGGTGCCCATGGCTCGTGCGGTCCTGCTGGTTGCGGGAAGCCGGGGGCGATTCATCCCTCAGGGGGGCGCCCGGCTTCCGGGGCAGTGTTGCGCGTCTTGGGGCCGGGGGGAACAGGGCATTGGCAGGGGGCGCCTGTCCCTCTGCCGCCCCTGTCGTGGGCGTCCGAGCTCGGACGCTTCGGCGACCAAATGAAATCAATGGCTTGCGATGCCGGATTAACTTGGACTTAACACTTTCCCCGCCGAAGGCGCGGGGATCCTTCCCCGGCTTGACGCAGATCACGGCAAAGACGTTGCGCCCATGCGCAGATGCGCAGGGAAAGGCGGGCCTGTCCGAGGGACGTTGTTGCGACGCCTGCGTCGGCCGCGCCGGCGCCGCTGGAGGCATGAGGATGTTCGGCTGGCTGAACGACCAGGTGCTGAGAATGGTCTGGCTGAACGACCTGGTCGGCCAGGGCGTCGCGGCCATCGGCCTGGACCCCGCGTCGAGGCTGGGCGGGTCGGTGCAGTTCTTTGTCTATGACGTGATGAAGATCTTCATCCTGCTGGCGGTGCTGATCTTCGGCATCTCCTATGTTCAAAGCCATTTCCCGCCGGAACGGACGCGAGCCTTGCTGGGCGGGCGTTCGGGGCTGGGCGCGATCACGCTGGCGGCTCTGCTGGGGACGTTGACGCCTTTCTGTTCCTGCTCGTCCATCCCCCTGTTCATCGGCTTTACCGCGGCAGGGCTGCCGCTGGCGGTGACATTCGCCTTCCTGATCTCGTCGCCGCTGGTCGACCTGGCCTCGGTGATCCTGCTGGCCTCGATCTTCAACTGGTCCATCGCGCTGGCCTATGTGGCCGTTGGTCTGGTCGTGGCGATCCTGGGCGGCTGGGTGATCGGGCGTCTGGGGATGGAGGATCAGGTCGCCGCCTTCGTCCGCGCCGCGCCCGTGACGGGCGACGCCGCGACGATGACGCGGGGCGCACGGCTGGCCTATGCCCGCGACCAGGTGGTCGAGATCGTTCACCGGGTCTGGCCCTATGTGCTGATCGGCGTGGGCATCGGCGCAGCGATCCACAACTGGGTGCCGGCCGAGGTGGTGGGGGCGCTGCTTGGCCAGGACAAGTGGTGGTCTGTTCCCGTAGCGGTGCTCTTGGGGATTCCCATGTACGCCGACATCTTCGGAACCCTGCCGATTGCCGAGGCGCTGGTGGGCAAGGGCGTGGGGCTGGGCACGGTGCTGGCCTTCATGATGGCCGTGACCGCGCTGTCGTTGCCTTCGCTGATCCTGCTGAGGCGGGTGATCAAGATGCGGCTGCTGGTGACCTTTACCGGCGTGGTGACGCTGGGGATCCTGGTCATCGGCGTGATCTTCAACGGGATTTCCGACTGGTTCATCTGAGAGGGGAGACGCCATGATCATCAAGATCCTCGGGTCCGGCTGCCGCAAATGCGTGGCGCTGGCCGAAAATGCCAAGGCCGCCGCGGCGGCCGCGGGCAAGGAAGCGGAGATCGTGAAAGTGACGGACCTTGCCGAGATCGCGGGCTATGGCGTGATGTCGACGCCCGGCCTTGTGGTGGACGAAGAGGTTGTGTCCACCGGCCGGGTGCTGACGCCGGACGAGATCGCCCGGCTGATCTGATGGCGCGGTCGGGTTAGCGGTAGTCTATCGCGAAGCTGAGGTCGGGGTCTTCGTGGGCGTCCCAGTAGCCTTGCCAGATCGTCCTTGTGATCGGGCCGACCTGTCCGCCGCCGACCGGTTGGCCGTCGAGGGTGGTCACGGGCATCACGCCGCCTGCGGTGGTGACGAACATGATCTCGTCGGCCTGATAGGCGAGTTCGACCGGAACTTCGTCGACCGTGGCCGGGATGCCGTGGCGGGCGGCCACCTCGAGCACGGTCTTGCGGGTGACGCCTTCCAGCACGCCGCGGCGCGGGGTGTAGAGGCGACCGTCCTTGACCACGACGACGTTGAAGCCCGAGCCTTCGGTGAGGTTGCCGTCGCCATCGGTCAGGATCGGATACATCGCGCCGCGGTCGCGGGCTTCGAGAATGGCGCGGGTGAAATCGCCCCATTGCAGGTTCTTGACCGTGGGGTCGATGGCACCGGGCGGGATGCGGCGAACGCCGCGGGCGATGATGGCCGAACCGCCGGTCTTTTGCACCTCTTCGCCCATCACCCAGAGGAAGGGCGTGACCATCAGATAGCAGAAGTTCTCGCACTCCTCGGGCGCATACTGGCGGATGTAGCGCAGGCCGCGCGTGACGATCATCATCACATAGGCATCGCGGATGCCGCTTTGGGCCGCCATTTCGATCAGCCGGTCGCGCATTTCCTGGCGCGGGACCGGGCTTTTCAGCCGCAGCTTTTCCATGCTGGCCCAGAACCGGTCGAGGTGGTCGTCCAGCCGGAAGAAGCGGCCGTTCCAGATGGCCGGCACGTCATAGGTGAGATCGGAGTGCAGGAAGCCCTGGTCGAGCAGGGGGATCTTCGCCTCGGCCACGGGAACGTAGTCACCGCCCACCCAGGCGATGCCTCCGGCAAAGGGGTTGGGGCTGGTCTTCAGCGTGGCAAGGCGCTGGCGATAGCCGGAAAAGACCGGTTCGGTCCAGGACATGGCGGTCACTCCGTTCAGGCGGGTTGGATGCCTTGGGCCAGGATATCGGCAAGCGCCGCATCGGCGGCGGCGACGGCGCGGTCTATATCGGCCGGGCCATGGGCGGCGCAGAGGAACATGTTGTGTTTCGGGTGGAAATAGACGCCGTGACGCAGCGCGGCGAGGCAGAAGGCATTGCCGGTTGCGAGGTCGGCATCGCCTTCGAAGAGGACCATGGGCATCTGCACCGGGCCGGTCTGGCGCAGGCGGAAGCCGTGGCGCGTGGCGGCCTCGTCCAGGCCCTTGCGCAGGCGCTGGCCCATGGCGGCGATATGCGACAGGGCATCGCTGTCGCGCAGGATGCGGATCGTGGCGACGGCCGCGGCATGGGAGGCGGCGCCATACCAGAAGGAGCCGGTGAGGAAGATCTTCTCGGCGCCGGCCCGGGCGCGCGCCGAGCCGGTGACGGCGGCCAGCGGCCAGCCGTTGGCGATGGCCTTGGAATAGGCGGCAAGGTCGGGTTTCACGCCAAGGGGCGCCCAGCTTCCGCGCAGATCGAGCCGGAATCCGGCGCGCACGTCATCGAGGATGAGCATGGCATCGCGGGCGTCGCAGATGTCGCGCGCCGTCTTCAGGAAGGCGGCGGTTGGCATTTCCTGATCGCGGCCGACATCGTGACGGAATGCGGTGAGGATGATCCCGGCAAGGTCGTCGCCCGCCGTTTCCGCCGCGGCGGCCAGGCTTTCGGCATCGCCCCAATCGAAGGTGACAAGATGGGCGCGGTCTTCGGCGGTGACGCCGACGAGCGAGGGAGAGCACCATGGAACGGCGCCATGATAGGCGCCCCTGGCTACGAGGATCTTGCGCCGGCCGGTGGTGGCGCGGGCGATGGTGACGCAGGCGGTGGTGGCATCGGTGCCGTTCTTCTGGAACATCGCCCAGTCGGCGTGGTCCTGCACCTGGGTCAGAAGCTCGGCCAGTTCAACGAGATGGGGTGGTTGCCGCCCTCCCCAGCGGCCACGCCTGTGTGCCAGGATGACGTGGGGCATCAACCATCATGCGGAGAGGAC
>Ga0209368_1001318_pt1 | contig 11254 bp, 18 predicted proteins | sample EBPBio242008_DNA_FD_185862 | JGI IMG/M metagenome (GOLD analysis project Ga0209368, IMG submission 185862) | Wastewater treatment Type I Accumulibacter community from EBPR Bioreactor in Madison, WI, USA - Reactor 1_4/24/2008_ DNA (SPAdes)... | ecosystem: Engineered > Bioreactor > EBPR >...
TACAGATTGATGAACTCTCGGCGCATCTCCTCGGACGAGAAGCACCAGCGATTGCTCTCGCCCCGAACCTCCGGCACTCTACCGAAGGGACCCCAACTCGACTCGGTCATCTGGTCGGGTCGGGGCTGGCCTTCGATCTTGCGGATCACGTGGTAGGGATACTTATCGCGTATCCGTCGCATCGCGGCCTTCGGGTTGGTTACAGTAGGCATTTGTCTTCCACATCGCTCAGGCTGATCACCCAGTGGATGTCCTCGTCATCGTGCCAGATGACTCCGCCCTGGTCGGTGATCCAACACAGGCGGACGATGCCGTCATCCTTCTCGGCGCCCGGCCGAACGAGCAGATAGTCCGTATCCTTCTTCATCAGACAGGTGGCTGGTTTCTGTTTCATGTTCCTTCCTCCAATATCTTGAGCACTTTCCTGGCGAGGCGCCGCGGATCATTGTGCCCCTCGGCGATCTTCCGCAGTGCAGCCTCGGACTCGGTGCGGTAGCGGTTCGCTCGATCCTGGTTGGCTGCGTTGATCTGGCGAATGCGCTCGCGAGCCTCGGACTCACGCTTCCACTTAGCGTGTCGCTCGTCTTGCTTCTTCTTGATGTTCACCGGATCGTGCTGGAAGCAGAACTTGCTGCCAGGCTGAGCTTCTCGCGTGCAGCCGTAACGCGACCAGCCACCCTGTCGTGTAGTTGCGCAACACTTCATGTCGTCCTCCTATGCATTGACACTATCGACTGCGGTCGCGTCATGCAACAGGTTTCTTGACCTTAATTTTGTTGGGAGTGCGCGTGTCAATGCACGTCAGCTCGTCCAACGTCTTGAGCAGCTGGAGGTACAGGTCCTTGTCCACCACGATGTAGGTGCCAGGTCTGACCTTGCTGATGTCCACAGGCTGCTGCCTGCTGACGCGACGAGCGCAGATCATCATGCGGATGTATTCACGAATGCGGATCATGCGAGGTCCCACCTATGCAAGTCTGTAGCTACGGGTAGCTGGGGTTTGCCCGACTTCTTGTCTCGGTATAGGTACCGGAACGTGCAGGTCTGGCCGATGAGTCCGCGACGCTTGGCCCACAGCCGCTGCATGTCACTGAGGTCACCGCGAACACCGGCGGAGAAGCCGATGCCTTTACTGTCCACCAGTCCGACGGACTTCACCGCACCACGCCACGCACCATTGCCTTCCTCCACCGAGACGATCTTGGCCTCCTCGTCGAGAAAGTCCTTACGCTTCAGCAGGCTGGTGGAGCGCTGGAACTGGTACATGCTGCCCATGCGCCTGTGCATGGAACCCTCGTAGCCGAGCTTGCAGTATCGCCGGTGCAGAAAGTCCACGTCCTCCTGCTCCTCGCACAGGTCTGTCCGCACGATCTTGATATGCTCCGAGAACCCGACGATGCGCTGCAGTCTCGCCAGACGATCCTCGTACGGCTCACCGATCTGGTTCGGAATGTAGTCGAAGATATGGTACTGCAGCATCTTGCTCTCCGGCGTGGGCGACTTGAGCCTCGCCAGTCCGCTGATCTTCGGCAGCGTCCAGCCGTGCAGGTACAGCTCACCGTCCAGTGCAGTGATGTCCTTGTACTTGTCCACCAGCTCCACCACGTCCCGCCGAATGTGCGGAATGCTAGTGAGCGCGGAGTTCTTGCGCGACCACAGGCCGTGCTCCGTGCCGATGCACCGCACCCCGTCCAACTTCGGCTGCACATAGAACGGCAGTGCGAGCTGGCGCTGCGGGTACTTGTGCGCCAGCATCGGCGCGAAGAACCGCTGCGGCGGGGGTTCCTTGCGGCCCGCACGTTCCTTTTCCCATCTCCACCCAAGCCTGAGCCGCTTGGTGTACAGGGCCTCCAGCTCGAACTCGCACTGGTGGTGTTTACTGCGGCTGCGGTTTTTCCTTGGGTGGGTAGGCTCGCTGGTACGTACCTGTCCACCATACACCTGTGAGTAGGTCTGGTAGTACTGGCCTTTCACTTCGCCCCACCAGAACCGCCATACGCCGCGGGCATCCTTCTTCTTCAGCCGGTTAGTCATTGTGCTTGTTCCTTTCTTGCTTGATGATGTACTCACCCCAGGCGATATACGTGTCCAGATGATCGTGGTAGAGGTGAGTGTATTTGTCTCGTTCGCCTAGTTTGCGGGTATCCCTGGCACCGGCGATGAGCTGACTGACGCACCGGGCTAGTCTGCGCGTGGCTTTCTTGCCGGCGTGGGACGAGAGCTGGTATCTCAGCAGAGCTTTTCGACTCAGACCGCTCGCTCTGGAAATGTCTTGGATCGTCATACCACTGGCTAGTAGAAATGCCAGCAGAGAGTTCGTGACATACGGTATCCGCATCGCCAGAATATGCGTGTGAAGTTGTGTCTTGTCGAAATCTCTCATGCGTCCCCACGAACACGATGTAGCGTTAAGTGCTGGAAATGTAGCGTTTTGTGAAAACGTGACATTCGTGCTTTTTGCGTGTTTGCTATAATTCACCAAATCGCCTTGAATACAACGCTTAAATACTCCTTATTATAAGTCATTGAAATATATAAATAATTGATTGTAAAATGGGTTAACGGATATAAGAGATGGATAGCTAGACATATATTAATTAAACGCTACGGCTGTTCTGGCGGTGATGAAATATGCTGGAGGATCAATGAGTTAAGCAATATGTTCGCTAGAAACCAGGTAAGTCAATCTGTAATGTCAAGGGTGGTTTAGGAGGTGAATGATGAATGATATCAATGCTTTGGGGTTGTATCTGAAATTGGGCTTGAGAAAAGAGGGGCGATTATATGAACGTGAATGCATGAATTGGCGGTGGACCAGGGGCGGCCAAGTGGTCGGCCATTCCATAAAAGGTCCAGCAGCCGTACCCATCCAATCTTGTAAGCAAGAAATCGGATATTAACCTTGTTAGAAATGCGGGTTGACGAGCGTTCCCACACTCTCTAGAGTAGGATCATCGAAACAAGGAACGCAGTGATGCAACTCTACACCGTCCACGACACCAATCACGTCTTGGAAATGATCGCGCCGCTCAAGACGATCCAGCAAGTCTTCCTTCTCCACAAGGATGCTGTCGCCAGGATCGTCCGCGAGACCGATGCGGGCAAGGACTGCGAGTTGTACCAGCGCGGTCACCGCCATATCGTCATGAAGGTCGAGGATGTCCGCTATGATCGTGCTGAAGCATCTCTGCCGGGAGTTTGATATCGAGCCGCGCAACCTCCGCAGTATTCTCCGACTTCACTTCCAGAACAAAGGACGATGGGAATGGCCAGACGAAAGCAACAAGCAGCTGAAAGAGATCCGAGCTCTCCTGACGCGCATTCTCCCTCATCGCCGTCGAGGCCGCCCGTCACTTGCCTCTACGTCTATCGGGGAGAAAAGCGATGCATCGTCAGTTGGGCGACGTTCGAAGGAGCAGCCGCGTTCCTCGAGTACCTCGTCAAAGACATCGAAGACCCCTCGGCCTTCCGCTGGATCAAGCACAGCGTCACCCGAAGGACTGGCCTCGTCTGGGACGGATACGGCCTCAGAGTCGAAGCCGGCACGGAAGCCGAGCTCGAAACGCTGATCGAGACCGAGACCGACTGGGTGCTGCCGGAGCCGTACCGCGGTATGATCACGCAGCTGTGGTCTGACAAGGTTCCCGAGCCGGACGCGCACTCCAGCGAGGCTCGTGCTGCGAGGAAGGCAGAGCGGGCGAACAAGGAACCCCGGGCACCGAAGGAGAAGAAGTCTGCCGGGCGTCCGGAGGGCTGGCTCCACGTCAGCGAAGTCATCGACTGTGAGCCGTCGCATGCTCGGGCTGCGCTGAGGAAACTCGGGTGGGAGAAGCCAGACTTCGGCTGGTGGTTCGATCCTGCGCGCAAGGCTGAGGTAGTGAAGGCAATCAAGGGAGCGTTGAAGTGACAGACAGGTACCAGCAGCAACTCAACCGCCTGTCAGTAAACCCTGGGGGCGCGAACCGGGTGGGTGGAGCTGGCGTTTCGAGAGCTGGCGTTTCAAACGCTGGCGCTGGCGGTTCGCCGAGCGAGGTGACTCTGGAGACGGTGAGTCGAGAGTTGTACGAGACTTGCAAGGACCTGTGTGCTCGGAGGAACACGCTGCTCGAGAATGCCGAGAAGCTCACATACGACAAGCGACTGCAGGGTGAATTGCTGTCACGGGCCAGACACCTCGATGCGCGAGCGCGTTCGATCCTGTGGGTGGTCGAAAAGGCAGGCTTGCAGAAACTCGAGATGCAACTCGATCCGTTGGTGACGCTTCCCTCGCGTCATTTCATGATGCTCTACACGTAGTAGGAACGTCGAGCAGGCATCTAGAGCGTTCGCGATGCGTCATTGCGTTGCGAGCGCTTTCGTTTAAGCCTGCGACGATCCTGAAAATTCGCGGATTTCTGGGCAGCCCAACCTGGCAGCAAGCCCAAGTGGCAGCGCGAGTTTTGGCAGCGCGAGTTTTCAAATTAGTTTGCATTTGATCGACCCGTTAATGGTAAACGTTAATGGTTAATGGGTTGCATTTGATCTATTAACCTTGTTCATTAACGTCCATAATTAACGTTAACGGCCGATGTCGATGCCACCCGCTCATTAACCACTTGTTAACCATTTCTTGATTGATCGATTGCATTTCCGATCCGCGTTGCGTAATATCAATCATCGAAACGCAAACGAATGTGAATGACATGTCCATTTACGAAAACGAAACGACGTATCTTCGCGATGCATTCGACAACGTGATGCGCGCGACATACAACGTTGAAATCTCGTCGTTTGTCATCGCGTATGACGATGATGAAATCATTCGCGTTCGCATCAATGACAATGACGAATACACGTTCGCATGCGCAATCGGATCGGATGATGATGAATATGAATTTCATCATGCGTCGTTCGATGATCGCATCATCATTCGCATACCTTTGTATATATCGCCCGAATGATTTGTTAACCTTGCCGCGCGATGTCGATTGCGTCGCGCGCGCAATGTGCGATGATGTCCACATGAAAACGAACCCACACACCGACCTCCGCCTCGCGATGACATTTCCGCGTTATGATGCGACGATGCGTTTCCGTATCGTTTACATGACGCGCTTCAATGAACGCCGCATCGTGTCGCATTTGACGTATCCCGACGCGATGATGCGCGCCGACGCGATGCGCAAACGTTCCTATTCCGTAACCATCGAACCCATGATGTGACCCATGATATACCTCGCGACATATGCAACAATCGCCGATGCCGACGCGATCCGATCCGATTTGCGATATGATCGCGAAATCCAATTCCAATTGAATGTGACGTTGTATTCCGCAATTGTCACGCATGACCTTAAATACTTGTTAACCCGCGTCATCGCTCAAATCGTCGACGAAATTGACGATGATGATCCCGACGCCCCGAACGTTGTCGACATCCGACACTTGCCCGAACATGAATTGTCGACCGTCGACTGCCGCATGTTCTGCGTTCGCGTCGACAACGCCCCGTTTGCCGATTTGATCATCCGCCGCGTTAACGACTGATTAACCATATCCGCATCGATGTGTTGCGTTGATCGAACCCGCATGCGAATGTGTGACATCGATCAACGCAAACGATGTGTGCAACATGACAAACGAAACGCACCCCGAACTTTTTTTGACGCTCCGCACGTTGCGCGATTTGTTGACGCAAACGCTCGACGCGAATTTCATCTCCGACTCCGCGTGCGACATGATCGACTCCGTTTGTCATGACACGCAACATGCGATTGCGTCCGCATACAATGACGATGACGAATAATTAACCCTGTCCACGATCATCGCGTGACATGCGTCTTGTGTCATGCGATGATCATTCATCGAAACGTTGATGTGTGATCCATGCTGAATTTCATTTTGAACCTCGTGCGTCGTCAACCGCGTGTTCCGTCGCACATCATCGCCGCCGTTATCGCAACCACGTATGATCGCAATGATCGTCGTGAATGGATGGGATTTTAATCAAATGCGACACATCATGCTCGCCCTGTGCATCTTTCCGAACCTCGTGACGATTGCGCACTCCGCCTCGAAACTGACGATCAAACGCGACGACGACAAAACCGTCTCGATTGTCACGCGCGAAATCCGCGTCAACGTGCTCGACGTGATGACGCATCGCCTGCGCGAACCCGCGCCTCGCAATGCGTGCGACACGCCCACGTCATCCGCGTTTGAAATCGTGTCGCGTCACGATGTCAAATGCGTCGGGATCGTTCAACGTTAACTCAAATTGCGCATGTGTCCCAAAACGACACCTGCGCTTTTTTGCGTCTTCACGATCCGTTAACGTTAACCGATCATGAATGAACCATCACTTCACGATCCGTTAACGTTAATCAATCGTATTTTACCTTTACGATCCATTAACCATTTCTTGTTTTGTCGATTGCGTCGTTTCCGATCCTGTGCGATAAATGATCATCGCAATAACGCGATGACACAAACGAAGGAAACACATCATGTCGCGCATCACGATCGCCTCGCTCGTCAATGAATACAACGCCCTCGCTGCGTCGTTCGATGACGTGAAAACGATGTCCCCGAAAACGTCCCTCGCGCGTGCGACGATCATCGAACGCCTCGACGCCCTGCGCGAACGTGCTGCCGCGACCACCGAAACGATCACGCTTGTCGAACTCGCCGCGCGTCACAACCGCAACGCGAAATCTGTCCGCGCTCGTTTCCGCGCCCTCGCGCGTGATCCGAACGTCACGCTGCCCACGCCCGTCGCGCGTCATACGTATCGCGTCGCTGACATCCCGCGCCTGATGCCGTATATCGTGCGCACCGACGCCTGATCAATCGTCAATGTCAACCTGCGATGCGTGATCACTGCGATTGCGCATCGCATTCATTACGGATATATACAATGTTCGGAAAACGTCGATTGCCTGCATTGCGCGTTGATCACGATGCGCCCGCGCATGTATACATGATCCATTACGTTGAACACGATCATGTCATCGTATGTGATGCGCCCAATATACATGCCGCATCAACGTTCGCCCGCAATCATATGCATGTATTCGCGCCCGATGATGCGCGTTCATCGCGTGATATGTTGTATGATGTGGATCGTATATGCGTGATCATATATGGACGCGATATGCAATATACATGCAACATAATGCGCATGCCCGTGCATATGCATAATACCCGCGCGAACATTACGCTCGCCGCCTGATGCGAATACGCTCGCGCCCCGATGTCGATTGACATTGCGGGCGCATTCGCATTATTCGTGATGTCAACCCGTAACCGTGTCCCACCCTCGGATATGGTTAACGTTTTGTCCGCCGACAGGCCCCACGCGAACAGCCAAGGCCAAAACCCCTAACCCGCATTTTGGAGAAGAAGGTGGTCCAAAAGAGTCTTCTCGCAATGGCGTCCGATCTTGAGCCCTTCGTAACTGTCGAGCTCCCCACCGAGACCAAGTTCGGACTGTTCCTCGAATACCTCATGGACCATGGAGATATCACACAAGCCTGCCGACAGGCAGACCTCTCCCCCAAGTCCATGCGCAAATTCCGTCGCGAACATCCCAAGGCACAGGCTGCCTTCCAAGAAGCACTCGATATCGGCACTGACCAGATCGAGGCAGAACTCCACCGTCGTGCTGTGACCGGTTATCTGGAGCCTGTGTTCTACAAGGGACGCAGAGTTAATACGGTCAGAAGGAAATCTGACATTCTTCTCATGTTCCTGCTCAAGAAGCGGAGGCCCGAGTACCGTGACAACTACGCTCCTCCGCCCGAAGACCCAACTCTCCACGACCTCGAAAGTCCGGCAGAGAAGATCGCTCGCCGACTTGACGGCATCGCTAAGCGCCAAAGAGAGGAGTAAGGTCCTCGGCGACCTCTCCGAAGCTGAACTCACCGCTCTCGATACGGACTGGGCGTTCTGGGGTAGACCCGATCAGCAGCTTCCGCCAGAGCCGTGGAATATCTGGCTACTGCTCGCAGGCCGAGGCTTCGGTAAAACAAGGACCGGAAGCGAAGCCATTCGTCTCTTGGTCGAGGGCAAGACCCCGCTCTCCCGTGGTCGGTACTCCAAGGTCGCGATCATCGGCGAAACTGCCGCGGACGTTCGAGACGTGATGATCGAGGGACCCTCCGGGCTGCTCACGAGCACACCCAAAAGCCACCGCCCGCTGTACGAGCCGTCCAAACGTCGCATCACGTGGCCCAACGGGGCTTATGCCTCTCTCTACAACGCCACCGAGCCTGACCAGCTGCGCGGGCCGCAGTTCGATCTTGCCTGGATGGATGAGTTGGCCAAGTGGCGGTACATGCAGGAGACTTGGGATCAGCTGCAGTTCGGTATGCGACTCGGTACGGACCCCAAGCAACTGATCACCACCACGCCGCGGCCTCTCCCGCTGATCCGCGAGATTATGAAGTACCCGCACACCCACATCACCCGTGGCTCGACCTACGATAATGAGAACAATCTCGCGCGGAGCTTCTTCTACCAGGTCGTGGAGAAGTATGCCGGTACCCGTCTCGGTCGGCAGGAGATCGACGCGGAGATGCTGGAGGACGTGCCGGGTGCGATCTTCGCCAGGGATGACATGGAGAAGAACCGCCGCATGGCCATCGAGGACGAGATGACTCGCATCGTCGTCGCGGTGGACCCGTCCGGTACGGCAGGCTCGGAGTCCCAAGATGCTGTGGGCATTGTCATCGCCGGGCGCACCAGAGACAAGCACGCCTACGTGATGGACGACCGCACGATCAACGCCTCCCCGGAGAAGTGGGCCCGTCGTGCAGTCGAGGCGTACCACGAGTTCGATGCGGACGAGATCGTGGCGGAGTCCAACTTCGGTGGCGCGATGGTGGAAGCGACCATTCGCTCTGTGGACCCGACCATTCCGATCCGTCTGGTGCATGCGTCCCGCGGTAAACACATCAGAGCTCAGCCTGTGGCGTCTCTGTACGAGCAGGGTCGAGTTCATCACATCGGGCAGTTCCCGCAACTAGAAGATCAGTTGGCGTTCTTCACATTCGAGGGGTATATGGGCGATGGATCACCGAACAATGCCGACGCCGCGATCTGGGCGCTGACAGATCTTCTCATCAAACCCATCAAGAAATCCACATCTTCGGAGTTTTAATCGTGACGACCTCAACCACACAGACGCAGCCCAACCCGGGCGCAGAGTCCCACAACTACCGAGAGATGTCGGAGAAGTGGGACCTTGTCGAAACTCTCATGGGCGGCACGCGCGCGATGCGCAAGGCCAAGCAGAAGTATCTGCCCCAGGACGACAAGGAGTCGGACGCAGCGTATACCGCCCGGCTCAATCGCTCTTTCCTGCTCAACGGGTTCAAGCGCACCGTCAACGCCATGACCGGCAAGGTGTTCTCCAAGCCGATCCTGCTGAAGGAGGACGTGCCCACACAGGTCCAGGAGGTCTGTGAGGACATCGACCGCGAAGGCCGCAAGATGAACCTGTTCGCCGAGGAGGTCTTCAACACGGCGATGCAGTACGGTCTGAGCCACATTCTGGTCGACATGCCGCCGAGCGATGTGCCGAACCCGACTCTGGCGGACGACCAGCGGCAGAAGCGTCGCCCGTACTGGGTGCATATCAAGCCGCGGCAGCTCATCGGCTATCGCAGCAAGAAGGTCGGCTCGCTCCAGGTGCTTACGGGCATCCGCATCCGCGAGGAGACGATGGAGGAAGACGGCGACTACGGTGAGAACGAGGTGGTGCGCATCCGCGAGATCACGCTGGACAAGTGGACCACGTTCACCATGAATGCCGAGGGCGCCTGGGTGGAGGAGCAGTCCGGGCCGATGACGCTCGGCTACATCCCACTGGTGACGTTCTACACCAAGCGAGTCAACTTCCAGCTTGCCGATCCGCCGCTGGAGGACCTTGCGTGGATCAACGTGGCGCACTGGCAGTCTGCCTCGGACCAGCGCAACATTCTCCACGCTGCTCGCGTGCCGATCCTGTTCTCCTCCGGACTCGGCGAAGATGCGGACAAGCTGATCATCGGGCCGAACCGGCACATTCAGGGTCCGGAAGGCTCGGACATGAAGTACGTCGAGCACACCGGCGCGGCAATCGACTCGGGCCGCACGGACCTGAACGACCTGCAGGACAATATGCGCCTGATGGGTCTGGAACTGCTCATGCCGATGAACGGCGGCGGGCAGACTGCTACGGCGAAGAGCCTGGACTACGCGGACATGAACTCGCCGCTGCAGTTCATGGCGCTGAGCTTCCAGGATTGTCTGGACCTGTGCCTGTACTACACGGCGAAGTGGCTGCGTCAGGAAAAGGGTGGTCACACCAAGGTCAACACGGACTTCGGCATCACCCTCAGGGATGCGGCGGACGTGCAGGGTCTGATCCAGGCGCGCATTGCAGGCGAGATCAGCCGCCAGACATTCTGGGCGGAACTGAAGCGCCGCAACATTCTCAGCGAAGACTTCGACGAGGCCACAGAGTTGGGGCTCGTGGAAAAAGAGGAGGAAGAGGACGCGGCGAAGGCCCTGGAGATCGCGGGTGCCAAGAGCACGCAGGCAATCAAAGGCACGGGGGTTGGCAATGACAAGGTTCCCGGTGGTGCGCCAGGTGGCGTCCCGGGCATCGGGAGTGACGTGAAGTGAGCGAAGATTTCTCCAGTCATCCGCCCACTATGGGTGAGCTCCGCGCAGAGAAGACCGGTGTTGCGCGGAGTTGGTCACCGAGGGATGTCCTGATCAGCTTGCTACGAGATATAGACAGCGGCGCCATCGAGGTTCAGTCCCTGGTCATCGTGGGCGAGACGCCCGACTCGTACTTCGACAAACTGGCGGTGCCCGACACGGACAAAGCCATCGCGTTGATGTATCGGGGTCTCAATGCGAGGTTGAACCGATGAGGGAGTTCTACGAAACCATACGTCCGCTGATCAGATCGACCGTTCAGCAGAACGTCAGCGAATTGAACGCAACCGGCGACGCTATCGCGATTGCCTTGGCGTCCAGGAAGCTCACAGGGCGCCGGGACGCGCTAATCGCCGCCAGGACTATCGCTTTGATACGTTCTGGCGCCTGGAGCAGCGTTGCAGTAAATCTGCACACGATGGCCGACACCATCACGAGGCAAGGCACCAGTTACCTCGTCACGAAGCTCCGCACCGTCCTCGCAAGCAATGCGATGGACTACCTCGAAGACCCGTTCCTCGGATGGAACCTAGCCCTGTGGCACAAGGCCGCCGAGGTACGGGAAGCT
>Ga0209368_1001328_pt1 | contig 11163 bp, 10 predicted proteins | sample EBPBio242008_DNA_FD_185862 | JGI IMG/M metagenome (GOLD analysis project Ga0209368, IMG submission 185862) | Wastewater treatment Type I Accumulibacter community from EBPR Bioreactor in Madison, WI, USA - Reactor 1_4/24/2008_ DNA (SPAdes)... | ecosystem: Engineered > Bioreactor > EBPR >...
GAACTCGCCGCTCAGCCCCTCGCCATTGTCCGGCTCGCCCATCCCCGCCGCATCTTCCGGCACGCCCAGGGCCACCGGCGGCAGGCCGCGCGCCACCGCGCCGGTCATCGCGCGAAAGCCCGTGTCGGAATGGCACGCGTCGATCAGCCCCACCACCTTCACGCCCCGCGCCAGCAGCGCCCGCGCCCAGGCGCCCAGCTCGTCATCCACCAGCACGTTGCGCAGCCCCGTGCCGTCCCAGCCAAGCGCATCCACCGGCAACAGCACCTCGTCCGCGCCGCCGCCCTCGTCGCCATTGCCATCCGGCGCCTGCGTGCCATGGCCCGAGAAATAGAAGACCACCGTATCGCCCGCCACTGCCCGCGCCGCCACATCGGCCAGCGCCGCCCGGATGCCCGCCAGATCGGGCACACCCACGGCAACCCCGTCAGGCAGGCCCTCCGGCGCATCGGTCAGCGCCAGCATGTCTGCCCCCGCCACACCGCGCGCCGCCAGAACCCCGGCCATCAGCCGCACATCGTTGGGCGGCCCCTTCAGGTCGGCGTCCAGATCACGGTAATCCCCCGCCGCCACCAGAACGGCCAGCGTCGCCGCCTGCGCCGCCCCGGCGGTCAGCCCCGCCAGAGCCGCCGCCAAGCCGATCCGCCATGATGTGCCATGTCCCATGCCGCCAACCTGCCCATGCGCTCCGGCAGGGGCAAGCCCCCGCCCGCCGCATGACGGCATTTGTCACGGCTTGGGATGGTCGTCCCAGTCCTTCATCAGGATGCGCTCGGCCGAACCCTGCGGATCGTCGAACTGCTTGTGCCGGATCGCCCAGAAGAAGGCGACAAGGCCGATACCGGCCAGGAACAAGGATACGGGGATCAGGAAGGTCAGGATGTTCATGTCAGCCCTATTTCAGCCGCAGCGCGTTCAGCGAGACGGTGATCGACGACAGCGACATCGCCAGCGCCGCCGCCAGCGGCGTCGCCATCCCCACCAGCGCCAGCGGCACCGCCACCACGTTGTACACGCCCGAGATCACCAGGTTCTCGCGCATCCGCCGCACCGCCTGACGCCCGATGCGCACCGCATCGGCCACCGGCCCCATGTCCTGCCCCAAGAGCACCATGTCCGACGCGACCCGCGCCGCGTCCAGCGCCGTCGCGGGAGAGATGGACACATGCGCCCCGGCCAGCGCCGCGGTGTCGTTCAGCCCGTCGCCCACCATCAGCACGCGCGCGCCTTCGGCGGTCAGTTCGGCCACCTTGGCGGCCTTCTCGGCCGGCAGCGCGCCCGCAATCCATTCATCCAGCCCCAGCCGCCCGGCGAAAGAGGCCACCGCCCCCGCGCTGTCGCCCGACACCAGAAGGATGCGCAGCCCTTGCGCCTTCAGACCCGCCACCACCTCGGCCGCGCCGGGGCGCAGCCGGTCGGCAAAGGTGAAGGCGCGCGGGGCGCCCTCGCCCGTGCACAGATAGGTCGCCGTCACGGCAAGGCTTTCGCCGCCGCACCAATCGGCCCGGCCCAGACGCACACGCGTGCCACGCCAGCGGCCCTCGACGCCATAGCCCGGCACCTCGCGCAGGTCCTCCACCACCGCAGGCTGCACCCCCGCCGCCCGCGCCGCCTCGACCAGCGACAGAGCCAGCGGATGTGACGAAGCCGCGGCCAGCGCCGCCGCCACCTCCTGCGCCTGCCGGGGATGCTCGCCCAGGTTGGTCAGTTCCGGTGCGCCCATGGTCAGCGTGCCGGTCTTGTCGAAAACCACCGTGTCCACATCCGCCAGCCGCTCCAGCGCCGTGCCATGCTTGATGAGCAGGCCCTTGCGGAACAGCCGCCCCGAGGCCGAAGTCACCACCGCCGGCACCGCCAGCCCAAGCGCGCAGGGGCAGGTGATGATCAGCACCGCAGCCGAGATATTCACGGCATAACGCAGGTCGCCCCCGGTCTTCCACATCCAGAAACCGAAGGCCGAGAAGGACAGGATATGCACCAGCGGCGAATACAGCCGCGCCGCCTTGTCCGCGATCGAGGTGTAGCGCGTCCGCGCATGTTCGGCGACCGCCACAAGATCGGCCATCCGGTGCAGCGATGAATCCCGCCCCGCCGCCGTCACGCGCAGCAGGAGGGGTCCGGTCAGATTGACCTCCCCCGCGCTGACCACCGTGCCCTCGCCCGCCCAGACCGGCAGGCTTTCCCCGGTCAGCAGCGACCGGTCCACTTCCGACGCCCCCTCGATCACCACGCCGTCCACCGGCATCCGCCCACCGGGGCGCACGCGCACCACATCGCCCGGCGCGATTTCCGAGATCGACATCACCACTTCCGCGCCGTCTTTCAGCACGGTCGCGCGCGGCACTTCCAGCGCCGCCAGTTCCTCGGCCGCCGACCGCGCCACGGCACGGGTGCGATGGTCCAGATACCGGCCCAGAAGCAGGAAGAAGCACAGCATCACCGCCGCGTCGAAATAGGCGTGATGCCCGGAATGGGCGGTCTCGAACAATGAGATCGACGAAGCCAGGATCAGCGCCAGGCTGATCGGCACATCCATGCCCAGCCGCCCCGCTTTCAGCGACGCCCAGGCCGACTTGAAGAAGGGCTGGCCCGAAAACACCACAGTCGGCAGGGCGATGGCGGCGGAAATCCAGTGGAACAGGTCGCGCGTGGCGCTTTCCGCCCCCGACCAGACCGCCACCGACAGAAGCATGACGTTCATCATGCTGAAGAAGGCCACGCCCAGCCGCATCAGCAGGTCGCGGCCCTGCCGGTCGGTCTCCGTCACCGACAGAAGGCCGGGGTCCAGCTCGTGCGCCTCATAGCCCACGCCGCCCATCACCCCGATCAGCTCCGCCGCCGTGACGCCGGGGTCTGCATCCACCGAAAGCCGCTTTTGCGTCAGGTTCAGCCGGGCCGAGCGCACGCCGGGCACCTTCTGCACCGCCTGTTCGACGGTCGAGATGCAGGCCGCGCAATGCGCCGCCGGCAGCGAGAACATCAGCCGCGCGTCCTTCTCCGCCCCCGCCCGCGCCAGGGCTTCGGCCGCTGGTGCCGCCACACAGGCCGGGCAGGCCGAGACCTGGACCGATTCAACCGGCGCGTCGATCCGTTCGGCGATGGCCACGCTCAGCCCCCCACCACCATGTCAAGCCGCTGCCGGAACAGCGTCCCGTCCGGCGCATAGGCTTCGACATGCATCATCCACTTGCCCTTGGCCAGTTGCACCGGGGCGACGAAGCTGCCCGAAACCTCGGTGAAGACCGGCCGCATGTCCTGCTTGGCTTCGGTCGGCCGGCCCACCAGAACGGAAAGGTCCTTCACCGGCGCGGCAAAGCCCTGCGCATCGGTGAAGGTCAGGCGCAGCTCGCCCCGCTCCGGATCATAGGCCTTGTCCAGCGTCCAGCCCAGCGCCTTCATCCCCTCGCGCTCGTCATCGAAGGTCTGGCTCGCCACATAGGAATTCTCGACCTCCAGCCCCGGAAAGGTAGAGACCGCCTGCACCGCCAGCACCAGATTCACCGCGATGATCACGCCGAAGAAGGCGATGGCGATGGCCAGGACATGGCGTCCGTTCAACTGGCTCATGTCACTTTGCTCCCTTGCCGAAGAAAACGCTGTCCTTGAACACCCGCTCGATGCTGTCCGGCGTCGATTCAGAGATGTCCTCGATCCAGAACCGGATATCCGTGCGCTCGTCGGTCGCCCCGATCGTGCCCTTGGGCGCGGTCAGATAGACCTTCTGCGTCTTGGTCTCATTCGCCGGCACCACGACCGACAGGCCCTGTTCGCCCTCCAGCGCCACGATCAGCGGCGCGGGCGACTTCACCGTGATGAAGAACTCGCGCGGCTCGCCATGCTTGTTGCGCAGGCGCAGCACATAGTCGTTGCGCACCGACCCGTCCGACAGCTGCACATACAGCGGGTTGCGGATTGGCGTCACGTTCACGTCGATGGTGGACCGCAGGAACAGGGCCACGATCAGCGCCACGCCGATGCCCGACCACAGCGTGAAATACAGAATGGTCCGCGGCCGGAAGACATGCTTCCAAACCGATTTCGGCGCCTCGCCCGCCTTCTCGCGGATCTCGTCGGTCAGCGCCATGTAGCCGATCAGGTGGCGTGGCTTGCCGATCTTGTCCATCATGTCGTTGCAGGCGTCGATGCACAGGCCGCAGGTGATGCAGGCCAGCTGCTGGCCGTTGCGGATGTCGATGCCCATCGGGCAGACGTTCACGCAGGCCTTGCAGTCGATGCAGTCCCCCGCGCCTTCCGTGCCCAGCTTGCCCCGCGGCTCGCCGCGCCATTCGCGATAGGCGATGGTCAGCGTGTCCTCGTCCATCATCGCCGCCTGGATGCGCGGCCAGGGGCAGGCATAGATGCAGATCTGCTCGCGCGCGAAGCCGCCGAAGGCAAAGGTGGTCAGCGTCAGCACCGCCACCGTGCCATAGGCCACCATCGGCGCCTGGAACGTCACCAGCTTGTAGAACAGCGTCGGCGCGTCCGCGAAATAGAACACCCAGGCCCCGCCCGTGGCCAGCGCGATGGCCAGCCAGGCCGCCCATTTCACCGCGCTCTTGCGGATCTTCTCGCCGTTCCACGGCTGGCGGTGCAGCCGAAGCCGCGCGTTTCGGTCGCCCTCGACAAAGCGCTCCACCAGGATGAACAGGTCCGTCCACACCGTCTGCGGACAGGCATAGCCGCACCAGACCCGCCCCGCGGCCGAGGTGAACAGGAACAGCCCCAGCCCCGCCATGATCAGCAGGCCCGCGACGAAATAGAACTCGTGCGGCCAGATCTCGATCATGAAGAAGAAGAACCGCCGCCCGCCCAGATCGATCAGCACCGCCTGGTCGGGCAGGTTCGCGCCGCGGTCCCAGCGGATCCAGGGCGTCGCGTAATAGATGCCCAGCGTGATGAACATGATCCACCACTTGAGCGTGCGGAACTCGCCCTTCACGCGCCGCGGGAACACCGGCTCCCGCGCGGCGTAAAGCGATTCTGGCTGGTCTGTCTGGCTCACGACACTTTCCGATCGGTTCGGTCTTTCCGGCCTGCCTAGTGCGCGCCCCCGGCGGCCTCCTTGACCTGCATCAATCTTGGCCCGAGGATACATCAATGACCAGCCACTGCGGCACCGGGTCGCGGCGCCTCTGGCAGGCCGGACAAGCATAGCACCCGCCCGCCCCGATCCCCGATGCCAAAATGAAAAAGGCACCGGCACCCCCTGGAAACGCGCGAACAGGATGGGGCACCGGTGCCGCGCCCATGGTTTCCCCTGGCGCTTGGCCACCACCTAGCATGGCCAACCGGCGCCGGCCTTGACCTGCATCAAACCGGCCATGCCGCACCTTTACCTGCGGGCCGTTCCGCGACAGGCTCGCTCCGGGGCGCCGTTCCGGCGCCGCCACGGCAAGGTTCCGGCATGGGCGAGGACCCGCAACGATGCAGCCCCTCGTGATCTGCAACCCGCAAGCCGGCGGCCGCGCCGCAGCCCGCCGCCGGCCCGCGCTCCTTACCGCCCTGCGCGACATCCTCGGCCCGCACGACACCGCCTTCCCGGCCTCGGCCGCCGAAACCGCAGCCGCTGCGGGCGCCGCCACGCGCGCCGGCCGCGCGCTGGTGCTGGTCGGCGGCGACGGCACGCTGAATGCCGCGGTGGGCGGCATCGGCCCCGCGCTGGACGAAGGCGCCCCGGCCCCCTCGCTGGCGCTGGTCAGCGCCGGATCGGGCGGCGATTTCTGCCGCACGCTCGGCCTTGGCCCTGGCGATCTCGCCAGCGCCCGCGCATTCGCCAGCGGTCACTTCCACCCCATCGACCTCGGGCGCATCGACCTGGCCGGACCGCAGGGTCGGCCCGTGACGCGCTGGTTCCTCTCGGTCGCAAATGCCGGCCTGTCGGCCCGCATCGTGCAGTCCATGCAGCAGTCGCGGCTGCCCGCGCTCCTCGGGCCGAAGCTCGCCTATGTCGCCTTTGCGCTGCGCCAACTCCTGCGCGAACGCGGCTTCGACCTCGTGCTGCGCACCGAGTCGGGGCAGGAAATCCGGGCCACGCAGTTGCTTGTCTCGGTCGCCAACAGCCGCCACTTCGCCGCCGGCATGTGCATCGCGCCTCAGGCCCGCCCGGACGACGGGCTGTTCGATGTCACGCTCATTCGCGAGGACCGGCGCATCCGCCCCTGGGACCTGCGGCTCCTCTATTCCGGCCGCGTCCTCGACCATCCGGCGGTCCAAAGCCTGCGCACCCGGGCCGTCGAGCTTTCGGCGGCCGACGGCAGCGCCCTGCCCCTCGATGCCGATGGCGAGCTGATGGGTTTCCTGCCGGCTCGCCTGACCTGCCAGCCCGGCGCGCTGCGCGTGGCGCTCCCCCAGCCGCCGCCGGCCTGAAACGCAACGGGGCCCCCGAGGGGGCCCCGCCGCTTGTCCATGATCGACCGGGTTACTCGCCGCCACCCAGCGAGTGAACATACAGCGACACCGCGCGGATCTCGTCCTCCGACAGGCGCCCGCCCCAGGGCGGCATCACGCCGAACCGCGCGTTGGTGATGGTATTGGTCAGCGCCGCAACATCGCCGCCATAAAGCCAGATGGCATCGGTCAGGTTCGGCGCGCCCTGCGCGCGGTCGCCCAGGCCGGCCTCGCCATGGCAGGCCACGCAGTTCTCGGCAAAGACCGTGGCGCCCGCCGTGGCCATCGCCGCGTCATGCTCCTGGCCCGAGATCTGCAGCACATACTGCACCACATCGCCGATCTGCGTGGCATCCAGCAGCCCGTCCTTGCCGAAGGCCGGCATCTGCGAATAGCGCGCATCCAGATCCGTGGTGTTCCGGATGCCGTGCTGCACGGTGAAGTAGATGTCGTCCAGCGTGCCGCCCCACAGCCAGTCGTTGTCCTTCAGCGACGGGTAGCCCTTGCCCGCAAGGCCGGCCCCTTCGTACTGGTGGCACTGCGCGCAATAGGTGCGGAACACCGCAGCCCCGGCCGGAACGGCATAGTTCATCAGGTCCTGGTTGGCCGGAATCGCGTCCAGCGGCGTGTCCACCAGGGCCTTCTGCACGGCGGCATTGGCCTCGTTGAACATGGCGATGTCCTTGTCCACCGCCAGACGGGTATCACCCGCCGCGTCCTTGCCCAGGATCCCCTGGGTCGCGCCGGAAACCAGCGGCCAGGCCGGATAGGCAATGACATAGCCGATCGACCAGACGATCGTGGCCCAGAACACCCAGACCCACCAGCGCGGCAGCGGGTTGTTCAGTTCCTCGATGCCGTCCCAGCTGTGGCCGGTGGTCGCGACCTCGCCGGGGGCTTTCTTCGTGACTTGCTTGGCGCACATGATCACGCCTCCTTGGCGTCCCGGCCAGATGCGCGGTCATCGCCGCGCACCGGCTCGGAAGCGGGTTTGGTCTCGTTGCGGAAGATCACGTTTGCCGCGTCGTCGTGGATCTGCTTCGCACCGGGCCGGAAGACCCAGATGATGATGCCCACGAAGATCGCCGTCAGGGCGACAAGCGCCCAGCTGTCGGCAAAGTGGCGGAGAAGGGTGTAGGTATCCATACCGCCCCCCTTACCGCGCCGGATCGGGCTGGAAGGTCGAGAAGTCGACCATCGTGCCCAGCACCTGCAGATAGGCGATCAGCGCGTCCATCTCGGTCAGTTCGGCCTGGCCGTCGAAGTTGGACACGTTCACCGTCTCGCCATACCGCTCCATCAGACCGGTCGTATCGGCATCCGGGTTGGCCTGCGCCGCGAAGTCGGCCTTCGCCGCCTCGATCATCTCGCTGGTATAGGGCACGCCCACCCGCGAGTTGGTCGAAACGAGGTCGGCCGCAAAGCCCGCATCCATCACGCGGTCCAGCAGGAAGCCGTACTTCGGCATGATCGATTCCGGCACCACCGCTTCCGGGTTGGTCAGGTGGTCGACATGCCACGCGTCCGAATAGCGCCCGCCCACCCGGGCCAGGTCCGGCCCGGTGCGCTTGGACCCCCACTGGAACGGATGGTCGTACTTCGACTCCGCCGCCAGCGAGTAGTGCCCATAGCGTTCGACCTCGTCCCGCATCGGGCGGATCATCTGGCTGTGGCAGACATAGCAGCCCTCGCGGACGTAGATCTGCTTGCCCGCCAGCTCCAGCGGCGTGTAGGGGCGCACCCCTTCCACGTCCTCGATCACGTTCTCCAGATAGAACAGCGGGATGATCTGCACCGCGCCGCCGATGGTGACGACCAGCAGAGACAGCACCGCCAGCAGCGTTGCATGCGTCTCGATGGCCTTGTGCTTTTCAAGAATAGCCATGTGTCACCTCACTCGGCCGGAACGAACGCGTGGGACGAAGCCTTGGCAGGCTGCGCACGCACGGTCATCCAAAGGTTGTAGGCCATGATCAGGGCGCCGGTCAGGAACATCACGCCGCCCAGACCCCGCACCACATACATCGGGTGCATGGCCGCCACGGTGTCGGCAAAGGCGTTCACGAGGAAGCCGTTCGCGTCCACTTCGCGCCACATCAGGCCCTGCATGATGCCGGCAACCCACATCGACGAGGCGTAAAGCACGATGCCGATGGTGGCGAGCCAGAAGTGCCAGCTGACCAGCGTCAGCGAATACAGCCGCTCGCGGTTCCACAGCCGCGGCACCAGGAAGTACAGCGCTCCGAAGGTGATCATGCCGTTCCAGCCCAGCGCACCGGAATGCACGTGGCCGATGGTCCAGTCCGTGTAATGCGACAGCGAGTTCACCGCCTTGATCGACATCATCGGGCCTTCGAAGGTCGACATGCCGTAAAAGCCCACCGACACCACCATCATCCGGATGATCGGATCCGTGCGCAGCTTGTCCCAGGCGCCCGACAGCGTCATCAGGCCGTTGATCATGCCGCCCCACGAGGGCATCCACAGCATGACCGAGAACACCATGCCCAGCGTCTGCGCCCAGTCGGGCAGCGCGGTATAGTGCAGGTGGTGCGGACCGGCCCAGATGTACAGGAAGATCAGCGCCCAGAAGTGGATGATCGACAGCTTGTAGCTGTAGACGGGACGCTCGGCCTGCTTCGGCACGAAGTAGTACATCATGCCCAGGAAACCCGCGGTCAGGAAGAAGCCCACCGCGTTGTGGCCATACCACCACTGGATCATCGCATCCTGCACGCCCGCGAACAGCTGGACCTGCGCCGACCCGAAGACCGAAACCGGCAGCGCCAGGTTGTTGCCCAGGTGCAGCATCGCCACGGTCAGGATCATCGACAGAAGGAACCAGTTCGCCACATAGATGTGGGGCTCCTTGCGCTTCATCAGCGTGCCCATGAACACCAGCAGGAACGCCACCCAGACCACGGTGATCAGGATGTCCACGTACCATACCGGCTCGGCATATTCCTTGCCCTGGGTCGCGCCCAGCACATAGCCCGAAGCCGCCAGCACGATCACCAGCTGCCAGCCCCAGAACACGAACCAGCCCAGCGATCCGCCCCACAGCCGCGTCGCGCAGGTGCGCTGCACGATGTAGAACGCGCTCATGATCAGCGCGTTGCCGCCAAAGGCAAAGATCACCGCACTCGTGTGCAGCGGGCGAAGCCGTCCGAAGTTCAGGTAGCCCTGCGCCCATTCGAAGTTGAGCACCGGAAAGGCCATCTGGAAGGCGATGACCACCCCCACCAGAAAGCCCACCACGCCCCAGAAGGCGGTGGCAATCGCCCCGGCCCGCACGACCGAGTCGAAATATTCGTTCTGGTTCACGCTTCTGACGTCACCGATGCCCCGAAGCACCACCACGAAGGTGATGCCGGCGGCGAGCATGACGGTCAGCGCGTTCACCATATAGGCCAGATCGCGCGCGTAATTGGCCGCGATCGCTGCGAGCAGCGCGATCAGACCCAGCGCGATCAGCTTTAGGTAATCCCACATGTTGCGTCCCTTCGTCTTGTGGCGCGGTCGTCCCCGGATCCGACTCTAGGGTTCGCCACGCACTTTTCGACTGGTCCGCTTGTCGCGGCATGCGGGGCCAGACACCTTGATCCATATCAAGCTTTCTTGCGCCGCGTGTTGACTCGGGTCAAGGTCGCGTCACCCTGCCGCAGCTAGACTGCCGGCATCGCTCAGGAAGGAGACCGCCATGGGCTACAAAACCATCCTCACCGTTGCCACGAACCCCGAAAAGGTTCAGGCCGCCATTGCCGATGCTGCCCGGCTGTGCGCCGCGCATGATGCCCATCTCGACGTGCTCTCGCTGGGAATCGACCGCACGCAGGTCGGGTATTCCTACGTCGGCACCGGCGCCGTGATGATCGAGGCCGCGATGGAACGCGCCGAAACCGACGCCCGCGACATCGAGAAGGCCGTGAAGGCCGCGCTTGCGCAGCAGGGGCCGGACCTGCGCTACGGCACCGATACCGCCGTGGCCCAGATCGGCTCGCTGACCGAGATCGTCGCCCAGCGCGCCCGCTTCGCCGATCTCATCGTGCAGCCCCGCCCCTATGGCAAGGACCAGGGCGCCGAGGCCGAGGCCGTGGTGGAAGCCGCGATGTTCGAAGGCCAGTCGCCGGTTCTGGTGCTGCCCGAGGGCGGCCTCGGCGACCGCGTCTCGCCGCGCCGCGTGGTCGTCGCCTGGAACCAGGGCCGCGAGGCGATGCGCGCCGTCCGCCTCGCCCTGCCCTTCCTGGTGGAGGCCGATGTGGTGAACATCGCCGTCATCGACCCGCCGTCCCACGGCCAGGAACGCTCCGATCCCGGCGGACTGCTCTGCCAGATGCTGGTGCGCCACGGCGTGAAGGCCGAGGTCTCGGTGCTGGCCAAGACCCTGCCCCGCACCTCCGACGTGCTGGCCCGCCATGTCGAGGACCAGGCCGCCGACCTTCTGGTGATGGGCGCCTACGGCCATTCCCGTTTCCGCGAAGCCATCCTCGGCGGCACCACGCGCAACACGCTGGAACAGGCGAAAGTCCCGGTCCTGATGGCGCACTGACCCAGCGCGCCCCCGCCCCGGCGAAAGCCGGGGCCTCGATCCCCCCCAAGCGCCCACAACCCCGGCAAACGCCCCCCTCCCCCTCGCGGAGAGGGATGGGGAGGGGGGGGCCGTCCCCCAACGCCAGCCCCCCCGGCACACGCCCCGGCGAAAGCCGGGGCCTCGATCCCCCCAACGCCAGCCCCCACAGACCCCGCCCCGGCGAAAGCCGGGGCCTCGATCCCCCC
>Ga0209368_1001335_pt1 | contig 11134 bp, 15 predicted proteins | sample EBPBio242008_DNA_FD_185862 | JGI IMG/M metagenome (GOLD analysis project Ga0209368, IMG submission 185862) | Wastewater treatment Type I Accumulibacter community from EBPR Bioreactor in Madison, WI, USA - Reactor 1_4/24/2008_ DNA (SPAdes)... | ecosystem: Engineered > Bioreactor > EBPR >...
AGGAACACGCCCTGTGATGAGCCTGTAAGGGTACGAGGTCACACACATGCCCGACTCTGCCGCATGGAGGATTTGGGCTCTCCCGGCTGCTCGGGGCGAACTTGCACGACCCCACTGATCGGGACGATTTCTGCAAAGTACGCCGCCTGAGTTCGTGGAGTCTTCGCTGCATCTCGACATCTGATTGTCGAGATGCAGCCAACATTGAACTCTTGCCCGATGAACTTTAAGTTCCTGTCGAGATGCACGCAATCTTGTAAGAACGACAGTTCATTCTAAGAATTAGCCGACGTTATGCATCTCGGGCAAGTTGTAGATCAAGGGTTATGGCTCGGAGTGCTCTGGTCAGAACGCCGCGAGGCGATCCTCTCGATCTGGCGCAGGACCCTCCGTTGGCGCAGTAACTACGTAGCCGAGCTCCTCGAGCACCCGCACTGCTTCGCTCGGGCAGTCGCGGACGGCGGCCCCCGTTTGGTGGCGGCGCCACTGAACGCGGTTGGTCCGGAGGACTCCACGCCAGGTAGGGCCTGGCTTGGCTCCGAACTCCTCTTCGATCATCTGAAGTACGTCCTCGATCGTCGGACGAAACCGATGGCCGCCCGTGGGAAAGTGGATCCGTGACATCCGTGCTGCCTCAAGCTCGAAGTCAGGGGCAGCCTGCCTGCGGGACACACCCGAGACGGCGGCGAGGGGACTGCTGCACGGATAGGTGACATGTTGGTCACGCGGCCTGGGTGGCCGGTGTGGTCATGATGGTCTCGTACTCGATGGGGGTCAACTTGCCGAGGCGGGCTTGGCGCCTGCGGCGGTGGTAGGTCCGTTCAGTCCAGCTGACGATCGCGATGCGGAGCTGGTCGCGGGTGTCCCAGGTGCGGCGGTCCAGGACGTTCTTCTGCAGCAGCGCGAAGAAGCTCTCCATGGCGGCGTTGTCTGCGCTCGAGCCGACCTGGCCCATGGATCCGAGCAGGTTGTGCCGGGATAGCGCCCGCAGGTACTTGCGGGACCGGAACTGCCGACCGACCCGTGGTCGCTGTGGAAGATCGCGCCCTTGAGGCTTGTCTCGGGTCGCGGCCGCGACGTTCAACGCTTCCTCGACGAGTTCGGTGCGCATGTGGTCGGCGATCGCCCAGCCGGCGAGCCGTCGGGAGTAGCAGTCGATCACGGTCGCCAGGTACAGGTTCGTCCCGTCCGCGAGCGGGAGGTAGGTGATGTCGCCGACGTAGCGCCGGTTGGGGCGCTCGGCGGTGAAGTCGCGCTGGAGCAGGTCGGGGTACTTCTGCCCCGACGGCTCGGGGATCGTGGTCCGCACCCGCCGCCTCTTCACATAGCCACGGATGCCCTCGGCCCGCATCACCCGCGCGACGCGCTTGTGGTTGACCCGCTCACCGGCAGGGGTGTTGTCGTTGAGCTCGGCGGTGATCCGCGGCGCACCGCAAGTGTTGTCCTCGGCGTGGACGGCCCTGATCCGCTCCGCGAGCTCGGCATCGGCCCGAGCTCGCTCTTCGCGTGCCGGGGCTGCCTTGAGCCAGGCGTAGTAGGAGGAGCGCTCGATCTCGACGAGCTCGCACAGTCGCTTCACCTCGAAGGTGGCGGAGTTGTCGGCGACGAACTGGAAGCGACTCACCAGCGCGTCTCCCCGGCGAAATACTTGGCCGCCCGCTGCAGGATCTCCCGCTCGGTGGTGAGCTTGGTGCTCTCGGCCCGCAGCGCCGCGTTCTCGGCCTCCAGTCGGTCGATCTTCTGCTCCGGCGTCTCACCTTCGGGCGCCGAGGAGTTCTTCCTCGACGGCCTGGACTGCAGTGGGCTGGAGGTCAACGTCCCGTCAGCAGCGGTCTTCTTGCCGGTCCCGTAGACCTCGAGCCAACCCCGCAGCGTGCCACGCACGATGCCAAGGTCCTCGGCGATGCCGCGGACCGTGGCACCCGGGGTGGACTCGTACAAGTCGACGGCCTGACGACGGAACTCCTCGGAATAGTTCTTCCTAGCCATGATTCTCGGATCATCTCGCTTCCCCAGCACCACGTGCTGGATTCAGCGTGTCCAAGAACCGCGGTCAGGCCCCACCTACCGATCCTCGAGCAGGCAGCACGGCTGGTGGGCATTCCTGAATCGCTGACCATCGGACCCGCGTTCTCTCGGCCCGTCGTCACCCTGCTGCACCGCCCCGCACGTCGCCTGGTCCGGCCGTGGCTGACCTGACGAGAGGAGGGCATGGGCGACGGCGGGGCTTGCGCGCAGGCGGGAAGCGTGGGTCGTTCTCAACGCCGCTCACGGGGCAGATGCGCGTTACGCCGGAACGTCTGGACATTGAGGTAGATGCCGGTGACCATCAGCAGCAGCAGGGGTGCGAGCGGCAGGTAGAACAGCCACTCGGGGAGCCCCAGCGCGCCTCCGACCGCCAGGACGACGGTCGCGAGGAACGCCAGCGACACCCAGCGGTGGATCAGCCGAAACCGCCGGCTCATGCCAGCGCCGTCGTGACGATCTCGGCGACGCGCTTCTGCGCTGCCTCGTCCAGCTCTTCGAAGTACCACGCCGCCGGCATCAGGCTGCCCTCCGTGCCGCCGGCAGGCGTGAACGCCGCCTTCTCGCTCACCCCGAGGGACATCCTGTCGTCGGGCCGGAAGAAGACGAGGACCGGGCTGCTCGCCGACCGGGCGTAGCCCGGCATCCCGTACCAGATCCGGGGGCGAAGTTCGGGGGCGGCAGCGAGGATCAAGTCGTGAAGCTGCTCCATGACGTGACGTCGCGGCTCGCCCATGCTGGCGATCTTGTCGAGTACCTCGCGAAGGTTCTTCTCGTCCTTGGGGCTCATGACAGTCCTTTCGTCGGCCGGTTCGTGCCGGCTCTTTGGAGTTGGACGCCCTGAAGGCGCCGCACCCCATCTCGGACTTGTCCTGATCGTCTGCTCAGGCCCCTCCGCGATGATTCAGGCCGATGGCCTGGAAGCGCAGGTCGTGGCGGAGGTGCGCCACGCGAGCAGCCTAGCAGCATGGGGCCCCGGTGGTCCACGCCCCGCTCCGCTCTTCGATGTGCACCTGCGACAAGCCGCCGCCGTCGGGGATCGCGCGGTCGGAGTCAAGGGCGATCGTCTGGGAGTTTGCAGGCACACGAGGCGCGGCCAGTCGGTCGAGGCACTATGGATGGGCCTTACCCCCGGATCTTGGACACGGGGTGTGATTACGCGGCTGTTGGCAGCGTAGCGGCCCGGCGGGCCTCGTAGGTGGACGGGGAGAGGTAGCCGCACCAGCTGTGACGGCGGCGGGTGTTGTAGCGGACGAGCCATCTGAAGACCTGCCGGCGGCAGGTCAGCTCGTCGGGCCAGCAGGCGGTGTCTTGGAGGACCTCGCGCTTCATCGTGGCGTTGAACGACTCCGCGAGTGCGTTGTCGGCCGACGAGCCGACGGCGCCCATCGACTGGGTGACGCCGAACTTCTTGCAGAGCTGGGCGTAGGCCTTGGAGCAGTAGACCCTGGGACCCGCGGTCGCTGTGGACGATGCACCCGGCCACGTCGACGCCGGCCCGGGCGCGGGTGTCCACGGCGTGCTCCAACGCCTGCACGGCCAGGCGGGCCTTCATCCGTGAGCTGATCGCGTACCCGACGAGCCGGTTGGACCACACGTCCTTGACGGCGCACATGTACACCTTGCCCTCACGGGCTTGGATTCCAGCAGTCGTCGCAACACCAGCGGCGAGGAGCGAAGGTGCCCGCAAAGAAGTACACGGAGGAGCAGCGGTCTCAGTTCATGGCGTTGATCGACCGAGGCGGTTCGGTGAGGGCCGCCGCGGTGTCGGTGGGTGTGCACCCGGATCGGGGGTACCAGTGGATGAGGCAGGCGGGACTGTCGACGCCAAGGAGCACGCAGCGCAGGTACATCCCCGAGGAGAAGGCGGAGTTCTTCCGCCGGCTTGCGGTCAGCCGGAACGTCTCCGCGGTGGCCCGCGAGCTGGGCTTCAATCGAGTGACCTGCTACGCATGGGCGCACAAGGCGGGGATCTTCACCGGTGGGTACGCCGACGCCAAGCGTCAGGCGTTCCTGACGCTGCGACGCGAGGGCCTCTCCCGCCGAGCGGCCGCGTCCCGGCTGGGAGTCGAGGCGCACCAGGCGTTGGACTGGGACAAGGGCATCCGCGTGTTCGCCGGGGGCCGGGTCCACCCCGACGGGAGGGTGGTGCTCTACCGTCCCGAGGAGGTCCTGGCGAACGTGAGGAACCCGAGAACAGCGTGGGTGCAAGGTGAACGCGTCCCGCTCTCGCAGGTCGAGAAGGTCATCCACGCCCGGTATCTCAGCCTGGTTGAGCGGGAGCGGCTGAAGGACCTGATGATGGCGGGCCTGTCCATCCGGCAGGTCGCTGCCGAGATGGGCCGCTCACCCTCGACGATCAGTCGCGAGCTGAGACGCAACACCGTCTCCAAGAGCGGGTACCTGCCGCACACCGCCCACCGGATCTCAGTCAAGCGTCGGCAACGTTCTCGTACCGCGAAACTCGCCGTCGAAGGGCCGCTTCGGGAGTACGTGTCCTCGAAGCTGAATAAGCGGTGGTCCCCGGAACAGATCAGCCACCGCCTCCGGCGAGACTTTCCCGACGACCAGGACATGCGCGTGAGCCTCGAGACGATCTACCAGGCCATCTATGTGCACGCCCAAGGCGAGCTACGCCGAGAGCTGGCCGGGTCGCTGCGCCGCGGCCGGGTCCGCCGCAAGCCCCACCGCGACCCACAATCACGCACTCGCCGGTTCGTCGACGAGATGACTCCGCTGGCGCAGCGCCCCGCCGAGGTCGAGACCCGAAGTGTGCCCGGACACTGGGAAGGAGACCTGATCCTCGGCGCCGGCAATGGCTCCGCCGTGGCCACCCTGGTGGAACGCAACACCCGCTACACCCTGCTGGGACACCTCCCGCTGGAGCGGACCGGCGAGGCCGTGCGCGACAGCCTCATCGCCACGCTCGCCGAGATGCCGACCACGCTGCGACGCACCCTGACCTGGGACCAAGGCGCCGAAATGAGCGAGCATCGGGGCTTCACCCTCGCCACGAGCATGACCGTCTACTTCTGTGACCGTGCCTCGCCCTGGCAACGCGGCTCCAACGAGAACACCAACGGACTGCTGCGCCAGTACCTGCCGAAGCGGACCAACCTCGCCCTACACGACGCGCAGGCCCTGGCCGCGATCGCCGACGAGCTCAACGGCAGGCCACGAAAGGCCCTCGACTGGGACACCCCTACCGAGCGGATGGCTGCTTTACTCACCCCACGATGACAACCCCGTTGCGACGACTGCTGGAATCCAAGGGGTGCGGTGCTCAGTGATGTCGGTGAGCCACAGCTGATTTGGCCCGGTCGCGGTGAAGTCGCGCTGGACGCGGTCATCGTGCGCGGGCGGGCCCGGCCTGGGCCTGGTCGAGCGTTTCTTCCCGAACACGCTCCACCACGCGTTGCCTGAGCAGATCGCCCACGCGGTGCGGTCGCACATGTCCTGCCCGGCGTCGCGGGCCTCGTCAGCCAGGAGCCGATACCCGAACTCCGGGTCGTCACGGTGTGCGTCGAACAGGGCGTTCGCGCGGTGCGCCGCGGCCCAGTCGGCGTCGGTGACCGGGTTGGCGAGCCACCGGTAGTACGGCGCTCTGGCGATCTTCAGGACCCGGCACGTCACCGTCACAGGCACCCTGACCGGGGCGTCCTGGACGGCCAGCTCACGGACGAGCGGGTACATCATTTTCCCGGCAGGTTCGCCTGAGAGAGGTACGCCGCAGCGCGGCGTAACACCTCGTTCTCCTGCTCGAGTAGACGAATCCGACGACGAGCGTCACGCAGCTCACCAGACTCGCTCACGGCAGCGGCGGGCTTGCTCCCGTCCTGACGGTCCGCGGTGGCGATCCAGTTCGTCAGACACGACTCCGAGATCCCGAAATCCTTCGCGATCTCCTTCAACGTCGTCCCCGCTTCACGAGCGCGAGCCACCTCGATCACGTTCTGGCGGAACTCCTTGGGGTACGGCTTGGGCATGGTGCACATCCTCTCCTGCGGCACCCCACGGCACCACAGAGTCGATGTCACCTATCCGTGCAGCAGTCCCGCCCGATCTGATGCGGGAAGAGGCGACGGATCTCGTCCAAGCGATAGGCCTCACCCACGACGTCCAAATTCGTCCAGTTCTGGCGGGACCAGAGCTCGAACTCCACGGCAGCCGTCACGCCGTCACCTCCCCGACTAGGCACTGGTCCGAGGGTACCGACGTGAGCACCGCGCCGCTGCCCGACCGATGACGCCGCAGCACGATTCGGCTCCCTGTCCAGCAGCCGTCACGGCAGGCACCCATGGGGCCTGTCCCCGGCGTCAGGCGGGGTCGACGACCGTGACCATGACGCAGTTCTTCAGTCCCTTGGGCCGGTCATAGGTGAAACCGAGCCGCTCGTAGAGTCGCCGGGTCCCGTTGTAGAGGAACGACGACGACATCGTCTTGGTCTGGTGCGTGAGGTCGTGCGGGTAGCTCTCGACCCGGCCCCCGCCGGCCTTCGCGATGAGGTCGAGGGCGCCGGTGATCGCGAGCTCGGTCAGGCCCTGCCGCCGGTACCGCTTGTCGACGAAGACACACGTGATCCGGTAGTCGGGGTCCACTGTCTTCGTCGCGACGTACTGCTTGTAGTGCTGGAGGCTCGGCAGCTCCTCGGGCGTCCCGTACTCCGCCCACGCGACCGCCTCGTCGCCGTCCATGACGAGCGCCGCGTGCGCGACGCCCTCGTCGACGAGCCGCTTCTTGATCGCCCGGTTGCCCTCCGCGGTCTCACCCCTGCCCTCGCAGCTCGGGTGGCCGCCGTGGAACCACGTGCACCAGCACCCGCCGAAGATCCCGTTGTGCCGCACCACCATGGCGTCGAAGGCCGGCCACGTCTCCGGGCTCAGCGGTGCGATCCGGTATGCCGTGTCGCTGGCCACCTCCGCACCCCCACTCACGGTGCCGCGGAGGTGTCGGCGCAGAGAACTCCCCGGTTGCCGTCCTGGTCCGCGACGACGGTGAGCCCGGGGGAGGCGCTGTCGTCGACGACCGTCCCGCCCGCGGCGCGCACGGCCGCGAGCCGCCCCTCGACGGCCTCCGGCGCGACGTAGACCTCGACGTGGAAGCGTTGGCGCGGAACGTCCTCGCCGTCCGCCGGGTCGTCGAACCACAGGTTCGGCATCCGCCCGGCCGCGTCCCGGATCTCGTCGCCCGGGGTCCCGCGGCCCTGGTCCTCGGCGCGCCCGGTGAGCAGCGCCGCCCAGACCGGGGCGATCGTCGCGGAGCTCGTCGTGTCGAGGCCGAGCTCGACCTCGCTCACCGCAGCCGGGTCCGCGGTGAGCCCGTGCTCCGCGGCGATCTCGGTGACCCGCCGCGCGAGGTCGACGTCCTGCTGGGTCACCCACTCGATGACGAGCTCGGTGCCGTCGTCGCCCCGGTAGACGGCGTCCTGGCTCACGAGCTCGAGGTCGACGAAGCCGTCGCCGATCGCGACCCGCGGGTGGTGCCCGACCTCGTCCCCGGCCGCACCGACCGCGGTGACGAACCGCGCCGCGGCCGCGAAGCCGTCGACCCGGTAACGCGCATGGATTCCCTGCGCGAGCTTGCGCCAGTCGGCGAGCCGTGCCTCGGCGATCTGAGCGCTCGTGAGCATGTCCATGGCGGGAACCCCTTCCCCTGTCGTGGTTCTCGGGTGGCCTGCGCGCGCGAAGCCCCCACGCTAGGCCAGCCACGCGCCAGAGTCCACGGTCCTCGGTGAGGCGCGCACCCGGCATACCCGGCGTGTGTTCAGCCGCGTGGGCGCGGGTCGAGCCGGCCGGCGCGGGCGAGGAGGTGCCGGCGTTCCGGTTCCGAGCGGGTCGCGCGGGCGGCGTTCCGGTATGCCGTGACCGCGCCGGTCACGTCGCCGAGCTCCTCGAGCAGGTGCGCCCGGACCACCTCGACCCGGTGCGAGCGGGCGAGCGCGGGGGACTGCGCCGCCTCGTCGAGGGCGCGCAGCCCGGCGGCCGGCCCGTGGACCCGGGCGACCGCGACCGCGCGGCTCACCGGGACCATGGGGCTCGGGTCGACCCGGACGAGCAGGTCGTAGAGCGCGAGGACCTGGAGCCAGTCGGTGTCGGCAGCCGCGGCGGCCCCGCAGTGGAGGGCGGCGATCGCGGCCTGGAGCTGGAACGGCCCGAGCGGCCCCCGAGCCATCGCCGCGTCGGCGAGCGTCGTGCCCTCGGCGATGAGCGCGGCGTCCCACAGGGACCGGTCCTGGTCGCCGAGCGGCACCGGCTCGCCGTCCCGCACGCGGGCCGGGCGACGGGCCTCGTGGAGCAGCTCGAGCGCGAGCAGGGCGGTGGTCTCCGCGTGGTCGGGCAGGCGCGCGTGCACGAGCCGCGTGAGCCGGACGGCCTCGTGGCACAGGTCGACCCGGATGAGCGACTCGCCGCCCGAGCTCGCGTAGCCCTCGTTGAAGACGAGGTAGAGCACCCGGAGCACCGACCGGAGCCGGGTCTCGAACTCCGCCTCGGCGACGTCGAGGTCCACGTGGGCCTCGGCGATCGTCGCCTTCGCGCGCGAGATCCGTTGTCCCATGGTCGCGCTCGGCACAAAGAACGCCGCGGCGATCTCGTCGGTCGTGAGGCCGGCCACCGCCCGCAGCGTGAGCGCGACCGCCGACGCGTCGCTCAGGGCGGGGTGGCAGCAGAGGAGGAGCAGGTCGAGGCTGTCGTCGCGGTCCACGTCGACGTGCTCGCCGATCGGCACGACCTGCACCGGCTCGGTGAGGGCGTAGCGGTCCTCGCGCGCGGACCGGGCGTACTCCGAACGGAGCGCGTCGACGAGCCGCCGCTGCGCGACCCGGATGAGCCAGCCGCGCGGGTTGGCCGGGACGCCGTCGCGGGGCCACGCACCGGCCGCCTCGAGCAGCGCGTCCTGCACCGCCTCCTCGGCGAGCTCGAAGTGGCCGTAGCGGCGCACCAACGCACCGAGGACCTGTGGCGCCTCACGGCGCCACAGGTCCTCGGTCGCGGCATCGGTCACCGGCGGCCCGTCACAGGTCCGGCGGGACGTCCATCTCCATGACCGGCCGCACCTCGCACGTCTGGCCATAGAGGTCGACGAGGGCGCTGCCGATCTCCACGGCCCGCTCCCGCGAGGCGACGTCGACGAGGAGGTAGCTCACCATCGACTCCTTCGCCTCGATGAACGGCCCGTCGGTCGCGACGGCCACGCCGTCCCGGCTCGACACGGTGACGGTCTGGCTGTGGTCGGCCAGCCCCTCCGCGGCGACGAACTCGCCGATGTCGCGGAGCCGCTGCTCGAGCGCGTCGTACTCCCGGCACACCCGGGCGATCTCCTCGGCGGACACGTCGCTCTCGTCCCACTCCTGGGCCGCGGTGTAGCCGAGCAACAGGTACTTCATGGGTCCCTCCCCTGTCGGTGGTGGCGCGTCGCCGTCGACGGTCAGCTGACCCGCGTCATCGTCGACGAGTACCCGCCCTGACCGGCGTAGTCCCACTCGCCGTCGAGCACCCGGCCATCCTCGCTGATCGTGCCCGTGTACGCGAACGGTGAGCCCTCCTCGCCGCCCCAGATGCGCAGGACGTCCCCGTCCATGCGGTAGACGTAGTCGAGGGTGTTGCCGTCGTTGTCGTAGAAGCGCGAGCGGACCTGCGGCTGCGCCTCCTCGCCGAACGGCTTGAGGTGGCCGATGACCTCGATGCCGGTGATGTGCTGGCCGTACTGGACGAGGTCGACCTCCTGGAGGAGGAAGTGGCCGCCCTCGAGCCAGCGGTAGATCACGGTGCCCTCGGCGCCGCCGGTGACCCGCCAGGTCCCGACGAGGGGGGCGAGGGCCTGGACGGCGGGGCTGGCGGTCGTGGTCGTCGTCGTGGTGGTCATGGTGTGCTCCTTGGTGTCGGGCGCCCCGTGGCGCCTCTCGGTGTGCTGACGCGGAGACGTCGGAGCCGCCGGACGGTCTTCGACATGGCTCGCCAAAGTTTTTTTCCGGGTTCGTGAGGAGGCACGGAAGGTGCCGTCCACGGCATACGGAGGTATGCCGCGGAGCGGCCGATCCGTGTATCAGGGACCCGGGTCCCGCCTCCTCTCCGTCATGACCACGCACACCGACTTCAGCGGCGACGGCCGCGCAGACGTTCTCCTCGCCAGCCCCTGGGGCATCGGCATCCTCGGCCTCGCTCCCGACGGCCTGCGTTCGACCGCCATGGCGGCCAACGGGTCGGGGCTCGGTGGCTGGAACCTCCAGACCCGCGACAACCGCTTCGGCCCGATCGGCCGCTACGGCGGTGGCGCCGCCGAGGTCGTCGTCACCTCCCCGTGGGGTCTCGGCATCCTCCGGCAGCGCGGCCCGGGCTTCGACGTCCCCGTCATGGCCGCGACGGGCACGCGCCTCGGCGGGTGGGTCATGAGCACGACCGACAACGTGCTCGGCCCGGCCGCCGACCTCGACGGCGACGGACGCGACGAACTCGTCGTGACGAGCCCGTGGGGCCTCGGCGTGCTCGCGCGCGCCGGTGACGGCGGGCTCACCTCGACCGTCATGGCGGCCAACGGCACCCGGCTCGGGGAGTGGCTGCTCAACACCGCCGACAACGACGTCGTGCTCGCCGCCGACCTCGACGGGGACGGCCGCGACGAGCTCGTCGTCGTCAGCCCGTGGGGCCTCGGCGTCCTCGGCCTGCGCGGCGACGCGCTCACGTCCGTCGCCTCGAACACGTCGATATCGCCGCACAGGATGATTAGAGTCTGGGTCTCGCTGATCTGCAGCCAGCGGGTCGCCATGAGGTCACATCTAGGGCGGGTTGCCGGACGGGCTCAAGTGTGCGGTGCACCAGCTAGAGCGCGTTCTTGAATTGACGCATGGCAGTCGAATGGACAGCCGACTGCATAACGTGGATCGCCCGATCTCGTGCATCCTCAGCCTCCGGACCGAGTCGCGCAAAATTCCCGGCACGCGACCGTGCAGTCTTCGCTGCATCTCGACAGGAGTAGTGGCGTTTCAATGCTGTATTGCCGCGATGCGATGCTCGGGCGTGCTGCCGCTACACCGTTGCAGTAGGCCGGAGCCCGTCTTCCGCCGGTCCGCTTCTCGTGCGGCATCTCGCTGTACTGCCGAGTTGAGTGCATT
>Ga0209368_1001338_pt1 | contig 11122 bp, 9 predicted proteins | sample EBPBio242008_DNA_FD_185862 | JGI IMG/M metagenome (GOLD analysis project Ga0209368, IMG submission 185862) | Wastewater treatment Type I Accumulibacter community from EBPR Bioreactor in Madison, WI, USA - Reactor 1_4/24/2008_ DNA (SPAdes)... | ecosystem: Engineered > Bioreactor > EBPR >...
ATGCCCTGGATCATCAGGCTCGACAAGTTCGTCGACGGGCAGAACTACGAGGGGGAGACCCAGCTCGTGGTGCGCGCGAACAGCACCGAGACGGCCCTCAACGAGGCGGTGGCGCTGGAGCTGCTGGCGCTGGCGCAGGGGCGGTTCGCCGGGCTGGTCTCGGCCTTCGAGCTGATCGCGGGGCAGGGGCTGCGCTTCCTGGCCGAGACGATGCCCGAGGTGCGCCAGCCCTTTGCCGTGGCGCCCGACTGGTCGGTGCTGGTGGAACTGGGCCTGCCCGCGGGGATGGACCCGGAGGGGGCGATGGCGAGCCTTCTGGACGAGGCGATGGAGGCGGGGCTGGTCAGCGACGGGGTGGTCGCCGCCTCGGGCGCGCAGGCGGCGGGGCTGTGGCAGGTGCGCGAGACGATCCCGCTGGCCAACCGGAAGATCGGGGCGGTCTCCAGCCACGATGTGTCGCTGCCCCTGTCCGAGGTGGCGGGGTTCATTGCCGAGGCGGACCGGGAGCTGGCGGCCTTCGGCGACCTGCGGGTCAACTGCTTCGGGCACCTGGGCGACGGGAACCTGCACTACAATGCCTTCCCCGCGGCCGGTCGGAGCCGGGGGGAGTATGATGGGAAGGCGGTCCAGCGGCTGGTGCATGACCTGGTCCATGCCCGGGGCGGCTCGGTCAGTGCCGAGCATGGGGTGGGGCGGCTGAAGGTGGGGGACCTGGTCCGCTATGGCGACCCGGCCCGGCTGGCCGCGATGCGGGCCATCAAGGCGGCGCTTGACCCCTTGGGCATCATGAACCCCGGCGCGGTGCTGGGCTGAGGCGTCCGAGCTCGGACGCTTGGTCGGGGTGAATGATTTCAATGGGTTGTCGGCGCGGATTAACTTGGACTTAAGGAATGGGCGCAGACCGACCGGGGCAGGAGGGTGCGCCGGAACGGGCGACCGGCAGCGCGCAGACGCAGGGTCCGCGCGGCTGGACAGAATGGCTGCAGGGAGAGGCAGCGCGTATTCGTTCGAACCAATTTGCAAACTTCTTCGAAGGAACTTGCAGGAGGGCACCGATCGGTGGGCGGAGCGTGCAAGGCGTCGCCTGTCCCCGCCATCCTGCCGGAATGGTGTCGCTGTTCGCCGTGGGGTCTGGGGCGCTTGTGCCCGAAGCGGGATCGGCTAAGGTCGCGGGCGTTGCAAGGGAAGCTGGCGATGCCGAAACCTGTCTATGTGCTGAACGGGCCGAACCTGAACCTGCTGGGGCAGCGTCAGCCGGAGGTCTATGGCCGCGAGACCTTGGCCGATGTCGAGGCGGCCTGCGGGCGGCTGGCGGGCGAGCTGGGGCTGGAGATCCGGTTTCGCCAGTCGAACCACGAGGGCGTGCTGATCGACTGGATCCACGAGGCGCGGGGCGAGGCATCGGGCATCGTCATCAATCCCGGCGCCTTCACCCATACCTCGATTGCCATCCTGGATGCGCTGAACGCCTTCGACGGGCCGGTGCTGGAGGTGCATATCTCGAACGTGCACAAGCGCGAGAGTTTCCGGCACCATTCCTATGTCTCGCTGCGGGCCGAGGGCGTGATCGCCGGGTTCGGCACCGAGGGCTATCTTCTGGCGCTGCGGCGCATGGCGACACTGACGGGGAGCAAGTGATGCGGCCGGTGAACGGGTTCAAGCGGGCGCTGGCCGAGGGGCGCCAGCAGATCGGCATCTGGAACACGGTGGGGGGCCAGGTGGTGGCCGAGGCGCTGGCCACGGCGGGCTATGACTGGATCCTGCTGGATACCGAGCATTCGCAGACCGATGTGCCGGACCTTCTGGGCATGTTGCAGGCGGTGGCGCCTTATCCGGTTGAGGCCGTGGTGCGGCCGGCGGCGAATGACACGGTGCTGATCAAGCGCATCCTGGATTTCGGCGCGCTGACGCTGCTGATTCCCTATGTGCAGACGGCCGAGGAGGCGAAGGCGGCGGTGGCGGCGATGCGCTATGCGCCGCGCGGTGTGCGGGGGGTGAGCTATCTGACCCGCGCCACGCGCTATGGCACGGTGGCGGACTATGCGGCGCGGGCCGAGGAAGAGTTGTGCCTGATCGTCCAGGCCGAGACGGTGGCCACGCTGGAACGGATCGGCGAGATTGCCGCCGTGGACGGGGTGGATGCGATCTTCATCGGGCCGGCGGACCTGGCGGCATCGATGGGGCTGCCGGGGCAGGCCGGGCATCCCGAGGTGAAGGCGATGGTGGAGCGCGCGATCCATGCCATCCGGGCGGCGGGAAAGCCCGCCGGCATCCTGACCGGCGATCCGGTCTTTGCGCGGCGCTGCATCGAGCTGGGGACGACCTTTACCGCGGTGGGGATCGATCTGTCGCTGATGCTGGACGGGGCGCGGGCGCGGCGCGCGATGTTCTGAGCATGGGGTTCCGCTGGCATCCGGCGGCGCGGTTGTACGGGCCGGACGGGGCGGAGCAGCGGCAGGTTTCCGTGGGCGATGCGGTGCTGGCGGAACGGCCGGGGCCTTTGGCCCTGGCCGGCGCGATGGCGCGGGCCGGGGAGGGGTTGCCGTTCCGGGTTGGCGCGCCGGGATTGCCGATCACGGACGGGGGGGGCAGCCCCCCCGAAGTCCCCCCGGAGAATTTGCGCAAAGAAGAAGGGGCAGGGTGGTTCGAGACCCTCACCTCGGGCTCGCTTGGGGTGCCGCGGCGGATTGTGCGGTCGCAGGCGTCATGGGCCGCGAGTTTCGCGGTGAATGCGGGACTGTTCGGGATCGGGCCGGGGCAGGCGGTGGCGGTGGCGGGGGGGCTGGCCTCGTCGCTGGCGCTGTATGGGGCGGTGGAGGGCTTGAGCCTGGGGGCAGAGGTGCATCTGCTGGAGGGCTTGCGCCCGGACCGGCAGCGCGCGGCGCTGGCGGCGCGGGGGGTGGGGGTGGTCTATGCCACGCCCGCGCAGTTGCGGCTGATGGTCGAGGCCGGGGGGCCGGTGCTGGCGCTGCGGCGCGTGGTGGTGGGCGGGGCGAAGCTGGACTCGGGCTTGCGCGCGGCGCTGCGGGAGATGGCGCCGGGGGCGGTGGTGAGCGAGTTCTATGGCGCGGCGGAGGCGAGCTTCATCGCCATGGCGGATGAGGCGACACCGGAGGGATCGGTGGGGCGGGCCTATCCGGGGGTGGAGATTGACGCGCCGGAAGGTGAGCCGGGCGAGATCTGGGTGCGGAGTCCTTATGTCTTTGCCGGCTATGGTGGTGAGCCGGGCGGGGCGCGGTGGCGGGAGGGCTGGCTGTCGGTGGGGGAATGGGGGGCGCTCCGCGGGGGTTTCCTGTGGCTGGCGGGGCGCGCGGGGCGGATGGTGACGGTGGCGGATGCCAATGTCTTTCCGGAGGAGATCGAGGGCTATCTGGCCGGCCTGCCCGGCGTGCGGCGGGCGGCGGTGCTGGCGCGGCCGGATGGGTTGCGGGGCGCGGTGCTGGTGGCGGTGCTGATGGGGGATGCCGCGCAGGAAGCGGCGATCCTGCGCGCGGTGCGGGCGGAACTGGGGGCGACCAAGGCGCCGAAGCGGGTGGTCTGGGTGGAGGACTGGCCGGTGCTGGCCTCGGGCAAGACGGACCTGCGGGCGCTGGAGGCGCGGCTGTGAGCGCCTGGATCGTGGCGGCGCGGCGCACGGCGGTGGTGCCGCGGGGCGGGGCCTTCGCGCGGCTGTCCATCGAGGCGCTTGGCGCGCCGGTGGTGCGGGCGGTTCTGGCTGAGGCCGGGGTTGAGGCGGTGGATGAGCTTGTCGTCTCAAACGCCCTGGGCGCCGGGGGAAATCCGGCGCGGCGGGTGGCGTTGGCGGCGGGGTTGCCGGTGGCGGGGCTGACGATCGACCGGCAATGCGCCGGGGGGCTGGATGCGCTGCGGCTGGCGGCGGCGCTGGTGGAAAGCGGGGCGGAGGCGGTGATGGCGGGGGGCGTGGAGAGTTACTCGCGCCGGCCGTTGCGGCTGGCGACCGACCCGGACGGCGGGGCGCCCGTGCCTTACGACGAGGCGCCGTTCACGCCCTGGCCGGACCGCGACCCGGGCATGGCCGAGGCGGCGGCGGCGCTGGCGGAGCGGTTGGGGATCGGCCGCGCGGCGCAGGAGGCCTATGCGGTGGAGAGCCACCGGAAGGCGCTGGCGGCGGGGCCTGCGGGGATCGTGGAGCTGGCGGGCGTGGGGCGGGATGCCTTTCCGCGGCGGTTGACGCCTGGGGTTGCGGCGCGGGCGAAGGGGGTGGCGGGCAGCATCACGGCGGCGACCATGGCGGTGGCGGCGGATGGGGCGGCCTTTTGCCTGGTGGTGGGCGAGCGGATGGCGGCGCGGTTTCCGCGCGCGCTGCGGATCGTGGACAGCGCGACACTTGGCAGCGATCCGATGGAGCCGGGGCTGTCGGCGATTGCGCCGATGCGGGCGGTGCTGGAGCGGGCCGGGATCGGTGCGGGCGAACTGGAGCGGGTCGAGTTGATGGAGGCCTTTGCCGTGCAGGCCATGGCGACCGTCACGGCGCTTGGGCTGGACATGGGCCGCGTGAACCCCGAGGGCGGCGGGCTGGCCTTTGGGCACCCCGTTGGCGCCTCGGGCGCGATGCTGGCGGTGCGGCTGTTCCACGGGTTGAGCCGTGGATACGGGCTGGCCGGCATTGCGGGGGCGGGCGGCGTGGGCGCCGCCCTTCTGGTTCAGGCGCGCGACAGGACCGAGCCGGGGCGCATCTGAGCGAGGCCGCGGGTGATGAGGCCGGCAAGCACCGCCTTGATCAGGTCGCCCGGCAGGAAGGCCATGCCAAGGAAGGCGGCTTCGGGCAGGGATTTGCCCAGGACCAGCGCCATGCCGGGGATGCCGAAGAGGTAAAGCACGCCGATGCCGCCGATGACGGCCCCGGCGGTGGCGGCGATGCCGAGGGGGAGCGTCGTGCGTTCGACCACCCAGCCTGCGGTGAAGGCGGCGAGGGGGAAGCCCACGAGGTAGCCGACCGATGGGCCGGTGAAGACGCCGAGCCCGCCGCGGCCGCCCGACAGGAGGGGCAGGCCAAGGACGACGAGCGCGAGGAACAGGAGCACCGCCAGAGCGCCGCGTTTCGCGCCGAGGACCGTGCCGCAGAGCATGATACCGAGCGATTGCGCGGTGATCGGCACACCGCCGGCAAGGTCGATCTTCGGCACGAGGCCGAGGATGGCGATCAGTGCGGCGAAGAGGGCGATATGGGTGAGGTTGCGTTCCATGGGCGGCTTTCTGCGCTGCGGCGTTGCCGATGGTTAGCCGATGCCGCCCCGCGCGCGCAAGGCTTCTGCCACGCGGTCCGCATCGTCGAGCGTGGCGAGCGTGGCCGGGACGAGGAGCCGCCAGCCGGGGCGGCGGGGTGAACGGGCCGACCAAGCCTCGGAAAGGCGGGCCTGGCGGTCGAGCAGGACGGGGACGAAGCGGATGACCAGCGCCACGGCGAGCGAGAGGGTGCGGGGCGAGAGGCCGAGGCGGGCGAGGGGGGCGGTCAGGCGTTCCAGCACGGCCATCAGGTCGGACAGGCGGGTGGTCAGCGTGACGAGGTTGGCGGCGGCGACGGCGGCGATCATGCGCATGAGGGTCGCCGCGCCGTCCGCCAGCGCGCCGGTCCAGAGGTGCCAGAGCGCCACGACAAGGACGAAGGGCCAGAGCGGGCGCAGGAGGCGCAGGCCCTGAAGGGCGAAGGCGCGGCCGTTGGCGAGGTAGAGGGCGGCCACGACCGCAAGCGCAGTGCCAAGCGCGAGCGGCGAGGTCAGGGCGAAAAGCGCGACCGTGGTGACGCAGAGCGCCGCCAACTTCGCGCCGGCGGGAAGCCGGTGGAGCGGCGTCTCAATGGGGGAGGTCAGTGTCAGCATCGGCGGCTCCGATCCTTGCCATTTCGGTGCGGAAGAGGGGCAGGATCTCGGGCGCGGGGCCGTCGGCAACAAGTTGGCCGTCCTCGAGCCAGAGTATGCGGTCAGCGTCCTCCAGCGTGGCGGGGTCATGGGTGATGGTGACAAGCCGCTGCGGCAGGGCATCGAACAGGCGGTGCAGGCGGGCGCGGGTGGGCAGGTCCAGTGCGGCGAAGGGCTCGTCCAGCAGGATCGTGGCAGGCTGCATCGCCAGGACGGACAGCAGGCAAAGCACCTGCCTTTGCCCCTGGCTGAGGGTTTCGACCCGGGCGCCTTCCCAATGGGCGCGGCCATGGGCGGCGAGGACGGCTCGGGCGCGGGTCTCGGCCTCGGGGCGGGGATGGCCAAGCTGGGCGAGGCCGAAGGAGATTTCCTCCAGCACGGTGGGGAAGATGATCTGGTGATCGGGGTTCTGGAACAGGATGCCGAGCCGGGCGAGCATGGCCTTGCGGTCGCCCGCGGGGTTCATGCCTTCGACCTCGATCGTGCCCTGGGTGGGCGCAATCAGCCCGGCGATCAGGCGCAGGAGCGTGGTCTTGCCCGAGCCGTTGCGCCCGACGATGCCGATGCGCCGTTCGGTCAGATGAGCGGACAGGCCGGACAGGATGCGCCGTCCGGGCACCTCGTAGCCGAGGCCTTCGATGAGGATGCCGCTTTGGCCCATGGCCCGCCGGATTAGCGGCTTGGGCGTGGCCGGGCAAGGGCGGCGGGAGGGCGCTGACGGATTGCGCTTGGCGCGGGCGGGCCGCCGGTGCGCGGGCCGCATGGAAAAGGGCGGGGAAATCCCCGCCCTTCCAGGTCGTTCCTGTCCGGGGATCAGGCCGCGCGGGCGGCGGCGACCGATTCTTCCAGGATGCCGAGCGCTTCGGTGAAATGCGCCTCGGGGATGGTGATCGGCGCGAGGAAGCGGATCACGTTGCCATAGACGCCGCAGGTCAGCAGGATCAGGCCGCGCTTCAGCGCCTCGGTCCGGACCCGGCCAGTGAAGCCGGCATCGGGTTCGTGGGTGCCGGGATTGGCGAATTCCACGGCGACCATGAAGCCGGGGCCGCGGATGTCGATGATCTCGGGCGTGGTGGCGCGGATCGCTTCCAGCTTCTGCTTCAGGCGGCTGCCCAGTTCATTGGCGCGGGCGCAGAGGTCTTCTTCCTCGATCACGTCCAGAACGGCATGGGCCGCGGCGACGCCAAGCGGGTTGCCGGCATAGGTGCCGCCCAGGCCGCCGGGGTTGGCCGCGTCCATCAGGTCCGCCTTGCCGGTGACCGCCGCGATCGGCAGGCCGCCGCCCAGGCCCTTGGCCATGGTGGTGAGGTCTGCCGCGACGCCGTAGGCTTCCATGGCGAACATGGCGCCGGTGCGGGCGAAGCCGGTCTGCACCTCGTCTGCGATCATCACGATGCCATGCTTGTCGCAGAGCGCGCGGATCGCCTTCACCAGGTCGGCCGGGGCGGGGTAGAAGCCGCCTTCGCCCTGGACGGGTTCGAAGATGATGGCGGCGACGCGGGCGGGGTCGAGATCGGCCTTGAACAGCTTTTCGATGCCGGCCATCGCGTCCTTGGTGGAGACGCCATGCGGACCCATCGGGAAGGGCACGTGGAAGATGCCCGGCATCATCGAGCCGAAGCCCTTCTTGTAGGGTTCGACCTTGCCGGTCAGCGCCATGCCCATGAAGGTGCGGCCGTGGAAGCCGCCGCCGAAGGCAATGACGGCATCGCGGCCAGTGGCGACGCGGGCGATCTTGATCGCGTTCTCGCAGGCTTCGGCGCCGGTGGTGACGAAGATCGTCTTCTTGGCGAAATCGCCCGGAACCGCGGCGTTCAGCCGTTCGGCGAGGTGGATGTAGTTCTCGTAGGGAATGACCTGGTGGCAGGTGTGGGTGAAGCGGTCGAGCTGGGCCTTGACCGCCGCCATCACCTTGGGATGCCGGTGGCCGGTGTTCACCACGGCGATGCCGGCGGCGAAGTCGATGTAGCGGTTGCCCTCGATGTCCCAGAGTTCCGCGTTCTCGGCGCGTTCGGCATAGATCTGGGTCATCATGCCCACCCCGCGCGAGATCGCCTCGTCGCGGCGGCGGGCGACATCTGCGTTCAGCATGGTCCTCTCCGTCGGTTGGCCCCGGGCCCGGGGCGGATGCGACATTTGATCAAACTTTGGGCGGAGGTTCAACGGGGGATCCGCGGGCGTGTTCGCGCAAGGGGCGAGTGGGCCGGCGGCGATTCACCTGACGTTAACTGGAACTGGCGCAACCTCCGAATCGCGAATGAGGCGAGGTGCAGAATGGCTGCGGATCGGACCGTCCAACCCACACCCCACCCCACACCCCTGGGCGAAGACCCTGTCGACTGGCTTCGTCTCATTCGTTCCCGCCGGGTCGGACCGGCAACGTTTCACCGGCTGGTCGCAGACCATGGCGACGTGCGCAACGCGCTGGCCGCGCTGCCGGATATTGCCCGGGCGGCCGGGGTCGATGGCTATGAACCCTGCCCGGCCGATGTGGCGCGTGCCGAGCTATCGCGCGGGCGGGCCGCCGGGGCGCGGCTTCTGCGCCATGGCGGGCCGGACTACCCGCAATCGCTGATGGATCTGCCCGATGCGCCGCCGCTTCTGTGGTGCCTGGGCGACGTGTCGTGGCTCTCGCGCCCGATGGTGGCGCTGGTGGGCGCGCGCAATGCCTCGTCGCTCGGCCAGCGCATGGCGCGGCGGCTGGCCGAATCGCTTGGCCAGGCCGGGCAGGTGGTGATTTCGGGCCTCGCGCGCGGCATCGACGCCGAGGCGCATCGCGCGGCACTGCCGACCGGCACGGTGGCGGTGATGGCGGGGGGCGTGGATGTGCTTTACCCGTCAGAGAATGCCGGGCTCTATGCCGATGTCGCGGCGAAGGGCTGCCTGGTCAGCGAACAGCCGATGGGCTGCGAGCCGCAGGCGCGGCATTTCCCGCTGCGCAACCGCATCATCTCGGGCCTGTCGCGCGCCGTGGTCGTGGTGGAGGCGGCCTCGCGGTCGGGCAGCCTGATCACCGCGAAAGAGGCGCTGGACCAGGGCCGCGAGGTGTTGGCCGTGCCGGGCCATCCCTTCGATGCCCGCGCCGCGGGCTGCAATCAGCTGATCCGCGAGGGCGCGGTGCTGGTGCGCAGCGCGTCCGACGTGCTGGAGGCGCTTGGCATGGTGGCGATGCCCGAGCCAGGGCAGGGCGTGGATGCCCCGCCGGAGCCGGTGACGATGTCCGCGCCGCGACGGTCGGCCACCGTGCTGCCGGGCCCGGTGCCGGCCCGGCGCCCGCTGACCGAGATCGCTGCGCTGCATGGCCGTATCCTTGACCGGCTGGGGCCGAGCCCGCTGGCCGAGGACCAGCTGATCCGCGACCTGGCCGAGCCGGCCTCGGTCATCGCGCCGGAACTGGTGGCGCTGGAGCTGGAAGGGCGCATCCATCGCGCGGCAGGCGGACTGTTGAGCCGGGTGAGTTGACGGGCGGACCGTTCGGACCTTCGGGGCGGTGAGTTCCGGCGCGCGGGAAGGGGCGAGCCGGGCCGGATTGTCGGGCGGTCCGTTCCGGTTCGCGAGAATGGATCGCCGGGCGGCCTTGGGACGGGCAAGCAACGCCAGACTGTCGGGCGGGCCGGAAAGGGCAACCCGGGCTGGATTGTCGGGCGGGTTTGAATGGCAATCCGGGCTGGATTGTCGGGCGGGTAGGGAGACCAGCCACGGGCCGGGCGGTTCGCAGGGCCCGAATGGGCCGCCGGGGCAGTTGGACCGCGGGCCCGGCGCCGGCGCGACGCTGTTCGATCCCGGGCGGCGGTCGGTTCCGGCGACTGGAGCCGGCACTGCCCTTGGTGGGTGCCGGGTGGCCGAGGCCGGGCGGCCTGGCGGGCAAGTCGCTTCGCCTTGCCTGCCTGCAAGGGCGGCCCGGACCTCTTGCGGTTGACAAACCCCCGCCTACCTCCCCATGTAGCGCGGCCCGCGCCGGATTGGGCGTATCGGTTGGCTCAGGGGTTTTCATGGCTGTCGTCGTTGTCGAGTCTCCGGCCAAGGCCAAGACAATCAACAAGTATCTTGGCGACGACTATACCGTCCTCGCCTCTTACGGGCATGTGCGCGACCTGCCGGCCAAGGATGGCTCGGTGGATACCGAGCATGATTTCGGCATGACCTGGGAGGTTGCGCCGGAAAGCAAGAAGCATGTACGCGCCATTGCCGAGGCACTGAAGACTGACGACACGCTGATCCTGGCGACCGACCCCGACCGCGAGGGCGAGGCGATTTCCTGGCACCTGCAGGAGGCGCTGGCCTCGAGCCTGAAGAAGGGCAAGAAGGTCGCCCGCGTCACCTTCAACGCGATCACCAAGGATGCGGTGACCCAGGCGATGAAGGCCCCGCGCGAGGTGGACCAGGCGTTGGTGGATGCCTACCTTGCGCGCCGGGCGCTGGACTACCTGGTGGGCTTTACCCTGTCGCCGGTGCTGTGGCGCAAGTTGCCGGGGGCGCGGTCGGCCGGGCGCGTGCAGTCGGTCTGTCTGCGCCTGATCGTCGAGCGCGAGATGGAGATCGAGGCCTTCCGCGCGCAGGAATACTGGACCGTGAAGGCGGTTCTGACGACGCCGCGCGGTCAGGATTACGAGGCGACGCTGACGGTTCTGGGCGGCAAGAAGCTGCAACGCTTCGACATCCCGACCTCGGAAGCGGCGGAAATCGCGGTGCAGGCGGTGCGGTCGCGACCGCTGAAGGTCGCGGCGGTGGAAGCCAAGCCCGCGACGCGCAACCCCTGGCCGCCCTTCATGACCTCGACCCTGCAGCAGGAAGCGAGCCGCAAGCTGGGCATGGGGGCGCGGGCCTGCATGAACGCGGCGCAACGGCTGTATGAGGCCGGGCACATCACCTATATGCGGACCGACGGCATCGACATGGCGCCCGAGGCGGTGTCGGCGGCGCGGGCCGAGATCGGCGCGCGCTTCGGCGCTCCTTACGTGCCGGACAGCCCCCGCATCTACAAGAACAAGGCGAAGAATGCGCAGGAAGCGCATGAGTGCATCCGGCCGACCGACATGGGGCTTTCGCCCGAAAAGCTGCGGGCCGAGGACGACCAGCGGCGGCTGTACGACCTGATCTGGAAGCGCACCATCGCCAGCCAGATGGCAAGTGCCCGGCTGGAGCGGACCACGGTGGATGTGGCGAGCGCCGATGGCGAAGTGGCGCTGCGGGCCAATGGCCAGGTGGTGCTGTTCGACGGGTTCCTGAAGGTCTACGACGAG
>Ga0209368_1001345_pt1 | contig 11090 bp, 11 predicted proteins | sample EBPBio242008_DNA_FD_185862 | JGI IMG/M metagenome (GOLD analysis project Ga0209368, IMG submission 185862) | Wastewater treatment Type I Accumulibacter community from EBPR Bioreactor in Madison, WI, USA - Reactor 1_4/24/2008_ DNA (SPAdes)... | ecosystem: Engineered > Bioreactor > EBPR >...
TAGCCTTCGACCGAGGGGGTGGTGGTGACGATCATGCCGCGCCCCCGGTCAGAAGACGAAGCTGAGCCCCCGGAACAGGACGGACTGCGGCTTCGTCGAGGTCACCATGTCGGCCACCCAGAGGGGCGAGAAGACGCGGCCAAGCTCTTCGGGATAGAGGTGAACGATGTTGTGGAACAGAAGGACGGCCGCCACGACGCCCATCGACCGTGCGATCTGCTGGGCCGAGCCCCGCATCCGCAGCGCCCGCGCGCAGATGAGGGCGAGCAGAAAGCCCAACACGAACTGGGTCAGCATTTCCAGATCGGGCGAGGCTTTCACCCGTGGCAGGCCGGCGAGGTGGAACCGTGCCACCATGGCCAGGCCATGCGCCGCGATGCCGATGGCGAAGGCCAGGACCAGCGACAAGGGTTCCATCGCGTTGTGCAGGGCCGTTGCCGGCCTGGGGCGCGGCTGCGCCGCCTTGCCGTAGTTCACGGGGATCACATAGCTTTCGTCCGCGCCCACGAAGAGCGTGCGCTTGGACGAGGCCGCGCCCGAGTTGATGCGCGCGACCCGGCGCGCGAAATCCGCATGTCCCGACGATATGCCGTCCGCAAGCATCGGCCTTCTCCCGACCCCTTCCGGGGGCCGGGACTACCGGGGCAGCAAGGCGCAAATGTGATGCGATGGGACCCATTTTGCGACCGTCAGCCGACCGAGCCTTCCAGGCTGATCGCCACAAGGCTTTGCGCCTCCATGGCAAATTCCATGGGCAGGGCCTGCAGGACCTCTTTGCAGAAACCGTTGACGACCAGCGCCACGGCTTCTTCTTCGTCCATGCCGCGCGAGCGGCAGTAGAACAGCTGATCCTCGTCGACCTTGGAGGTGGTGGCCTCGTGTTCGCAGCGCGAGGAGTTGTTCTTCACCTCGATGTAGGGAACCGTGTGGGCCCCGCATTTGTCGCCGATGAGAAGGCTGTCGCACTGGGTGTAGTTGCGGCTGCCGGTGGCCTTGGGATGCACCGAGACGAGGCCGCGGTAGGTGTTCTGGGCGCGGCCCGCGCTGATGCCCTTGGACACGATGCGCGACTTGGTGTTGCGGCCAAGGTGGATCATCTTGGTGCCCGTGTCGGCCTGCTGCGCGTTGTTGGCGATGGCGATCGAGTAGAACTCGCCCTGGCTGTCATGGCCGCGCAGGATGCAGGAGGGATATTTCCAGGTGATGGCCGAGCCGGTTTCCACCTGGGTCCACATCACCTTGGAGCGGTCGCCCCGGCAATCGGCGCGCTTGGTGACGAAGTTGTAGATGCCGCCCTTGCCGCTTTCATCGCCCGGATACCAGTTCTGGACGGTGGAGTATTTCACCTCGGCATCGTCCAGGAGCACGATCTCGACCACGGCCGCGTGGAGCTGGTGGGTGTCGCGCTTGGGCGCGGTGCAGCCTTCCAGATAGCTGACGTACGAGCCCTTGTCGGCGATGATCAGGGTGCGTTCGAACTGCCCGGTGTTTTCGGCATTGATGCGGAAATAGGTCGAAAGCTCCATCGGGCAGCGCACGCCCGGCGGTACATAGACGAAGGAGCCGTCGGAAAAGACCGCCGAGTTCAGCGTGGCGAAGAAGTTGTCGGACTGCGGCACGACCGAGCCGAGGTATTTCTGCACGAGTTCAGGGTAGTCGCGGATCGCTTCCGAGATCGGGCAGAAGATGACGCCGGCCTTCTTCAGCTCGGCCTTGAAGGTGGTGCCCACGCTGACCGAGTCGAAGACCGCGTCCACGGCGACCTTGCGCTCGCCCTCGGGCGCTTCGACCCCGGCCAGAAGCGCCTGTTCCTTCAGGGGGATGCCCAGCTTGGCGTAGGTGGCCAGAAGCTTGGGGTCCACCTCGTCCAGGGACTTGGGCTTGACCGACATGCTCTTGGGTTTGGCGTAGTAGTACTGGTCCTGGTAGTCGATCTCCGGGTAGTGCAGCATCGCCCACCGGGGTTCTTCCATCTGCAGCCAGCGGCGGAAGGCGGCGAGGCGCCAGTCCAGCATCCATTCCGGCTCGCCGTTCTTCTGGCTGATGAGGCGCACGATGTCCTCGTTCAGGCCCTTGGGCGCGTATTCCGTCTCGATCTGGGTTTCCCAGCCGTACTTGTACTTGCCGGCCATGGCCTGCACGGTTTCGATCGTCTCGCGATCGACGCCGTCCCGCAGTTCGGTTTCCAGTGCAGCCATCGGCTCTACTCCCGTTTTTCCGTCACGCCGCCCGAGCCCGCGCCTTGCGGTAGGCGGCCGTCCAGACCTCGGCGAAGCGCAGGACTTCTTCCTCGGTCGTCGAAGGCCCGATCGAGACGCGGATCGCCTGCCCCGCCTCGGCTTCGCCAAACCCCATCGCGCGCAACACCTTGCTCGCGCGCACCTTGCCGCTGGAACAGGCCGACCCCGCCGATACGGCGTAGCCTGCCAGATCCATGGCCATCACCTGCGTCTCGCCCTTCCAGCCCGGGGCGACCAGGCAAAGGGTGTTCGGCAGGCGCGGCCCGTCATTTCCGACCGAAATAGTCCCCAAATCGGCCGCAGACAATGCCGATTCTAGAATATTTCTAATTTCAGCCACCCTATCCCAGACCCCGTCGGCCAGGTCGCGCGCCGCGGCTGTGGCGGCGGCGGCAAAGCCTGCGACGCCGATCAGGTTTTCGGTGCCCGCGCGCCGCCCCATCTCTTGCCCGCCGCCCTTCAACTGCGCGGGCAGATCCACCCCGCGGCGCAGCACCAGGGCGCCCACGCCCTTTGGTCCGCCCAGCTTGTGCGCGGAGACCAGACCCGCCTGACAGCCCAGCCAGTTGAAGGCGAAGGGCAGCTTGCCGAAGGCCTGGGTCAGGTCGCTTACTGCGAGGCCATCGGGCAGCACCTGCACCACCCCGGTTTCGGAGTTGGCGAGTTGCAAGGCCGTGCGTGCCGGGTTGGCGACCGTCACCCTGCCCTGCGCATCGACCGGCAGGCTGGCATCGCACCAGGCGGCAACGGCCTCGTGCTCGACCGCGGCGCAGGACAGGCCGCGCCCGGCGCAGGCCAGCGCCGCTGCTTCGGTCGCACCCGAGGTAAAGACGATATCGGCCCCGTCGGCGCCAAGCGCCGCGGCGATGTCGGACCGGGCGCGTTCCATCAGCGCCTTGGCCGCCCGCCCCTCGGCATGGACCGAGGAGGGATTGCCCACCACGTCCATCGCCGCCACCATTGCCGCGCGCGACTCGGGGCGCAGCGGCGCCGTGGCGTTCCAGTCAAGGTAGGTTCGGTTGGTCATTCCTCGTCCACCACGCGGAACAGCGCGGGGACGGCGGGACAGGGATGCATTTCGTTGCGGATCACATCGGAAAGCCGTGTCTGGTGCAGGAAGACATAGACATGCGCCGACAAGCCTTCCCAAAGCCGGTTGGTCAGCGATTGAGCCCGAGTTCCCGAAACCGCCCCGCTGGCCCCTGCCCCGGTATGCATGGCATCCACGGTTTCCTCGACCGCCTCCATCACCTCGGAGATACGGATGGCGTCCGGACTTTTCGCCAGCTTGTAACCGCCGCCGGGGCCGCGCACCGCCTCGACCAGGCCGGCGCGGCGCAGTTTCACGAAGAGCTGCTCCAGATAAGGGAGCGAAATGTCCTGGCGCTTGGCAATTTCGGCGAGCGAAACCAGATCCTCGCCCCTGGCCAGGGCCAGATCGGCGAGGGCGACCATCGCGTAACGCCCCTTGGTCGAGAGTTTCATTGCGACCCGCCCCGCCATTTCCATTGACGCACAAGGCCGGGGCCATTACCTGAAGCCCAGCCTTTGGACGGCGCCGCCGCCCTTAGAACGGTTCTAGATTGGGCAAGCGAAAGAGTCAACAATCGCAGGCCCAGCTTACAGGTCAGGACGACGATGCCCGAAGTGATCTTTGCAGGCCCCGAGGGTCGGCTTGAAGGACGTTACCATCCGCAGAAGGACAAGGACGCCCCTATTGCCATCGTGCTTCATCCGCACCCGCTGTACGGCGGCACGATGAACAACAAGGTCGTCTACAACCTGCATTACGCCTTCTATAACCTGGGCTTCACCGTGCTGCGGTTCAATTTCCGCGGCGTGGGGCGCAGCCAAGGCGAATATGACCAGGGCATCGGCGAGCTTTCCGATGCCGCTTCGGCGCTGGATTACCTGCAGTCGATGAACCAGAACGCGAAGCATTGCTGGGTGGCGGGCTTTTCCTTCGGCGCCTGGGTCGGGATGCAGCTTCTGATGCGCCGGCCCGAGATCACCGGCTTCATCTCGGTTGCGCCGCCCGCGAACCTGTATGACTTCTCGTTCCTGGCGCCCTGCCCCTCGTCCGGGCTGATCATCAATGGCACGGCCGACCGCGTGGCGCCACCCAAGGACACCAAGTCGCTGGTGGCCAAGCTGCATGAGCAGAAGGGCATCACGATTACCCATACCGAGATCGAGGGTGCGGATCACTTCTTCAAGGACGAGGAAGCCCACATGAAGCCCATGATCGACACGGTGTCGGACTATGTCCGCCGCCGCATGGGCGAAACGACGCGGTAAGCCATGGGCTTCATCGAGGATCTTGCCGACGAACTGGCGCGCGACGTGATCGCGGCTCAGCCCGAACTGGGCGACGACCGGTTCTACGAGAAGGTCAGCCGCGTGATCGGCGCGGCCTCGCCCACGCTGCAAGAGGCGTTCATGACCTCGGTCCGAATCCGGTTGGCGGAACAGCGGGCGCGACAGTTCTTCGAGGCGGCGGTGAAGGCCAAGAAGGAAGGCGGCAGCGGCCCCGAGGCGCCGAAGGATTACGGATCGGGCCATTGACCGACCGGCTGGCCGCGCAATTCGCCTTTCTGAACGAGGCCGACCGGCTGAAATCGGTGCTGCGCGCCACGACGCTGTGCGACGGGTCGCGGCCCGAAAACTCGGGCGAGCATTCCTGGCACCTGGCGCTTTATGCGCTGGTGCTGGCCGATCAGGCGGGGCCGGGCGTGAACATCGACCGCGTGATCCGCATGCTCTTGCTGCACGACCTGGTCGAGATCGATGTGGGTGACGTGCCGATCCATTCGGCGAATGGCCACGCCCATGCCAGCGCCGAGACGCAAGCTGCCGAGGCGCGCGCGGCCGACCGAATCTTTGGCCTGCTGCCGCCGGACCTGGGGCCCGGTCTGCGCGCGTTGTGGGACGAATTCGAGGCGGCCGAGACGCCGGATGCCGTCTTTGCCAAGTCGCTGGACCGGGTGCAGCCGGTGATGGCCAACCTGATGTCGGGCGGCGGCACCTGGGCCACCTATGATGTGACCTTCGACCAGCTGGAAAGCCGTGTCGGCGTCAAGGTCGCCCGCGGCGCACCGCGCCTGTGGGATTGGGTGCGGGAGAAGGTGCGGCCCTGGTTCGGCTGACATGTACCTTCGCTTCGTAACCGAACGGCTGACAGCACATGGTGCACGACGAGCGGGCTTTCTGCAGGCCTGTTACGAGGCCGTCGAGGACAAAGAGACCCCAGAGAGCAGCGGTGTCGAGCTGAAAACACTCATCGACTGGTTCGAGAAGAACCTCGTCACCCCTCCCCGGTTCAACCGTACTCGCAGCAAGGGTGCCTACCGGAGAGAAGGTACTGCCCTTTCGTGGTTCAAGAAGGATGCCGAGGAGCACATCGCCCAAGCCTTCGCCGCCTCCGCGATCCTCGGTGAACTTGGGCACAGCGTCACGATCCTCAAGACCGACCGGCCCGGCTACGTCGTCTACGAGGACACCTATCAGGTCGTCGCGCAGCCCTTCGCCAACACGCCGACCTGAGGCTGCGACAATTCTGTATACCGTCGCATACCATCTTTCCCGGCGGGGCGGTTTCCGCTATGCAGCATCCATCCGAATCCCCAATGCGAGGCGCCCCAATGTCGAAGATCAAGGTAGCCAATCCCATCGTCGAGATGGACGGCGACGAGATGACCCGGATCATCTGGGACTTCATCAAGAAGAAGCTGATCCTGCCCTATCTCGACGTTGACCTGCTGTACTACGATCTGGGCATCGAGGAGCGCGACCGCACCAACGACCAGATCACCATCGACGCGGCGATGAAGACCAAGGAAGTCGGCGTCGCGGTGAAGTGCGCCACCATTACCCCCGACGAGGCGCGCGTCGAAGAGTTCAACCTGAAGGAAATGTGGAAGTCGCCGAACGGCACGATCCGCAACATCCTGGGCGGCGTGATCTTCCGCGAGCCGATCATCTGCAAGAACGTGCCGCGCCTGGTGCCGGGCTGGACCAAGCCCATCGTCGTGGGCCGCCACGCCTTTGGCGACCAGTACAAGGCCACCGATTTCCGCTTTCCGGGCAAGGGCGTGCTGACGCTGAAGTTCGTCGGCGACGACGGCACGGTGATCGAGAAGGAAGTGTTCAAGGCCCCCGGCTCGGGCGTGGTCATGGGCATGTACAACCTGGACCAGTCCATCATGGACTTCGCGCGGTCGTCCATGAACTACGGCCTCATGAAGGGCTGGCCGGTCTATCTTTCGACCAAGAACACCATCCTCAAGGCCTATGACGGCCGCTTCAAGGACCTGTTCCAGAAGGTCTTCGACGAGGAATTCGCCGACAAGTTCAAGGCCGCTGGCATCACCTACGAACACCGCCTGATCGACGACATGGTGGCCTCGGCGCTGAAGTGGTCGGGCGGCTATGTCTGGGCCTGCAAGAACTATGACGGCGACGTGCAGTCCGACACCGTGGCGCAGGGCTTCGGCTCGCTTGGCCTGATGACCTCGGTGCTGATGACGCCCGATGGTCAGATCGTCGAGGCCGAGGCGGCGCACGGCACGGTGACCCGCCACTACCGCGAGCACCAGAAGGGCAAGGCGACCTCGACCAACTCGGTCGCCTCGATCTTCGCCTGGACCGGCGGGTTGAAGCACCGCGCCAAGCTGGACGGCAACGAGGCGCTGATGCGCTTTGCCACCACGCTGGAAAAGGTCTGCGTGCAGACCGTGGAAGACGGCTACATGACCAAGGACCTCGCCCTGCTCGTCGGGCCGGACCAGAAGTGGCTGACCACGATGGGCTATCTGGAAAAGGTGGACGAATACCTGAACAAGGCGCTGGCCGCCTGATCGGGGTTTGAGCAAACGACAGGGGGCCGGAGCCTGCTCCGGCCCCTTTTCTGTGCAGGGTCGCTGTCGCGGCGGCGATATCAGGTCAGCACCTTTGACTTAGTTGGCCGATTGTGGCACCCCCGGCGCATGGCCGACACGAACGGAACCGTGAAACACTCCAGGCTGGACGATGTGCAGGGTATGGCCCTGGGCATCTTCTTTTCCGCGCTTGGCCTGCATGTGCTGACCCAGGTCGGCCTGATCACCGGTCAGACGGCGGGGATCGCGGTGATCCTGTCCTACCTCACCGGCTGGTCCTTCGGGGCAGTGTTCTTCGTCATCAACCTGCCCTTCTACGCGCTCGCCTGGAAGCGCCTGGGGACCGAGTTCACGGTGAAATCCCTGATCTCGGTCACCTCGGTCTCGCTGCTGACCGGGTTCCTTCCGCCGCATTTTGCCATCTCGCACCTGTCGCCCGCGCTTGGGGCCGTGATCTTTGGCAGCCTCACCGGCATGGGCCTGCTGGCGCTGTTCCGGCACAACGGCAGCCTCGGCGGGCTTGGGGTGCTGGCGCTTCTGGCGCAGGACCGGTTCGGGTTCCGCGCGGGCTATGTGCAGCTGATCGCGGATGCCATCATCTTCTCGCTGGCGCTGTTCCTTTTCCCGGTCGAGCGGGTGATGTGGTCGGTGCTTGGGGCAGTCGTCCTGAATCTGGTCATCACCTTCAACCACCGCCGCGACCGCTATATCGCCACCTGATTCTGCACCGCCGCAAGGTTCCGCTGGCCTTTTCCCCGGCCTTGCGCTAGTGCCGCGCGCAACCGAACAGGATGAAAGAGACCTCCCCGATGGAGCTTCGCAACATCGCCATCATCGCGCATGTCGACCATGGCAAGACCACCCTCGTCGATGAACTGCTGAAGCAGTCGGGCGCCTTCCGCGAAGGCCAGGCCGTATCAGAGCGCGCCATGGATTCGAACGACATCGAGCGCGAGCGGGGCATCACGATCCTGGCGAAGTGCACGAGCGTGGAATGGAACGGCACGCGCATCAATATCGTCGACACCCCCGGCCACGCCGATTTCGGCGGCGAGGTGGAGCGGATCCTGAGCATGGTGGATGGCGTCTGCCTGCTGGTCGATGCCGCCGAAGGCCCGATGCCGCAGACGAAGTTCGTGACCTCCAAGGCGCTGGCGCTTGGCCTGCGACCGATCGTGGTGCTGAACAAGGTCGACAAGCCGGATGCCGAACCCGACCGGGCGCTGAACGAGGTGTTCGACCTGTTCGCGAACCTTGGCGCCAATGACGAACAACTGGACTTCCCGCATGTCTATGCCTCTGGCCGCTCTGGCTGGGCCGACATGGAGCTTGACGGACCACGCAAGGACCTTTCGGCGCTGTTCGACCTGATCGTGCGCCATGTGCCGGCGCCGGCGCAGATCGCCTCGGAAGGCGAGCCCTTCCGGATGCTGGCGACCACTCTGTCCGCCGACCCTTTCATCGGCCGCATCCTGACGGGCCGCGTCGAGGCCGGCCGGCTGACCGCCGGCACCACGATCAAGGCGCTGAACCGCAACGGCGAGCGGCTGGAACAGTTCCGGGTGTCGAAGATCCTCGCCTTCCGCGGCCTTGGCCAGCAGCCCATCGACGAGGCGGTCGCGGGCGACATCGTGACCATCGCCGGCATGACCAAGGCCACCGTGGCCGATACGCTTTGCGCGCTGGAGGTCGATGTCGCCCTTCCCGCGCAGCCCATCGACCCGCCGACCATCACCGTGACCTTCGGCATCAACGACTCGCCCTTGGCCGGCCGTGACGGGACCAAGGTGCAGTCGCGCGTCATCCGTGACCGGCTGATGAAGGAAGCCGAGCAGAACGTCGCCATCAAGATCGCCGACACGCCCGGCGGCGAGGCGTTCGAGGTTTCGGGCCGCGGCGAGCTTCAGATGGGCGTCCTGATCGAGAACATGCGCCGCGAGGGGTTCGAGCTTTCGATCAGCCGTCCCCGCGTGATCTTCCGCGACATCGACGGGGTGCGGCACGAGCCGGTGGAAGAGGTCATCGTCGATGTGGACGATGAATACTCGGGCGCGGTGATCGACAAGCTGACCGGCGAGCGGAAGGGCGACCTGGTCGAGATGAAGCCCGCGGGTGTGGGCAAGACGCGGATCATCGCCCATGTGCCCTCGCGCGGGTTGATCGGGTATCAGGGCCAGTTCCTGACCGACACGCGGGGCACGGGCGTGCTGAACCGGATCTTCCACGGTTGGGTGCCGCACAAGGGCCCGATCCAGGGGCGGCGGCAGGGTGTGCTGATCTCGACCGAGAACGGGGTTTCGGTGGCCTATGCGCTGTGGAACCTGGAGGACCGGGGCCGCATGTTCATCGGGCCTCAGGAGCAGGTTTACGAGGGCATGATCATCGGCGAGCACAGCCGGGACAATGACCTGGAAGTGAACCCGCTGAAGGGCAAGAAGCTGACCAACGTTCGGGCCTCTGGCACGGACGAGGCGGTGCGGCTGACCCCCCACGTGAAGATGAGCCTGGAAGAGGCCATCGCCTATATCGACGACGACGAGCTGGTCGAGGTCACGCCCAAGATCATCCGGCTGCGCAAGCGGCTTCTGGACCCGCATGAGCGCAAGCGGGACAGCCGCAAGGACTGAGTGTCCGAGCTCGGACGCTTACCTGATGTGAATGATATCAAAGGCTTGCAGCCGCGCATTCACTTGGCGTTAAGATTTGGCCCTGCTTGCCCCGACGGGCGGGCGGGGCCTTGCCTTGTGCGCTTCCGCGATTTTATCCTTTGGTGCCAGAGCCCGCCCAGGTGGCTGGACAACGGGTTCGGTTTCACGCTGCATTCACGACAGTTGACCTAACCAGCACGAAAGCGGCCGCCCAGGGGGACATGGATGCGACTACTTCGCGGCAACGACCCGCGACTGGACACACTGTCTGGGATCATTTCCAGGGCGGCCATCGCTCCGGAGGCCTGGCAGGACGTCATCTCTGCACTGGGTCAGGTGTTTCCAGGCGTGCGGCTGCAGTTCTGGGGCAGCAACCTGCTGTCGGAAGAGATTCCCGTGTCGCTGACCTACGGCTACGAGCCGGAGTTCCTGCAGTCGTTCATCGACCATTTCCGCTTCATCAACCCATGGTGGTTGCCCAGCACAAGACAGACCCCCGGCCGGACCTATCGCAAGTCCGAGTTGTTGGCTGACGAAGACGTGCAGACGACCGAGTTCTACAACGACTGGACGCGCCCGCAGGACGACACCATTGGCGGCGGCGGCCAGTTCCTGATGCGTGACCGGGACCGCACCTACTGGCTGGGGGGCGCGGTGCCGCGGCGGTATCGTGAAACCATGGAGCAGGATTTCCTGCAGGTGGTCAGCGCGCTTGCCCCTTCGATTCGCCATGCCCTTCAGGTGAACCGCGAAATCCAGGGCCTGCGAACGGAACTGGCGGCCAGCCGCGTGGGGCTGGATACCAATGGTGCGGCAGTGCTGCTGCTGGACCAGGAGCGGCGAGTGATCCACTGCAACCGGGAAGCGGCTGCGTTGCTGGAAATCGGACACCATGTGTCGCTTTCGGCGCGAGGCCAGGTGACGGCGGAATCGCTTGCCGCCCGCCTCAGCCTGGACCGGTTGAGTGCGTCGCGGCGGCCGGGAATCGAGCGGATCATGTCTTTCGCGCGGGGCGAGATTCGCGTGATGCATCTGGTCCGGCTGACGACGGAGCAGGCCGAGGGGCTGAACGTCCTGCCCACGTCCCTGTCGCAGGCGCCGGTCAAGATTCTGGTGATTGCCCCATCCCGGGCCATGCCCGAGCAAAGTTCGCCGCTGACGACCGAACATGGTCTGACCCCGGCCGAGGTGGAAGTGGTGATGCAACTCGCCTCTGGCCTGTCGCCGAAGGAAATCGCCGAGATGCGCCAAGCCAGCGTGCATACGGTGCGCAACCAGATCAAGTCGGCCCTGGGCAAGACCGGGCTGCGCCGGCAAAGCGAACT
>Ga0209368_1001348_pt1 | contig 11081 bp, 11 predicted proteins | sample EBPBio242008_DNA_FD_185862 | JGI IMG/M metagenome (GOLD analysis project Ga0209368, IMG submission 185862) | Wastewater treatment Type I Accumulibacter community from EBPR Bioreactor in Madison, WI, USA - Reactor 1_4/24/2008_ DNA (SPAdes)... | ecosystem: Engineered > Bioreactor > EBPR >...
GCTCGGGCTGGCCGGCGCCGATCGCCCCATCGAGCATCGGCTACACCGAGGATCAGGCTGGGGGGCCCTGGAAGTACGTCGGCGCCGATCGGCCGGGGAACCGTCGCCGTCCCTGCCGGGAACCCCTTTCCTGGACGAAGATCTGGGTCCTGATCAAGAGCCGTGGCTGGCGATCCTCGACGGTGAGCAGCCCGCGTGGGATGGGTCGGCCCCGACGAGTTGCCAGACGGCACCGGGCTGGCGAGCGTTGCTGGAGCGCCGCGCCGGTGCGTACGCCGCCTATCAGCGGGGCGTAGCGCGGTGGCTGGCCGGTGATCGGCTGGGCGCGGTGGATGCCTGGGACGAGTCGTTGCGGTCTCAGCCGTCGGCGGTGGCCTGGCGCAATATTGCGGTCGCCTACGCCGACGACGATCATCAGCGGGCGCTGTCAGCCTACCGGGAGGCACGGACGCTGGCGCCAACCTGGCCGGCGCTGGTCATCGAGCAGCTGCAGCTGCTGATCGCGATCGGGCACCATCACGCCGTGCTGGCCGAGGTCGACCTGCTTCCCGAACAGCTACGACGAGAGCCTCGAATCGCCTTGTGCGAAGCCCAATCGGCGGTCGCGGTAGGCGACTCCGAGCGCGCCGGAGCCATCCTCAAGCCGGGTCTGGAGATCCCACAACTACGCGAAGGGGCGGAGTCGCTCGGCCGACTCTGGATCGACTATCAAGCGCTGATCGTCGGTCGAGAAGCTGCCGAGACGGCCGAACTGCCGCCCGCGTACGACTTCCGGATGCGCCCCTGACTCACTGTTCGCCAGCGTCTGCGCCAGGCCCGACCGGTCAGCGGGTCAGCACCGCGCCGACCTCCGGGATCGCCTCGACATAGCCGGCGACGAGCTGGTCGGCCACCCGGACGCTGTCGACCAGCGGATGCAGCGCGAACGCGTGCACGGCCTCGGCCTTCGATCCGCTGAGCGCCGCGGAGATGATGTGCCGCTCCACGTCCTTGACCTGTGCCATCAGCCCGAGCTGGTGCAGGTCGGGCTGAGGGGTGCTCAGTGGGTGCACCCCGTTGGCATCAACGACGGCCGGCACCTCGACCACCGCGTCCGGCGGCAGTCCGGTCAAGGTAGCGCCGTTGCGTACGTTGAGGATCATGGTGGCGCGCTCGTTGCGGCTGATCGCCGCCATCACCGCGAGGGCAACCCCTGCGTACCCCTGCTGCGACGGGTCGGTCTCGATGTCCCGTTCAGCCACCGGGTGGTCCTGGGTGCCGCCCCGCGCCTCGGCCATGTAGGAAGCGTTGCGCCGGGCAACGGTCCGCCGCCACAGCTCCGCAGCATCAGCACCCGCCGCCGCGGCTTGGGCGTAGAACTCCTGCTGAGTACGGGCCAGGAAGTCCCCACGCGTCGTACCGGCCGCCAGGATCCCGCGGACCGCATCACGGTGGAAGTAGTAGTAATAGAGGTATTCGTTCGGCAGCGCGCCGAGCGACCGGACCCAGTCGAGCCCGAAGACCTGGCCCTCCTCCAGCTCGCTCAGCAGTGTGTCGTCGGCCAACAGGTCGGGCAGCACGTCGCGGCCCTGGTAGAGCAACCGGCGGAGCCAGCCGAGATGGTTGAGCCCCACATAGTCCAGTTGGACTCGGGTGGCGTCCAAGCCCAGCAGCTCGGCGACCCGTCGGCCCAGACCCGACGGCGTATCGCAGATGCCCAGCACCCGATCCCCGAGCACGGTCTGCATCGCCTCGGTGATGATCCCTGCCGGGTTCGTGAAGTTCATGACGTACGCCCGCGGTGCGAGCTCGGCGATCAGCCGAGCGATCTGCACCATCACCGGCACGGTACGCAATGCGTACGCGAGCCCTCCCGGACCGGTTGTCTCCTGACCGAGCAGGTTCAGGTCCAAGGCCACGTGCTCGTCGCAGCGCCGACCCTCCAGCCCGCCGACCCGTAACGCAGCGAAGATGAAGTCGCTGCCAGTGATCGCCTCCGCCAGATTCCTGGTGGGCTTGAGCTTCGGGGCATCGGCGAACGGCTCGGCCAGCTGGCTCAAGATCATCAACATGACCTGCAGCCGCTGCTCGTCGACGTCGTAGAGTGTGACCTCGGTGATGCGCGGACTGCCGGAGTCGCGCAGCAAAGCCTGGTAGACGTACGGCGTACGGAATCCGCCTCCGCCGAGGATGCAGAGCTTCACCTGATCACGGCCTCCGTCACCGCGCCACCGTATGCCGCGGGTTCCCGCCGGAGCAATCACGGCTGGCGTGGGGCAAGATTCTCCTTCTCCGGCAGTGCGAGTCTCAGAGAGGCACCGACATGACTGTGTCTGATGGTCGCACCTCGTGACCAGCCGGCTCGATGCGCCGGCAGCCGGCGCCGACCTGCTGTTCGCCGGTGACATCTACTGCGATCTCGTCTTTGCGGGCGTGGAGGCACCCGAGGTCGGCGCGGAGGTGTTCGCCTCCGGCTTCGCGCTCAGCCCCGGTGGCGTCGCCAATCGGGCGGTTGCCGCGGCACGCGCTGGGGCCTCGGCGCTGGTGCTCTCCTGGCTCGGCGACGACCCGCTGGGTCGCGAGCTGCGGGTCCTGCTGGAGGCGGAGCCACGCCTGAACACCTCGTGGGTCGAACAACGGCCCGGGTGGCAAACCCCGGTAAGCGTGTCATTGACGTCGGCCCACAACCGGAGCTTCATCACCTATGCCCGAGACCTGGCGCCACTGGAGTTGCCAACCGATCCGGGCCCGATCGGCGCCGTCCACGTCAGCGTCGCCGAGGAACTGCCGAGGTGGGTGGCCGAGCTCCGGGAGGCGGGCACGATCGTGGTCGGCGGGGTCGGATGGGACTCGACCGGGGTCTGGTGCTCCAGCGTGCTGGACCGGCTCAGCCAGGTAGACGTGTTCGTACCCAATGACGCCGAGGCCATGCGCTACACGAGGACATCATCGGCACGGGACGCCGCCGAACGGCTCGCCGAGTACGTGCCGCTGGCCGTCGTCACCCGCGGTAGCGGCGGGGTGGTCGCGGTCGACTCGTCGACCGAACTGGTCGTGGACCTGCCGGCCGTACCTGTCGAAGTCATCGATCCGACCGGCGCCGGCGACGTCTTCGTCGCGACCTTCATGGCAGCACGGGTGCATGAGAACTGGGATCTGGCCACCCAGCTGCGTTTTGCCGGGCTGAACGCCTCACTGTCGGTGACGGGGCTGGGCGGCGCCGTCAGCGCTCCCAGCCGAGTGGACCTGCTCACCTTCGTCGCCGACCGCAGGCCCGACGGCGACTGGTCCTTCCTCGGCGGCTGACGTCATCGAAAATGAGCAGCACTCGATCAGGTCACACACCACTGGCGCTGGCCAGGCGGCAGGTTCCGTGCGCTCAGCTATGCGCCCGATCTCGTCAGGGACCCTCTGCCCGTGTCGACCGCCAGGGACCAACCGTGAATCACCGGCGCCCCCGGTGGGCTGTCCTCGCAGCCACGCTCGTCCTCGGTTCTCTCGCCGCTTGCTCGAGTCCGACGACACCGATGCCGGATGAGACGTTCGCACCCGACCCGCAGGCCCGTACGCATTGGGACCTACGGCATCGGATCCTCGACACTCCGGGGATCGAGGTCACCAGTCAATGGATCGACGACGGAACGGAGGGCACTGGCGTCGTCCTGGTGAGCGCCACCACTCAGCGGCGCGAGGAGTGCTTCGTTTCGGTCGGCGAACCAGGCGCAGACGGCCCGGAGAACATGGTCGGCGAGAAGATCGAGACGACCTTCGACGGATATCCCGCGGTACGCAACGGCGCGGGCGCCGAGGGCGACTATCTGATGTGGCAGCTGACTGACAAGTCCTGGGTCCGAGTCAGCTGCTCCGACGAAGGAACACCGAAGTCGATCGACCGGGTGGCCGCCGCTGTGGAGTTCACCCCTACGACCATCCGCGTGCCGGTCGATCTCGAACTCCCAGCTGGTACGCGGCCCTCGAGCATCAGCGTCGACCTGGCAAAACCAGCTGCCCGACTCCATCTTGATGCCCCGCGCACCAGTGATCGCGGCGACCTCACGATCTGGATGCCGGGCGAAGACCAGACCGAGCAACCTCCTGGGAAACCGACCACCAGCGCCGGACGGCCGGGCGTCATCAACGACAGCAAGATCAGCCCGGCGATCTGGCTACACGAGCAGGGCAACTGGATCTACGTCGGCGCCTCGACCAGCGACACCGGGCCCTACCCGGACCGTTCCTCAGAGATGCCCACCGTCCGGACGCTCGCCGAGTCACTCACCTTCGCCCGCAAGCTGTCCGACCCGACCACCTGGTTCTCGGCCGAGGACGTCTTCGGCTGACGGTCAGCGGATTCCGTGCTGATGCAGGAATTCGACGCTGCCCCGGACCGCTTCCAGCATGTCGCCGGGCACGTAGTCGAACTCGATCACGGCGAACTCGGTGGACGGCGCGGCAGCCAGGTAGTCGAGCAGCGGCAGCTCACCTTGACCGGCCGACCGCTGGTCCAGGGTCGATTTGTCATACGCGGGCGCACCGACGACGAACGGGTTCTCGCCGACCACGCCGTCCTTCACGTGCAGCGCCTTGACCTTGTCACCGAGGCGACCGAGCAGTGCGAGGACGTCGATCTTGGCGGTGGCGGCCCAGAACAGGTCGACCTCGAGCATGATCTCCTCGTCGAGCAACGAGGCGAAGTAGTCGTAGCCGTTCACACCGTCGATGTCGGCGGCGAACTCCTGTGCATGGTTGTGATAGCCGACCTTCAGCCCGTGCTCGGCGGCTTCCTTGGCTGCCGCATTGAGCCGGTTGGCCGTCTCCTCGATCGCCTCCCGGGTGAGCCAGCGCTCCAAGGCGACGAATGGGTCGATCACATACTCCAGACCCAAGGTCTTCGCCGCAGCGAAGACGTCCGCGTGGGTAGGTGCCGGCACCATCCCATCGGGGGAACGGACCTCATCGGAGAGCAGCGGTGCGTGACCGGTCTTGGCCTGCAGCCCGTGCTTGGCGAACGCCTCGGCAAGCTGCTCGGCTCGGTCCACGAAGGCGAACGCCTCCACCTGCCGGATGCCCATGGCCGCGAGCTGGGCCAGGGTGCCGTCCACGTCGGACTCGAGCAGGTTGTTGACCGTGTAAAGCTGAATCGAGAGCTGCGGTTGGGCCATTGCGGAGTGGCGCCTTTCGATGGGTTGAGGGCTTCCTAGCACGCTACCAGCGAAGCCGACAGATGTGTCGGGTTTGTGTGCGGGGTCTCAGCCCACCTGATCGAGGAACTCGAGTATGCGCACATTGAGCAGCGCGGCAGCCTCCGCGTCGTACGACGGCAGCGAGCGATCCTCGAACAGATGCCCGTCACCGGGGTAGAGAAAGAGCTCGGCGTCCGGCACCGTTGCCACGATCTCTCGGGCAGCGTCGAGGTCGCCCTCGCCGGCGAAGAACGCGTCGGCCTCCATCCCATGGATCTGCACCGGCACACCATCCGGCCACGGCCCGAATGCCCACTCGCCGGTGAGGGGTATGCAGCACTCCAGCAGCACCGCTGCCGCAGCACCAGGACGCGTCTGGGCCAGTCTCTGCGCCTGCATGCCGCCGGCGGAGATGCCGCAGTAGACCAAGCGGGCCGGCAGTCCGGCGACTGCGGCATCGGCCAGCGCATCCTGGTCCGGTCCATCGGGCCCGTGCGCGAACGCCGCACCCGCCTCGATGGTGTCGAACACGCGCCCGCCGTACAGATCTGGCGTGTGGACGACGTGACCCGCCGTACGCCAGTCCTCGGCCAGCGCTCGCACACCAGAAGTGAGCCCGCAGACGTGATGGAACAAGACGATCTCTGCCATCGGATCCTGCCCTTCGGTTGACTGTGCGGAACAGGTCCGACTTTAGGCGCGTGCACTGACAACAGTGGTGTGCGTCAGGAAGGTGGCGGGGTCCGCTGACAATGAGGGCCTGACGTATGTCCTTCCTTGTGGTGAGGCACACCGGTCTGCTGACAGAAACGTGCTCCGACCAGTCCGCTGACACCCACCTCACACCAGTCAGGTCACGAGCCGGGGCTGATAAATCACGTCGTAGGCGGTGAAACACGGGCAGCAGGTCCTCGGCTGCGTCGAAGCAGCCAGATTAGTCGCCACTCGATGAAGCCGGAGTTGCACTTCCACCATCGAGTGGCGAGTATCGGCTGTTTCACCTGCAGCAGACCGGAGTCGCCGCCGATACCGGCCCCGAAGCGGACCGGCCCGGATGGGTGTGCTGGGTCGGATCGAGCAGCCGGGCGATCTGAGCGCGAGTCAGATGCGTGGCCACGGCGGGATCATCGGCGAGCGCATCGGCGATGCTGGTTCATGACGGGCGGCGACCGTGCAGATACAGCCGACGGGTCGGCGCCTCGTGCGGCAGCGGACTGCGGATGTACCACTCGATGTCCACCAGCCCGGCTGCCTCGGCAGCCGCGATGATCACCTCCGGATCGTGCAGCACGAAGCCGAGCTCGGTCGGCTCGCCGAACAGCTCACCCGGGTTCAACACCTCGTCGCCCACATGGCTGGCCAGTGCGAGATAGCCTCCTCGGCACAGCACCTTTGCCAAGGAGACCACAGCCTTCGAGATCTCGGACTGCGCCAACTGCACGAAGACATACCAGCCGGTCACCAGACCCCAACCCGGATCACGCGGATCGCTCCCTCGCGGCATCGGCGGCACCATGAACGTGCCCTGGACGAAGGGAACATCCGGATGCAACTCGCGGGCCTGCTCGAGCATCCCCGCGGACAGATCTAGACCGGTCACCTCCATGTCCAGCTCGGCCAGATAGCCCGCCACCTGGCCCGGACCACATCCCACGTCAAGCCCCTGACCAGGGGCGTTGCCGGCCAGCTCGGCCAGCAGCCAGCGGTCGAAGGGCTTGCCTGACAGGTCGTCGCCGAGCTCGATCGCGTACGCCTCAGCCAGCCGGTCGTACTCGGCGGCAACCGTACGATCTCGCGCCAGCGGTCCAGCAGCAAGCAGACCCTCTCGATCGACGACCGTCGCCGGCGCAGCCGCCTCCGCGACCTGCGCCGCGCCGAGCAGATGGATCCATCGGCGGTCGTGCTGCCCGGCCTGTCGCTCCAGCTCATGCACCAAGGGCGGATCCATGGCCGCCAGCGCGCGCAACGAGCCCTCGACCGCTTCCCGATCGGCAAAGGGATGGAGTCGCTCGGTACGCGGCCGCAACTCGCCGGCAGTCTGCGCGCCGCGCAGCATCAAGACCGAGACCAAGGCCGCTGCCGGCGCGTCGAGTCCAAGCTGCTCCTCCAAGCGTTGGTGATATTTGACGACTCGCAACCCGGTCGGCTTCACGAACCGGACCAGCTCGCGATCCCGCAGCCGGTTGAGTGCATCCAGGATCGTGGCCTCGTCGTAGGCCACTACCGGATCGCGGCTGGTGGACTGATTGCAGGCCGTCCGCAAGCCGTTCAGCGAGAGGGGATACGAGTCCGGCACCGTCCGCTGCTTCTCCAGCAGCGCACCGAGCACTCGCTGTTCGACCGGATCCAGCACGGGAAGATCGGGCACGGGCCCAGCCTGCCATGAATGACGGCGACCGACCCAGGGGCCGAACTCAGGATGCTTCGGCCGCCGGCTTCTCCAGCGCCGTTCGCAGGTCAGCGACGCTCGATCCGCACTCAGCGAGCGCGGATCGAAGGACCGACTCGGCCGGCGAGCCCGTCGAACGCAGCACACCCAGGAGCAACATCGCGCTGTCGATCCGGTTCACGTGCAGCCGGATGGCCTCCCGCAGCGCCAACTCGAGCACCTTCTTCGCATCTGGGGAGAAGGGGAGGTGTCCGGATCGCCGACGTCCGCCGGCCTGGTCCAACGCTCCTTCGCCGAACACCGCATCCGCGCGTGCCCGGACGGCGTCGAGATCGATCCCGACCGATGCCAACGCTCCGGCATCGAGCCCGCCTTGCGCCACCTCGTTGCGCAGCCGTTCCGCGAACGCGGCAACGGCGATCCCGACCGACTCCAAGCCATTCCGGGCCGGTCCCCTGCTCTCCACCAGGCAGAGCAGCACATGCCGGGCGTCGACCGACCGTGCGCCCACCTCGCGGGCCACCTCTTGTGCCAGCACCACCACATCCCGCGCCTCGCGGGTGAACCTCTCGAACATCAGATCCTCCTGCCGTACTTCTTGTGCACCGCTTGCTTGGTCACACCGAGCGCATCGGCAACCTCCTGCCAGGACCAGCCGAGCCCCCGGGCCCGCTCCACCTGCAGGTACTCCAGCCGGTCGGCCAGCTCCCGCACCGCGCGGACCGCGCGGAGTCCCTCGTGCGGGTCGTCTCCCGCCGCCAACAGCCACGTGTCAGACATGTCGTCAACCTACGTTGACGGGCTCCGAAAGTCAACTCAGGTTGACGTCAAGTTCGGGTGCCCACCCGACAGACAGGCGGATCAAGGGACCGACGTACGTCGACAGGTGCGTAGATGTAGCTTCGCGGCCGGCGAAACCACATCCACGCACCACTCGATGGGTCTTGGGGATCTATCAGGGGCTCCAGCAGGACTAACCTTCGAGGTACCGACGCGCATGCGGCATAGGGGCATTGAGACGGTGCACGACCTTGATCTCGGAGGCAGTCAGATGACGACGAGCAGCACACCAGACCTGATGCCGGCAGCCTTCCTCGGGCACGGCAATCCGATGAACGCCCTGGCCGACAACCGCTACACCCGCGCCTGGCATGCGCTCGGCCGAGCAGTCCCCCGACCGCGGGCGATCCTGGTGATCTCTGCGCACTGGTACATCAACGCCACGGCCGTCACCGCGATGCCCAGGCCCCGCACCATCCATGACTTCTACGGCTTCCCGCAGCCGCTGTTCGACGTGCAGTACCCGGCGCCAGGTATGCCCTCCTTGGTCGAGGAGATCAGTGACGCAGTTCATCCGACCTGGCTCGGCGCCGACGTCGACTCCTGGGGCATCGATCACGGCACCTGGTCGGTGCTCATGCACGCCTTTCCAGACGCAGACATCCCGGTCATGCAGCTGAGCATCAACGCCGACAAGCCGCTCGACTACCACCTGGACCTGGGCGCGCGGCTGGCGTCGCTACGGGAGCGCGGCGTGCTGATCATCGGCAGCGGCAACGTCGTGCACAACCTTCGCGGAATGACCGCGAGCATGCCCGACGGCGGCTTCGGCTGGGCCCAGCGGTTCAACGAGCAGGTCAAGTCGGTGATGGCCGACCAGCCGACCGAGACCGCAGCGCTGGACGCACATCGCGATTTCCGGAGTGCGGTGCCGACGCCCGATCACTACATCCCGTTGCTCTATCTGGCTGGTCTGGCCGGAGCAGCGGGACGCGGCACGGACGTATTGGTGGACGGCTACGCGTACGGGTCCTTGTCGATGACCGCCTACACCCTCGATCTCAGCTGTCCAGGCGCCGATACGGGAGCGGGATCAGCCGCCGCCCTGCCAGTCGGGGTACCCCCGGATGGGACGAACATCTGACCACTGACCGTCGGGAATTCGCCCCAAACCAGCCCGACATCCGAAGCAGAGTCAGCGACCGGCGTACAGGTCACAGACCATGCGTCGCAGCGCCACGGCGCCGGCAGGTGGTGCGTCCCGCCACCAGGCCAGCCAGACGACGATCGGCGGGGCATCGATGATCGGCCGATAGCGCACGCCCGGCCGCGGGACTGGTCGGCCGTCGCCTGCGAGGTCACGCCGATCACCTCCCCGGCCGCGATCAGGGTCAGCCATTCCTCGATGCCGTGGATCTCACGGAACTCGGTCGGCTGCGCACCCTCCGGCCACAGCCCACCGGAGGTCGACGAGGTAACCCGGTCGATGGCGATCGATCGGGTCGCCAGTTCGGCCAACGACAGCCGTCGACGCCGAGCAAAGGGGTCATCGGCAGCGACCGCGACGACCCGGTCTTCCATCCCGACGGACGAGGTCTCGAACCGGTGATCGTCGAGCGGTCGTCGGACGACTGCGATGTCAACCTCACCCTCCACCAGGCCCGCCGTCGACGTGCCGGATTGGACGAAGACCAGGCTCCCGCTCGGATGCTCGGTCTGCCAGCGTCGCTGCAGCGGCGTCGTCAGCCGACCGAGCACGGACCAGGAGAACCCGATCCGCAGCTCCGCCACCGACGAGTCACCCAGCCCTTCGATGACGGCGATCTCGGCCAGCACCCGGTGCGCATGCTCGCTCACCCTGCGTCCGACGGCGGTCGGCATCGCCCCCCGACTGGTACGCAGCAGCAGCCGGCGGCCCAGCGAGCGCTCCAGGTCGGCGACCGCGCGGGACACCGAGGCTTGCGAGGTCCGCAAGGCGATCGCCGCGTCGGTGAAGGTGCCCTGGTCGACGACGGCAGCCAAGGCGCGGAGTTGGCGGAGGTCGACAGACATACGCCTACCGTATGACAGATACACCGGTTGCATTTCGCGTATCCGTCGTCCTTGTCGCACAGTGACGATGTGAGCAGCACCAGCCCCGACCTTGAGGTGGCCTCGGACAACCGGACCAAGGAGGCCACCGCCACGACAAGCCGTCCGAGCAGCGGCCCGGACCGTCCCGGCGCCAAGCTCCGCGGGATCCTTGCGATCCTGACCAGCGCAACCAGTGCGCAGACCGGTGCCGCCATCGGCGCCCACGCCTTCCCTGCCATGGGACCGATCGGTGTCGTCGCCGTACGCCAAGTCGTCGCAGCGGCCGTTCTGCTGCCGGCCGCCCGGCCCAAGCTGCACCGACTCGGCTGGCAGCAGTGGTGGCCGTGCCTGGTGCTGGGTGGGGTGTTCCTCACCATGAACCTCGCCGTCTACTCCGCGATCGACCGGATCGGGCTCGGCCTCGCGGTGACCTTGGAGTTCCTCGGTCCGTTGACGATCGCCTTGCTGAGCTCCCGCGGTGTTCGAGAGATCGGTCTCGCCGCGCTGGCCGGCATCGGGGTCTACGTCTTGATCCTGCCGGGCCCGGCCAGCGACCTGATCGGGATCGGTCTCGGTCTGCTCGGCGGCGCCGGGTGGGCCGCCTACATTCTCACGAACTCCCTGGCCGGCCGTCGGTTGAGCGGGCTACAGGCGCCGGCGGTCGGCAGCCTGATCTC
>Ga0209368_1001349_pt1 | contig 11079 bp, 14 predicted proteins | sample EBPBio242008_DNA_FD_185862 | JGI IMG/M metagenome (GOLD analysis project Ga0209368, IMG submission 185862) | Wastewater treatment Type I Accumulibacter community from EBPR Bioreactor in Madison, WI, USA - Reactor 1_4/24/2008_ DNA (SPAdes)... | ecosystem: Engineered > Bioreactor > EBPR >...
GGCCTCTACAAGCTCGCCCGTGAAGGCAAGATCAAGGAATTCACCGGCATCTCCGACCCCTACGAGGCGCCCGAGAAGCCCGAACTCCGCATCGAGACCGAAGGTTCCGACGTGGACGGCTGCGCCCACCAGGTGCTGCTGAAGCTGGAATCGATGGGCCTCATCAAGGCCTGAGCCTTGCCCTGATCGAACGGAAAACGAAAGCGCCGCCCCCGATACAGGGGCGGCGCTTTTCATTTGCGAACATCAGGTCACTCGGGCCGCATCATCCGCAGCAAAAGCCGGTCCTTCACGACATACTGGTGATAAAGCGCCATCACCGCATGGCCGAAGGCTAGAAGCATCAACAGGTTAGCGGCCAGACCGTGCACCTCGCCCATCTCGCTGAAGCCGCCGAAGAAGACCATCGCCCCGCCAATCGGCACGGCCAGCATCATCAGATACAGCGCCGCATGGCCGGCCAGCGCCGCCTTCACCGGCAGCGAGCCCGGCGCGCCGGGCGGCATCGGCCCGCCCCGCACCAGCTTCACGCCGATGCGGATCACGACCAGCACAAGGATCAGCAACCCGATCGGGATGTGCAGCGAAAAGCCGGGATCGGCCGCGCCTTCCTCGATCTTCTCCATGACCTCCTCGGCGCCCTCGCCAAGGAACCAGTTCAACAGGATCAGCCCGGCAATCAGCCAGTGCAACCCGATCTGCAGCCCCGAATATCCGGATCTTTCCGCCATCTTGCGCTCCCGTGCGACCGGCGTGCCAGACACGCCTTCCGGTAAACGCTGCACCGGCGCATCCCTGTCGCGCAAGGGCCAGGATCAGGGCCCGGTCGCCCTCAGTGCACGTTCACCGGCGCCAGGTCGTTCTGCCGCGCCAGGGCAAAAGCCAGCGCCCGGTCGCGCACCAGCGCAAGCCGCTCGCCATCGGGGCGGTGGACCGCATAGATCACCTCCAGCCCCTCGGCCTGCTGCCGCACCTCGTCGGGCAGATCCGCCACCTTCACCGGCCGCACATAGACGATAGGCTCGCCCGCCTGCGGCAGTCCTTCGAATTTCACATCCATGATGACCTCCTCAAACCTTCTTGCGCGCTGACCGGATCGCGATGGTCTGGACAACCGCCTCGGGCACCGACCGCTTCAGGTCCACATGCAGAAGCCCGTTCTCCAGCGACGCGCCCGCCACCTCGACGCCATCCGCCAGCACGAAACTGCGCTGGAAGGCGCGCGCGGCGATGCCCCGGTGCAGGAACACCCGCTCGCCCGCATCCTCGGCCTGCCGGCCCCGGATCACCAGTTGGCGATCCTCGACCGTGATCGACAGATCCTCCTCGCGGAAGCCCGCCACCGCCAGCGTGATGCGATAGGCGTTTTCCGACGTGGCCTCGATGTTGAAGGGGGGATAGCCCTCGGCGGCGGTCTTGGCCGTCCGCTCGACCAGCCGTTCCAGCTGTTCGAACCCCAGAAGGTAGGGGTGGGACCCGAGAGAGAGTTTCGTCATCACCGATGTCCTTGGCAAAGCGACATGCAAAACAGGCCCCGACCGGGCACCCGTCCCGTCGAATATGGGGGGCGCCCCGCCCCCCTGCAAGGCCGTCAAGTGCAACGCAAGGCGCAGAATTCTTTCCGCAACGGCGTCGAATCGCTATATCGTTGACGCTAACGAAAAGAACCCAAGGTTCCGAGCACGCCATGAATGCCGCGACCGAACTGAACTTCGACGACATGCTCCGCATCAAGCTGGAAGTCCTGCGCCGCGAACACCGCGACCTGGACGAAGCTGTGCGCGCGATGGAGGCGACGGGCCGCCCCGACCAACTCGCGCTGCGCCGGCTGAAAAAGCAGAAACTGGCGCTGAAGGACCAGATCGTGAAGATCGAGGATCAGCTGATCCCCGACATCATCGCCTGACGGCCGGGCCAGGACCGGTTTTCCGCAGAAAGATCGCGCACGCCCAGTCCGCGCCGCGGGTTGACCCATGCCGCCCCGCAGGCTAGTCCCGCCCCGGAACCGACCGGAGGGCGCGATGGCCGTCGAAGTGGGAATCATCATGGGCAGCCAGTCCGACTGGCCCACGATGAAGGAGGCCGCGCTGATCCTGGACCAGCTTGGCGTGCCCTACGAGACGAAGATCGTCTCGGCCCACCGCACGCCCGACCGGCTCTGGTCCTATGGCAAGACCGCCGCCGAACGCGGGCTGAAGGTCATCATCGCCGGCGCCGGAGGGGCCGCCCACCTGCCCGGCATGATGGCGTCCAAGACCCGCGTGCCGGTGATCGGCGTGCCGATCCAGACCCGCGCGCTGAATGGCGTGGACAGCCTCTATTCCATCGTCCAGATGCCCAAGGGCTTCCCCGTCGCCACCATGGCCATCGGCGCCGCCGGCGCCGCCAATGCGGGCCTCATGGCCGCCGCCATCCTCGCCACGGGCGACGCCGCGCTGGCCGCGCGGCTCGATGCCTGGCGCGAGGCGCTCGCCGCCTCCATCCCCGAGGAGCCGAAGGATGAGTGAGCCCCTTCCCCCCGGCGCCACCATCGGCATCCTCGGCGGCGGCCAGCTGGGCCGGATGCTCTCGGTCGCGGCCTCGCGCCTGGGCTTCCGCTGCCACATCTATGAACCCAGCCCCAATGCCCCCGCCGCCGATGTCGCCCACCGCTGCACCACCGCACCTTACGACGACGTGGCGGCACTGACCGCCTTTGCGCAGTCGGTGGACGTGGTCACCTACGAATTCGAGAACGTCCCCACCGCCGCGCTGGACCTGATCGAAAGCCTGCGGCCCATCCGCCCCAACCGCCGGGCGCTCGCCGTCAGCCAGGACCGCATCGCGGAAAAGGACTTCCTCACCGGCATCGGCCTGACCGTGGCGCCCTATGCCGCCGTCACCACCGCCGCCGATCTGGATGCCGCCATCGCCCGCATCGGCACGCCGTCAATCCTCAAGACCACCCGCCTCGGCTATGACGGCAAGGGCCAGGCCCGGCTCACTTCGCCCGCCGACGCACCCGCCGCGCTCGCCGCCATGCAGGGCGCGCCCTCGGTGCTGGAGGGCTTCATCGCCTTCGACCGCGAGGTGTCCGTCATCGCCGCCCGCGGCCCGAGCGGAGAGGTCGCGGCCTTCGACCCCGGCGAGAACGTGCACCGCGAAGGCATCCTGCGCACCACCACGATCCCGGCCCGCCTGTCCCCGGGCCAGCGCAGCGATGCCGTGCTGATCGCCGCCCGCATCCTGAACGCGCTCGATTATGTCGGCGTGCTGGGGGTGGAGCTCTTCGTCACGAAACCCGGCCTTCTGGTGAACGAAATCGCGCCCCGCGTCCACAATTCCGGCCACTGGACACAGCTTGGCTGCGCCGTGGACCAGTTCGAACAGCACATCCGCGCCGTGGCCGGCTGGCCGCTTGGCGACGGGTCGCGCCATGCCGATGTGGTGATGGAAAACCTGATCGGCGACGACATCGCCCGCGTGCCGCAGTTCGCCCGCGAAGCCGGCACCCAAATCCACCTCTACGGCAAGGGCGAGGCCCGCCCCGGCCGCAAGATGGGCCACGTCAACCGGCTCGCCCGTCCGTCCTGACAGGCGGCGGCGGGGCGGTCATCCCGCCCTCATCCGCCGTTCCCCGCCAGCATCGCCACCGCCTCGGTCAGCCCCAGCCCGTGATCGAAGGCCCCGGTCTTCAGGAAAGTCACCGTCTCGGCAATCACCACGGGCGAGAACATCATAAAGGTATGCGTCACCGGCAGCACGATATGGTCGGCCATGCCCTCGACCTTCGTGGATTCGACCGAAACCTTCCCGTCATCCACCCCCGGCAGGACCGAAGACAGGATCGGGTTCACCGACCGGCTCCCCGCGATCACGCCCAGGTCGAAATCCACCGGCGGCAGGGTCACGGTCACGCCATCGGGGCCGGTGCCCAGTTCCATCCCCGCCGGCCCGTTGATCCAGCGGAACGCCTCCCATTCGCCGAAGGCATCCACGATTTCAGACCCGTGGTTCGGCGGCGCCAGCATCACCACGCGGCCCAGATTTTCCGGGCGGTTCTGCATCAGCCAGACCCGCAACAGGATGCCGCCCATCGAATGGGTCACGAAATCCACGCGCGCTCCCGGCGCGCATTGCGCCACCCGCGCGCCCACCCCGGCGGCCAGTTCCTCCAGCGGGGCCTTGGTCGAGGGATAGCCCTCGTTCACCACCTGCCAGCCCTGCGCGGCCAAGGCCGTCTCCATCGCCACCAGAGAGGTCTCGGTCCGCGCCAGCCCGTGCAGCAGCACGACGCAATCCGCCGCAGCCGGCCCCGCCATCAGCGCCAGCACCGCCGCCGCCACCGCATTCCTGCACATCACCCTTGCACCTTCGCAGACCGGCCCCGCTTGCCCCCGCCCTCGCACTCGCATAGCACATGTCCCGCCGGGGTCGTCCCGGCATTCTCAGGGCGGGGCGGAATTCCCCACCGGCGGTCACAGCCCGCGAGCGCCTTGCCGCAAGGCAAGGGTCAGCAGATCCGGTGAAACTCCGGGGCCGACGGTCACAGTCCGGATGAAAGAGAATGTGTCTGCCATCCCGGCCCCCGCCGGGATGAAGGCCGCATTTCCCCTGGTTGATGCGTGGTCTTGAAAGGAGACAGCATGAATCAGTCCCACCCCGATCCCCTCAAGGGCGCGCTCTTCATGATCGCCGCCGGGATCGCCTTTGCGCTGGCCAATGCGCTGACGCAGACCGTCACCTTCCACCTCGGCTTCAAGCCGCAGTCCGACACCTTCTGGCAATATGCCATCGCGCTGGTGCTGGCCTTCCCCTTCGTCTGGCGCGAGGGGATCCAGGGCTTCCGCACGCAGCATCCCGTGCTGCATGTCCTGCGGGTCATCGTCTCGGCCTTCGGCGTGCAGGCCTTCGTCATGGCGCTGGCGAACGGCGTGCCGATCTGGCAGGTCATCGCGCTCGTCATGACCTCGCCCTTCTTCGTCATGCTCGGCGCCTTCCTGTTCCTGGGCGAACGGGTCGGCCCCAACCGCTGGGGCGCCGCCGCGCTTGGCTTTGCCGGGGCGATGGTGCTGCTGAGGCCCTGGGACCAGGGCTTCAGCCCCGCCGCGCTCTACCCGCTGGCGGCCGCGCTTCTCTGGGCCGCCGCTTCGCTCCTGACCAAGCGGCTCACGCGCACCGAACGGCCGCAGACCGTGACGCTCTGGCTCCTCGCGCTCCTCACGCCCATCAACGCCGGGCTTTCGGTCCAGGCCGGCTTCGAATGGCCCACCGGCACCATCCTGCTCGCCCTCCTTGCCGGAGGCGTCCTGATGCTGGCCGCGCAGCACATGCTGACCATGGCCTATGCCTCGGCCGATGCGGCCTTCGTGCAGCCCTTCGACGACCTGAAGCTTCTGTCAAACATCCTGGTGGGCTGGCTGGTCTTCGGCTACCTGCCCGAAGGCACGCTCTGGCTCGGCGTGGCGATGATCCTCGCCGCCTCGTCCTGGCTCCTCTGGTCGGAACGCAATCCGGGCAGGATGGACATTGCCCATCCCGAAGGCCGCACAGCCTGACACTGGACAAACCGGGCGGCCCGCGCCAGCGTGGCCGCCCATGAAGCACCGCACGCCAAGACTGGCCGCCCGCGCGCTGATCCTGCACCAGGACCGGCTCTTGCTGGTGAACGCCTATCCCGGCGGGCGGTCCGACCTCTGGGCCGCCCCCGGCGGCGGCGTGCGCTCCGGCGCCCCCCTGCCCGAAAACCTCGCCCGCGAGGTGCACGAGGAAACCGGCCTCACCGTCACCGTGGGCACCCCCGCCCTGATCAACGAATTCCACGATCCCAGGACCGGCTTCCACCAGGTCGAGATCTTCTTCCGCTGCACCCTGGCTTCCGCCAGCCTCGACCCCGCCTGGAAGGACCCCGAAGGCATCGTCACCGAACGCCGCTTCTTCACCCGCGACGACCTCGCCCTCGGCCGCATCCGCTTCAAGCCCGACAGCCTGGCTAAGGCCGCATGGGGCACGGGCCTCCTCTACGACCCGCTCGAAGAGATCGTCCCATGAGCCGCGCCTTCGTCAAGGAGGGCTCGGGCGAGCTCGACCCGCTGCCCGACCTGCCCATCTCGCCCCATCCGAACTACGTCACCCCCCGCGGCCTCGCCGCGCTGCGCGAAAGGCTGGCCGCCACCCAGGCCGACCTCGCCCGCCTGCGCGCCCGCCCCGACCGGCTGGACAAGCTGCCCGAAGCCGCCGCCGAACGCGACATCCGCTATCTCGAGGCGCGGCTGCGCAGCGCCATCCCCATCGACCCGGCCAGCCAGCCCCTCACGTCCGTCGCTTTCGGCCTCCGCGTCACCGTGGCCGACGACCAGGGCCATGAGACCACTTACGAGATCACCGGCGAGGACGAGGCCGACGCAAGCCTCGGCCGCATCGCCCCCCACTCCCCCCTCGCCCGCGCGCTCCTCGGCGCCGAACCCGGCGATACCGTCACCGTCCGCCGCCCTTCCGGCCCGACCCGCCTGGACATCCTCTCGATCGCGCACCCATGACCATCCGCCCCCTCGACCCCGAAACCGAAAGGCCCCTGGTCCTCGCCTTCCTGCACGAGTCCGCCGACTACATCGACCTCGAACGCGGCACCCCGCCCGATGACAGCATGGTCGAGGAATTCTTCACCGACGCGCCCCCCAACTCCGATCCCGCAGAGTCGCTCCGCCTCGGCCTGTTCGAGGGCGACCGCCTCATCGCCATCGCCGAGATGGGCTGGAACTTCCCCGAACCGACCGACGCCTATCTTGGCCTGATGATCGTCTCGCCTGCCGCCCGCGGCCAGGGCGCCGGCCAACACTTCCTGCGCCACCTCGAAGCCGAGGCCCGCGCCCGCGGCAAGACCGCCCTTTACCTTGCCGTGCTGGACGCCAACCCCCGCGGCCGCGCCTTCTGGGAACGCGAGGGCTTCCGCGTGACCCTACCCGACCGCCAGGTCACGCTTGGGCAGAAGTCCCAGATCGCCCACCGCATGGGCAAGAGCCTTTAGCACAGTCCTTTCGCGCCCTTGTACCAGCGCCTGAATCTGTCATCGTGCGTCCGACCACAGTGGGAAAGGCCGCGCCATGATGATCGCAGGCGATCACGTCTTCACCGAAGATACCCGGTTCGACGGCATGATTTCCGGCGATGCTTGGGTCCGGCGGGGTGTCGTCCTGTCACTGAAGGGGATGGTCGGCGGCAATGTCATCGTCGAAGACGGGGCCACCTTGCGCCTTTCCGGCATGGTCGGCGGCCGGATCGACTGCCGCGGCGGCCGCGTAATCCGGGAAACCTGACACCTTTGGCCCGGCGCGACTTCAGCGGCCCCGCGGCAGATGCCCGCGGATCAACTCGCTCCGGTGGCGGAACACGTCCTCATCGTTGAACGGCGCGCCATCCGCCGCCGCCCGCTCGATCAGCCCGGCCAGCCGCGCCCGGTCCCCCGCCAATTCGGCCAGCACGCCGGCCAGCCCCTCCACATCGCCCATCGGCCGCAGCACCCCGCCGCCATGCACATGGATCAGGTCGCGCGCAAAGGCGCCGTCATGGCCCACCAGAACCGTGCCCGACACCAGCGCCTCGATCAGGTTGCGCGGGCTTTCCGGCGTGCGGTGGCAGAACAGGAAGACCTGCGCCCCGCGATAGGCCTCCAGCACCGCCGCCCGGTCGGCGACAAAGCCGCGCAGCGCCACCCTGTCGCCCAGCCCCGCCGCCGCGATGCGCGCGGCCATCGCCGGCACCTCATCGCCATTGCCCAGCCATTCCGCGCGGAACTCCACGCCCTTCGCCGCCAGCCGCTCCAGCACCGCCACCCAGTCCATGGGCCCCTTCATCGCATCCGCCCGCCCGACATAGGCAATCCGCAAGGGCCCCGCCCCCGCCGCCGCCGCCTTCGCGGCCAAGGCTTCCGGCCCGATGCGGTCCTGCTTGCGGATGTGGATGTCATGCACCAGCTGCGGATCGCGCGAGAAGGGCGCATAGGCCTCATAGGTCTCGCGCCCGTGAAACAGCCCCAGGTCCGCGCGCCGGATCGCCCAGCGTTCCAGCGCCGCCATCGCCCGCCAGGTCAGCCGCGCCTTCAGCCGCCGCCGCAGCCTCGGCGCCGTCCGCGCCGTGCCCCGCTCCACCTGGCTTTCGACCCGGTCGGTCCACACGAAGAACGGCCGCCCCATCGCATGAGCCTCGTAACAGCCCACCGCCCCCCAGTCGCCCACCAGCCCGCCCAGGGAAAACCCGCAGTAATCCGCCTCGGCGATCCGCGCCCGGAACATCCGCCGCACCGCAGGCAGCGCCTTCAGAAAGGGCCGCAGCCGCCAGGCCACCGGCACCGTCTCGATGCGGATGCGCGAAAGCCCCGGCCCCACCGCCTCCAGCGGCACCCAGGCCGGCGGCACCGGCCCCTCGACCAGCGGCATCACCGCCGTCACCCGCTCGAAATTCTCGGCCCACAGCCGCAGCCCGTTGCAGGCCTGGTTTTCCAGCATCAGCCGGCCATCGGCGTGCCGGTACAGCTGCACCGGCGCAAAGATCAGCAGGCTCGACCCGTCGCGCATCGGCCCTCCTGCCGCAAGCCCGCCAAACCTATCCGCCCGGCGCGCAGGTGCAAGCCGCCATCGCGGCAACCCGGCCCACCCTCCCCCACCGGGGTCATCCGGCACCAACCCTCGTTTCTTCTTTGCCCAAATACTCGCAGGGGGAGGGTCCGGCCCAGGGCCGGACCCCGGGGGCGGCACGCCCCCGCCAGGCTCCATCGCGGGCCCTGCCCGCGATGGAGAGAACAGGCTTGCGCGGGGGCCTGCCCCCGCGCACCGCTCAGCGCCCCGACGCCTGCGCCGGATGCGTCCCGCGCGCCCAGTCGATCGCCTCCTCCAGGCGGTCGTCGCCCCAGAAAAGCTCGTCCCCCACGACAAAGCTCGGCGATCCGAAGGCGCCGTGCTGCCGGGCGGCCTCGGTCTCGGCCTCCAGCCGCGCCGCCGCCGCGGGCTGCGCCGCCAGCGGCAGAACACGCGCCGGGTCCTGGCCCAGCCGGGGCAGGATGCGCTCCAGGCTCTCCGCAGTCCCAAGCGGCAGCCCCTCAAGGTACCAGGCCCGGAAGCTCTCCAGACTATAGGGCTCCACCCAGCCCTCCGCAGCCGCCACCATGGCGACATGGCTCGCCTTCAGCTCGGGCTCGGTCGGCCAGATCGGCGGCGCCTCGAAGGGCAGGCCGTGCAGGGCCGCGCGCCGGGCTATGTCGCGCCACAGGTAGCGCACCTTCTGCGCCTCGTCGCGCAGCATCACGTTGTTCTCGCGCATCAGCGGCCGCACGTTGAACGGCCGCCACCGCACGGGCACACCGGCCGCTGCCGCCATGCCGCCGATCCGCAGCACCGACAGATAGGCATAGCCGCTGCCGAAGAAGTAGAAGAAGTCGATCCCGGCCATCGCACCCTCCCCGCTTGCGCCCCGCCCGGGCAGTCTAGCATGGCGGCAGGACATCCAGAAAAGCAAAGGGGCGGCCCGAAAAGCAAAGGGGCGGCCCGAAGACCGCCCCTTCCAAAGTCCCGATGGGGGATGGATCAGAAGTCCATGCCGCCCATGCCGCCGCCGCCCGGCATCGCCGGAGCAGCCTTGTCGGCCGGCTTGTCGGCGATCATCGCCTCGGTGGTGATCAGCAGCGAAGCGACCGAAGCCGCATCTTCCAGCGCGGTGCGGGTCACCTTGGCCGGGTCGATCACGCCGAAGGCGAACATGTCGCCATATTCCTCGGTCTGGGCGTTGAAGCCGAAGGCCGGGTCGGCCGATTCACGGATCTTGCCAGCCACCACGGCGCCGTCGACGCCGGCGTTGGTCGCGATCTGGCGCAGCGGAGCTTCCAGCGCGCGGCGGACGATGGCGATGCCCGCGTCCTGGTCGCTGTTGGCACCCTTCAGGCCTTCCAGGGTCTTGGCCGCCTGGATCAGGGCCACGCCGCCACCGACGACGATGCCTTCCTGCACGGCCGCACGGGTCGCGTTAAGGGCGTCATCGACGCGGTCCTTGCGCTCCTTCACTTCCACTTCGGTCATGCCGCCCACGCGGATGACGGCAACGCCGCCCGCCAGCTTGGCAACACGCTCCTGCAGCTTCTCGCGGTCGTAGTCCGAGGTGGTTTCCTCGACCTGGGTGCGGATCTGCGAGACGCGGGCCTCGATCTCGGCCTTGTCACCAGCGCCGTCGACGATGGTGGTGTTGTCCTTGTTGATCGAGATCTTCTTGGCACGGCCCAGCATGTCGATGGTGACATTCTCAAGCTTCATGCCCAGGTCGTCCGAGATCACCTGGCCGCCGGTCAGGATCGCGATGTCCTGCAGCATGGCCTTGCGACGGTCGCCGAATCCCGGCGCCTTGACGGCAGCGATCTTCAGGCCGCCGCGCAGCTTGTTGACCACCAGCGTCGCCAGGGCTTCGCCTTCCACGTCTTCCGCGATGATCAGCAGCGGGCGCTGCGACTGGATCACCGATTCCAGCAGCGGAACCATCGGCTGCAGCGAAGACAGCTTCTTCTCGTGGATCAGGATCATCGCGTCCTCGAGGTCCGCGATCATCTTGTCGGCATTGGTCACGAAATAGGGCGACAGGTAGCCGCGGTCGAACTGCATGCCTTCGACGACTTCGACTTCCGTCTCCATGCCCTTGTTTTCTTCGACGGTGATGACACCCTCGTTGCCGACCTTCTGCATCGCGTCAGCGATGAAGCGGCCGATCTGGGCTTCGCCGTTGGCCGAGATGGTGCCGACCTGGGCGACTTCGTCGCTGTCCTTCACGGGACGCGCGGCAGCCTTGATCTGCGCCACGACCTTGGCGGTGGCCAGGTCGATGCCGCGCTTCAGGTCCATCGGGTTCATGCCGGCGGCAACCGCCTTCAGGCCTTCCTTGATGATGGCCTGGGCCAGCACGGTCGCGGTGGTGGTGCCGTCGCCGGCCTCGTCATTGGTGCGGGAAGCGACTTCCTTCACCATCTGCGCGCCCATGTTCTCGAACTTGTCGGCCAGTTCGATTTCCTTGGCGACGGTCACGCCGTCCTTCGTGATGCGCGGGGCACCGAAGGACTTCTCGATC
>Ga0209368_1001353_pt1 | contig 11031 bp, 11 predicted proteins | sample EBPBio242008_DNA_FD_185862 | JGI IMG/M metagenome (GOLD analysis project Ga0209368, IMG submission 185862) | Wastewater treatment Type I Accumulibacter community from EBPR Bioreactor in Madison, WI, USA - Reactor 1_4/24/2008_ DNA (SPAdes)... | ecosystem: Engineered > Bioreactor > EBPR >...
CCTCATCGCGACCGCCCATCATAGTGGTGAGCGGTCTTTGCGATCTCGCGCGGTTCCACCCCGTCCAGGCAGTTGATATTCACCGCCACCATGGGCGTGCCATCAGGCATCGCGCCCCAGGCAAAGCTCTCGATCCCGCAGGTCTTGCAGAACTGGTGGCGGATGGTGCCCGTGTTGAAAAGGTATTCCGTCAGGTTGTCCTCGCCCTGATCCAGATGGAACGAGGCGCGCGGCGTGAAGGCCAGCACCGACCCCAGGCGCTGGCAGCGCGAACAGTTGCAGGTGACCGGGTTGTCCAGGCTCACCTCGGCATGAAACCGTACCGCCCCGCATTGGCATCCGCCCGTATGCTGCATCGCTCGTCCTCCCTGTTCGGGCCAGCTTATCCGGGGAAGCGGCCCGGATTCCACTGGAACCGCGCCCCCCTTTGCGCTACCGCGCAGAAATGAGCCAAAGCCTGACGATCCGCCGCCCCGATGACTGGCACCTGCACCTGCGCGATGGCGCGATGTTGGCAGCCGTCCTGCCCGAGACCGCGCGCCACTTCGCCCGCGCCATCATCATGCCGAACCTGGTCCCCCCGGTCGTGACCGCCGCCCAGGCCGCCGCCTACCGCGACCGGATTCTGGCCGCGCTGCCCGACGGCATGGCCTTCGAGCCGCTTATGACGCTGTACCTGACCGAAGGCACCGATCCGGCCGATGTGGCCGCGGCCCATGCCTCGGGCCTGGTGAAAGCGGTCAAGCTTTACCCCGCAGGCGCCACGACCAATTCGCAATCGGGCGTGCGCGATTTCGGCAAGGTTCAGCCGGTGTTGGAGAAGATGGCCGAGATCGGCCTGCCGCTTTGCGTGCATGGCGAAGTCACGGCCTCCGAAGTGGACATCTTCGACCGCGAAGCGGTGTTCATCGACACCGTGCTTGACCCGCTGCGCCGCCGTATCCCCGGCCTGCGCGTGGTGATGGAACACATCACCACCGAAGAGGGCGTTGCCTATGCCCGCGCCGGCGGGCCCGACCTGGGCGCGACGATCACCGTCCATCACCTGATCATCAACCGCAACGCCATCCTCGCGGGCGGGATCAAGCCGCATTACTACTGCCTGCCGGTGGCGAAGCGCGAAAAGCACCGTTTGGCGCTGCGGGCCGCCGCGACCTCTGGCGAAGCGCGGTTCTTCCTTGGCACCGATTCCGCGCCACACCCGGATCACCTGAAAGAACATGCCTGCGGCTGTGCCGGATGCTTCACCGCCACCAATGCCATGTCCATGCTGGCCGAGGTGTTCGAGCAGGACGGCGCGCTTGACCGGCTGGAAGCCTTCACGTCGCTGAACGGCCCGGCCTTCTACCGCCTGCTCCCGAACGAGGCGCGGATCACCCTTACAAAGGGCGAACCCGTGACCTACCCCGCCAAGATCGAGGGCGGCGCAGGCCCCGTCACCGTCTTCGACCCCGGCTTTGCCCTGCACTGGTCCGTCACCGCCTGAGGATAACCCGATGCCAGACCGCACCTTCGGCCAGACGCTTCGCCAGCTTGCCCTTGCAATGCTGAACGCCACGCTCCTGCTTGCCGTGCTTCTGGTGTTCGGAACCTGGCTCCTGATCAGCCAGGTGCAACACTTCGCCACCGACACGGCCGAAGCCGCGGCCACCGCCCTTGGAGCCGACCTGAAGGACCAGATGACGGGCGAGGTTGCGACGCTGAGCGCGACGCTGGAAAACCTGTCCACGCTGGATGCGCGGCTTTCCGACGTGATCGCGAAGGCGGGCACCGGCGACAGCGCCGCGGTGGCGCAGCTGACCGGGCTGCGCACAGACGTACAGGGGCTGACCGCGTCGGTCGACCAGCTGAACCGCACCGCCCAGGCGCTGCGCGACAATGGCGGCGAGGTCCTGACAGAAACGCTGCACGGCCTCCTTCTGGATCTGGCCGAGCGCCTTGGCCCCCTGCCCGCCCCGACCCCACCTGCCAACTGAGGTTCCCATGATCCCCGCCAGCTTCCCGCCCCGGGACGAAATCGCCCGACTGACCGCCCGCGCGCTGTTGGAAATCAAGGCGGTGCATTTCAACGCGGAAACCCCGTTCACGCTCGCCTCGGGCCTGCCCTCGCCGACCTACATCGACTGCCGCAAGCTGATCTCCTATCCGCGCATCCGGTCGATGCTGATGGATTTCATGGCCGCCACCGTGATGCGCGACGCCGGAATGGAAGCCTTCGACAACATCGCCGGGGGCGAGACCGCGGGCATCCCCTTCGCCGCGCTGGTGGCCGAACGCCTGGCGCTGCCCATGACCTATGTGCGCAAGAAGCCCAAGGGATACGGCCGCAATGCCCGCATCGAAGGCGCCATGACCGAAGGCCAGCGCGTCCTGCTGGTCGAGGACCTCACCACCGACGGCGGCTCCAAGCTGTCCTTCGTCGACGCCATCCGCGAGACGGGCGCCACCTGCGGCCATACTGCGGTGATCTTCTACTACGGCATTTTCCCGGGCACCGAGGAGCGGCTGGCCGAACACGGCATCAAGCTGCACCACCTCTGCACCTGGTGGGATGTGCTGGCCGAAGCGCGCGCCCAGTCTGCCTTCGATGCGGGCACTCTCGCCGAGGTTGAGTCGTTCCTGAAGGCGCCCCGTGCCTGGCAAGAGGCAAGAAAGGCGCTCTGACCCACCCATTTCGGGCGAGTGCCTGTGGATGGACGTGGATAACTTCGTTCAACGACTCACCTCTCTGGTGGGTCGCTCTCCCTGCGCCCGCAAGATGTGGTAGATTGACGTTCCGCCCTCCTTCGCGGCTCACGATTCGGGGCGCCCCGGCACATGGGTTATCCCCAGAGATACCCAGATTGCGGGCGGCTCCGGTTTCGGGCAGCAGGGGGTGAGGGACAGGGGATGGGAATGACCGACAAGACCGCCATACGGGCGCTTGCGCCAGTTCAACCGATTCCGGCCGAAACGGCCGAACAGGTCCTGCCGCACAACATCGAGGCCGAGCAGCAGTTGCTTGGCGCGATCCTGACCAACAACGACGTCTATGACCGCATCGCCTCGCTGGTGCGCGCCGACCATTTCTTCGACCCGGTGCACCAGCGCATCTTCGAACGCGCCGCCGCGCGCATCCAGAAGAACGCGCTCGTCTCGCCCGTGACGCTGAAACCCTTCTTCGAGGATGACGCGGGCCTCAAGGAGCTTGGCGGACCGGCCTACCTCGTGCGCCTCGCCGGGGCCGCGATCTCGGCCCATGCCGCGCGCGACTATGCGCAGATGGTCTATGACCTCGCCGTGCGCCGCGAACTCATCGCGCTTGGCCGCGACATCTCGGCCAAGGCCGCGCAGGTGGAAATCCACAACGAACCGCGCGACCAGATCATCGAGGCGGAACAGAAGCTCTACAAGCTGGGCGAGCAGGGCGTGGCCGAACGCGGCTTCGTCTCGTTCCTGAAGGCGGTGACCGAGGCGGTGAATGTCGCCAACGCCGCCTACCAGCGCGACGGGGGCCTTGCCGGCATCTCCACCGGCCTCATCGACCTCGACAAGAAGCTCGGCGGCCTGCACCCCTCCGACCTTCTCATCCTTGCCGGACGCCCCTCGATGGGCAAGACCTCTCTCGCCACCAACATCGCCTTCAACGTGGCCAAGGCCTATCGCCGCGGCCGCACGCATGACGGATCGGAAGGCGCGGTCGAAGGCGGTGTCGTGGGCTTCTTCAGCCTGGAAATGTCGGCCGAACAGCTGGCCGCGCGCATCCTGTCGGAAGCCTCCGAGGTGCCTTCCGAACAGATCCGCCGCGGCGACATGACCGAGGCCGAGTTCCGCCGCTTCGTCGAGGCCGCCAAGGCGCTGGAATCCTGCCCGCTCTACATCGACGACACGCCTGCCCTGCCCATCAGCCAGGTCGCCGCCCGCGCCCGCCGCCTCAAGCGCACCCACGGGCTTGACGTGTTGATGGTGGACTACCTGCAACTCCTGCGCGGTTCGTCCAAGGAGAACCGCGTGCAGGAAGTCTCCGAAATCACGCAAGGCCTGAAGGCCATCGCGAAGGAACTGAACATCCCCGTGATCGCGCTGTCGCAGCTTTCCCGCGCGGTAGAAAGCCGCGACGACAAGCGCCCGCAGCTTTCCGACCTGCGCGAATCCGGCTCCATCGAGCAGGACGCCGACGTGGTGATGTTCGTCTTCCGCGAGGAATACTACCGCGAACGCGAAAAGCCCGCCGACCACGAACTCGACAAGATGGCCGCCTGGCAGGAGATCATGGAAAAGACCCATGGCAAGGCCGAGGTCATCATCGGCAAACAGCGCCACGGCCCCATCGGCACGGTGGAACTGAGCTTCGAGGGCCGCTTCACCCGCTTCGGCAACCTCGTCCAGCCCTGGCAGCAGGGCGGCGAGTACTGAGCCTCGCCCCGGCGCAGGCCGGGGCCTCGGTTCCCCGACGCGCCAAGATTTCCGCCCCGGAAATCGTGCCCTCACACCCCAAGCGCGCGGAACACCTTCGGCAATTCCTCCGGCAGGTCTTCGGCGATCAGCCCCGGCCCGAAACTCCGCGCACATTCCACATGCAGCCAGGCCGCTGTGCAGGCGGCATTGAAGGGCGCAAAGCCCCGCGCCAGAAGCCCGGCGATGAACCCCGCCAGCACATCGCCAGACCCCGCCGTGGCGAGCCAGGGCGCGGAGCGGTCGTAATGCGCCGAGTTGATGGCGCAGTGCCCGTCCGGCGCGGCGATCACCGTGTCCGGCCCCTTGAACAAGACCACGCAACCCGCCCGCGCCGCCGCCTCGCGCGTGGCATCGACCTTGGAATAGGCCGGGCCCTTTGTCGCCGGAGCCTCCAGCTTCGCCGCGATATCCGGGAACAGCCGCGCGAATTCCCCCGCATGGGGTGTCAGCACGCAGGTCTTGTGCAGGGCGGCGAACAACTCGGGCGACCGTGACAGGATCGTCAGGGCATCGGCGTCCAGCACGAGTCGGGGTAAACCCCGACCTACGGCCCCGGTAGGTCGGGGTTCACCCCGACTCCCCAAAGCCGCCGCCACCAACCCCGCCTCACGCTCCCCCGTCCCGAGCCCCGGCCCGAGGCAGAGCGCGTTGATCCGCCCGTCCTCCAGCACCCGCGCCAGCACCTCGCCATCCGCCACCGCGCGCAGCATCACCGCGTCCAGCCGCGCCGCATTCTCCGCCACCGCCTCGGGCGGGCAGCCCACCGTCACCAGCCCCGCCCCGATCCTGAGCGCCCCGCGCGCCGCCAGCCGCGCAGCGCCGCCGTGGCCGGGGGGACCCGAGAGGACGAGGGCGTGGCCGTATGTGAACTTGTGAACCGCGCCATCCTTACCCGGGTCCCCCTTGGCCAAGATGCTCATGGTTCCCATGAATTCTGGCGTGTAGAGTTCCCGGTCAATCCGGCGCACAACGGCCGCCGTGTCCAACTTCTTTCCCACGACGCGATCATATTTGCCCATCAGGGCCGTCCGCAACAGTCGCCGGTCAATCCCTATGTCCACGACTCTGACGATCCCGCAGGCATCTGGACCTTCTGCCAGCGCATGCGCCCGCTTCAGACACTGGAACGTCACCGTGAGATCGACAGTCAGCCAAAAATCATGTCCCAGAAATCGTCCGCTGTCCGAACAAAGCCCAGACGGCAAATCGACTGCCACCAGCCGAGCGCGGTGGTTGCACGCGGAGGATTCCAGTGCTTTGGCCGCCTTGGCCACGACTCCATCCGCAGGACGGGACAAGCCGGTGCCGAACAAGGCGTCAACGTAAACGTCTGCGTCCGTCTCCCACGGCGCGAAGGCGTCGGCGGCCTGCACCTCCCCCATCCCCCGCCACCGCTCGTAATTCACCCGCGCATCCGGCGGCATCCCCTCCGGCGTTCCATACAGGAACACCTCCACCCCCCACCCCCACTCCTTCAACAGCCGGGCCACCACAAACCCGTCGCCGCCGTTGTTGCCCGGCCCGCACAGCACCACCGCGCGGAAAGACACCGCCTGAAGCTCGGGCCATTCCGCGAAGATCGCCTCGACCACGCCGCGACCGGCGCGCTCCATCAGCTCCAGCCCCGTGACCTCTCCGCTGGCGATCGCCGCCTGTTCGATGGCGCGCATTTGGGCAGCGGTCAGCAGTTCTGTCATGGCGATGCCCATTCCGTTCGCAAACCGATGATCCATTAACCCGTTTGCACAAATTTTAGACGACACCCTCGGAATCCCGAAAGCCCGCCGATGCGCCCCACCCTAGCCAATTGTCCCTTCCCGCGGGAAGTGGTCAGACGACAAGGGACGAAAGGCAGGGAGTCGCCCATGAAGAAGATCGAAGCGATCATCAAGCCCTTCAAGCTCGACGAGGTGAAGGAAGCGCTTCAGGAAGCGGGCATCCAGGGTCTGAGTGTCACCGAGGTCAAGGGCTTCGGCCGCCAGAAGGGCCATACGGAACTGTACCGCGGCGCGGAATATGTCGTGGACTTCCTGCCCAAGGTGAAGATCGAGGTCGTCCTGTCGGACGACATGGTGGACACGGCGATCGAGGCGATCATCGCGGCCGCACGCACCGACAAGATCGGCGATGGCAAGATCTTCGTCAGCCCGGTCGAACAGGCCATCCGCATCCGCACCGGCGAGACCGGCGACGACGCCATCTAGGGCGCGGACGCCAAGAGGAATGCGCCCGGCTTGTGCCGGGCGAGAGGGAAACACCAGCGAAAGGCAGCATGATGAGCGCAGTGAAGGATGCTCTGAAACTGATGAAGGAAGAGGAGGTCGAATATGTCGACATCCGCTTCACCGACCCGAAGGGCAAGCTCCAGCACGTGACGCTGGTTGCCGATCTGGTCGACGAGGACCTGTTCGAGGAAGGCTTCATGTTCGATGGCTCGTCCATCGCCGGCTGGAAGTCGATCGACCAGTCCGACATGAAGCTGATCCTGGACCCGACCTCGGTCTACATCGACCCGTTCTATGCCGAAAAGACCATGTGCGTGCACTGCACCGTGGTCGAGCCCGACACGGGCGAGCCCTACTCGCGCGACCCGCGTGGTACGGCGCTCAAGGCGGAAGCCTATCTGAAGTCCTCGGGCATCGGTGACGCCGCCTATTTCGGCCCTGAAGCCGAATTCTTCGTCTTCGACGATGTGCGCTACTCGGTCCAGCCGAACAAGGTGTCCTTCCAGATCGACGCCGAAGACGCGGCCTGGAACACCGACACCGTGTTCGAGGGTGGCAACCTCGCCCACCGCGCCAACTACAAGGGCGGCTATTTCCCGGTGAACCCGGTGGATGCGGCGCAGGACCTGCGTTCGGAAATGCTGTCCACGATGAAGCGCATGGGCATGAAGGTCGACAAGCACCACCACGAGGTGGCGACCGCCCAGCATGAACTCGGGCTGATCTTCGGCGGGCTGACCCAGCAGGCCGACAACATCCTGAAGTACAAGTACGTCATCCACAACGTCGCGGCCGCCTACGGCAAGACCGTGACCTTCATGCCGAAGCCCATGAAGGGCGACAACGGCTCGGGGATGCACGTCAACATGTCGATCTGGAAGGACGGCAAGCCGCTCTTCGCGGGCGACAAGTATGCCGACCTGTCCCAGGAAGCGCTGTACTTCATCGGCGGCATCCTGAAGCACGCCAAGGCGCTGAACGCGATCACCAACCCGTCCACCAACTCCTACAAGCGCCTGATCCCCGGCTTCGAAGCCCCGGTTCTGCGCGCCTACTCGGCCCGCAACCGCTCGGGTTGCGTCCGTATTCCGTGGACGGAAAGCCCGAAGGCCAAGCGTGTGGAAGCCCGCTTCCCCGATCCGGCGGCGAACCCCTATCTGGCTTTCGCGGCGCTGCTGATGGCCGGCCTCGACGGCATCAAGAACAAGATCGACCCGGGCCCCGCCTCGGACAAGGACCTCTACGACCTGCCGCCGGAAGAACTGGCGCAGATCCCGACGGTCTGCGGCTCGCTGCGCGAAGCCCTGGAAGAGCTGGAAAAGGATCACGACTTCCTGCTCGCCGGCGACGTCTTCACCAAGGACCAGCTGGAAGGCTACATGGCGCTGAAGTGGGAAGAGGTCTATGCCTTCGAACACACGCCGCACCCGGTCGAGTACATGATGTACTACTCCTGCTGAGGGCAAACGCCCCGGCACCGGAAGGGCGCTCCTTGTGGCGCGCCCTTTTTCATTCCAGCGCCGCCTCCAGTGCAGCCATCAGCCCCGCCGGCATCACCACCAGCGCCGGCCCGTCCTCGACCGGCTTGCCGTACTTCGCCGACACCACGGCGACCAAACGCATCGCACCGCCCTGCCCTGCCAGCACAGGCGCCCCCGACACGCCCGGCACGACCGTGCAGTCCAGCACCGCCAGCGGTGGCTCGACCCTGCTCACCCCGCAACCCTCGCGGATCGAAGGCCGCCATGCCCGGTCGCGGCCATAGGCCACCACCGCCACGGGGCCTTGCCCGTCCCAGTGCGCCATCGGAATCGGCGCCACATTGTCCACGGGCGCGTCAAGCTCCAGCACCGCCAGATCGGCCACATCGCCCCCCGGCACGAAACCCGGCAGCAACGCGGTTCTCGCCACTCCCCGCAGGGCCGCAAAGTCGGTCTGCCAGAGACCTGCCACGAAGCGGATCGACGCCGCCGCGCTGCGCCGCCCCGTCACCGGGTGAAACAGGCAATGCGCCGCCGTCAGCACCAGCCGGTCGCTGACCAACGTTCCGGTGCAACTGCGATTGCCCGCCACGTTCACGCGACCGACCGCGTGGTAGGCCGTCGCCTCCTGCGGCTCCAGCGCCCGCCCCTTCTCCTGTGCGGCGAGTTTTTCGACACCAAAGACAATCAGAAGGCAGTGCAGCGCAACGCTGGAGGGAATCCCGACCATAAGCCGGCGAACCGGAAACACTCTGTTCAGGGCCTGCCCGATTTTCGCCACATTTCCGGCCGCCCTCCGCCACATTTCGGCGGCTTTCTTGCCATGCTGCGTCACATTCCTGCCCTTTTTCCTACCTGCTGCCACAAGGGTGCCACATGTCTTTGCGAGTCCAGAAGCCGGGACGTGCCCGGACCAGGGCCATTGCCCATCCTGACCGTCCCCCGATCTGGGCGGACGGCCGCCAGCAACCGCCCTTCGACATGCAGGCCTTTCTGCGGGCATCGCTGACAAACGCCCGCGCCGCGTCGCAGCGCGGGCTGGAAGCCGGGGCCGAACGTGCCGCTGCGGCCCGCTCCACGATGCCGCGCCTCGCCGCCGGAACCCAGGAGCTTTGCGCCAGCGCCGCAAGATCGCTGCGTGCGGAAGAGCCTGAACTCGACGCCGATACACGAATGATGAGGGCTGTTCTGGCGAGGGCCTTCCCGCGCCCGGCCGAGCCTGCGCCGGCATCAACGCCGTCGCGGAATGTGTCGGACGACGATGCCACGCTTGCCGCCATCCGCGCCGTCCTGCGCGAGGACGAGGCGGTGAGACGGCCCGCTGCCCAATCCGACCGTGCGGCGCCCCAGGCCCGCAGCGGCGCGCTGGCCCGCCTGATCGCGACAGCCACGGTGATCGCCCTCTTGCCCTTCGGTGCCGTCGCCGCCCTTCATGCCCATCTCACCGGCGAGGACCTTCGTCTCTCCGGTTGAGCCAGCGGACGGCAGCGCTCCCCCAGGCGCTGTCGTCCCGCACCCCCATCCCGGCGATTGTTCGCATACAGCCGATAGCCGCGCTCAGGCCAGCTCTCATTGTCCCGCGCCACCGAACAAGGCCAGATTCCCGCCACACGCCTTCCGGTTGAGCCTTCGCCAGACTTTCGCCACAATTTTGAACGGATTCCGCGCGGGTGCCAAAGATTCCTTAAGTAATCAACCTGTCTAAATGGACAGGCCGACGGAGCCGCATCCGCCAATTCCCTTCATTTTTCCTAAATTGAGCATCAACCGGGCACAATTGGCCGGCAACTTTGGGCTGTAGAACGTCCAAGGAGTCGGAATCATGAGCAGCAAAACTCCGAGCACGATTGCCCAGCTCCTGTTTGCGAGCGTACCGACAAAGCCCTTCGCCGCCCTCGTGCGCGACCTTGATGCCGCCCTCGCCCGGATCGGCGGCGAGCGCGAGACGACCTGGGATCACGACGACATCGTCTTCATGGACATGGACGGCACCCGCGTCGGCATGAGCTTCGCAGACGATCTGGACAACGGCCATGCCGCCTGCCTGACCATCTCGGTCGGGCCGTCGCCGAATGCCAGCGGTCCCTTCGATCCCGACCGCCACGCCAGCCTCTGCGACCGCATCGCCAGCCGGGCCGCGCAAACCCTGGGCGCCGACCAGGTCATCCACCACCGCGTGACCGAGCCCGTCACCGTCGATCTCATCGATGCGCTGATCGACGCCCTGCCGCCCGCGGAACGCAAGCCCGTGCCGCCCGAACCCGTGACCGAGGACCTGGTGGAGCGCCTGCTGCGCCGCCACCCCTTCCCGGAAAAGACCGCTCAGGTCGCCCGCAAGGCGGCGCTGCGCACCAATGCCGCGAACGACGCCACCTCGCCGGAAGTGCTGCCCGAGGCCGAACTGGTCATCGCGCCCCGCAAGCCGGCCGATGCACCCGCGGCCGAGGCTCCGGCCCCCGCCGACGACGCCAAGCCCGAAGGAAAGGCCGCGCGCCGCCGCGCCCTGCGCCGGATCGAATCCGCCAAGGCAAGCCCGGCTCCAAAGCACCGCCACGGCTCCGCCGAACTGGCCGGCCTGCGCGAAGCGCTTTACGATCCGGCCGATGACGAAGACGGCCAAAGCAACGCACAGCGCATCGCCGCCATGACGATGAATGCCACGCTCACCATCGTGATGCCGCCGGTGGGCGCCACGCTTCTCGCCTCGGCCTGGCGCCAGGGTGTGGATCTGCGCACCTCGGCCCGTGCCATGGCGATCACCGGAGCCGTCTTCGGCTTTGCCCATGCCGCAGCCGCCGCCGACATCGTGACGCGCCTGCCGTTCTGACGCTTACAGCCCCGCGGCGGCCATGCCGTCGCGGGCCGCCGCATCCAGCCGCGCGATCTCG
>Ga0209368_1001363_pt1 | contig 10908 bp, 15 predicted proteins | sample EBPBio242008_DNA_FD_185862 | JGI IMG/M metagenome (GOLD analysis project Ga0209368, IMG submission 185862) | Wastewater treatment Type I Accumulibacter community from EBPR Bioreactor in Madison, WI, USA - Reactor 1_4/24/2008_ DNA (SPAdes)... | ecosystem: Engineered > Bioreactor > EBPR >...
GACCTTACTTTGCAAGACGGCTCAATTCAGGCGTTAGGCTATTGAGAACCTTGATCGCATTCATAGCATCTACAGCCATTGGCCTCGCGACAGGTGTAGCCAGTGCGTGCTGTGTTGTTGACTTGCGCCTTCCGGCCAGCGATGTGCAACGCCTTGCTACCCAAGCTAAACAAGGCGATCGTTCTGCCATGTGGCGACTGTACCAGCACTACGACCTCACGCCAGACGCATGGAACCATGCGTACTGGGGTGAGCGGCTGGCCCGCCTTAATGACAAGCGGGTCCTACTCAGCCTTGCGGATTTCTATGACACGCTTGGCACCCCCGCGCTCTGTAAGCGGGCAATTGAGCTTGCGGAGCAACATGCTGCACTTTCCGATTCCGATGTCGAGCGAGAAGGTGCATTGCAGATCGCTCGCCACTACACTGGCCAGGAACTTCCGCTAGGTAGATGTGGTCGCGAACAACAGCCTAACAATTCATTCAAGCCGACGCCGCTCCGCGGCGCATCTTAACTCAGGCCTTAGGCACCCTTGAAAGATCAATCTGCTACTGAAGAACTAGATAGCTGCGACTATCTTTACTTGGAGTCAATCTCCGAGCCACATGCCAATGGACTTTCCCTCGTCCTGAGTGAGGGCATTGTCTCGGATCACACCGACACTTTGACGATCGGTGATGCACAAATACCAAATGTTCACCCTATCGAAGTAACGGATGCTTCAAAGTGGTTTGAGATTGTATGGGATACCTATATCAGCTACTCCATTCGCAACGAATCTTACTGCTCCTGGGACAAAGACGAGGAGTGGCTGGGTAATGCCTTCCGCACCTACACACGATCCAAGTTCCTTGACTTTATCTCTTCGGGAACTTTTGCCAGCGCCGACTACCCCGGCCCTTTTGTCCACTACGGGATCATTTGTTCAGATCATGTCATTGATGTCGCCTCAGAACACCCACCAAGAATTCGACGCGTGGGTGTCTAACCACTCATTCAAGCCGACCTTGCTTCGCAAGGCGGCTAGATTCAGGCGATAGGCCGCAGAAAACCCTTGACTCATAAAGTCCTCTTTATCTGTGGCAAAAATCGGCTTCGCAGCCCTACGGCGGAGCACGTGTTCGCTGACTGGCCTGGCATCGAGACCTCATCCGCCGGAATCAATGTCGACTCGGACAGCCCGGTGACAGCCGAGTTGCTCCAGTGGGCTGACACTATCTTCTGCATGGAGCGCTCGCATCGCGCCAAACTCTCGGCCAGGTTCAAATCCCACTTGGCCGGCACCAAGATCGTATGCCTCGATATCCCTGACGACTTTGAGTACATGGCGCCTGAGCTGGTTGCCGTACTCAGGGCCAGGGTTCCTCGCCACTTGCCGAGCGCTCTGCCCCGGGGCTAGGCTGCGGCCCAACAATTCATTCAAGTCGTACTTGCTTCGCAAGGCCGCTCAATTCAGGCGCCAGGGCCCACACGTGACTGCATCATTCATATGCCCCACTTGCGGAGAGTCCCATGATGGGTCGCCTACTGAGTACGGCTGGCAACTCCCATATGATGTGTGGATCATTCCAGCTAGTGAGCGGCAAGACAGAGCCAAGTTCAGCAGCGATATTTGCCAACTCGGCAACCTCTTTTTCATTCGCTGCCTACTCAAGATTCCCTTTAACGAGCTGCCTGGTCACTACGGCCGGGGCATCTGGGTGGAGGTAGCAGAGCCCTGCTTCTAACGCTATGTCGAGCTATATGACAAGGACGGGTGCGCTGAACCTCCAGTGCCCGGCATGATCGCCAACGCAATACCAGGCTATCCGCCAACCCTGGGTTTGCCCGTAGCCGTGCAGTTCCAGGCCAGCACCAACCGACCTAGCGTTGCAGTTGAATTCAAGGTATTAGTCCTTGTGCGAGATCATCTGTTGCCTATGACGTTCCCAGTCACGCTCTCCGGATGTACGGTTAGCTCACCCGTTGTCCTGAAAGTGCTGCCTACCAACAGGTCGCAATGTGAGGCAGCGGCCATCGCTGGATGTGCGCGGTGTCCGAGGCGAAGGATGCCCCGAGATATGCGTGTCTCGCACCACAGATGATGACAAGTCCCGCACCAATAACGCTCAATGTCAAGGAGCATGCATCGAATGCCACTCAAGATGCCAGAGAGCCACGCATGAAGACTGTCGGTGCATTCATCGTACTAACCTTGGCAGGTTGCGCCAGCTACCAGCCTTACCAGCCGCTTGAATGGTCATCCCTTGGCACTGGCTGTCGCTCAAGGGGTCTGTCCGAAGTTCTGCTCCTGCCAGATGATCTTGATGCCCAGATCAGCCTTACCGACATTCGTATTGGGCGTCTTCCCGACACGGGCGGAGGACCGGGCTTGCTAGCGCACTTCAGGCGTCACCTGGACGGCCCATTGGGCCAATCCACTGGAGAGCCAGAACTCTTCCTGGCTGTCGGCGACTGGAAGAAAAGCTGCGCATTGCTTATCAAGCAGAACGCATGTCCTGTGGCAAGAGAGATTTATGAGTCAATCTCGTCCAAAAGCATTCCCATTGGCCATGCGTTTCATAATCCACAGCCGTTACAGATCATGCATGGCGACACGTACTTTCTTAGCGTTCGCGATGGCCATGGGAACCAGACAAACTGGTCCAACCATGGGCGTGACCATCCTCTGAGAGAAGCAATTTCAGTGGCGCTGGACAGCCTTGAGGCATGCGCTGAGCCGGCAGCTCTTGAATTCTCCCGGATGGAGCTATAACAATGCGCTCGAACCGACCTTGCTTCGCAAGTATGACTGAATTCAGGCATTGGGCGTCATCCACAGACCTCAGCCACACGAAGGAACTTCAATGAAGACCTCGCTCTTCTATCTGCTTCTTGCAATCCCTGTTTTGTGCTCATGCTCGAGCGACAAGCCGCAAAACCCTCAAGCAATTCCAGGCGCAGACCGTGATTCGCACGGCTGCATTGGGTCTGCTGGATACTCCTGGTGCGCCAAAACCAACCAGTGCGAAAGACCTTGGGAGCTTGCAGAAAAGAAGTCCTTTGACAACACGAAGGAGTCCTTTGAAGATTTCTGTCAGACTCCAACAAGCGGCTCCTGACAATTCACCCAAACCGATATGACCCCTATAATCTACTCGATTCAGGCGTTATATCGCCACTCCAGCCATCAATGGAGATGCACATGAAAGCACTCTATCTTGCACTAACTATCTCTTCTTTCCTCTGCGCCTGCAGTTCAACACCGCCCGCATCACCGGGGCGTGACGTGACTTTCTCCTGCACAAACGGCGAAACCATCTCCGTTCATTTCTCACTTGCCGACGACACCGCTGTCTTGAACAGAAACGGCGAGAGTATTTCCCTTTCGCAACAACGCAGCGGCTCCGGCTTCATTTACAGCAACGGCCCGAATACCATTCGCGGGAAGGGCAATGACCTGACCGTTGAGATCGGCCGCATGGCGCCGATTCAATGTAGTGCAAAGTAGGTGCAGACTCGGCGATTTACTCAAGCCGATCCCGGGTCGCAAAGTCAAACGATTCAGGCATTTTTGTGACAGTTCCATATGTTCGAATCGTCCGGACGCGACCAAATGGACGTTGACGACAGGGGCCTTTTTGATTCACCCATAGAGCTCCTCTCCGAGATGGAAAATCGCGAGGAAGGGGCCCATGGTTACTTGATTCGATGCAATGATCACTACGCGGGCTTCCCGATCACGGCGGAGGTGCAGCGCAAGGGGCGGCGCACCTCCGAATTCGCCGATCTGTTCGTTCCCCCCAGGTACCGCGGACGAGGTGTTGCTACCAGCGTGATCGAGAGAACCACTCTCCGCTCCAGCAAAGAATGGTTAATTGCCGTATTTGGAAATGACCTGAATGCCATTGTGTTCTGGGGAAGAGCGTTCAAGCGGCTTCCTTTCTCCTCGTTTCTTGAGATCATTCCACCGGAGGCGCCTGGGCTGCATGAGTTCGTCGTCAATGGTCACGGCGCCTAACCAATCATCCAACCCGGCCTCGCTTCGCAAGGCCTATCAACCCAGGCATTAGGACGCAGATGCAGCCATCCCGCACATCCAGCATTCAGCCCCGGCGGCCATCACGCCTTTTCCGGCGCGTTGGGTCGGCCATCGTGTTGCTTGCCATCGCGATCATCGGCATCGACTTCCTGCTGACCGTCTATGGCAAGTACCGCCATTTGGATCCCGCTGTCTACACGATGTTCTGGACAAGACGCGGTTGGTTGTGGACCCATCTTGCCGGCGGGGCGCTCACCATCACCCTGGGACTAGTTCAATTCCTGACGCAGTGGCCGCGGGCCTATCCGCATCTGCATCGATGGACGGGACGCGCGTACATCACCGGCATGCTCATCGCCTGCATTGGAGCCACAGGGCTGATCGCCACTTCGCCGGCTCCGTTCGCAATCCGTGCGGCATTCGCCGCCACTGCGCTGGCGTGGTTGACGACAGCCCTGATTGGCGTGATCGCCATTCGTGGCGGCCGCGTGCCATCGCACCGTCGTTGGATGGTGCGCAACTATCTCGTGACGCTCGCTCCAATCACCTTCCGAGTGCTGATTCAGGTCCCGGGCATGATGGAACTTGCGCCCCCGCCGGTAATGATCCCGCTACTCCTGTGGACAAGCTGGCTGCTTCCCTTGCTGATCTGCGAGGGGGTCTACCGCACCGTTGACCGCGCGGGCGTCCGCCATAACAATCCGCCCCAGCCGAAACCGCTGCGCGGTCCAATCTGACTCAGGCACCAGACGACATGTCAGGCATCGTCATTACCCCGTATTCAGAGGACTGGCCGGAACTCTTCCACCTGGTACGCGAAGAGCTATTGACCGTCTTTGCTCCTGTCAACGTATCCATCGAGCATGTCGGCAGCACTTCGGTGCCCGGGCTTGCGGCGAAGCCTGTCATTGATGCGCTTCTCGGGGCAGGCTCGCTAGCTGACATCGAATCGCGCATCGAGCCACTGAACAGGCTCGGATACACATACGTCTCAAAGTATGAGCAATCGCTGCCCATGAGACGCTATTTCGTAAAGGCACCAGCCACCTCGCCCCGCATACATCTTCACGCCGTGGAGCATGGGTCACGCTTCTGGCAAGACCATGTGACGTTCAGGGATTTGCTGCGCAAAGACCCCGGGCTTCGCTCACGCTACCAGTCGTTGAAACTCCATCTTGCATGCCAGCACGCGCACGACAAATCAGCCTATACCGCAGCAAAAGCGCCCTTCATCCAAGCCGCACTTGCAACAGCCACAGGCACCGGCAATGCCACCTGACAAACCACTCACGCCCATCTTGCTTGGCAAGGCGGCATAGTCCAGGTATCCAGCCCGCATGTCAGATGCCGCGATCAATCTACAGGAGAAACTGGCCACGTTCTCGGAACACTGGTCGCCTCGCGTCGTCGCGGAAATGAACGACTACCAGTTCAAGCTCGCCAAGATTGAGGGCGAGTTTGTTTGGCACTCCCATGCTGACACGGACGAGGTCTTTATCGTCCTTGGCGGTCAAATGACGCTCGAGTTCAGAGACAAATCCGTTTTCCTTGCCACCGGAGAAATGTACGTCGTCCCAAAGGGTGTCGAACATCGGCCGGTAGCGGCCCAGGAATGTTGCATCATGCTCGTGGAGCCACGCGGAGTGGTCAACACCGGTGATGCAGGTGGTGCGTATACGGCACAGAATGATGTATGGGTGTAGCGCAAGGGAACCTGACGATTTTTCAGGCCGATGCTTGACATCCATAATCCATCCGACAGGAGAGCCCCGTGTTCAGTCATGTAATGGTAGGAAGCAACAACCTGGAGCGATCCAGGAAATTCTACGACAAGGTTCTTGGGCTGCTGGGCGCCGGGGAGCCATTTCGTCTCCAGAAGCCCACAGGTCAGACCGCCCTCTTCTACCGCCATCAAGGCAATCTTTTCGCCGTTTCCCAAACCAAGAACCAAGAACCCGCAACCGTGGCAAACGGCGCAACGGTTGGATTCAAATGCAACTCACCGGAGCAGGTACGGGAATTCCATGATCTCGCGATCAGCAACGGCGGGACTTCCATCGAAGACCCGCCCGGAATCAGGGAGTCGCCCACTGGGCGCATGTATCTGGCATACGTGCGCGACCCGGACGGGAACAAACTCTGTGCCATGTATCGACTCCCCATTGAGGCAACGAGCTGAAACAGCCCATCCGGCCTGCGCGACCCCGCAACATCATTCGATGCAGCCGCCCCTCAAGGAGACCCCCCATGCACGCCAGGCACATCACGCCGATCCTCAACGTCTCGGACATGGAGCGAAGCTTTGCGTGGTTCGAGTCGCTCGGCTGGGGCAAGTGCTGGGACTGGGGTGACCCGCCCACCTTCGGCTCAGTTGGTTCGGGTGAATGCGAGATATTCATGTGCCTCAATGGCCAGGGACATCGCCAGGATCCAGCGGCCCCCTATTCCGAGACCGCAGGAGTCTGGATGACCCTCTGGGTGGATGACGTAGACAGCATTCACAGGACCTGCCTGGAGCACGGCATTGAGGTGACGTGGCCGCCAACGGATGAGCCTTGGGGCGTCAGGGAAATGCATGCGCGCCACCCTGACGGCCATGTCTTCCGGATCAGCCAGTCGCGCGGCTAAGGACCCGGGATCCATTCAAGCCGACGCCACTTCGCGGCGCGGCTCAGTCCAGGTCCCAGATGTGAAGAGCCAGCGGTGTCGCAGCAACCCACCAGGCGCTAGCTCACGCTATTTCTGCCAGCAGCCCAGTCAGCCATCGTCGAGTCAATGCGGCAGCGGCTTGACCCTTTGCAGCATGCGATCATTCCAGCCCACGTCACCTTCTGCCGCGACAGTGGAGTGTGCGGTTGGCAGGCGCTCAGCGAACCCCTCGTCACGCGTGGGGGATTCTCCATCACCCTGCAATTCGGTGAGCCGCAGGTTCTCCCGGATGGCTGCAGCCTGTTGCACCCGGCTCGCGGCGCAGGGCAATATCAACGCCTTCGGCAGTCCATCCTGGGAGCAGCGGCCCGTGTTCATGGTGCACATGTCACGCTACTGCATCCACGCCATGCGACGGGTATCACCTGCGATCTGGCACAGATTGCGCCTGTGCCGGCCGGCCTCGCGGCCACCTTCCGCAGCATGGCCCTCGTCGAGCAACGCGGCTCAGGGCCGTGGCTGGTGCGGCGGGAGTACGGGACTGCCGTCTAGCGGTCCATCTGCGCCGGCACCGCGTTACGCCGCACTTTAATCCAGGCCTCAGGTGCCACCGCATGCGTCTCTGGTCATTGCATCCGAAGTACCTGGACCCGCAAGGTCTGGTTGCGCTTTGGCGCGAGGCGCTGCTGGCCAAGGCGGTGCTTCGCGGCGAGACGCGCGGCTATACCCGCCATCCGCAGTTGGAGCGTTTCCAGGCGCACCCCCAATCCCGCCTGGCCATAAACGCCTACCTGGCCGCCGTCCACGCCGAGGCAACCCTCCGGGGCTACTCCTTCGACCGCTCCAAGATCGGTCCAGTTCGGGCGGTCCGGGCAATCCCCGTCAGTACGGGCCAGCTTGCGTGCGAATGGCTCCACCTGCAGGGCAAGCTGTCGGCTCGCAGCCCGTCCGTGCTCGCCAAGTGGAACGACGTGCTCACCCCAGCATGCCACCCGATGTTTCACCTGCAACCTGGACCCGTGGCGTCATGGGAGCGCGCGCCAGGCGGCGCCTGACCACTCCTCCGGACCAGCGCGGCTGGCGCCCTCCCGATGCCGGGGCCGGGCCGGAACGCCGGTCAGAATGACCCGAACATCGTCCCCAGCGCGATCACCGCCACCAGCGCCACGATCGAACCCAGCACCGCGGTCACGGCGATGTCTGCGTAGCTGTCGCGATGGGTGCAGCCGCACACCGCCAGCAGGGTCACCACCGCACCATTGTGCGGCAGGCTGTCCAGGGTGCCGGCACCGATCACCGCCACGCGATGCATCAGTTCCGGCGACAGGCCCGTATAGGCGGCGATGTCCATGAAGGTCGGGCCGAGCGCATCCAGGGCGATGGTCAGGCCGCCGGAAGCCGAGCCGGTGAGGCCAGCGAGGATGTTGGTGGCCACCGCCAGCGAAACCAGTGGGTTGTTGCCGATACCCAGCACCCAGTCCTGCACGGCCTCGAACGCGGGCATCGCCGCGACGACTGCGCCGAAGCCGACCAGACTGGCTACCGCCAGGATCGGCAGCACCGAGGCGTTGGCACCGGCATCCATGGTCGAACGCAGCGCGGGGAAACGGCGGAAGTTGAGCGCGACCACGGTGGCGATCGCCGCGGCCAGCGCCAACGACACCGACCACACTCCGGCCACTTCGGCCAGGGTGACGCCGCCGAAACGTGCGTGTTCCAGATAGGACACGTCCATCCGCGGCAGGATCAACAGCGACATCAGCAGGTTCACGCCGATCACCACCACCAATGGCGCGAATGCAACCGCCGCGGACGGCAGGCCGCTGCTCTGCGCACCGTGGGCGGCCTCGGCCGTGTCGAACGACTGCGACACCGCGGCGCGCTCGCGCACGATCTCGTCCTCGGCCGCGACGTCGGGCGCCGGCAGGACGTCGCCGAAGCCCTCGCCCGCCAGCCGCGCTCGACGCTCGGCACGCGCCAGCCACCACAGGCCGAACGCAAGCATGATCGCCGAAGCAATCAGCCCCAGTCCCGGCGCGGCGAACGGCGTGGTACCGAAGAACGGCATCGGGATCGCGTTCTGGATCGAGGGTGTGCCGGGCATGGCCGACATGGTGAAGGTCATCGTGCCCAGCGCCAGCGCCGGCGGCATCAGCCGGCGCGGGATGCCGGCGCCGCGGAACAACACCGCGGCCATCGGCACCAGCACGAAGATCGCCACGAACAGGCTCACCCCGCCGTAGGTCACCAGCGCACCGGACAGGACCACCGCCAGCATCGCCCGCTGCGTACCCAGCTTGGCGGTCATGAACGCGGCGATGGCCTCGACCGAGCCGCTGTCCTCCATCAGCTTGCCGAACAGCGCGCCGAGCAGGAACAGCGGGAAGAACTGGGCAATGAACCCGGCCGCTGCGGACATGAAGGTCAAGGTCCAGTGCGCCAGCAGCGGCTCGCCTGAGAAGATCGCCACCACCACCGCGGCGGCCGGGGCCAGCAGCAGCACGCTCCAGCCGCGGTAGGACAGATACATCAACAGGCCAAGGCCGACCAGCATGCCCAGCAGTCCCATGGCTCAGACTCCTTCCAGCAGCACGTCGAGGTCGACCGAGGAGCGCCTGCCGAGGCTGTGGCCGTCGCGCGCCAGGAAGGCCTCCGCCGCTGCGCGGCCGCGGCCGCGCAACATCTGCAGGAACGCCCATTCGGCATTGAGCTTGGACGAGGAGTCCAGCTCGAGGGCCGCGTCGTTGCCGATCAGGTGCACACGCATCCGCGCCCAGCGGGCGCCTTCGCTGTGGCCCGGATCCACCACCTGGCGCAGCATCGCGATCATGCGCAGCTCCTTCAGCAGGCCGGTGTTGAACGAGACTTCGTTGATCCGGTTGAGGATGTCGCGCGCACTCCTGGGCAGCTCGGGGCGCTCGATCGGGTTGATCGCCACCAGGATGGTGTCGTCCGAATCGCACTCGCGCACCAGCGGGGTGATGGTCGGGTTGCCGGCAAAGCCGCCGTCCCAGTAATACTCACCATCCACTTCCACCGCCTGGTACATCGTCGGCAGGCAGGCGGAGGCCAGCAGCGCCTCCGGGCAGATGTCGGCGTTGCGGAACACGCGCCCGCGACCGGTGCGCACATTGGTGGCGGTGATGAACAACCGGATCGGTGCCTGCGCCAGGCGCTCGAAATCGATGGTCTGGTCCAGGATGTCCTGCAACGGATTCAGGCCCAGCGGATTGATGTCGTAGGGGGAGTACAGCCGCGACATCAGGTCCAGGCCGATGTAGAGCGGCGAGCCCTGCAGGCTCCAGCGGCCAAGCAGCACGTCCAGTGGACCGCGCTGGAACGGGCTGAACCGCGCCGCATCGGAGACCGTACGCCAGAACCGCTCCAGCGCCTCGCGCGCGCCGGCGGGCCCGCCGGCCGCATAGCCGTCGACCAGCACAGCCGCGTTCATCGCCCCGGCGGACGTGCCGGAAATACCGTTGATCACCAGCCAGTCTTCCTCCAGCAGCCGGTCGAGCACGCCCCAGGTGAACGCGCCATGCGCGCCGCCACCCTGAAGGGCGAGATCGATCAGCAGGGGTTCGCGTCCGGCGGTACGCGCGGCCAGCCGGGAAGCACGGCGATGGCCGGTCTTCGCGGCGGAAGCGGAAGTCTTGCGGCGGGGGGAGGCGGAAGTCATCGGGCCGATCCAAGGGTAGAGGGGTATGCGATACGGCGTCCGGCCCGATGCCCACGAGATCCGCAGACGGACCGTGCGTGTCCTTCGCCCTCCCCAGGACGTGCGGTCCACGGTGGCCGGCAGGCCGGCCAGCGCGTGCCACGGGGCGGAACGCTACGGTGTCGAGGGGCCGCTGTAAAGCGGCGCAGTCGATTCAACCAGTACTGCAATCGGCCCGACGCACCTCGGCGACGAAACGCCGCATCCTGTCGCCGTCCTTGATGCCCGGTGCCGACTCGATCCCGCTGGCCACATCCACCGCCCATGGCAGGGTGGCCACGATCGCGTCATGGACGTTGTCCGGTGTGATCCCGCCGGCCAGCACGAAGGGCCGATGCACCCCGGACGGAATCGCGCTCCAGTCGAACGCATGGCCGGTACCACCGGCGCCGCCCTTGCCATGGCTGTCGAACAGGAAACCATCGGCGTTCGGCCAGCGTTTCAACAGCGAGGCCGCATCCCAGCGCGCCCCGCCACCCATCGGCACCGCCTTCAGGTACGGCATGCGAAAAGCGCGGC
>Ga0209368_1001370_pt1 | contig 10868 bp, 9 predicted proteins | sample EBPBio242008_DNA_FD_185862 | JGI IMG/M metagenome (GOLD analysis project Ga0209368, IMG submission 185862) | Wastewater treatment Type I Accumulibacter community from EBPR Bioreactor in Madison, WI, USA - Reactor 1_4/24/2008_ DNA (SPAdes)... | ecosystem: Engineered > Bioreactor > EBPR >...
CATAGGCGCGGAATTCGCCGAAATACTTCGTGATCGCCGCCGTCAGCGTCGTCTTCCCGTGGTCAACGTGGCCGATCGTGCCGATGTTGACGTGCGGTTTGTTACGTTCGAACTTTGCCTTTGCCATCGGGGCATCTCCTCAATTCGGTGTCGGTGTCGCCGGCGGCGCCGGCCTACGGGGCGGTAGGGCGGGGTTCACCCCGCCACACCGGTCATGCGTATTTCTTCTGGATCTCGTCCGAGATGTTCTGCGGAACCGCGTCGTAGTGGTCGAACTGCATCGTGAACACGGCGCGGCCCGAGGTCATGGAGCGCAGGTTGTTGATGTAGCCGAACATGTTGGCGAGCGGCACGAAGGCGTTGATGACGTTCGCGTTGCCGCGGCTGTCCTGGCCCTGCACCATGCCCCGGCGCGACGTCAGGTCACCGATGACGCCGCCCGTGTATTCCTCGGGCGTCACCACTTCGACCTTCATGATCGGCTCCAGAAGCTTCGCGCCGGCCTTCTTCAGGCCATCGCGCATCGCCGCACGGGACGCGATTTCGAACGCCAGCACCGAGGAGTCGACGTCATGGAAGGCACCGTCGATCAGCGCCACCTTGAAGTCGATCACCGGGAAGCCAGCCAGCGGACCCGAGTCCATCACCGACTTGATGCCCTTCTCGACGCCGGGGATGTATTCCTTCGGCACCGCGCCACCCACGATCTTCGACTCGAACGAATAGCCTTCGCCCGGCTCGGTCGGGGTGATGACCAGCTTCACACGGGCGAACTGGCCCGTGCCACCGGTCTGCTTCTTGTGGGTGTAGTCGATTTCGGCTTCGCGCGAGATGGTCTCGCGGTAGGCCACCTGCGGCGCACCGATGTTCGCCTCGACCTTGAACTCGCGACGCATGCGGTCGACGAGGATGTCGAGGTGAAGTTCGCCCATGCCCTTCATGATGGTCTGGCCCGATTCCAGATCGGTCTCGACGCGGAAGGACGGGTCTTCGGCGGCCAGGCGGGCGAGGGCGATGCCCATCTTCTCCTGGTCGGCCTTCGACTTCGGTTCCACGGCGATTTCGATCACCGGTTCCGGGAAGGTCATCGTTTCAAGCACGACCTGGTTGTTGGGGTCGCAGAGCGTGTCGCCGGTGGTGGTTTCCTTCAGGCCCGCCAACGCGATGATGTCGCCCGCGAAGGCTTCGTCGATTTCCTCGCGGTTGATGGCGTGCATCATCATCATCCGGCCCACGCGCTCGCGGCGGCCCTTGGTCGAGTTGACCATCTGGTCGCCCTTCTTGAGCTGACCGGAATAGATGCGGGTGAAGGTGAGCGAGCCCACGAAGGGGTCGTTCATGATCTTGAACGCCAGCGCCGAGAAGGGCTGGGCGTCATCGGCAGAACGCGCGATGTTGCGGGTTTCGGTCTCGTCGCCCGGCGCGAAGCCCATGTAGGGCTTGATGTCCAGCGGCGAGGGCAGGTAGTCGATCACCGAGTTCAGGACCGGCTGCACGCCCTTGTTCTTGAACGCCGAACCGGCGGTCACCGGAACGAAGGCCATCGACAGCGTACCCTTGCGGATCAGCTTGCGCAGGGTGTCGATGTCGGGCTCGTTGCCTTCCAGGTAGGCTTCCATCGCCTCGTCGTCCTGTTCGACGGCGAGTTCGATGAGCTTGCCGCGCCACTCTTCGGCTTCGGCCTTCAGGCTCTCACGGACGTCGCGGATTTCCCACGACGCGCCGAGATCTTCGCCCTGATAGACCCATTCCTTCATGGTCACGAGGTCGATGATGCCTTCCAGCTTGTCCTCTGCGCCGATCGGCAGGGCGATCGGAGCGGGGGTTGCGCCGGTGCGGTCCTTGATCATCTTCACGCAGTTGAAGAAGTCGGCGCCGATCTTGTCCATCTTGTTGACGAACACGATACGCGGAACGCCATAGCGGTCAGCCTGCCGCCAGACGGTTTCCGTCTGCGGCTCGACGCCGGCGTTGGCGTCCAGAAGGCAAACCGCACCGTCAAGCACGGCCAGCGAGCGTTCGACTTCGATGGTGAAGTCGACGTGGCCGGGCGTGTCGATGATGTTGAAGCGGTGCTTCGGCGATTCGGCGGTCTTACCGTCGGTGGTGCGTTCCCAGAAGGTGGTCGTCGCAGCCGAGGTGATGGTGATCCCCCGCTCCTGCTCCTGCTCCATCCAGTCCATCGTGGCGGCGCCGTCGTGGACTTCGCCGATCTTGTGGGACTTGCCGGTGTAGTACAGGATCCGCTCGGTCGTCGTGGTCTTGCCCGCGTCGATGTGGGCCATGATCCCGAAGTTGCGGTAGAGGTTCAGCGGATATTCGCGTGCCATGATGTCCTCTTACCAGCGGTAATGGCTGAACGCCTTGTTGGCGTCGGCCATCTTGTGGGTGTCTTCCCGCTTCTTCACCGCGGTGCCGCGGTTGTTCACGGCGTCGGCCAGTTCGGCCGCCAGACGTTCTTCCATCGTGTTCTCGTTGCGCTTGCGGGCCGCAGTGATGAGCCAGCGGATGGCAAGGGCTTCGCGGCGCTCGGAACGCACTTCGACGGGAACCTGGTAGGTCGCACCGCCAACGCGGCGGGAGCGGACTTCCAGCGAGGGCTTCACATTGTCCAGCGCCTCGTGGAAGGCGGCCACGGGCTCGCGCTTCAGGCGGGACTGCACGCGGTCAAGCGCGCCATAGACGATCGACTCGGCGACGGACTTCTTGCCGTCGATCATCAGGTTGTTCATGAACTTGGTCAGCACACGATCGCCATACTTGGCGTCGGGCAGGATTTCGCGCTTCTCTGCGGCGTGACGGCGGGACATCTCTCAGCTCCTCACTTCGGACGCTTCGCGCCGTACTTCGAGCGGCGCTGACGACGGTCTTTGACGCCCTGGGTATCCAGAACGCCGCGCAGGATGTGGTAACGGACGCCCGGAAGGTCCTTTACCCGGCCACCACGGATCAGGACCACGGAGTGCTCCTGCAGGTTGTGCTTTTCGCCGGGGATGTAGCTGATCACTTCGAACCCGTTGGTCAGGCGCACCTTGGCGACCTTCCGCATGGCCGAGTTCGGCTTCTTCGGGGTGGTGGTGTAGACGCGGGTGCAAACACCACGCTTTTGCGGGCAGGATTCCAGGTGCTGGGACTTGGACTTCCGCACGTTCGCTTCCCGGGGCTTCCGGATCAGCTGTTGAATCGTCGGCATCAACGTTCCTCGTTTCGATACTCGCCCCCTGCCAGAGGAGCGCCGCTTCTCGACCGTGCCTTGCGCGCATCGCAAAACACGAACACCGCATCCATCCCTTCTGGGGATGCCGCGGTGGAATTCCAGAGGATCGGGGCGGTTCAGGCCCGGATCATGACCACTTCATCGGTTCAAAACCCGTCCGGAGGACACACCTCCGGCGCAAGTTGCCGGGCGTATATGGGGAGTCGGGGGGGATGTCAACAGAAGCCGGGCTCAGGGTCGGCGCGCATGACGCCGCGGCAGAAGGGGCGACAGAAGCACCGCGATCAGTAGGGTGAACAGCGCCGAAAGCAGTACGTCCGACATGAAGTGTCGCCCGGAGGCGATGCGCTGAAGGCCGGTGATCAGGGGGATTGCCAGGGCAACGATCCGCCCTCGGCGCTGCCATTTCGGGGGCAGTCGCCAGTCGAGCGCGGTCAGGACGGCCCATAGCCCGATGCCGAAGGCCACAGCGCCCGACATCTCGCCCGAGACAAAGGAGCAGTTGGACGCACATTCCCGAGTGATCTGGTGCGGAGGCGTGAACCGGGCCGTGCCTCCAAACTCTGTCACCTGCGCCGGTCGGGCGCGGCCCCAATGCGCCTTCAGAAGGGCGTTGACCAAAAGTCCAGTGGCCAGCGCATAGACGGCAAGGATGAACCCCCAAACCCGGCCCGGCACGTTCAGGGGCGCGCGCCCGGTGGCCGTTGCCAGTAACAGGAAGACCGCCGAGCAGAGAGCCAGCATGATCGACAGCCGCCAAAGGGCAATGCGAAGCCCTTCGACCAGCGCCACACCGCCGACCGGAAAGCCCGAGCCGGTGCGGTAGAAGACCCTGGACACGGCAAGGTCGAGCCCCGGCCAGAACGCGAAGATCGCAAAGACTGCGATGATGGCTGCGATTAGCAGTCCCGCCAGGCGAAGGGGATCAGCCGGGGGCATGAAGGCAACCCGCCTCGGTCACGGTGGCGGCAAATCTCTTGCCGGACCAGGTGCCGGTGCCGGTCAACGTCTGGCCCGCCGCCAGGGACATACAGCCTGCCGGAAGGTCACCGATGACCAGCACGGCACCTGTTGCGTTGTCCGGCAAAGCGTGGCGCTGCTCGTAATGGTTCAGGGGCCGGCCGGAAGGGGGGAGGGCATAGAAGGCAAGCCCCGACGCGCGCCCGGTGTAGAACAGATCGGCGAGGATATCGCGGTTGCCGGCAACGACCGGGATGCGTCCCTGCGCCTCGGCCAAAGCGATGATTTCGCGGCTGAGGTCAGACCGCCCGAGATAGCGCGACAAGATCGGTTTGTCGCGGCCAAGCGTCACTTCTGGCACAAGGGTCAGAAGCGGCAGCGCCAGCGCGATGACCACGTTCACGCCAATCCCAACCCGCAGCCACAGCGGCCGAAGCATCAGAGAGGCGACCACAAGCGGTGTTGCCGCCAGGTAGGCAGACGCCGCCCAATTCGCATAGGCGCGGTCCATCAGGGCCTGGAACGACACGACTGTCAGCGCGGGCAGCACGAAGGCCAGCATTCCCACCGTGCCCCGGGGCCGGACTGTGACCAGGATCAGCGCCCCGAAGAACACCGGTCCGAACACACCAAACTGGCTGCCAAGGAACTCGGCCAGACCCGCCAGGTTCAGCCCCGTTTCCAGCGGCGCCTCCTCACGCACCCAGCCGATATTGTCCAGCGTATGCGACACGGTTGCGAGGCGGTTGCTCAGGTTCCACACGATGTTGGGCGAGATCACCAGAAGGAACGCCCCAAGCAGGGCCGCGCCGTTCCTCCATCCGATCCGCCCGGCGGGCCACAGCGCGGCCAACGCCACTCCGATCAGGAAATAGACAGCGGCGTACTTCGCGAGAAAAGCCATCCCGGCCATCGCCCCCGCCGCCAGCGCCCACCTGACCCGGCCGTCCTCCAGAAGGCGGCGATGGAACAGCAGCGCCGCGGCGAAGAAGGGGGCCATCACCGTGTCGGTCGAAATCAGCAGGCTCGCCACCGCCACCATGGGCAGACTGAGCCAGGCGGCCGCCGTCCAGATCGCAGTCGCCCCGCCCCAAAGGCGCGCCGCAAGCGCGGCCAGGATCAGCGCCGTCACCCCGTGCAGCCCGGCGGCCGGCATCCGGACCCAGAAGGGTGAGTCGCTGCCCACCAAGCCTGTGACGGCGCCGATCACCCAGCCAATCAACGGCGGCTTGGAGTAATAGCCGAACTCGAAGTGCTGACCCCAAAGCCAGTACTGGCTTTCATCCACAAAGAGGTCGGTTCGATCGAAGGCCAGCAGAAGCCACCGCAGCGCGGTGACGGACAGCACCAGCACCAGCGCCGGCCCGAACCAGCCCTTCACCTCAGGCGGCCTGGCGGCGGCGGTCGGCATAGATCAGCATCAGGTTGCGCAGATAGATCATCACACCCACGGCCTGGCCCAGGATGATGACCGGATCCCGGCGGTGGATGGCATACATCAGCAACATCACGCCGCCCGCCAGCGAGAAGTACCAGAACGCCACCGGCACCACGGACTTGCGCTGCTTTTCGGAGGCCAGCCACTGCAGCAGGAAGCGCCCTGTGAACATCAGCTGCGCGGCAAACCCGAACAGCACCCACAGCAACTCGGCCGTGGTGTTCACATGGAACCAGCTCATTACGGTGGTCAGGTTCATGGCTGCCGCTCCACGGGGCGGGCCTTCTTGCGGCGGCGGATCAGCCAGGCCACCCCGACAAGGTCAATGGCCCCCACAAAGGCGCGCTGGATGTTGGAGTAGTTCGACCGCCCTGCCCCACGCGGCCGGTGGCTGACATCGACATGAACCACTTCCCATCCGTCCCGCTTGGCCAGGGCCGGAAGATAGCGGTGCATGTGGTCGAAATAGGGGAAGGCCAAGAAAGCCTCGCGCCGGAATCCCTTCAGGCCGCAGCCTGTGTCGCGCGTGCCGTCGTTCAGCATCCAGCCACGCAGCCCGTTGGCCAGACGCGAAGCGGTTTTCTTCGACCAGGTGTCCTGGCGATCTACGCGCTGTCCCGCGACAAGACCGATCCGCCCCGTCGAATCGGCCAATAGCGGGGCGGCAAGTTTCGGCAGTTCCTCGGGGGGATTCTGCCCGTCGCCGTCAAGCGTCAGTATGATCGGCGCCGTTGCCGTCCTCACGCCCGTGTGCACGGCCGCGCTTTGTCCGCCCGACCGGTCATGGCTCACGACGTGCAGATGCGGCATCGCCGTGCGTTCAGCCATCAGGCGCGCCATCATGTCGTCGGTGGATCCGTCGTCCACCACAACGATCTCGAATGGCGCGTGCGCTGCAAGCGCGCGGTCGATGTCGCGCACAAGAGCCACGATGTTGTCGGCTTCGTTCTTCGCCGGGATGACGACGCTCAGGCGCATCTCTTTCCTTCGTCATGCCGGCCCAAGCGTAGGGGCCGGATTTCTGCCCTGTTGGCCGAGGCCCGCATGGAAGTCAATGCGCGAGGCGGCAAGACGAATCACGGCGGCGGGATTCGCCGATCCATGACCGCGGCGGCTGCGGCGACTCCATGGACGATGCCAATCTTGTTGCGCAATTACCGACAGAATTCGAAACAATCTTCCTTCAATGGCCGGTTCGGTTGCGCCGCACGCGCAAAATGCGGCGAAACCAAGGCGAAGTCTTGTCAATTCCGGTCGCCTTGCACATGATGTCCCAAAGTAGTGAGGGGTTTCCCATGTCTCGTTCTCTCAAGGCTCTTGGCCTGGCTGTTCCCGCCGCCGTGTTGATGGCTGCGCCCGCTCTTGCCCAAACGGCCTCCAGCTGGTGGTGGTGGCCGCGTCCCGTGACAAATGTGCCGGAAATCGACGCATCATCGGGGCTTCTCGCGATCGCTGCCATTGCCGCGATCCTTGCGCTGGTGGTGGAACGTCGCCGCCGCGCCTGAGGCAGTCTTCAGTCTTGCCGTACGGCCGGGCCAGCGCCCGGCCGTTTGCTTTGTGCCTGCCTGCAGCGGCCATGCCATGACAGTTCGGCCGCGGCGCAGAGATGACAAAGCCCGCGGCCCGGGTCTCAGGTCATCATCTTGGTGCCAAGGTCACTGGCCGCCTTGCGCCCTTTGGCTGCACGAAGCTCTTCGACACCACGCACGATCTTGCGCGCCGCGCCCCGCCACTCGCGCGTGGCAACCTTCGGCGATTTCAGCCGCTCCTCGGCTTCGGGAATGGCATGCGCGTATTGTGGCAGCCACTTCGCCTGCGCAACCAGCATCTCGTCCACCATCTGCCAGACCTCTTCAGGCGTGCAGATCGCGCCCACCAGCGGATCATGCAGCACGGCAAGCTTCAGCATCTCGACATCACCGGAGACGGCCGCCTGGACGCTCATGCGCTGAACGTTCACGCTGGCCGAACAAGTCGCCGCACAGGCCAGGGGAAGTGTCACGCCCTCGACCATGTTGATGCCGAAGCGATCCACGAAGCCGGGGCTTTCGATGATGCAGTCGGGGGCCAGGTTGGTGATCGTGCCGCCGTTCTTCACGTTGAAGTGGCCGCGATAGGTGCGCCCGGTTTCCAGCGCCTCCAGGATGTGACTCGCATGTTCATCGGTGCGCTCATACTCCGACAGGGGCTTGGCGGCCTCCTCCAGGAAGGTCGGGAAGTCGGTCTCGAACCAGTTGCGGTTCTCGGTGCTGTAGCGCAGGTAGCCGCCAGTCTCGCCATGGATCCATTCGTCCAGGCTGATCCAGTCCAGGATCTGTTCGGGCCGCTTGCGGTACCACGGAAGGTACTCCGACAGGTGCCCGTTCGACTCGGTCGAATAGAAGCCGAACCGCTTCAGCACATCGATGCGAACCTTTTCCTGCTGCGAATAGACCGGGTGCGCCTCGAAGGCCGCCGTCAGTTCGTCCCGGGTGATCTGGCGGCCATTGTGGCGAACATCCAGATACCATGTCTGGTGGTTGATGCCCGAGCAGACGATGTCCACCTCATCCATCGGCAGGCCAAGCGCGCGGGCGATCTGGCGGTGGCCGTTCTGCACGCCGTGGCACAGGCCCACCGTGTTCACCTTGCCATGGTCGATGGCTGCCCAGGTCATCATCGCCATCGGGTTGGCATAGTTCAGCATCATCGCGCCGGGGGCCGCGACCTCGCGGATGTCCTTGCAGAAGTCCAGCATCGCGGCGATGCCGCGCTGGCCGTAAAGGATACCGCCGGCACAGATCGTATCGCCGACGCACTGGTCCACGCCATATTTCAGCGGGATGCCGATGTCGGACTCAAAGGCCTCAAGCCCGCCGATGCGGACCACGTTCATCACGTAGCGCGCGCCCTCCAGCGCGGCGCGGCGGTCGGTGGTGGCGGTGACCTTCGTGGGCAGATTGTTCACCTCGACGATGCGCCGGATGATTTGGGCCACCATGTCCAGGTTGTGGGCGTTGATGTCGGTCAGGGCGAATTCGACGTCGGCGAATTCGGGGACCTTCAGGAGATCCGAGATCAGCTTCTTCGTGAACCCGACGCTGCCCGCGCCGATGATGGTGATGCGGAACGACATGGGCTCCTCCCTTCCTGTTCGCTTGGGGAAAGGCTAGGCCGGCGCGCGGCGGCGGTGTAGAGAGAAGTTGTGCGCGCGAGGGGAGTTTCATGCTGTCCGCCCTGCTGGCCCACGGCCACGACATCCGCAACTCCGGTCTGCCCCGCGGCCTCGCCGCGCTCCACTGCGCGGCGGTGGCGGCGGGGTACGAGGAGCGGCGGGCGGAGGTCTATTCGTGGGACGGGATGAAGCGGGGGACGCAGCCGTTCCTGGTGATCCAGCACACGGTGCTGGGGGAGGGGCGGCTGGAGTACGAGGGGGTGCGCTACCGGCTGCGGCCGGGGCAGTGCATGCTGGTGACCATGCCCCATGCCCATCGCTACTGGCTGGAGCGCGGGGGGGAGTGGGAGTATTTCTGGCTGCTTCTGTCGGGGCGGGAGGCGCTGCGGCTGGCGCGGGAGGTGCTGGCGGTGGCGGGGCCGGTGCTGGAGCCGGAGGCGGCGGTGGTGGACCGGCTGGCGGGGGCCTGTCTGTCCCTGCTGACCCTGGAGCGGCCCACGGCGGGGGAGGTCTCGGCACTTGGGTACGGGGCCATGGCGGCGCTGGCGGACGTGGCCTTCGGGGGGCGGGCGGCGCCGGGGCTGCCGCCGGGGATGGCGCGGGTCGTGGCCCATGTGGAGGCGCACCTGGGCGAGACCCTGACGGTGGAGCGGCTGGCGGCCGTGGCGGGGCTGAGCCGGGCCCATTTCGTGCGGGTCTTCGGGGCGGCCCTGGGGATGCCGCCCTCGGACTTCGTGCGGGCCCGGCGGCTGGAGCGGGTGGAGCGGCTGCTGCTGGCCACCGAGATGGGGGTGGGGGAGATTGCCCGGGCCACGGGCTTTGCCGACGGGAACTACCTGGCCAAGGTCCTGCGGCGGGAAAGGGGGGTGGCACCCCTGGAGCTGAGGGCCACGCGGGCCGGGGCGGTTTAGGCGTCCGAGCTCGGACGCTTGTCCGGGTTCATTGTTTTCAAGTGGTTGCGGGCGCGAATTAACTTGGACTTAAGGAATGGCCTCTGTTGAGGGGTTTCGCCCTTGGCAGCGTAGGACCGGGGGTTTCACACCCCCGGACCCCCGTGGGATATTTGTGAACAGAAGAAGGGGGGCGTGGCAGGGGGGCGATCTTTCGCGAAACGGGGGCGTCCGCAGGGATTTTCGCAGAGAATCCGCCCCGCGGCTCAGGCGGCGAGCGATTGCAGCCAGGCGCGGTGGGGCAGGCAGCGGGTGGCGGCGCGGCTGTATTCGGTGACGAGCTGGGCATGGGTGGCGCGGGCGCGGTCGCGGTCCTTTGGCCGGGCGGCCATTTCGGCGCGGGCCGCGTCGCGGTTCAGGAGCCCCAGGCCATCGAGCACGGGGACGTAGAGCTGTTCCTGCACATGGGCGAGGTGCAGATGCTCCATCCCCGGCGGGAAGCGGGGAAAATCGTCTCGTGACGGGGTCTTGGTCTGCCAGAGCGCGAGGCGGTCCCTGACCACCTGCGGATGGGTTTCGGCCACGTCGCGCCAGAAGGCGGAGTCGCGCCGTTCGCTGACGTAATGCAGGCGGATGAAGTCGCGGAAATCGTCCACCTGGGTTGCCACGGCGGCGTTGTAGCGGTCGCGCCCGCCGGGCGTGCCCATCCATTCGGCCAGCATCATCATCTGCACGATGGTGCCGTGGATCGAGGTCGCCTCCAGCGGTTCGAGGAACGACGACGACAGGCCCGCCGCCACGCAATTGCCGATCCAGGCGTCGCGCAGGCGACCGGCCTCGATGCGGATGTCGTTGCGGGGGTGGATCTCGTAGCCGAGGGCGGCTTCGATCTCGGCCTTGGCCTCATCCGGCGTGGTATGGGCGTCGGAATAGACATAGCCCGCGCCGAAGCGCCCCTGGGTGGGGATCCACCAGAGCCATCCGGCCTTTTGTGCCCATGCGAGGGTGCAGGGGGCGATTTCCTCGCCCTCCCCGATGTCCACCCAGAAGGGCATGGCACGGTTGACCGGCAGCACGTCGCGGTAGCTGAGCCAGTCGGCCCCGAGCTTGCCCACCAGAGCGCGGCGGAAGCCGGTGCAGTCGAGGAAGAAGTCGCCCTCGACCCGCTGGCCGCTTTCGAGGGTCAGCGCGGTGATGCCGCCCTCGCCC
>Ga0209368_1001371_pt1 | contig 10857 bp, 9 predicted proteins | sample EBPBio242008_DNA_FD_185862 | JGI IMG/M metagenome (GOLD analysis project Ga0209368, IMG submission 185862) | Wastewater treatment Type I Accumulibacter community from EBPR Bioreactor in Madison, WI, USA - Reactor 1_4/24/2008_ DNA (SPAdes)... | ecosystem: Engineered > Bioreactor > EBPR >...
ATTGGCCCTGCCGAGTGGTTTCACCAGCACCATCGGCGCCATCGACTCACCCGATGGCCCGATCGAGGAGGCGCTGCCGCAGATGGCGGTGACCATTCGGCTCGACGACGACATCGACATCAGCCGGGGCGACATGCTCTGTCGACCACACAACTCCCCGGAGGTCCGGCAGAACATCGACGCCAAGATCTGCTGGCTGGACGAGTCGAGCGTCCTGCGGCCCCGCCGCAAGTACGGCATCAAGCACACCACCCGTTGGGGACGAGCCATGGTGCAGTCGGTGGACTACCGGATCGACGTCAACACCATGCACCGGGACGTCGATGCCGGTCAGCTGGGTCTCAACGAGATCGGCCGCGTCCAGCTGCGGACCACGCTGCCACTGTTCTGCGACCCGTACGCGGCCAATCGTGCGACCGGATCGTTCATCCTCGTCGACGAGTCGACCAACCGTACGGTCGGGGCCGGCGTGATCGACGCCCACTGACTACCACGGAATCAAGTTGAATCAGCGGCTGGTGTGCACGTCACGAACCCGGTTTCGTGAAGATCGACACAACGGTCCGCAGGATGATCTTGATATCGAGCCAAAGAGTCCAGTTCTCGATGTAGAAGTTGTCGAAGCGCGCACGCTGGTCGATCGAGGTGTTGCCGCGCAGACCATGAATTTGCGCCCAGCCCGTGAGTCCGCATTGCACCCGGTGCCGATCAGCATAGCCGGTGTAGAGCTGCCCGAACTGCGCAACAAAATGTGGGCGCTCTGGCCGAGGACCGACGAGGCTCATGTCGCCACGCAGGATGTTGAACAGCTGTGGCAACTCATCCAACGACGTCTTGCGGATGATTCGACCGATTGGGCCCAATCGGTCGTCGTCGGAGATGTTCCAGTTCGTCTGAGACTCAATCTCGTCGGCCGGCTTCAACGATCGGAACTTCATCAACTCGAAGGAGGTGCCATTCCGACCGACTCGCTGCTGGCGGAAGATCACTCCTTTGCCAGTCTCCAGACGAACAGCCAGCGCAACGATAGCAAGTAGCGGCGAGAGCAGCACGAGCGCCACAGCCGAGAACGCGACGTCGAACATTCGCTTCACACGCCACGATGGGCTTCGGTAGGCGGAGCGCCGGAGACGCACGAGAGGAACGTCACCGATTGCATCCATGCCATCCGCGACGTGGGTAATTTCGTGCAACCGTGGCAGCACGAACACCTCACACCGCTGACGCTGGCACTTGCGTACCAGACTGACCACATCGGCATCGCCCAACCCGCCATCAGCAAGAACAAGAGCGCGCGCCTGTGAGTCGACGAGGATCTCGCTCAAATCGGTGGGCTCGCCGAGCATCGGGATCGACGGTGCCTCCAGATCGAGTGACAGCATGTCTACGAATCCCACTGCCCGCAGGCCGGTCTCGGGATGATCACGCAACGCGTCTACAATGAGTTGAGCTCGTGCACCCGAGCCGACCAGGACGGTGGGATGGGTGACGACGCCCTTCGTCCGGAGGTGACGGACCAAGCCGTAAAGCACCGTTCGCATCAGGATCATCGCTACCAGCACACTGAACACCAGCTTCAGTTGCCTGGATCCGCTGAACATCTCTGAGGTCACTACGAAAATGGCAGAACCGACGAGCCAGAGCCTGATGATCCTCGGTAGGTCGTCGAGCACCGACAGCGCCAGCCGTGAGCGGTTCATCCCGCCCAATGCGAACAACCCGGCCATTATCAGCGCGGTACCCGTCGAGGACGCGACGCTTGCGTGCATGACGAGCGCTGTTGCGACGCAGGCAACAATGTCGCCGGTCAGGAACAGCGGCCGCACTCCGTCGCGCAGCAACGGCGCGAAGCGTCCGCCTGGGCGCCCAGGCTCGTTCGGCCGACCAAGTGAGCGACGGGCAGCGTCATCAGGTTTGAGCGCAGTTCCGCTTGGCTTGGACGGCGTCACCGTCCAGGACGGGTGATACGAATCTCTGATGACGGTCATTGCTGTGGGATCCCCCGATTCCTCAGCGTGGCACGGAACTGGTGGTGTGAGCTGTGTCCAATCCAGGAGCACGTGCGGGTGCGGGCATCGCCCGACTCGACCAATTCAGAACACGCCGGGCGCGGTGGATTCCACAAACCGGAAATCAAGGACGTTCGCTTCGCCGCAGACAGCGGCAGGCGTGACGCCAAGGCGCCCGCAGTGCATAGCCCGACGATCCTTGATCCGCCAACGACTGAGTCGTGGGTTGTGGTCACCGATCCCCCCGAATCGAACACACCGTTGCCGCTGAGCGCGGTTCGCGCTCCCCCCGAGCGTCAACACAGCCAGGCTACGGCATGGCGAGCTCAGTCGCTGCCGTTTCGACGGTCTGCCACCACGAGTTCGGCGGTGCCCGGAAACCCGCTGACCAGGTAATTCCTTTACACACAAGAACTTCGGGCGACTTCCGGCTTAACCAGCGGCCGCGTCTCGACATCAGTCATCATCTCACCTCGTGGAACGACCACTCTTCACCTTCGGTGAGGTAACCGCTGCCGGCCGGCGCACCACCACCCTCCTTTCGAAGCCGACCAGACCTGGGCGCCTCGTGAGCACGCCAAGCCTTCACGCACCAACTAACTATCGCTGCCAGGCACGCACATAGTCGACGTGATGCTTGCCCTTCGCCTTGGGTGACGGCGGCCTCTTGGAGTAGACGAAGTTCGAGATCACGATGTTGGTCGGTCCGGTCGACGTGCTCAAGGTCGAACATACCTGCTTGCCATCAACATAAAAGACCGTGCCGGTCGGCTTGATGTCGGCACCGTAGACATGAAAGGCCTTGCTCGGATTGAATTTGTGGTTCTTCACGGTGCACCCGGCAGCCCTGCCAGATTGCTGTGCCACATACAAGGCCTTGGGGTTGTCCGAGAAGAACTCGTATACATCAGTCTCGGTCCACCGGTTATTTGACGGCGTTTGCCAAGTCCAGAAACTCGGCCAAAACCCTCTCTTTGCTGGCAGCTTCGATCGAATCTCGATATAGCCGTACTGAAAGGAGAACGAAGGTGTGCTCGTCAACAAGCATGATGTCCACTTGTACTTGACGCCAGATGGTGATTTGATGTTCGTCCGCTTGGCGGTTTGGGTAAGAACCCCCTTCGACACCGAGCAGTTTGAATGCCGGTTCCATTCAAGCTGCTTGTTCTTCTTGTTGCCCCGACCGTGGTCGGACTGCGAAGAAGATCGATCAGTCCACTTCTTCCGGTTGACAGACTTGCCATTGAAATCGTCCGAGAAGACGAGCTTCCAGTTCCCAGTCGGCCCGAGTGGTTTTGGTACGGCAGCGGAAGCGTCAGGAGTTGGTGCACCGAGATCCGCCGGTGCTGCGATCAGAGTTCCCAGGATGACTGCGGCGAGCACAATCCAGCCGCCACGGCGCCAGGCGGGGCGTGACGAGGAATCTTCGTCAACGATCTCGCCGCGCTTCTTGCTTCTTTCGCGGGGTGCGCACAGCGATGATTCAATTTTTGAACGGGGGAACATTTGGGGGGCTCCGTCTTCGGGGGTGGGGGAGCCGACGCCGACGCAGATCCTCCGAAGCTACTTGATCCGAGTGACCCCCGCGGCTCGTCGCGTATGCGCTGGAGTGGATGCGTCAAGGTGTCGACCTTCGAAATATTAATCCCGGTCGCCCAGTCATGCAAGTCGTCAGCGGAGAGCACCAAATATCAGTGCCGGCATGGACAGGCAGACGCCCAGCCACCGGTGTCGCCTGCGGCGACTACAACCGGCTTGCGACCAGGCACGGCAGGTCGCCGATCGATCGTGGTGGGACGTCAGGGACGCACAACGATCCCGGCATCAGCCCTGCCTGCCCAGCTGGCACATCGGATGACCAGCCACGACCGCGCGGACCCGGATTGCAGCAGCACGACCTGGTTTCAAATATCTGCATCTGCCGGGCGCTTCGCAGGGCTGGTGAAGTCGTCCACCAAGGACCGCTCAAGTGGCGATCCATAAATCACGGCCGACCGCAACATGATACCCAAGAACACCGAATAGAGCATCGTCGTCGGCCCGGCCAGGTCGCCCCAAAGATTACTGATCGCATAGAAGGAGAATGCGCCAACGCAGACTAGCCGCAAGAAATTGTCCGTCAGATTCGTCTCAGGTTGGCGAAGTCTCGAAATATGCCGAATTCCTAAGACTGCAAGCAGCAGGAGATGACTGCCTAGTCCGAGAAGACCTTGCTCGCTGAGCAATAGCAGGTACTCATTATGGGGACTAAGAAGCTGGACCCGAACATAGCTGTCGGCACCGACTTGATCGCTCCCAGATGAGGTGCCCAGCGGCGCAAGACTGTCACGATAGGCTGGGAACTGCTTGAGCCCGACACCCACCACTGGAGAGGTTTGCCAAATTCTGGTTGCGGCGCGCCACAGATCGTAACGGTCCTGAACCGATCGGTCGGGAGCGGAACTCGAGTCTACGATCGAAGTGAATCGCTCCCCAACTGTCGAATCAAACGAGGCAACAAGCGGAGCTGCGAGGACCACGAGAACGGCGGCGATGACACCGATCTTCAACGCCCGCCGAAATCCTGCTGACAGCACCATCACCCCCGCCGCTGCCACGGCTGCCAATACAGCACCACGGCTCAAACTGAGCAGCAATGGCACAAAGAGAAGGGCGACACCTGCTATTGCATAGATCCTATGTTTCCGTCTGCCTTTCAGCGCCACCGCCAGTAGCACGATTTGACCGCAACTGACGACGATTCCGATCGCGATTTGGTCGCCGATACCGAACGTCCCAATCGCGCGGATGGTCTCTCCATCATAACCCGCGCCAGTCTTGGTCACAGCCTGATATGTGCCGATAATCCCCTCAACTGCTGCCAGGCCGACCACCGTACCCAGCAAGATCCTGACATCGGACCAGGTCCGGAGCACTAGAACGACCGCTACCGGAACCAGCAAGAACACCTGGGCATAGCGAATCACAGCCACCAGGCTGAGCACAGGGTCAGTCGAGAACAAAGTCGTGAAGCCAGCAGCACCGACCACCAAGACCGGACACAGCATGATTCTCGATCGCAAGACCTCGATGTTTCGGCCTCGCAAGACATCGATTGCGGCGACTCCGACCAAAGCCAGGGAGGCAAGGTCGGTGGGCGTGACATTCGCTAGTCGGACTGCGGTGCTCAACGAGTCATTCGGGTATGCCACCAATGCGACGACGATCACAGCCAGCAGGACCGGCCGACGAACTCGGGTGAACACGATTACGAGCCGGCTCTCAGTGCCATCACATGCGGGCTCGTGGCCTCAGGCCCTCCCGGGGCCTCCGCAGAATGAAGATCACCGCGCTGGCCAGGACACCAAGTGCCGCACCAGCGAGAACGTTCACCGGATAGTTGGGAAGAGTCGGGTCGAGAGGCATTGAAGCCGTTGCGAAGACTCGCGCGCTCACGGCGGTCTCTTTGCTGAAGTTGTTGACCTGGATCTCAGTGCAGCGAGCCAACTCATCGGAGAGCTTGGCTGCTTCCTCAGCCGTCCCGGCTCGGGCCACCAGATCCACCAACGGGGCATCAGGTGATGCGGTGACAGTGAGTCGTCCCTCCTCCGCGGCACGGATCAACGACGCGTCAGCACCCGCGGAGGCGAGAACACTGGTCTTGGTCGCCACCCGGGCTGTGGCCTGTGCTGCATTCGTCGCCGAGCCGTCGGATCCGCCAGAATTGGTGATCAAGATCACGTAGGAGTGCGCCGCGTAGGTTGTCGGCATCAGCGTGGCAACAAGAAGACCCACTGCCGCACCCAGGATCGGGAGCGCGACCAGAAGCAGGATGAACCGCCCCATGGATTTCCGAGTTGGGCGACCGGCGTCCGCATGTGGCTGACCCGGATTCGGTGAGGTCGTCGAACTGTCCTCATGCACTGTCACTTACTTCTTCCCTTCGGCTCCAAGAGTTCTGCATAGACGTGATCCACTCGGGATGCCACCTTTCGAATGTCATAGATGTTGAGTTCGTCCGCGAGCGGAAGCGAGCACGTCGTCTCCAACCCCTCCAACAGGCCGGCACGCACCCCTTCAACGCCTTCGGAAACCTTGATCACTCCAGGCAGCACACCGATGTCGTCGACAGCAGGGGCTCGCACGTACACTACCGGCCGGCCGGCCACGACAGCTTCGAGAACGGCAAGACCGAAAGTCTCTTGCGGCGATGTCGAAACCACCAGATCCACCGCTGCCAGCATCCTGCTCACGTCTGCCCGTGGGCCAAGGAAACTGACGTGGTCTTCGATGCGAAGCGAGGCAGCCAGGTCACGCAGACGCCGCTCCTCCGCGCCAGCGCCGATCAGCGCAAGCCGCAGCCTGGGACTCAGCAGCGGTGCCGCCGCCTCCAGCAACAGATCCCACCTTTTCTCCGGAGAGAGCCGACCAACACCAGCGATGACTCGTAAGCTATCGGCCCAGCCGAGCTCCTGGCGAACTTCCCCCCGGATACGGTCGGATGCTTGGGGACCAACGATCTCGATGCCGTTGGGAATGATCCGGAGTTTGCTGTCAGGCACCCCCCAATCGAGGAGTCTGGAGTGCACGTCTCTCGACACGGCAATCGTCGCCGCATTGAAAGGCTCGGTTGCCATATAGAGCGCACGTACGCCTTTCGTGGCCCGGCGTCCCTCGATGCGCCCGTCCAGCAATGAGTGCTCCGTGGTGACGACCGCTGGGACGTTCGCGAGCCGAGCCGCGAGACGTCCGTACAGCGTCGCCCGGTAGAGGTGCAGATGCACAACGTCCGGTCTCAGAGCCCGCAACCAGCGTGCCAGCCTGATGACGGCGAAGACGTCACGATTGCTCCTCATGTTGAGCGCATGCACGGGTGTTCCATCGTGTCGAATCGCATCGGCGATCTCATCGGCGTTCGTGAGAGCGATCACCTCCGCGTCTGTTCGGCTATTGCGCAGCAGAAGCTGGAGTTGGTTCTCGGCACCGCCGATGCGCAGGCCGGTGATGATGTGAACGACCTTCACAGCTCGCCGTGATTTCTGCGTTCGCGTAACCTGCGCAAGGCGATCTTGGCAAGCAATCGACTCGGCCCGTCTTCCTCACCCACGAAGAAGCGTGGAATAGCCCACTGATTTGCAGGCAGAGGCGACGAGACGGCACAAGCGTAGTCATAGTGACGCGTCACCTCTGAGAGCGCGTGGGCGGACACGGCACCATAGGGATAGCAGAATCCCTTCACCGAGTGGCCAGTGATGGTCTCGAGCATGCTCTTGCTTAGCTTGAGCTCCGTGTCCACCTCCTCATTGCAGATCTTGCTCATCGCTGTATGGCTGACTCCGTGCGAGCCGATCTCATGACCTGCCTGCTGCATGGCGCGGATATCTGAAGCGTCCATGAGCCGACGAACTGGCGGTGAGTCCCAGTCGTTGATTCCGCCAACGTGACCGGCCACGACGAACACTGTCGCGTTGAATCCGAATTCGTCGAGGATCGGCGCCGCGCGCTCGGCGAAGTCCGCGTAACCATCATCGAAGGTCAAGCCGACCAGCCGAGATTCGGCGTCGTGCTCAGCCAGCAGTTGCTCCATCGACACACCCCGATAGCCGAGTCGCTTCAGCGTTGCCATCTGTTGTCGGAGGCGGCGAGGCGTCACCTGAACCATCAATGGATCCAACTCTTCCGCAACCGCATGGTACATGAAGACTGGGCGAGTCCTCATCGCAGCCTCTTCATCTCGCGTGGATTCTTAACGAACCTGGTCAGGGCGCCAGCCAGATCACGCGCTTCTGGTATTCGCACGAGGATTGTAGCCGTGACGAACAATATGCTAGTTGATGCGCTTCCCAGTAGGAGCGCCGGAAGACCCGTGAGGCCGAGAACATCGGACAGCAGACGAGCAGCAAGTGCAGCTGTCACTGCCAACGGGGTGGCCAAGAGAAGCAAGCGGGTGAGACTTCGCGGCTGCCAACCGACACTTCGGGTGAGCCCGATGAGGACCACGATCGCGGCAACGGTGATGCCGCCGGCGTTGCCGATGCCCAGCGCCCGCACGCCGAGCGCCGGACTCAGCGCGACGTCCAAGACGATCGTCACCACCAAGCAGGCGCCGGCTGCGATAGCCGGCATCCACACCTGTCCCCGGTGCGCAAAGGCGACAAGAGTGCCGACGCTGACCAGGACTTGACCGAGTAGCCCAAAGCCGTACAGCGTCAACACACCAGACGTTGCCGCAGTGTCCGAGGCGTCGAAGGCACCCCGCTCGAACATGAATTGCACAGCTGGATAGGCAAACATGATCAGAAACATCATCGCCGGCAACGTCATGAGCACAACTAGCCGCAGCACTCGATCAGCTTGCGACGCCACTCCGGCAGAGGTGGCCGCGGCTCGCGCGAGGGACGGAAACGCCACTGTGGCAATCGGAAGCACAAGAAGCAAGGGGATTTGCCCGATTTTGCTCGCGTAGTTCATGTGCGAAATCGAGCCGGCGTCGAGTGTCGACCCGACGATACGCTCGACAAAAACCTGAGCCTGTCGGCCCAAAGTGTAGATCGCAATCGGTAGAAAAACCATCGAGGCAGTGAAGAACTTCCGACTCATCCGGCATTCAAGACCTTTTAGCGAGACCAGTCGTAAGAACTGTGGCAACTGGACAGCAACCATCATGACGCTACCGACAGCTAATCCGATCGCGGCACTCAAGACGCCTAGGCGGTCACGCAAGAGAAACATGCAACTCAGGATGCCGACGTTGTATGCGGCGTAGATGAGCGCCGGACGGACGAACGAGTCGTGTGCGCGTAGTGCTGCCACGAGATAGCCTGCAACGCCCATGAAGAAGATTGTCAGACATGCGTAGCGAAAACACTGGACGGCGAGTTCTGGGTCGCTCAATGCCGGCGCGAGCAACCTCACCAACACCGGCGCGCCGACTATGGTCAGCGCAGTCAGGATCAGCAACAACAGCAGGTAGGGGAGAAGAGTCAACCGCACCAGCCTGGTGATCGATCCCACGCGCACGATCTCTGCTACGAACAGTGGCACGAGGAGGAAGGTCATCGCACCTTCGAGTAACAATGGCGTGACGGTCTCCGGCACTGTCCATGCCACCAGAAATGCGTCTGTCGCTCCCGATGCGCCGAACAAGCCAGCGAGGCTGAGATCGCGCACGAGTCCTAGCAGCGAGCTCAGGACCGACAGCGCAGCAACGGCCGCCGCAGCTACTGCCAACCCTCTGTTCTCGGGAGGGACTTTTGCGCTGGGATCGCCGGATGATGCCTGTCCGTGCGGAACGTCGGCAGCCTCGTCGGCGCTCACCGGGCCAGATGAATCGGAGAGACCCGATGAGCGTCAGCGACGGCCTCCCAGACTTCCGTCAGCTTGTCGGCCAGTTGAGCTCGATCGTGGAACTCTTGAACGTGTTTGCGGCCACTGAGGCCCTCGGTGACACGTTCATGGGCATCTGTCTGGAGCCGCTCCACGATTGCGGCGGCAAGGATCTCCGGTTGATCTGCGGACACCGTTGCGCCAACGTTGAGAGGCAGCGTCTCGGCGTTGGGCGCGATGTCGCTTGCCACTATCGGGACAGCGCAAGACATGGCCTCCAAGATCACCAGTGCCTGGCCCTCCCAACGACTTGGCACGACCGCGAGGTCTGCGAGTTGAAACCAGCGTGCAGAGTGAGGAGATGCACCGGCGAACACGACATTCGCCACGCGCTGAGATTCGAGTTGATCCCGTTTGGGACCGTCGCCGACCAGCACGAGCTGGGCGGATGGCACCGCATCGAGGACCCTGGGCCACGCGGCCAGAAGAAGGTCTTGCCCCTTCTGTTCGCAAAGCCGTCCGACGCAGACTGCCAGCGAGGCATCGGGTGCAAAGCCCATCTCGGCTCGGAGCGCGGCTCGATCCGCGTTTCCGGGAAGCGGGTGGAACCGAGCGCTGTCAACCGAGTTGGGCACCATCGCGGTGGTTGCTTCGACACCGAACTGCGTCCCTGCAGCTTGCTCTGCTCGACTGACACAGACGGTCACGTCGGTCCAGCGCTGGGCCCAGCGTTCCCATCGAACCGCCAGGGCCTTCGACATCCCTCGGGATGCTTGGAATGACCAAGCGTGGGGCTGGAACACAGTCGGGCGTGAGCCACGGATGAGCAGGCGTCCCACTAGGCCGGCCTTGCTGCTGTGCAGATGGACGACGTCTGGAGAGGTGCGCTCGAGGATGCCTCGAAGTGCCCTCATCTCGGAGTGGACACCGCTCGCGGGACTTCGCTTGGCTTTCCAGGGTTCAACTCTCCCGCCACGCTCCACAGCCAACTCGGCAAGCCTGCTCTCGGGGTCGCATGCCACAGTGGGCTGCCAACCGCGCTCTACAGCCCACTCCACGTGGTTGGCGACGACATGAGCCACGCCGGCGTCGCCCGGCTGACTGACGAGTAGGATCTTTCGAGGCATCGATATAGCCTAACGGCCTAACCCACGGCAAGATCGCGATAGCAGAAGAACCTTCCGGCGGAGGCACTCGCAGCCGGGTGATGGAGGGATCTGTCCTGGCTCGGACTTTTCCTGAGTTTGGCTGACGAATCCGGGGCGTGGTTGGCAGAATGTAACGTGGCGGGCTCGGGACAGCTGTCGATCTCCGGGACGTTGCTGCTGGCGACGCATGGGCGGTCGCCGGGTTGGTCAGGGAGCTTCGTGAACATCAAGTCGAACGTGCGGCACCAGCACGAAACAGGGTAGGGTGGACTGGATTGAGCCGAGTTGTGGCGAGTCGAGCCGACCATGTCTTGATCATCGTGCAGAATCTCCCGGTCCCACTGGATCGGCGAGTGTGGCTCGAGTGTCAGGCATTGACGTCGGCAGGATATGAC
>Ga0209368_1001375_pt1 | contig 10829 bp, 6 predicted proteins | sample EBPBio242008_DNA_FD_185862 | JGI IMG/M metagenome (GOLD analysis project Ga0209368, IMG submission 185862) | Wastewater treatment Type I Accumulibacter community from EBPR Bioreactor in Madison, WI, USA - Reactor 1_4/24/2008_ DNA (SPAdes)... | ecosystem: Engineered > Bioreactor > EBPR >...
CCACCACTTCCCGACCCATGAGTTTCGTGACGGAACGCTTCAGCAAGCCGTAGGTCGGGGTTCACCCCGACACCCACCGCAAACGACGGCCCAACAGATCGACGGCAGCGAGAACTCACTCCCCCGACGCTGAACCGGTGTTCGCTCTTGCCGGCGCATCCATCGCAAAGGGGGGCCAAAAGGATTACCGGCGCCCGGACATGGCCGGCCACGATGGCATGCCGGGCCGCCATTCCTTGCCGACACGGTAATTGCCGCGCATGACCCATTGCCTATGCATGGTTCCACCCGGATTCCGAACCCGGACGCGTCCAACCCCACCGCTGCAGTCTGGAAGCCATCGGGACAAAGGTCCACTGCCTCTGCGCCTTCGAAGGGCATTGAGGCCACCGCCGCCCGGGCCTCGCCCTGTCATCCCCCGCCCCGGCGAAGGCCGGGGCCTCGCACCCCTGTCAGCCCCGCCCCCCGACACCTTTCCCTCGCGCAACGAAGCGGAGCGCGATAGCCTCGGTCCCAAAGATCTGGCCGTGGTGGCTTTGGCCGGCGGCCCGCAGGGGTGGCGGTGTGGGCCTTGGTAAAGCGTGCTCAAGCGGTCGAAGGCGGGTCCCTCCCTTCCCTGTTTCCATCAATGACGGATTGGCGGTCTGTGGTCGTGCGAGCCCTCAGGGCTACCCGAGTCCGGACGGAATTGCGGGGAGGAAATCCGTGGATTGCGCGGGGGATTCCCCTGGGGACGGGCCGAAGACCCGCACGGCCTGGGCGGGGGCGGGCGACGGGGTGCTGTTCCATGACGCCGGGGGCGACGGGCAGATCACGGAAGGTCGGTAGTTCGCGGTCACCGAATGGGACCCGACCGCCAAGGACGAAAGGACGGCGCTGCGGTCGCGAGGGGTGAGGAAGTTCACGGGGTGGCGCGGGGGGATTCAATTGGCGTTCAGGATTTGGTGGGGAGCGCGGGGCGATGGTCGCGCACTGTGAGATGTCGTTTAGCGCGGCACCACGATGAGGAGACTACTCTTTGACCGGAGCCCAACGCGCACTACCGTGCGCCGGAAGAAACATGGGAGTGAGTGTAATGCGTAAACTGATCCGCGATGGGGGGGTCGCCCACCCTACTCGCTGGTGCCACGGGACCAGAAGGTACTTTGGGCGCCGGAGAAGAGTACGCTCGATGCGACTGAGCCTTTCTCGTTCCTGCCGGAAGCTCGAAAAGAGATGGTAGAGAATCAGAACTGAAGGCCTACTGTGGATTTGTCTTGCTCAATCAAGCGCTCACGAGGAAAATGGAAAATGTCGAAATTTGGAGAGGCGGCGCTAAGGGACGCTAAGTATAGAGCTGAGATCAGGCGCTTCATCAATGGATCAATGTCGACCTTCTTTCTGTCCTTCTTTGGATTGACGTCTATTCTTATTTCATCGAAGTATGGAGGCTGGATGACTGAGGCTCTAGCTGGCATCTTGCCAAAATTGTTAAGCCACCAGATCGAGTTGCTCAAAGAAATTGACGGCAGATCGCACATCTCATATGTTGTAGCACTTCCGCTTATGCTCGTGGTGGGAAGCATCTATGGAGCCAGATATTTTTCTGCAACGCGGAGATTCCTTGAAAGGGAGGCCGCCCTCGGGTCTATGCCGATCTTACCGCCAGGAGCGGTCTCTGCGTCGGTCGCTATTCTTGTCGTTGGGGCTTGTTTGCTACTGTTCTCCGGAACAGTTTCTAGCGCTCGAAATGGCGACAGGAGTAGCGGAGTGTTATTGTGGCCGCTCTCGGGTTTAGTTGCCTACACCGTAATGATTTGCGCGAACCTAAGTGCGGTCAGTATATATATTTTGTTCTTCCGAGCGGCAAGAAAGTCAGGCAGGGGTTGAGAAATGGCAGATGTGGGTGACACAGAGAGCAGCTTCAATCAAGTGCCGAAATGGGCTGAGCTGACTATCGAGCGAGCGTAGGGTGGGTGAAAACCACCACTTCCCGGTCCATGAGTTTCGTGACGGAACGCTTCAGCAAGCCGTAGGTCGGGATTCACCCCGACACCCACCACAACCGACGGCGCACCAGATCGACGGCAGCGTGAACTTACTCCCCCGACGCTGAACCGGTGTTCGCTCTTGCCGGCAAATCCATCGCAAAGGGGCCAAAGGGATTAGCGGCGCCTGGACATGGCCGGCCATGATGACATGCCGGGCCGCCATTCCTTGCCGACACGGTAGTCCACGCGCATGACCCATTGCCCATGCATGGTTCACCGGGATCCCGAACCCGGACGCGTCCAACCCCGCCGCTGCAATCTGGAAGCCATCGCGATAAAGGTCCACTGCCTCTGCGCCTTCGAGGGGCATTGAGGCCGGGGCCGACCTGGACGGCGATCCAAGGGCGCCCGTGGATTGCTGGCCGCATGGCGCAGGCAACTCGGACAATTGTTAAGTCCAAGTTAAGACGACCGCGCAACCCTTTGTAATCATTCAACTCGACCAAGCGTCCGAGCTCGGACGCCCCATCGGGACCGCAAAGAAAAGGGGGGCAGAGCCCCCCTCAGTTTCGCGCCGGACCGGCCCAGGGAGAGCCGTCCCGCCGCCGGAAATCAGGCCACCTTTTCCAGCGCCACCTCGGGCGCCACGCCCAGGGCGCGGCAGACCTCGCGGGTCAGGTGGGGCCGGTTCAGGGTATAGAAGTGCAGGTCCTCCACCCCCTCCGAGATGAGGCGGTCGCAGAGGGTGGTGCACTGGGTCAGGGCCAGAAGCTCCTCGCGCCCGTCGCGGGCCGCGATCTGGAACCCCTCGTCCAGACGCCCCGGCACCGAGGTCCCGCAGCGCAGGGCGAACCGCTTCACCCCCTCCCAGCTTTGGATCGGCAGGATGCCCGGCACGATGGGGGCGGTGATCCCCTCCTTCTCGCACAGGTCGCGGAACCGAAGGAAGGTCTCGGCCTCGAAGAAGAACTGGGTGATGGCCGAAACCGCCCCGGCCTCCAGCTTCCGCTTCAGCCAGCGCACATCGGCCCTGGCATCGGCCGCCTCGGGGTGGCGTTCGGGATAGGCCCCGACGCGCACCTTGAAGCGGGGGCTCAACGCCTCGACCAGCTCCACCGAATTGGCAAAGCCCTCGGAATGCGGCTCGAACCGGCCAGCCTCCTTGGGCGGGTCGCCCCGCAACGCCACGATCTCGGTCACCCCGGCCGCGGCATAGCTGTCGGCGATGGCCAGCGTCTCGGCCTTGCTGGCGCCCACGCAGGTCAGGTGGGCGGCCACGTTCAGCCCGTAGTTCCGGCGGATCGTCGCCACCGCCTCATGCGTCAACTTCCGGGTGGTGCCGCCCGCGCCGTAGGTCACGCTCACGAAATCCGGCCGCATGGGCGCCAGCGCCTGCACCGTCTCCCAAAGCCGGAACGAGGCGTCCAGCGACTGCGGCGGGAAGAATTCGTACGAGATGCGCTTCAGGGCCATGGGTCTTCTCCGTTGACGCAGCCCTTGTGCCATGCAGCACGACGTGAGACCAATTCATAATCTTCAAGATCAACTTGAGTCCGAGCTCATGTACATCGACCTTCGCCACCTTCGTACCATCCGCGCGATCCATCAGTCCGGGGGGCTGGCGCGGGCGGCGGAGATGCTGAACACCACGCAGTCGGCCTTGTCGCATCAGGTGAAGGGGATCGAGGATCAGGCGGGGGTGGAGTTGTTCGTGCGGCGGGCGCGGCCGATGCGGTTGTCGGCGGCGGGGTTGAGGATGCTGCGGGCGGCGGAGCGGATCCTTCCGGAGATCGACGCGCTGGAGGAGGAGTTCCGGGCGCTGCGGTCGGGCAAGACCGGGCGGCTGCATATCACCCTGGAATGCCACGCCTGTTTCGACTGGCTGTTCCCGGTGCTGGAGCAGTTCCGCCGTGCCTGGCCTGAGGTGGATGTGGATATCCGGGCCGGGCTGGCCTTCGATGCCTTGCCGGCGCTGGACCGCGAGGAGGTGGACCTCGTGATCTCGTCCAACCCGGTGGAGCTTGCGGGGCTGATCTTCAACCCGCTGTTCGACTATCACCCCACCTTTGTGGCCTCGAAGGACAATCCGCTGGCCCAGAAGGCAGTGATCGGGGCGGAGGATTTTCGGGACCAGGTGCTGATCACCTATCCGGTGGGGCGGGACCGGCTGGATGTGTTCACGGAGCTTCTGACTCCGGCCAGGGTGGAGCCGAGGGCACAGCGGACGGCGGAGTTGACGGCGGTGATCCTGATGCTGGTGGGGTCGAACCGGGGGGTGTCGGTGCTGCCGGACTGGGTGCTGCGGGAGGTCAAGGGGAACCCGGACTATGCCACCCGGCCGCTGGGGCCGGGGCCGGTGACCAAGCGGCTCTATGCGGCCACTCGGGTCGAGGATGCCACCCGGCCCTACATGGCCCATTTCCTGCGGCTGGCCCGGACCGAGGCGGTCAAGCTGCAGCGGGCCTGAGGGGCGTCCGAGCTCGGACGCTTGAACCACAACCATGAAATCAATGGGTTACGAGTTCGATTTAACTTGGACTTAACACTTGTCCGGGTCTGCGACCGCGCTTGTCGGAATCGATGCTCTGCGCAACTCTGCGACAGCGGGGATGAGGTGGAGGACTGCATGGCCGGCGCGTTTCACGCCTGCCCCTGTTGCGGCGGGGCGTTCGATGGGTTCCTGAAGGCGGCGCGCAGGGCCGGGTCGCCGGAGTGCCAAGAGCCTGCCGGCGTCAGCCGCCGGGGCTTTCTGGCCGGATCGGCGCTGGCAGGCGGGCTGATGGCGGTGCCGGTGCGTGTGGGGGCCGAAGCTCCGCCGGTGCGGCTCTTTCGCGGCGGCACGATCCTGACGGTGGACGCCCGGTTCAGCGAGGCCGAGGCTCTGGCGATCCGGGGCAAGGCGATACTGGCCGTGGGGACGCTGGAGGAGGTGCGCGCGGCTGCGGGGCCGGGCGCCGAGGAGATCGACCTGAAGGGCCGCGTCATGCTGCCCGGCTTTGTGGAGCCTCATGCCCATGTGATCGCCGGGTCGGCGGTCGATGCGATCATGGCCAATGTCGGCGCGCCCTATTTCGCCACGGCGGCGGATGTGCTGACGCATCTGGCCGAGCGTGTGGCCGCCACGCCCGAAGGCGACTGGGTGCTGGCGCGAAACTATGATCCTGCCTTGCAGGCAGGGCCGGATGCGCTTTCGTTCGAGGAACTCGACAAGGTGTCGGCGACGGTGCCGGTCTTCGTGATGAATTCCTCGGGGCATCTGGCCTATGCCAACCGCGCGGCCTTCCGTGCGGCGGGCATCCCAGAAGACATCGAGAACCCGCCCGGCGCGGAATTCGTGCGCGACGACAGCGGCGCCCTGACCGGCGTGATGAAGAACAATGTGGCCTTCCTGCAGATCGCCTCGGCCGCACCACAGATGGGCCGCCTGCAGCCGGTCGAGGCGCTGATCGCGATGTTGCAGGGCTGGAGCCGTCTGGGGCTGACCACGGTCAGCGAGTTGTCGCTGGGGTCGCTGACGCAATCGCCCGAGGATGCGCAGATCCTGTTCGCGGCGGGGGCTTCGGGCCGCCTGGCGGCGCGTGTGCGGGCCTATCCCTTCTACACGATCGGCGGCGCGGCATGGGATGCCGCGGGGGTAAGGCCGGGCCAGGGCGACGCGCTTGCACGGATCGCCGGATACAAGCTGGTGGCGGACGGGTCGAACCAGGGATTTACCGGGCTGCAACGCGAACCCTATGTCGGGACCGACAGTGTCGGCGTGGCCTACATGACGCCCGCCGACATGGCGGCAGAGGCGGTGGAGCGGGCAGGCAAGGGCTGGCCGCTGGCCATTCATGGCAATGGCGATGCCGGTATCGACACCGTGCTGGATGCGCTGGCGGCGGTGCAGGCGAGCGGCGCGGACATGGGGGCCGTGCGCGCGCGGATCGAACATTGTTCGATGCTGCACGACGACCAGATCGCACGGATGCAGGATCTGGGCGTTTCGGCCAGCATGTTGATCGGCCATGTCTACTACTGGGGTGTCTGGATGCGCGACCGGGTCTTCGGGCCGGGCCGGGTGATGCACCTGTGCCGGGCGGCAAGCGTGAAGGCGGCGGGGCTGAGCCTGTCCCTGCATTCCGATTTCATGGTGACGGACCCCGATCCGCTGCACATGATCCAGATGGCCGTGACGCGCGAGACATGGGCGGAGCCGGGATTCGTGCTGAACCCGTCCGAGCGGATTTCGGTGGACGAGGCGATTGCGGCCGTCACGCGGGAAGCGGCCTGGCAACTGGGCTCGGACCACGAGGTCGGAAGCCTGGAAGCGGGCAAGCTGGCCGATCTGGTGATTCTGGAGGCCGATCCGCGCCGGGTGCCTGCGGAGAAGATCAAGGACATCCGGGTTCTGGAAACCTGGATGGACGGACGGCAGGTCTGGGCCGCCTAGCCGGTCTGACGCGCCTGTGGCGACAAGCCGGGCCGTGTCAGGCCGTCTGCTCTGCCAGCCAGTCGCGGAAGGCGGTGAGCGGGGGGCGGGGTTTGCCGGTTTCGGGCCAGACCAGCCAGTAGCTGCCCTGCCCCGGCACGGCTGCTCCCCAGGCCGGCACAAGGCGGCCATCGGCGAGTTCCGGTCCAATGAGGAAGCTGGGCAGGAGGGCGAGGCCGAGGCCGTGGATTGCGGCTTCCTTCATCGTGGCGAACTGGTCGAAGACCATGCCGGTCACGCGCTGGCCCGGCAGGCCATGGGCGTCGAACCAGCGGCTCCAGCCGCTGAGGCGGCTTTCGATCTGGAGAAGCGGGCGGGTCAGCAGGTCTGCCGGTGTCTGCGGCGGATCGGCGAGCAGCGCGGGGGCGGCCACGGCCTGCACATCCTCGGCCAGGAGGTGCAGGTGTTCGGCCCCCGGCCAGTCGGCGCGGCCGAAGTGGATGGCGGCGTCGAAATCCTCGTCGGCGAAATCGAAGGGGCGCAGCCGCGTGGAGAGTGTCAGGGACACTTCGGGGTGGCGGGCTGCGAAATCGGCCAGCCGCGGGGCGAGCCAGTGGACGCCGAAGGCGGGCAGGATGGCGAGCGCGAGCCGGCCGCCTTCCGGGTTCTGCGTCAGCCGCTGGCCGGCGCGGGCGATCTGGGTCAGCGCAGCGCGGACCTCGGCGGCGTAATCCTGCGCGGCGGGGGTGAGGATGAGGCGCTGCTTTTCGCGCCGGGCAAGCGGGATGCCCAACTGGCCTTCCAGCGCCTGCAACTGGCGCGAGATGGCGCCCTGCGTGAGGTTCAGTTCCGCGGCGGCGGCCGAGGCGGTGCCGAGGCGGTCGAGCGCCTCCAGCGCCAGGAGCGCGGGAGTGGAGGGCAAGAGGCGGCGCGGCGAGATCATGAGGAAAACTCATCAACCTGGGAGAAGAAGTCGATAGCTGCATGAGCAATTCCGTGCAACATGCGGCGTGATCCCCTGCCCTTCCGGAGAGCGTGACATGACCAAGCTGAAGCCCAAGGATGCCCCCGATCTGGGCCGGTTCGACTGGGAAGACCCTTTCCGGCTGAATGACCAGCTGACCGAGGAAGAGCGGATGCTGCGCGATGCGGCCCGCGCCTATGCGCAGGAAAAGCTGCAGTCGCGCGTGATCTCCGCCTATCGCGAAGAAAAGACCGACCCGGCGATCTTTGCCGAGATGGGCGAAATGGGCCTTCTGGGCGCGACCATCCCCGAGGAATACGGCGGGCTGGGGTCTTCTTATGTGGCCTATGGCCTGATCGCCCGGGAAGTGGAGCGGGTGGACAGCGGATATCGCAGCATGATGTCGGTGCAGTCCAGCCTGGTGATGTACCCGATCTATGCCTATGGCACCGAGGAACAGCGCAAGAAGTACCTGCCGAAGCTGGCGGCGGGCGAGTGGATCGGCTGCTTTGGCCTGACCGAGCCGGATGCGGGGTCGGACCCGGCCGGCATGAAGACCACGGCGAAGAAGACCGCGGGCGGCTATGTGCTGAACGGGTCTAAGATGTGGATTTCCAACGCGCCCATCGCGGATGTCTTCGTCGTCTGGGCGAAGTCGGAAGCGCATGGCGGCAAGATCAAGGGTTTCGTGCTTGAGAAGGGCACGAAAGGTCTGTCGGCACCGAAGGTGGGGGGCAAGCTCTCACTCCGCGCCTCGGTGACCGGCGAGATCGTGCTGGACAATGTGGAAGTGGGCGAGGACGCGATCCTGCCGAACGTCGAGGGTTTGAAGGGTCCGTTCGGCTGCTTGAACCGGGCGCGTTACGGCATCGCCTGGGGCGTGATGGGGGCGGCCGAGTTCTGCATGCATGCGGCGCGGGGCTATGGGCTGGACCGCAAGCAGTTTGGCCGGCCGCTGGCGCAGACGCAATTGTATCAGCTGAAGCTGGCCAACATGCTGACCGAGATCTCGCTGGGGCTGCAGGCCTGCCTGCGCGTGGGCCGGCTGATGGACGAGGCCAATGCGGCGCCGGAGATGATTTCCATCATCAAGCGCAACAACTGCGGCAAGGCGCTGGAGATCGCGCGGTGGGCGCGCGACATGCATGGCGGCAACGGCATCCAGGAGGATTTCCAGGTCATGCGCCACATGGTGAACCTGGAGACGGTGAACACCTATGAAGGCACGCATGACGTGCATGCGCTGATCCTGGGCCGGGCGGTGACGGGGTTGCAGGCCTTCTTCTGAGGCCGGCGGCGATTTGATCAAACGTCTTGCGGGGCCGCGCGGCCTGACCTAGCCTGTTGGACGATGTTCCAACAGGCTTTGTCATGACCGCCCTTCCGAAAGACCCCCTGCCCGCCGAGCTGGCGGCCTATCTTGCGGCGCACCCCGCCACGCGGTTTGTCGATGCCGTGCTGTTCGACCTGTGCGGCACGGCGATCGGCAAGCGTTATCCGGTGCGGGATGCGGGCAAGATCTGGTCTTCGGGCGTGGCCTTCTGCGCCGGGATCACCACGCTGGATGCCCTGGGCGCTTGCTGGGACGTGAACGGGATCGGGTTTTCGGATGGCGACCCGGATGCGACATCCTACCCCGTGCCGGGCACGCTTGTGCCGGTGCCCTGGGCGGCGGATACGGCGCAGGTGCTGATCGCCCCTGCCCCTCCGCAAGGTGAGGCGGGCTGGTGGTTCGACCCGCGGGCGATCCTGGAGGGCGTGGTGGCGCGGTTCGGCGCGTTGGGCCTGCGGCCGGTAGTGGCCTGCGAGCTGGAGTTCTATCTGGTGGATCCGGCGCGGGACGCTGCGGGCCGGGTCTCGCCCGCGCGACCGGCGCGATCGGGGCGCGCGCCGGAGGCGCCGCGGGTGCTGGCCTTCGACAAGCTGGACGAATGGGCGGCGATCCTGGCCGAGATCGACGCGGCCTGCATCGCGCAGGGCGTGCCGGCGGGGGCGGCGACGGCGGAATATGGCGGGGCGCAGTTCGAGGTGAACCTGGGCCATGTGGATGACCCTGTTCTGGCCTGCGACCATGCGCTGATGCTGCGGCGGATCGTGAAGGGCGTGGCGGGCCGGCACGGGCTGGAGGCGACTTTCATGTCGAAGCCCTTTGCCGACCAGTCGGGATCGGGGCTGCATGTGCATATGAGCCTGGTGGACGGCGAGGGCCGCAATGTCTTTGACGAGCGGACGGCGCAGGGCGACCGGATCCTGGGCCATGCCATCGCGGGGCTTCAGGCGGCGACCTATGACGCCATGGCGATCTTTGCACCGAACCTGAACGCCTATCGCCGCTTTGCGCCGAACCAGTTCGTGCCGGTAAACACCTCCTGGGGGATCAACAACCGATCCGTCAGCTTCCGGGTGCCGGCGGGGGGCGGATCGGCGCGGCGGATCGAGCATCGCATCGCGGGAGCGGAGGCCAACCCTTACCTGGTGATGGCGGCGATTCTGGCGGGGGTGCATCACGGGCTGGCGCGGGAGCTGGAGCCCTCGCCGCCCTCGACCGGCAATGCCGGGGAGGAGGCGGATCCGGCGATGCCGCTGAAGCTGTGGACCGCGCTGGACCGGCTGGAGGGATCGGCGTTGATGGCCGAGTATCTTGGGGGGCGCTATCCGGCGGCCTATGCGGCGATCAAGCGGTCGGAGTTCGAGGCGTTCCTGGCCGATGTGCTGCCGCGGGAATATGACTGGTATCTGTGAGGGGCAGATGCCGGATGTCCTTATCATCGGCGGCGGGCTGGCCGGGACGGCGGCCGCGCTGTGGCTGGCGGATCGCGGGTGGAGCGCAACGATCGTGGAGGCGCGGAGCCGGTTGGGCGGGCGGGCGCATTCGCGGGCATGGGGCGAAGAGACGGCGCCGGTGGAATACGGCGGCGGATGGGTTCGGTCGGACCATTCCCGCATGATCGGGTTGGCCGCACGGCTGGGGGTGGGGCTGGTTCAGCGGGCAGAGTTGGCCGGGCAGCGTTGGTTCCGCGACGGCCGGGCCTGTGACGCGCCGGCGGAGGACATGGTTGCGCATGAGGCCGGAATGGCGCGGATCCGGGCCGATGCGGCGCTGGTCGCGCAGGGTGGGCCGGAAGCGGAGCGGTTGGCCGGAATGACGGTGCGGGACTATCTCGAGGACCGGGCGATGCCGGACTCGGTGCGGCGCGAGTTCCTGGCCTGGTGGTCAATCTCCGGTTCGGGCGACCCGGAGCGGATCGGGGTCGGGGAACTGCTGACCCCGAAGCTGGCCAAGGGGATGTTGGCCAAGCTGGACGAGTTGGCCCTGACCGTGGAGGGCGGGGTGTCGGGCATCGTCTGCCGGGCGGCGGAGGCCAGCGGTGCGACGGTCGTGACCGGCGATGCGGTGGAGCGGCTGGAGGACACCGGCGATGGCGTGCGCGCCACGCTGGCGAGCGGACGGGTCCTGACGGCGCGGGCGGCGGTGGTGGCGACA
>Ga0209368_1001382_pt1 | contig 10766 bp, 7 predicted proteins | sample EBPBio242008_DNA_FD_185862 | JGI IMG/M metagenome (GOLD analysis project Ga0209368, IMG submission 185862) | Wastewater treatment Type I Accumulibacter community from EBPR Bioreactor in Madison, WI, USA - Reactor 1_4/24/2008_ DNA (SPAdes)... | ecosystem: Engineered > Bioreactor > EBPR >...
GAGCACGTCCAACGGGATGTTGACGATGTTGACCCCCAGGGCGACTTGCATGGTGATGCGAGTCCTCCCCAGGCCGCCGAAGACCCCTCGATAGTGCGCGGTCACCGCGGTCAACGGCAGGGTGCAGGCAAGGATCCGGACGACGGTGCTCGCCTCGGCCGGCACCTCTCCTCCGGCCAGCACGTGCAGAATCCACGGCGCGGCCGCGATGATGGTCAGGGTCGGCAGCAGGGCGGCCGCGAGGCAGACACGCAGACCGATCCCGAGCAGCTGACCGATCCTGGCGGTGTCCTCGGCCCCGTGGAACCGGGCGATGAGGACCTGCACGGCGGTTCCCCACGGCACCACCAGAGCCGAGCCGAAGACGAAGACCGGTGTCGCCAACGCGATCGTGGCGAGGGCCGCGGTGCCGAACCGACCCAGCAGCAGCGTGTCGACCACCGCCAGTGTGGTGCTGGCCGCGCTCGCGACGATCAGCGGATACGTGACGATCCACGCCGCACGAACCCGCCTCGGCAGCGCCGCTGGTGCTGCCGGCGCTGCCGGCGCCGTGGCAGCGGCCGGGGCACCCTCGGCGTTGGGCCGCCGTGCCGGTCACGGCGTCGTCCGCGTCAGCCCGACCACCTCCGCCGAGAACGCCCAGCGGTCGCTCAGATCGGACAGCCCGGCATCCAGCCGGGCATCGCGCCCGTGACCCGCCTCCTCGTCGACGCGCAGCAGCGCCGGGGCGCTCGTCGCCTGTGCCCGCTGCAGCGCTGCAGCAAATTTGAAGCTGTGCGCGGGCACCACCCGGTCATCGCGGACCGCCGTGCAGATCAGGGCAGCCGGGTAGGCGGTCTCGTCAGTGACGTTGTGCAACGGCGACAAAGCCAGCAACGCGGCGAAATCGCCGGGGTCGCCGGGGTCGCCGTACTCGAACCGCCAGGACCAGCCGATGGTGAACCGGTCGAAGCGCACCAGGTCCATCACCCCATTGACCGCCAGCACCCCGGCGCACACGTCCGGCCGGCGGGTGAGCAGCGCGGTGGTCAGCAGACCACCGTTGCTCATCCCGCCGACCGCTAGCCGCTCCGGCTTGGTCCAGCCAGACTCGGCCAACCACTCGGCGGCGCCGATGAGATCGTCGACGGCGCGCACCTTGCGCCGGCCCGAGCCGGCCTCGTGCCACGCCTCGCCGAACTCACCGCCGCCCCGCACGTTGGCCAGCGCGTAGATGCCGCCCAGCTCCATCCAGGCCAGAGGCCCGGGGGTGAACGACGGCGTGATGGCGAACCCGAACCCCCCGTACGCGGCGAGGAAGGTCGGTCGGGCGCCATCGCGAGGCGTATCGCGGTGCCGGCCGAGCCAAACCGGCACCTCGACACCGTCGTCGGCGGTGAAGCGGACCTGCTCGACGACGAAGTCGTCGGGGTAGAAGGTGAACTCGGGTTCGAAGAAGACGGTGCTGGTGTCGTCGCGGGTGTCCAGCCGATAAACGGTCGCCGGACGCAAGAAGTCGGTGAAGGAGTAGAAGCACTCGGTGCCGGCGGGATCGCTGCGCAGTCCCTCGACCGTGCCTGCGCCGGGCAGCGACACCTCGCCGAGATACCGGCCGTCGTACGGGTCGTGTACGTGGATCCGGCTGCACGCGTCGACCAGCTGGACGACATAGAGCTTGCCGCCGATCAGACCCGCGCCCTGGATCGCGTGGCAGCCCTCGGCCACCACCTCGACGATCTCGCCGGGACGCCGGGCATCGGTGCGGATGATGCGGCCCATCGGGGCATCCCGATCGGTCTGGAACCACATGATCGGCCCCTCGCCCGCGACGTAGGAATAGGACGCGTCGAAGTCGGGCAGCAGTTCCACGAACCCCGGGTCTGTCGCCGAGGCGGCGTCGGTGATGTCTTTGACGATGATGCCGGTGGTCGCCGCATCACCCCGCCAGAGAAAGAGGATCAGGTGGCTGCCGTCCTCGGAGGTGAGCACGGTGATGCCCTGCTCGGGGTGTGCTGGGTCTTCGTAGACGAGCTCGTCCTCGGCCTGGTCGGTGCCGACCCGGTGGAACGCGACGACCGGGTCGAGATCAGGTTCCCACTCAGCACTGGTCTTGGCGGCGGCTTCGGAGCTGGTCTCGGCGTCGGGCTCCGCTGCGCTGTCCCGTTCAGCGAAGCAGGTGTAGTAGAAGCCGGTCGAGTCGGCGTTCCAGCCGGCAGCTGAGAATTTGCTGCCTTCCAGCCGCTCCGGCAGATCCTCGCCGGTCGCGACCTCCCGCACCCGCCACTGCTGCCAGTCCGAGCCGCCGAAGCTGAGGCTGTAGGCCAGCAGCGACCCGTCGGGGCTCGCGGTGGCATAGGAGATCGTGGCGCTGCCCGCCTCACTGTGTTCGGCCGACGGGTCGAGCAACAGCCGCGGCTCACCGTCGGGCGCGTCCATCACGTACAGCCCGTCCTGTTCCTGGCTGCCGTCGTTGAAGAAGTAGAAGTACTTGCCGCCTTGCATCAATGCGGTGTGGCAGGTGCGTTGGCTCCACACCTGACGGAGCCGGTCACTGAAGTGGGCCTTCCACGGGGAGGCATCCAGGACCGTGCGGGCGAGGGCACCTTGAGCCCGGACCCAGGGCAGGGTGTCGGGATCGCCGAGGTCTTCGAGCCAGCGGTACGGATCGGGCACGTCGACGCCGTGCAGCCGCTCGACCACGGCGTCTTGCCGAGCCACGGGGTAGGTGAGGTTCAGTTCCTGCAGTTCGCTCATGCGGTCGACTCGCTTCTCGGTGTCAGTGGTTGGGTGGTGTGTCGTTCGGTCACGAGGCGTTCTCGGGCTTGAGACCTGCGAGGTGGCGGAGGACCAGGGCGCGCCGCAGGTCGTCCTCCGAGGCGAACCCGGCTGCCCGAGCAGAGCGCCGACGATGGTTGCCGTCGGACGCGATGCCGGCATGGGCGGCGAGCAGCGCCTCGTCACTGGTGCCGATTTCCGTGGCGCGGGGCACCACGCCGCCGAGCTCGGCAAGCACATCCCGGATCCGACGAGCGCATCGGACGGCAGGAGTCAGATCGTCGGCGGCGGCCAGCACACCGGGCAGCCGGGCGAGGACACCGTCGTAGACCTGCGCCTCGACTCGGCGCAAGACCTCCTGCTCCGCCTCGGCGCGTTCCTCGGCCGTCTTTGCGGTGAGATCGGGTCGGCCCAGTTGCAGGGCGCCGGCGAGTTCCAGCAAGGCGTGTCGGAGCAGCGCCTCGCGGTAGGCGGCGGCGTACCGGCTCGCGGCTGGTCGCCCAGGGGTCAGGCGAAGCTCGTCGGCGATCAGCTCGAACGGCACGTCGGAGTGATCCGAGGAGGTCGTGTCGGCAGCGGCGGTGCGCGCCCGAGCCCACACCTGGCTGTCCTCGACCGCCAGGTCGACCGGGCGGGGCGCGATCCCGGCGACGAGGCGGTCGGCGACGGTGCGCAGCACCTCTTCGGCGTCGCGGCGCTTCTGCTCCACCCGGCCGGTCGGCAGCCAGTCCGCCAGTGCGGTCTGCGGACACTGCTCCAGCAGTTCGCCCCAGGTCCGGCGAGGGTAGTGGAGCCGTTCAGCGGTCGCGGCCAGTGCCGCCGCCGTCTCGACATCCACGATGCCGGCCGCGTGCGCCGCGTCAAGGGTGGCCTGGATGTCGACCAGAGCCTCCGACAGGCGGCGATGTCCGCTCTCCGGCCCCGCGTGCGCCACCGCGACGGCGTCGTCAGCGGTCAGTTCGCCGCGGTGATATCGGCCGAAGATCACACCGTGGCCCTCCATCCCGAAGTCGGCGAGCTCGGCGGCGCGCAGCGCACCCATGCTGGCGGCCCCGAGCACATGGACGCCTTGGGCCAGCGCAGCCAGCACCTCCTTGTGCCAGACCGCGGTGACGCTGCCGAACCGGCCATCGATGAGCACGATCACCGCGGCGCCGCCGAGCGCGGCCCGATACACGTCACCCTGAGCGGCGGGCGGCCGGAAGTCGGCATCGAGCAGCCGACGGGCGGCGTCCGCGGGGAGCGACGGCCCGAGGAACACGACGACCTGCTGCGGGTCGTGGATGACCCGCGGCTCGGTACCGGACCCGACGCTCATCGCGGCTGCTCGGCGGCGTGCTCGGCGGTGGTGTCTGTTGCTTCCAGCACCGCTAGGGCACGTTTTCCCGGCACGAACTCCTCGTGCGCGAACGCCAGGTGCTCCAGCCCTGGCACCACGACCCGGACGAGCGCGTCCAGCAGCTGTGCCAGGTCCTCGTCGAGGGTGTCGCGGACCGCGTGCGGAGCCTGGGCGAAAGACCTGGTCGCCTGAGCAGTGACCCGCTGCAGCTCGGCTCGGTGCAACGCCAGGGTCGCGGGATCGTGCGCCACCGCGTACGCCGACGGTGGCTGGTCGTCTCGTGACCCGGCGATCGCGGTCAGTCGGCTCTGGGCCGCCTCCGTCAGCGCACGCGCCAGCGCGACCGTCGCGTCGTGGTGTGCGCCCATCCCGGCTGCCGCCGGCGCACCGTCCATCCCGTCGGCGCTGTCGATCACCTCGACCGCGAAGACCGCGATGCCGATGTCGCTGGTCTGTTCCCAGCAGGCGACCACCAGCCCGGCCTCGGCAAAACGATCCAGCACGCCCCGGCAGCCCGGGTCGGTGACGGTACGCAGGTCGACCGCCGTCGCGTCTTGCTGAGCGGTGTCGGACAGTTCCCACAGCACGGTGGCGTCGCGCTCGACCACCTCGTACAGCCCGTGCAGCACCGCCTCGAGCGGATGATTGCCCGACGCCAGCCCGTTGGAGCTGGCGAGGAACGCACCGGCCCCGGGCAGCGCCAGCGTTGTGTAGTGGGTGTGCACGAGTTCGTAGGGCAGCTGGACAGGGGCGCCGGTGCGCAGATCGACACCGGAGGCCCAGAGCAGCATCCGATCGTCGTCGAACGAGCCGTAAGGGTGCCGGGGCAGCCGGTGGCAGTCGACGGTCTCGAGCTCTTCGCGGAGGTGACGCCAGGACGAAAGACGCAACGGCAGCCGCGGGTGCTCGGCGTGGAAGGTCTCGGCAGCCTCCATCAGCCCCGATGCCCGCGCCGCGTCGAGGGTCAGTCCCTTGCCTTGGTTCACTGCCAGCGAGCGGGCGTTCGGCCGGGTCACCATCGTGACCGGCACCCCGACTCGGTCCAGGCCGGTCACGTCGGCGATGCGGGTGATTCCCATCGTCCGTCGGTGTGCCCAGACCCGGGCGACGGTCGCGGCCGGATCGGTGGTGCGGTGGGTCCCGCTGCGGTGTGTCTTCGGCACGGCGGTCGGTCCGGGCAGCAGTCGACTGCGTGCTGACGCGTCGAGCAGAGCGGTCATCGGGGTCCTCCGGGCAGCTTCTTCAGGTATGGGCAGGGTCAGGCATGTGGCGGGATCAGGCATGCGGTAGGGGCGGCGGGAGCAGCTCGGACTCGGGTGCGGAGAGCGGCTGCGGCCAGGCACCGCCGAGATGGGGGAAGGCGGCCGGCGCGGTGCAGCGGAGCCCGGGGACGACACTGGCCGCTGCTGCGAATCCGACTCGGGTGAGATCCGGCGTGGTGAGGTCGACCAGGTAGGGGAGGCGCCCGGCCGCGACCACGCGCTCGACATAGACACGGCGATCGGGCACATCAGCCGCCTTCGGCCAGCCGATCGCCGGTCGTCCGGACGCCAGCCGGTCGAGCACATCGGCGCGGGCGCGCGGATCCAGATACAGCTGCACGTGGCAGAAGACATCGACCAGGTCGTGCAGATCGGCGCGATACGAGTCGCGATAGTGACGATCGGCACGCCAGGCCCGGAGCGGTCCGCCGGCCCAGGCGGCGAGCGTCTCGGGATCGTCGAGCTGGTGGGCTGCCTGGCACGAGACGACGGCCTCCGCGGCAGCCTTGGCGATCGCGTCGGCACGCCGGGGTCGCAGGGCGGTGCCCATCCCGAGGACCGGACCGTCCTTCTGGGTCAGCAGGACCGCGGTGACGGGCAGACCGAACGGATCCGGGACGGCGTGGACCGCTATGTCGTAGCACGCTGCGCGGCCGCCGAGCACTGCGAGGAGCCAGTCGGGGACGGGCAGACGCGGCCAGCTCAAGCCGCCGATCCACGAGGTGGCGACGGCGTGCCGCTCGAGCGCCTCCTCCAGGGCCGCGGCTCCGGCTCTGGCCAGATCCGACCCGGCCGCGATCCCGGCATTGATCGGCAGGTGCGGAATCGGCTCACCACCGATGATCTCGAGGCCGACCCGACTGGCCGGCACCAGCACCTCGGCGCCCTGCACGTCCACGGCTCGGCACCAGGAGATCGTCCGACCGCGGTCGGGCGCGGTGAACGGGAAGCCCGGGGCGGCGTACTGGCCGGCGGAGTGGGGGGCGAGGGCGACGGGGTCGAGATGCGCCACGCCCTCGGCGGTCAGCTCATCGGCACTCGCGCGGCGAATGATCACCCGGTGGGTGGCGGCATAGCGTTCCACGGCCTCACCGAGGGCGGCCGTGCGCGCCGTCGTCCGGGACCACCAGGCGGCTCCGCCGGGGCTCGCCGCTCCCGGAGGCAGGCCGGCCAGCCGCGCGGAGGCGATCGACAACGCATCCGGCAGGCTCGGGTGCCGCGCCGGCTCGTCGATGGCGGTCACCAGGCCCAGCCGAGAGTCGACCAGCCGGGTCAGCGAGTTGGTGTCAGTGCTCATGGTCACCTCACACGTGCGGGATCGGGGCGCGGACGAGGTCCTGCTCGCGCAGTGGCGCCGGCACCAGCCCGAGCCGGTGCGGCTCGGTGCGGATGCGGTCACCGCCGAAGTACGGTGCGGAGGCGGGAGCGTTGGAGGTCAGATCCGGGGTGAGGACGCGACTGACGTGCAGACCGACCCGGGCGATGTCGGGCGTGGTGACATCGACGGCGTACGCCCGCATGCCTTGCTCGGCGAGGCCGTCGAGCAGTCGAGCCCGCCGTACGGCCGGATCGTGCTCGGTGCCGGTCGGCGGTGCGGCCATCGGGATCCGTATGTCAGGGTCGGTGATCCGGGTGACCAGCGATCGAGTGCGCGGGTCGAGATAGAACTGCATCTGGCCGCCGAGGTCGATGATGTCGCGATAGTCATCGCGGAAGTCGTCGAGGTAGCACCGGTCGGCGCGATAAGGCTTGTACGCCCGCGGGTCCAGACCGCCGGTAGCGATCGCCTGCCAGATGGCGCCATCGGGATCGAGGATTCCGGTCGAATAGAACCAGGTGCCGATGGCCTCGGCGGCGGCCTTGAGCGCGGCCTCACCGGGATCGGACCGGCAGGCGAATCCGGCACCGACGATCTGCAGTTCCCGGTCCTCCAGCAGACAGCCGACGACCTGGGTGTCGAAGGCGGCGGGGATCTCGAAGAAGTGATAGTCGACTCGATTGGCGTCGTCCCGGACCGCGAGTGCGGCGGTCAGCCGTGGGTCACCGCTCACGTCCAGGCCGCGAGGCGAGGCGCCGCTGTGCCACCACAGCGCCGTGGCGTCGCGTTCGATCAGCTCCTCCAGGGCGGAGGTCTCGGCGAACGTTCGGTCCGGCCCGGCGGCGATGCCGGCGTAGACCAGGCCGTTGGTGCGCGGCTCGGTCGTGCGATCCGGACTCCAGTGGAAGTTGCAGTAGACGAGCGAGGCCGGCAGCAGGCATGGGCTCCCGTCGTGGAGGTCCTCTCCCGGCGCCCACAGCACGTCGAGGTCACGGGTGAAGGGCACGAACGGGAAGCCAGCGGTGTGATACTGCTCGGCGGAGAAGAGCACGATGCTCGTCGGGTCGAGGACGCGGTGACCGCGCCGGAGCAGCTCGGCGTAGCTGCCGCGTACCAGGTTCGTCGGCACGTGATTGCCGCAGTAGCGTTCGACGGCCTCACCGATCGCCGCGACCGCGGCTCCGATCGGGTCGCCGAACGTCGCTCCGATCGCCGCCCGGTCCGCGTGCCAGTGCACGGGGTCGAGCGAGTTGGCGACGTCGGCGCCCCTGGTGATGAGTCCCTGCGGGAACCACGGGGGCATGGGGTAGTCGACGAGTCGGCGAACCAGCCCGAGCCGCTCGTCGACGAGTCGACGGTGGGCGGCGGGTAGCCCGTCCAGATCCATCTCGGTCACCGGGTCGGCAGCCAGGCCGAGCCGGGCACGGGCAGGACGGGGTGGCTGATGGTGTCGCGGGTGCGCAGGTCGAGCTCGCGCTGCTCGGTCGACCCCAGCGGCACCCGACCGGCGAGGAGGTCGAGTGCATCGGCTGCGAGCAGTCCAGCTGCGATCGCCGCGCTGCCGGGATCGGGCGAGGGATAGTCCGGGGCGGTGCGGTCCCAATGGCTCCAGAGAGCGAGCAGCAGGTCGGGCGAGTCCGTTGCGGCGAGCTGGCGGCGGCGGACGTCGTCGTAGCCCGGGCCTTCGCCGGGCACGGTCAACGGGCCGATGTGCAGGGCGGTGCCGTCGCCCCAGCAGCGGTGCCAGGCGATGCCCCGGGCGGCGAGCTCGGCGTCCAGCCGCAGCCAGGCGGCATCGGGGAGCCAGCCTGCGCAGGCGATGACGAGGTCAGTGACGTCGTCGGTGAGGCTTGTCGCGGCGCCGGGCAGCAGGGTGCGGACCGCATCGGCGACGACGCCGTCACCGAGAATGACGGCGTGCGCGTGAGGCGGGGTCGAAAAGGAGAAGGCGCCCGGCTCGGCGAGTAGGCCCTCGGCGGCGAGCTCGGCCGTCACCTCGGCGGCGATCGCCTGGTCGAGGGCAGTGCAGCTGCTCAGATCCGTTTCACCGCGCAGCACACTGACCAGTTCGGCAGCTGCTGCGGCGCCGAGCTCGAGGGTCAGGAAGTCCTCGCCGCCGGCGTAGACGACGAAGTCTTCCCCCACCGTGAACAGGTGGGTGGTGGAGATCGGCCGAAGAGGGCCGCGCTGAGCGGGTGCTGCGGGTTCGAGAGAGATGGTCACGGATCCTCGTCGGGTCGGTGGACGACGGCGGCAGTGCCGGGGCGAGTCAGCAAGACCCGCCCCGGCCGATGCTCACTCCCAGGCGAACGGCGCGGAGGCCGTGGCGTGGTTGCCCGAGTGGAGCACGGGGGCGCCAGTGCGGGTGCGGGTGCTGACGCGACGGAGCAGCTTCTTGTCCATGGGGGACCTTTCCTTTCTGCGTGACTGACCACCGGCGGTCGCCGGTGACGAGCCGAGTGTTCGCCAGCCTCCGGCGCCCTGCAGTGCGAAATTGCACCGAGTGCGAAATTGCACCGAGGCCCAGCTGGGCGGGGAGCGCTCGACTGAGTGGGTAGCTCGACTGAGCGGGGACAACTCGACTCGAGTGGCCCGTCGACCGTCTGGGCTGGTACAACATCTGATGATGATATCGACAATGATTTTCAGTTGCGATGTGATGTTCTGCTGTGCAAGGGCGCCCAGATGCTGGTGATCCCGCGTGCCGTGACGTACGTCGCCGCGGCACCGCTGGCGTTTGCCGGGACGGTCCTGGCCGGCGTCGCTGTGGTGGCCGCCCGGGTGACCCTGCTCGGGTCGTTGGCGCTGGCGATCGACCGGGCCCTGATCCAGGCCCGACCTTTCGCGGAGGTGACCCCGCTGCTCGTGGTGGCGTCGGCTGCCGGTCTTGCCGAGCTGGGCATCCGGGTGCTCGGTGCCCTGGCCGCCGCTCGGTTGTCGACCCGGGTGCTCGGACAGGTCCGCGCGCGGCTGGTTGCCGCGCTGGTCGAGCTTGGTCCCGGCTGGCTGCGTGGTCAGCGGGCCGGGCGGGTGCAGGCGACCGTCGGCGATGGCGTCGAAGCGCTGCAGGGTTATGTCTCGGCATATCTGCCGCAGCTGGCTGTAGCGACGATTGCACCGACGGTGCTCGTGCTCCTGGGCATCGTGATCGATCCGCCGGCCGGGCTCGCCGCAGGCATCGCCGCGGTGCTGCTGCCACTGTCCAAGCCGTTGTGGACCCGTCTGGTCGGTGATCGCAGCCGCGCCCACTGGGAGGCGTACGCGACCTTGTCGGCCCGCATGCAGGAGGCGCTGGCCGGCATGCCGACGCTCCGGCTGCTGGACGCTACCGGCGATCGTCGCGCCGAGATCGCCCGGGACACGGAGCGACTGAAACGCGAGAATCGTTCTGGTCTGGCGATCTCGCTCATTGCGTACTGCCTCGCGACCGTGGCGGTCGGGCTGGGCACGGTGGTGGTCACGGTGCTGGCCGGTCTCGGTCTGGTGAGCGGGCGGATCGGGCCGCTCACCGCCCTGGTGCTGGTGCTGGGCGTAGCCGAGGTGTTCCGGCCACTGCTGGAGTTGGAGAGCTTCTGGAGTGCCGGCTTCCGTGGCCGCGCCGCTGCGGAGGCCATCGACGAGATCCTGGGTGCACCACGGCCGCTCGTTGAGGCGGCCGGCACGGGGGTGGTGTCCGGCGGCCGTTCACCGAGTCTGGCAAGTCTGGGCGGTCCGGCGGTCCGCTTCGAGCGGGTGTCCTTCACCCACCCGGGGTCGGCCGCGGCGGCACTGGTCGACATCGACCTCGACATCGCTCCTGGTGAGACGCTGGCCCTGGTCGGACGCTCGGGTGCGGGCAAGTCGACTCTGGTGCACCTGCTGCAGCGCTGGTACGACCCGGACCAGGGCCGGGTGCTGGTGAATGGCCAGGACATCGCCACCATCGAGCTGACCGACCATCGGCACCGGATCGCGGTGGTCTCGCAAGATGTTCACCTGCTCGGATCCACCATCCGGGATCATCTGCTCCTCGCCCGGCCTGACGCCGAGGACGCCATGCTGCTCGACGTCTTGCATCGGGCTCGTGCCCTCGACGTGGTGGCCGGTCTGCCTG
>Ga0209368_1001386_pt1 | contig 10731 bp, 7 predicted proteins | sample EBPBio242008_DNA_FD_185862 | JGI IMG/M metagenome (GOLD analysis project Ga0209368, IMG submission 185862) | Wastewater treatment Type I Accumulibacter community from EBPR Bioreactor in Madison, WI, USA - Reactor 1_4/24/2008_ DNA (SPAdes)... | ecosystem: Engineered > Bioreactor > EBPR >...
TGGATGTCGTGTCGCCCGGCCACATCCGCAACGTGACCGCCGCACCGTCAGGGCGGCCATCCGCCTCCATTGACAGCCAGGCGAGCGGAGCGCGCGTCGTGGCGCGCGCGGCGGCCTGTGCCATCGCGCGGCGGATGCGCTGCTGCGAGGCGGTGGGGAAGTATTGCAGCGCGATGGTGTGGTAGACGAAGTGGCACTGGCCTTCCCAGGTGTCTGCCAGACGCACCTCCAGCCAGTCGGCAGCTTCACCCTGATCAACCGCCGGCGGATGGGCCTCTGCCGCTGCCAGTGCGGCGCGCATCCTGGACAGGCGGTCAAGCTGATCGGGCCAGATGTAGGAGAGGAGGCGCAGGCCATCGGTTAGGGGCGAGAGGGGATTGAGATCCACGCCCCGCGCTTCGGCCACTGCGACAGCACCGGGGCGCGGCGGCGCGCCGGTCCATGCCGGTGCCAGCCGCAGGACGGGATCGGGCGCCCCACAGGAAACGCCCACCGCATCAAGCGCATAGCGGTGGAAGTTCAGGTTCAGCCCGGCGCTGGCCCCAAGTTCGGACAGGCGCAGGGGAAGGCCGAAACGTGCCATTGCCTCGGCGGCCGCCGGCAGGATGACGGCGCTGCGCCCGACCTCGTTGGTCTGCGGGGCGTGACGGATCCAGTCGGTCAGCATCTGTTCGTGGCGACACAGAGCACTGGCGACGGTCTCGGCCAGGTCCGCGGTCTGGGCGGGGGGCCAGGCGGAGATCAGCCCGGGGTCGGCCCGCGTCAGGACCAGGTGGTGCAAGCCGCCCGCAAGTCGCAGGGGCAGCGAGGCGCCGGACGGGCCAGGGTCGCCGGGCGTGGAATCCAACCGCTCGGCAAGGGCGGATCCCGGCGGGACCAGACCGGGCAACAGCTGCATCAACCGCGCCATGAAGGGCGAGCCGAGCTCTCGGCAGGCTCTGGATTGGGTGTGAAAGGCGTTCACCAGATCGTCGCGCATGATGCACCTCCTGAACGGAGCATGACATGGCCGCCAACAGGGTCAATAGTGCTTACTTATTTTCCGACGGACTTAAGCCGGGCCTTTGCGCTAGGCTTCCGCCCATGACCCTGATCCCGATCCTGATCCTAGCTGCCGGAGCTTCGTCCCGCATGGGCGGTCGAGACAAGCTGATGGAGGATATCGCGGGCGAGCCGCTTATCACCCGGGTGGCGAAGGCGGCGCTGGCGACCGGACATCCGGTGACCATCGCCCTGCCCCTGGACAGGCCCGAGCGGGAGGGTGCGCTTGCGGGGTTGGACCTGCATCGCGTGCCGGTGCTGAAGGCACGCGAGGGCATGTCCGAAAGCCTGAAGGCCGGAGTCTTTGCCCTGCCCGGGGCGGGACCGGTCCTGATGATGCTGGCTGACTTGCCCGAACTGCAGACTGATGACCTGCGGGCCGTGCTGGCGGCCGCGGCAGAAGCGCCCGACATGATCCTGCGTGGTGCCACGGAAGACGGGCGGCCGGGTCATCCGGTGCTTTTGCCCGGCTGGCTGAGGCCCGAGATCCTGGGCCTTTCAGGTGACGAAGGCGCGCGGACGCTGATCCGGCGCCACCGCGACTGCGTGCGGCTGGTGCCCCTTCCGGGACACCGCGCGCTGACGGATCTGGACACGCCCGAGGACTGGGCCGCCTGGCGCGAAACTCAAGCCGACATCAAGACCCGTGCTTCGTAGCCCTTGAGTGTGAGCCGCGCCGGCGGCTGGCAGGCGCCCGCCTGCGCCAGGTCGGGGAAAAGTTCCAGAAGCTCTGCCCGCGCGGCGTCGGCCAGACCGTCGACGGATTGTGGGCCGGGCTGGAAGCTTTCGGTCCAGGCGCCTTCGGACAGCACGATCTCGTGCCGGTCGAACATCAGGTGGATGTAGGTCACGCCGCGCGGCAGGGCGCGTGAGATGCCGGGCCGGCCCACGAGATGCAGGGCGGCCACCAGCACCTCGGCATCGCCAAAGCACAGCTCGGCGCGCGCATCCTCGACAAGGATGCGGTGCTGAGGCGAGACGACCAGATCCCTTTCGGGCAGGCCGGCGCCAAGCGCCCCGGCGGCGATGCGCACGGGTTGCAGTCGTTCGGCCACGATCAGATCGGCCAGCGACAGGGCGCGTTGCCCGACCCATCGGATCGGTTGGGGGCCGTGATCGCGCGTCAACACCAGGTCGCCCGGTGCCAGTGCCTCTACCGCGCATGCGCCTGTGGGTGTGGCGATCATCGTGCCGGGGGTGAAGCAGGGCACCACCGTTTCGATGTTGTGGAAGTCGAGCCGGCCGACCACCCCGCCCGAGCCGTCGAGGAATTCGACATATCCGTGCTCGCGGTCGGCGGAGGTGTAGACGATGCGCAGAGGCCCGGCGTTGGACAGGTCGATCGTGTCGAGGTCCGTTCCGGTTTCATCGCCGAAGATCGTGTCGCCGAAGGCTTCGGTACGATCGGCATAGGAGAAGGTATCGCGACCGCCACCGCCGTAGACGAGGTCGGCGCCCGTGCCGCTGGACAGCGTGTCGTCGCCGTCGCCGCCGTAAAGCGTGTCGGCCCCTGCCCCGCCGAACAGGCGGTCGGTGCCGGCGCCGCCTTCCAGGCGGTCAAGCCCATCGCCTCCCCAGAGGGTGTCGTTGCCAATGCCACCGTACAGGCTGTCGTTGCCGGTGCCGCCGTCGACGCTGTCGTTGCCGTCACCGCCGTCAACGGTGTCGTTGCCGTCACCGCCGGACAGGCTGTCGTTGCCTGCGCCGCCCAGGACGCTGTCATTGCCGGAATCGCCTGAGACGGTGTCGTTCCCGTCGCCGCCCAGCACCGTGTCGTTGTCGGCGCCGCCAAAGACGATGTCGTCGCTGCCGCGGGCGTCGATATAGTCATTGCCGGCCGCGCCATACAGCACGTTGGTGTAGATGTCGTTGCCGGTGACGCCCGAGTTATCGAAGCCGTAGATCGTGTCGTTGAAGGCGGAACCGAAAACGCCGTCAATGCCGGCCAGCGTGTCGCCGGCGGCAAAGCCGCCGCTGACCGAGTAGTTGGCCAGGTCGATGCGAATGGCGGCCGTGGACTGGGAATAGTCCACATAGTCCATGTCCTCGCCGCCATTCAGCAGGTCGCCAGAGGCGCCCGAGACGAGCGTATCGTTGTCGTTGCCGCCATACAGGGAATTCGGACCGAGCCCCCCGTCCAGATAGTCGGACCCATCCCCGCCGAAGACCTGATCCGTACCATCGCCGGCAAGCACCCTATCGTTACCCGCGCCGGCGTCGATCGTGTCATTGCCGGTGCCGCCATCAATCAGGTCGTCGCCATCGCCGCCCAGGAGCGAGTCGCTGTCGCCGCCGCCGTAGATCGAGTCGTTGCCGAGGCCACCTTCCACGGTATCGACGCCAAGGCCCGCGGTGATGATGTCGTTGTCATCGCCGCCGAAGAGCCGGTCATTGCCGGACCCACCGTCCATCGTGTCCCGACCGGTGCCGCCGTAAAGCGAATCCACGCCGTCGCCGCCATCAAGGCTGTCGTCGCCCGCATCGCCATAGAGCGTGTCGTTGTCGGTGCCGCCCAGGACAGTGTCGTTGCCATCGCCGCCAAAGGCCGAATCCGTACCGGTGCCACCATCGATCAGGTCGTCTTCGGAACCGCCGTAAAGCGTGTCGGCGCTGTCCCCGCCATAGAGCGTGTCGATACCGGTGCCGCCGTCGATGAAGTCATTGGCCGATCCGCCATCCAGCAGGTCACGCCCGTCGGCGCCATAGATCGTGTCGGCATCAGAGCCGCCATAGACGCTGTCATCCCCCACGCCGGCCCAGAGCGTATCGTTGCCGAAGCCGCCGGTCAGGATGTCGTTGCCATCGTCGCCGGTGAGGGAATCTGTCCCGCTGCCACCGTCGAGCGTGTCGTTGCCAAGACCGCCGAACAGGGTGTCATTGCCATCGTCGCCGAAGACGCTGTCGTCGCCATCGTCGCCGGACAGCGTGTCGTTCTCTCCGCCACCGTAAAGCGTGTCGCTGCCGGAGCCGCCGGAAAGAGAATCCGTCCCGGTGCCACCATCAAGGTAGTCTGCGCCATCACCTCCGAGGATCGTATCCGCGGAATCGCCGCCGAACAGCCGGTCCGTACCGTTGCCGCCATCCAGCAGGTCCGAACCGGAGTTGCCCAGCAGACTGTCGTCACCTTCCCCGCCGGTGAGCGTGTCGTTGTTGTTGCCCCCGTCCAGAGTATCGTTGCCGATGCCGCCGATCAGGCTGTCGTTGCCGTCGTCGCCGAGCAGACTGTCGTTGCCATCGTCGCCGGACAGTGTATCGGCATCGCCGCCACCGAAAATCGTGTCATTGGCTGCCCCCCCGAACAACAGGTCGGTGCCGGTGCTGCCAAGCAGGCTGTCAGCGTCATCACCGCCGAACAGGCTGTCATTGCCGGAGCCGCCGTCCAGCGTGTCGGTACCCGTACCGCCGATCAGGCTGTCGTTGCCGTCGTCACCGAAAAGCCGGTCGTTGCCGGTGCCGCCGTCCAGCGTGTCGTTGTCATTCCCGCCATAGACAGTATCGAGGCCATCGCCCGCCAGGACACTGTCATCGTCGGACCCGGCATAGACAAGATCGTTGCCGCCAAAGGCGTTGATCGTGTCATCGCCGTTGCCGCCGTAGAAGACGTCACTGCCGGACGAGCCGTTCAGCGTGTTGTTGGATCCATTGCCTGTATAGGTCGGCATTTCCTGCTTCTGACCCTTGCCTGATTTGGGCAGCAGGACAGCCGAAATGCGGCATAATCGTGGCGCAGCGCCGGGTTGGCGGCGGAAAGGTGGTGGCCTCTGGCCAGAAGCGGCCGAAGCCGTTGCGGCATCGCAACACGGCGGAATGCAAAAGGGGGGCCAGAGCCCCCCTTTGATGTCATTTCAATGGCTTCAGCGAACCAGCAGACGCGCTTCGTGCCGCTTCAGCGTGCGGCGCGCTGCGACGTAATCCTGCAGGCCACCCTCTGTCGCCAGTTCCGGGAAGAGTTCCAGGATCTCGGACCGCTGCGCATTGCCGATGCCCTTCAGCGAGTAGTCGCCGGGCTGGAAGCTCTCGGTCCAGGCGCCATCGGCGAGCACGATCTGGTGCTCGTCGAACAGGAAGTGGATGTAGGACACGCCGGCCCGGTCCACCTGGTGGATTGCATTGCCCGAAACCAGGTGCTTGGCCGAAACCAGCACTTCGTGCTCGTCGAAGTAAAGCTGAGTGCGATCGCTGGACACCAGCATGCGGTGGTTGGGAGAGACCAGCATGTCGCGCTCGGGCAGGCCGTTGCCAAGGCTGCCCTGACGGATCAGCACCGGCTTCAGATGCGGCATGGCCACGAGATTGGCCCATGACAGGTCCTTCTGGCCGAGCCAGCGGATCTCCTGGATGCCGTTGTCTCGGGTGATGACCTTGTCGCCGACCTTCAGGCTTTCGACGGGCACCTCGCCCTTGGGCGTTGCGATCAGCGAGCCGGGCGTGAAGCAGGGCACACATTGTTCGATTTCCGTGAAGGTCACGCGGCCGACTTCACCGCCCGACGAGTTGCGGATGATCGCAATCCCGCTGATCGAGTCCCCGTCCGGGTCGTCGGTGACATTGGTGAACTCGACCGAGCCGCCCGGCGGGATCAGCCCCGTCAGGTCCAGCGTGTCGAAATCGTCCCCGCCGGTGCCGCCATCCACGCTGTCGCCGAAGCCGGCATAGAACATGTCGCGGTCATCGCCGCCCAGCATGGTATCGACGCCGTCGCCGCCAGTCAGCGTGTCGTTGCCGGCGCCACCGTCCAGCCGGTCCTGGCCATCGCCACCCGTAAGGGCATCGTTGCCGGCATCGCCCGTCAGGCGGTCGTCGCCGGTGCCGCCGTCCATGGCATCGTCTCCGGCACCGCCGGCCAGCGTGTCCTGACCGCCGCCACCGCTGAGGCTGTCATTGCCGTTGCCACCCTCGGCCGAGTCGTCGCCCTCGCCGCCCGAAACGCTGTCGGCGCCATCGCCACCATAAAGCCGGTCCTGCGCACCACCGCCCAACAGCGTGTCATTGCCGTGGCCGCCGATCAGAGTGTCGTTCCCTTCGCCGCCGTCCACGAGGTCGTTGTCGATGCCGCCGTCCAGCGAGTCATCGCCATTGCCGCCGAAGATCTGGTCAGCATCGTCCATCCCGAAGACGGTGTCGTTGCCTTCGCCGCCGTAGATGGTGTCGAGACCGTTGTCGGGGCGCAGATCACCAGCATCGTCGCGGATGTTCACCGCGTCCGGAACGGACGGGTCGTAGCCGCCATAGATGAGGTCGCCCTCGTTCCCGCCGTCGATCAGGTCGTTGCCTTCGCCACCGATGATGGTGTCGCGGCCGCCTTGCCCGTTCAGCGTGTCGTCGTCGACCCCGCCGTCGATGAGGTCGTTGCCCTCGCCACCCGAGACCGAGTCATTGTCGTCGCCGGTGCGGATCGTGTCGTTGCCGTTCCCGCCGAACACGGTGTCGCGATCGTTGAAAGGATCGGTATCAGCCGGGTACAGGCCGGGATAGCCACGGTCGGGCAGGCCGACCGTTCCAGCCGTCACAGTCGTAGGACCGCAGGACGAGCCCGTGCTTCCGCCTGTCGTGTCGATCAGGTCGTTCCCATCACCGCCTTCGACGCTGTCGCTGCCGTTGCCGCCGGTGATCGTGTCGTTGCTGGTGCCGCCATAGATCGTGTCGTTGCCATCGCCGCCCGACAGCGCATCCGCCCCATCCTCGGGGGTCGGGCCCAGGTCGCCGCCATAGATCACGTCGTTGCCCGCACCGCCTTCGACGGTGTCGTTGCCGGCGCCGCCCTTCAGCAGGTCCGCACCGTCGCCGCCGTAAAGCTTGTCGTCGCCTTCGCGACCCCACAGCGTATCGCTCCCGGCTTCGCCATAGATGGTGTCGTTGCCTACGCCGCCGTCGACATAATCGTTGCCGTTTCCGGCATAGACCTTGTCGTTGCCAAGGCCAGCGATCACCGTATCGTTGCCGTCCTTTGCATAGATCAGATCGTCGTTAGGGGCGGCGCCAGGCAGGATCGCGTCGTAGGAATCGGGGCGATCACCGTCCCTGTCGACATAGCTCGTATCCATGAGGTCGTTTCCGGCCGTGCCGGTCACAATACCGTCGCGGGTGGTAGTGCTGCCACCGCCGCATCCATCGCTATCTTTTTCGTACGTGCTGCTCATTGTGCGACCAATATCCAAACCGACCCGAACCCAGACACGACCGAATGGCCGAGCCCCAACCCGCGCCGCCCCCTTGCGAAGGCGTCGGCCTGCCGGATTCGACCCCAGGGGTCACACGGTTACAGGGGCATGGCCCGTCTGGCGCAACGCCAAACCACTCACGTTCCGGCAACGCGCCGGTTCGGAAGATTGTCGGAGAGGTCGAACCTCGGCAGCCCACATGTCACCGTTGATGCACCTCTCGGTACACCGCTGACGCAGTCCCGCCCCCACGGTTCCACGTCACTCCAGCAGACACCGTTTGGATACAGGGAAAACGTGGTTTCAGAAAGCTGAAAACCCGTGATCTCCAATTGGTTACCCGGCGTGAGGGTGCCTGCCGGACAGCCTGTGGTTGAATTCTGTTTCTAGGACTATCAACAATCTCCACAGGTCACATCCCAAGGCGCGCCGACAAATCTTTCAGATCCTTAGAAATTCTTCGAAACCTCCGCGCCGCGCGTTTCTGAGACGGCGACAATCCGGGCCTGCCGCGATCTCGCCACAATTGCCGCGTGTGCGCCCGATTTCGGCCCATATTGGTTAAGCGCCGTTGCCGAGCATGGGTCAATGACGGGATTCTGCTGAAAATGACGTAGGGTTAAGAACATTGCGCCAGCCGAATCGCCGAATCGCGAACCAGCTTTCGCCATCTTCCAGCCATGATCTTGGGGTGGTGCCCGAGGCGAGACTCGAACTCGCATACCTTGCGGCGACGGATTTTGAATCCGCTGCGTCTACCATTCCGCCACTCGGGCCCCGGCGCAGTTAGCCTGCCGGATCGGGGATGGTCAACAGGTCAAAAGTTGCCAGAAAAGGTGTCGCAGGCGTCGATCTGGCCCGTCTTCATCCCGCGCATCAGCCAGTCCGCCCGCTGCGCCGACGTGCCGTGGGTAAAGCTGTCAGGCATGGGGCGGCGGCCTGCGTTGCGCTGCAGCGTATCGTCGCCGATCTGGCGCGCTGCATTCATCGCCTCTTCCACATCGCCACGGTCGATCGTGCCAAACTTCTCCGAAGCCTTGCGCGCCCATATCCCGGCCAGGCAATCCGCCTGAAGCTCGACCATGACCGACACGGCGTTGCTGTCGGCCTGGCTCATCCGCTGTCGCAGGCGCGTTGTCTCGTTCAGGATGCCCAGAAGGTTCTGGACGTGGTGGCCGACTTCATGCGCCACGACATAGGCTTGGGCGAAGTCGCCCCCTGCCCCAAGCTTGCGCTCCATGAGCACGAAGAAATCGGTGTCCAGATAGACCTTGCGGTCAACCGGGCAATAGAACGGGCCGGTCGACATGTCGGCCCCGCCGCAGGCCGATGCTGTTGCGCCCTTGAACAGCACGAGAACCGGCGGTGCGTAGTCGGCGTTCAGTTGCTGGCGGAAAACATCGGCCCAGACCTCCTCGGTATCGGCGAGGGTAACCGCGACGAACTCCGCGCGTTCCTGGTCAGCCGGAGTCAGATCGGCCGGCTCGCTGGTCGTTACCTGCGCGCCGTCCTCAAGCAGTGGAGTAACGTCCACACCGAAGAAGTAGCCCACGGCCAGCACGACCAGAAGCCCGACCACGCCAATCCCGCCGCCCCTTGCCGCGCGCGAACCCCGGCGGTCCTCGATGTTCTGGCTTTGCCGCCGCCCGCGCCACTCCATCCCCCGCCTCCACCGTCTAAAGGTCGATCACGCGCAAGTGTAGGCGGGGTTTGCGGCCTGGGGAAGCGTCCAGCGCAAGGGGCGGCTTGACCTTCCGCCACCGTCTGCGCATGTCGGCGGCGAAAGGAAGCCGGATGCTTCGACGCCTTTACGACTGGACGCTGCGGCAGGCCGCGCACCGGCATGCCGAGCCGGTGCTCGCGACGGTGTCGTTCACGGAAAGCTCGGTCTTCCCGATCCCGGCGGACGTGCTGTTCATCCCTATGTGCCTGGCGCGGCCCGACCGGGCGATGCGATATGCGGCGCTGGCCACGGTTGCTTCGGTGCTGGGCGGGGTCGCGGGCTGGCTCATCGGGCGCTTTGCCTTCGCGCTCATCGCGCGGCCGCTGCTGGAGTTCTACGGCAAGCTGGATGCCTTCCAGGCGCTGGCGGCTTCCGGGCCGGGGCTGGTGCTGCTGCTGCTCGTGACCTCGGGCTTTTCGCACCTGCCGCCGATGAAGGTGGTGACGATCCTCGCGGGGCTGATCGGGTTTCCGCTGGTGCCCTTTGTCGCCTCGGCCATCGTGGCGCGGGGCGGGCGGTTCTTCTTGCTGGGATGGCTGTTGAGGCACTATGGCCGGCCGATCCTGGGCTTCATCGAACGGCGCTTTCCCTGGATCGCGGCCGGGGTCATACTTCTGGGGGCGCTTGCCTACCTTCTAGTCAAAGGGGTGCTATCATGAACCGGAACTCTCTGGTCCTGCTGGCCATGCTTGGCTCGGCCGCTTTGTTGGGCGGGGCGTTCTTCTTTCAGTTCGGGATGGGACTTCTGCCCTGCCAGCTGTGCCTGTGGCAGCGCTGGCCGCATGGGGCGGCGCTGCTGGCGGGGGTGCTGGCTCTGGTCACGCGGTGGCGGCTGTGGCCCTGGCTGGGGGCGCTGGCCACGCTGACCACGGCGGGGATCGGGGTCTTCCACGTGGGGGTGGAGCAGAAGTGGTGGGAGGGGCTGGCCACCTGCACCGTGGATGCTCTGTCGGGGGTGGGCGGGGATGACCTGTTGAACCTGGACGTCACGGTCGGCGGGCCGGTGGCCTGTGACGTGATCCCCTGGGAGATGTGGGGCATCTCGATGGCGGGGTGGAATGTGATCCTGAGCCTGGGCCTGACCCTGGTCTGGGTGGCCGCCGCCACCCGGAAGCGGTAGGCGTCCGAGCTCGGACGCCGCACCAGATCCTTCAAAATCAATACGTTATGGGCGCGAATTAACTCGGCGTTCATAATTGCCCACGGCCTTGGGGGATGCGTCAACGCGCCAGCCAAGGAATTACTCACGACATTTTGATAATGATTAAAAATGTGGCATCCTCTGCCTCACGGGGAACCAGTTCTGGGTAAGTGGTGGGGGAAGACATGCTGACAATAAACCTGATGGAGTCGGGGACCATCCTTGCCCTGCATCCGCATGGGGCGATCGAGGAGGCCGATATTGACCGGCTGCGCAAGGCGCTGGAGGGCCATGCGGAAGCGGGTCATGCGGTACGGGGGCTACTGGTGAATGCGGCGCAGTTTCCAGGCTATGCGGATGTCTCTGCGCTGATGGCCCATGTCGGGCTTATCCGCGAGTTTCACCGCAGGCTGGCGAAGGTCGCACTTGTAACGGACGCCGGGTTCGGCCCGGTGGCAGAGACGCTCGGGCGAGCCATGCTGGCGGTGGACATGCGCCATTTTCCTGCGGCCCGGCTGGCAGAGGCCGAGGCCTGGCTGCGGGGATAGGGCGGTCGTTCAGACGGCCAGCCGCTCGGCCTCGAGATACCGGGCCGAGACGAGGATATCTTCGGGACGCGCCATCTCGATGATGAGGCGGGGCATCTGCGGCAGTTCGGCCAGCGC
>Ga0209368_1001388_pt1 | contig 10712 bp, 10 predicted proteins | sample EBPBio242008_DNA_FD_185862 | JGI IMG/M metagenome (GOLD analysis project Ga0209368, IMG submission 185862) | Wastewater treatment Type I Accumulibacter community from EBPR Bioreactor in Madison, WI, USA - Reactor 1_4/24/2008_ DNA (SPAdes)... | ecosystem: Engineered > Bioreactor > EBPR >...
GTCACGCCCGCTTCCCCTTGCTCCTTGCGCCCCCCTCGCCTAACGCTTGCACCATGACCGCCGCAAGCCTTGATCAACCCGCTGACGACCGCCTGGCCAAACGCAATGTCGCGGTGCTGGTGGCGGCGCAGGCGATCATGGGCGCGCAGATGCCCGCAATCTTCACAATCGCGGGCCTTGCCGGGCAAAGCCTCGCCCCCAACGCCTGCTGGGCCACCCTGCCGATTTCCTGTGCCGTGATCGGCTCGATGCTGACCGCCACGCCGATTTCGGCCTTCATGCAGCGGTTCGGGCGGCGGGCGGGCTTCGTGGCGGGCGCGCTCGGCGGCGCACTGGGCGCGGCGCTTGGCGCCCTTGGGCTGATGACCGGGTCGTTCCTGCTGTTCTGCCTCGGCGGCCTATTCACCGGCAGCTACATGAGTGCGCAGGGCTTCTACCGCTTTGCCGCTGCGGACACCGCCTCGGACGCGTTCCGCCCCCGGGCCATTTCCTGGGTCATGGCGGGCGGCCTGCTGTCGGCCGTGCTGGGGCCAGAGATCGTGAAGCTTACCGCCGACGCCATGGTGATCCCCTTCCTTGGCAGCTACCTTACGGTGATCGCGCTGAACCTTGTCGGGATGTGGCTTTTCGTGCTGCTGAAGATTCCGCGTCCCCGTGCGCCGGTGGCGGGCGCGGCCACGGGACGCAGCCGATTGGAATTGTTGCAGACCCCGCGCATCGCGGTGGCCATGATCTGCGCCACCGTATCCTACGCACTGATGAACCTGGTGATGACCTCCACGCCCTTGGCCGTGGTGGGCTGCGGTTTTGACAAGGCGGACGCGGCCAACATCGTCTCGGCCCATGTCGTGGCGATGTTCGCGCCCTCGTTTTTCACCGGCGCTGTCATTGCCCGCATCGGGGTAGAGCGGACCATGGCCATCGGCCTTGTCATCCTGGCCCTGTCCGGCGCCGTGGCGATGACCGGGGTGGAACTGGAGAACTTCTTCGCGGCGCTGATACTTCTGGGGATCGGCTGGAACTTCGGCTTTATCGGCGCCACGGCCATGCTGACCGCAGAACAGACGGCCGAGGAAAAGGGCCGGCTGCAGGGCCTGAACGACATGATCGTCTTCGGCGGCGTCACGCTGGCCTCGTTCTCGTCCGGAGGGCTGATGAATTGTTCGGGCGGGTCGGTCGAGGCCGGCTGGCAGGCCGTGAACCTCGCCATGCTGCCCTTCCTGGTGATGGCCGGTGGTGCCCTGATCTGGCTGGCGCTGCGCCCGAAGGATCGCCTGAACTGAAGCGCGCACGGGGATTGCGCGACGCGCTACCAGGACCTAGCATCCCGGCGAAGCCTGTGGGAAAGCAATGCAATCTACCCTTCTGACCCTTGCCCTGTGGAATATATGGGCCTTCACTGGCGTCCTGTTCCTGATCGGCGTCGCGCTGTTTCTGGCGGGCTATTTCGGCGGGCGCCATCGGATGCGCGCCGGCAATGAACCGACCGAGGGTGCCAAGCTCGTGTCGGGCGCCATCCTGGCCCTCACAGCCTTCGTGCTGGCGCTGACGCTCTCCTTCGCCACGAATCGGATGCAGGAGCGGCGCGACGAGGGCAAGGAAGAGGCCAACGCCATCGGAACGGCCTGGCTGCAGGCCAAGGCCATCGGCGGACCGGAGGCAGAGCGGATCGCAGCACTGTTCGAGGAATACATCGTCCTGCGTCGCGACTCGCTGCTGCTGGACGCCAACAGCCCGGGGATTGCCGAAACGTCGGCGAAGGTCGGCGAATTGCAGACCCGGATCTGGACTGAACTGACCACCCTCATCCGGACGCGGCCCGCCCCATCCGTGGTGTCGCTGATGAATGCGGTCAACCACGCCTTCGACATGACCACGGCGCAGCGGTTGGCGGTGAACAACCAGATGCCCATGCAGTTGACCTACCTTCTGCTCGGACTGGTCTTTGCGGGGATTTTCGTCGTAGGCCTTCAACTTGGCTTCGTCGGCCGCTCGCACATCGTCCTGTCAGTCGTGCTCATCGCGCTTTGGACCTATGTCGTGGTGCTGATCCTCGATTTCGGCAATTCCCGCGCCGGCGTGTTCCGCACATCGACCGCGGCCTATGACATGACCATAGCCGGCTTTGGCCCCCCGCAGAACTAGGCGAAAGGTCTTGACCCGCCATCCGCGACATGGCACCCAAAGCGGATGATCCGCATCGCCACCCTGGCTTCTGCCGCCCGCTGGTACTTTACCGCCTATCCCTGACAGGCGGCCTTGGATCATGTGACCCGAAAAGCCGCCGCGAGGCGGCTCTTTCGTTCGGCTCCCTCGCGGCCCAATCCTGAAAGCGAGCTGAAATGACCCGACCCACCATCCGACCGGCCCGACCCGAGGACTTGCCTGCGCTTCTGTCCATGGTCCGCGCGTTGGCCCTGCATCACGGCGACACGCCCGAAGTCACCGAGGCCGACCTGAAGCGCGATGTCTTCTCGTCCGCACCCTGGCTGGCCGTCCTTGTGGCCGACGGCCCGCAGGGCCTGTTGGGCTATGCCGCCCTCATGCCGCTGGCACAGTTGCAGAACGGCCTGCGCGGCATGGAACTGCACCACCTCTACGTCCGCGACAACGAACGCAATCTCGGCACCGGCAGCCTTTTGATCGAGGCTGCGGTGGCGCACGCCCGCCGCCAAGGCTGCGCCTGGGTCACAGTGGGCACCGCCGAGAACAACGAAGCCGCGCGCGCCTTCTACGAGCGCCGCGGCTTCCTCGTGCGGCCCGCGATCGGGCCGCGCCTGTCTCGCCGGCTTGCGGCCTGAGACCCGCGACGCGAGGCCCGCACAAGCGGGCCCCGCGTCGGGCCATCAATCGCCCTGCCCGAACAGGATCGTGGGATCGCCCGACACCGGCGGTACATAGAAGGTCAGCCGGATCGCCTCCAGGATCAGCAGCGGCGGCGCCATCTGGGTGGCAAGCTCGGTCACGCGCGCCTGCAGTCGCTTGACCACATCGGGGTTCTGCGCCGACTGGTCGGTCGTCTCGGACGGGTCGGCAAGCAGATCGAACAACTCCACCTTCGGCGGCAGGGCGGCCTTCCAGACAAGCTTCCAGTTGCCATCGCGAACCGCGCCTGCCAGCGGATCGACGTTGTAGACAATCTCGCTGCGGGGCGAGGCCGCGCCTTCCGAGATGGTCGGCCACACGTTGCGCCCGTCCAGCGGCTTGCCCGCGGGCTTGGCCCCGGCCAGCGAGGCCAGCGTCGGCAGCATGTCGACCACGTGGATCAGCCCGTCCACCGGTTCGGCCTTCACATGGCCCGGCCAGTTCGCGATGGCCGCAACCTTGGTTCCGCCCTCGTACAAAGTGCCTTTGCCATCCCGTAGCGGCGCGTTGGACGCGGGTAGCCCGCCGTCGACCTTGCTGTCGCCGGCGAACAGCGAATTGGTCACGCCGCCATTGTCCGAATGGAACAGGATCAGCGTGTCGTCGCGCATCCCCTTGTCTTCCAGCGCCTTGACGACACGCGCCACGCCGTCGTCGACGATGGACACCATCGCGGCATAGGCCCTGGCATTCGGATCCTCGATATCGGGGTACTTGGCCAGCCAGTCCTCAGGCGCCTGATAGGGTGTGTGCGGGGCCGTGAACGCCAGGTACAGGAACAGCGGCTTCGAGGAATCGTGATCCTCGATCACCTTCACCGCTTCGTCCGCGAACAGGATGTTGTCATAGCCCTCGTCGGTCGCCGGTTCGTTCCCGCGATACCAGTCAGGCACGCCATGCGAGGAATGGGTGAAGTGGTCGATCTCGCCCACCAGCGCGCCATAGAAACTGTCGAACCCACGCTGCATCGGCCAGTAATCGGCCGAGCCGTGGCCCAGGTGCCACTTGCCCACCATCGCCGTCTGGTAACCCGCCTCCTGCAGGACTTGCGGCAGCAGTTGTTCCTCCAGCGGGATGCCATAAAGCCCCGCGCCGGGGATCACCCCGGTCTGCAGGCCATAGCGCAGCGGATACCGTCCGGTCATCAGAGCCGCCCGCGTGGGCGTGCACATCGGCTGGACATAGAAATCGGTCAGCCGGGCGCCGGTCGTCGCCAGCGCATCCAGCGCCGGGGTCCGGATCGTGCGCGAGCCCATGTAGCCGGTGTCGGCATACCCCAGGTCGTCGGCAACGATATAGACGATGTTCGGCGGCGTCTGACCGCTTGCGGCGGCGGCGAGCCCCACAGTGGCGGCGAAACTCAACAGAAGCGAGGCAAGGCGGGAACGGGTTGTCATGACTGGTCCGGGGCTGCTCTGGCGTGTCACCCGATCTCATGTCGGGGTCGCGCCTGTCTAGCGCCGGGCTACGCAGTGCGAAAGACTTTGCGCGAGGATGTGAAGAGGGTAATGGGTGCCATGCTTTCATACCAGCACGCCTTCCACGCCGGAAACCTCGCCGATGTCCAGAAGCACGCGCTTCTGGCCGTGGCGCTGGATTACATGACCGCCAAGGACAAGCCGATGTCCTATATCGAGACCCACGCCGGGCGCGGTCTCTATGACCTGGGCGGGTCAGAGGCGCTCAAGACCGGCGAAGCTGCCGCCGGCATCGCCCGGATCGAGGACCGTTTTCCGGTGGGCCACCCCTACCGGCGCCGCCTGGCCGAGGAGCGCGGGCGGTTCGGGCCGATGGCCTATCCCGGCTCCCCCCTGATCGCGGCCCCGGCGTTGCGCGACGACGATGTGATGCACCTGTGCGAGTTGCACCCCCAGGAACATGCCGCGCTGGTCAAGGTCATGGCGCCCTGGGGCGCGCATGTCCGGCGCGAGGACGGGCTGAAGGCGGCGCTGGCGCTGACCCCACCCACGCCCCGCCGCGGGCTCATGCTGATCGACCCGTCCTGGGAGGTGAAGGCCGACTACGAGACGGTGCCCAAGGTCATCGGGCAGGTGGCACGCAAATGGAACGTGGGCGTTATCATGCTGTGGTATCCGCTGCTGACGGGATCGCCCCACGCGCGGATGCTGAAGGCGCTGGAGGCCGCCCATCCCGACAGCCTGCGCCACGAGGTCCGCTTTCCGCCTGCCCGCGAGGGTCATGGAATGATCGGCTCTGGCATGTTCGTCATCAACCCGCCCTGGGGGCTGGAGGACGAGGCGAAACGCCTGACGGCGATCTTCAAGGCGCTCTGACCGGAGGATCTCCGATGCTGCCCTTCCACACGCTCGACGTCTTCACCGACCGTGCCTTCACCGGCAATCCCCTGGCCGTGGTGCTGGAGGCCGACGATCTGAGCGTCGGGCAGATGCAGACCCTCGCGCGGGAATTCAACCTGTCCGAGACGATCTTCGTGCAGCCGCCCCGCGATCCGGCGCACCGGGCGCGCGTGCGCATCTTCTTCCCCACCGCCGAGATTCCCTTCGCCGGCCATCCGACCATCGGCTGCGCCATCCTGCTGGCAGAAACCGACCATGGCCCGGGCGATTTCGAAACCACCTTGGTGCTGGAGGAAGAAGCCGGTCTCGTCCCGGTGCGCGTCCGCCGTCTGGCCGGCCGGACCACCGCCGAATTCACCGCGCCGGTCCTGCCCCATGCGGCGCCCGGCAGCGCCGAGCCCGCCCTGATCGCCCTCGCGCTGGACCTTCCTCCCGGCGACATCGGCTTCGCCCGTCACCGCCCCGCAATCTGGCAAGGCGGGCCTCGCTTCCTGTATGTGCCCGTGGCCAGCCTGTCGGCCCTTGGCCGCGCCCGCCCCATTGAACCGCACTGGTCTGCGCTTATGGCCGCCGCCGGGGTGGACAGCGCCTATCTCTACACGCCGGGCGACACGGAAGACTACCGCGCCCGCATGTTCTCGCCCACGGCCGGCGTTCCGGAAGACCCCGCCACGGGATCGGCCAGCGCCATCCTGGCAGCACAACTGATGGCCGCCGGGACAATCCGCCCGGGCGAAACCCGGCTGCGCCTCCGCCAGGGGGTCGAGATGGGCCGGCCCTCCGACATCGGCCTGACGGTGCTTGCCAATGCCGGGGGCCTGACTGAAGTGCGCATAGCCGGTACCGCGCTCCGCGTCTCGGAGGGCCGCATCACCCTTCCCCCTGACTGATCCTTCCGGCTCTCGTTGCCTCACTTCGGCATCAGTTCGCCGCGAGGCACATTGGCATGGCCGTGGAGCCGCCTTATGGTCTGCCCATGTTCGACCATATCCTCCGCCGCCTCCTGGCCCCTGCCCCCGACCGCCTGCCCGAGCCCGATGCGCGTCTGGCGCTGGCGGCGCTTCTCGTGCGCGCTGCCCGCACAGATGGCACCTATGATTTGGCCGAGATGGAGCGGATCGACCGCATCCTGATCGAGCGTCACAAACTCTCGCCCTTCCAGGCCGCCGCCCTGCGGGCCGAGGCCGAGGATCTGGAGGCGCAGGCGCCCGACACCGTGCGCTTCACCCGCGCGCTGAAGGCTGCCACCGCCCCCGAAGACCGTGGGGCGCTGATGGAGGCGCTCTGGTCGGTGACGCTGGCCGATGGCGGCCGCGACGCCGAGGAAGACCGGCTGATGCGGCTGGTGGCCAACCTTCTGGGCCTTACCGATGTGGAATCGGCACTGGCCCGGCAGCGAGCAGAAAAGGCATGATCGCCGCCCTGGGCATGTATGACCGCGCCGAAACCGCAGGTGCGAACGACCGCCTCTGGATGCTGATCCGCGATGGTCTGCGCGATCGGGGCTTCGAAGCGCCCGATGCGCTGACGCGGGGCGACCTGGCCTACATGCCGGGATGGACCTCGCCCGACCTTCTATTGTCGCAGACCTGCGGCCTGCCGTTCCGCGCCCGTCTGCACGACCAAGTCACCCTGATCGGCACGCCCGACTATGGTGTCGAAGGCTGCCCGCCCGGCTTTTATCGTTCGGTCCTCGTGGCGCGCGCCGACGATCGGCGCAACGACCTGGGCAAGTTCGCCGGCGCGCGGCTCGCCTACAACGATGGCCTGTCGCAATCTGGCTGGGCCGCCCCCCTGGCCCGTGCCGCCGCGCTTGGCCTTCGCTTCGGCGAAACGCTGGAAACCGGCGGGCACCGCCTGTCGATGCTGGCCGTGGCCGAAGGCCGCGCGGACGTCGCCGCGCTGGACGCGGTAACTTGGCGGCTCCTGCAAAGGTGGGAACCGGCCTCGGCGCAGGTCAAGGTGGTGGGCCTCACCGACCCCACTCCCGGCCTTCCGCTGATTTCGCGCGCCGGGGCCAGCGTCCAGGCCATCTTCGCCGCCGTCAGTGCCGCCATCGCGGCACTTTCTCCCGAAGACCGCGACACGCTCTGCCTCAAGGGCCTCGTCTCGATTCCGGTTGCGGACTACCTCGCCCTGCCGCTTCCGCCCACGCCTGCGCAGTATGCGCAAGGTCATTGAGCAGTTTGCGCAGCGTCCCTGCCTTTTCCGCTGAAATTGCGTTGCAAAGCTGCGGGACTTGCAGAGTATGAGGCGACCGACAGGGATAACAGGCGGAACGCCGTGAACGCATCAGCAATGACCAAGGGCGGGGATGTCCCCGTCATAGAGATCCGCAACCTTCACAAGAGCTACGGCCAGCTCGAGGTGCTGAAGGGCGTGGACATGGTGGCCCCCAAGGGCCACGTCGTTTCGCTGATCGGGTCATCGGGCTCGGGGAAATCCACCCTGCTGCGCTGCTGCAATCTGCTGGAAGACAGCCAGGACGGCGAAATCCTGTTCGAGGGCGAGGCTGTGCACTGGCGCGGCCAGGGCCTTGGCCGCCATCCTGCCGACAAGGCCCAGGTCACGCGCATCCGCACCAACCTGTCGATGGTGTTCCAGCAGTTCAATCTCTGGTCCCACATGACCATCCTTCAGAACGTGATGGAGGCCCCCGTCACGGTGCTGAAACGCAACCCGGCCGAGGTCGAGAAGACCGCGCGCGAATACCTGGCCAAGGTCGGCATCGGCGACAAGGCCGATGCCTGGCCCGCGCAGCTATCGGGTGGCCAGCAACAACGCGCCGCCATCGCCCGCGCCCTGTGCATGGAACCCCGCGCGCTTCTGTTCGACGAACCCACTTCGGCACTGGATCCGGAACTGGAACAGGAAGTCGTGAAGGTCATCAAGGCGCTGGCCGAGGAAGGCCGGACCATGATTCTCGTCACCCATGACATGCGGCTGGCGGCGGATGTTTCCGACCATGTCGTCTTCCTGCACAAGGGCAAGATCGAGGAGGAAGGCCCGCCCGAACGGCTGTTCGGCAATCCTCAGACCGAACGCCTGCGCGGCTTCCTTTCCGCTACGGCCTGACATTAGACTGACAACCACAACAAACCACCAGGGAGTAACCCGATGAAGAAACTGCTTCTTGCCACCGCGCTGGCCGGTCTTTCGGCCGGCGCCGCATTCGCCCAGGATGTCGTGCGCCTTGGCACCGAAGGCGCCTACCCTCCCTACAACTTCATCAACGACGCCGGCGAAGTCGCTGGCTTCGAACGTGAATTCGGCGACGAGCTGTGCAAGCGCGCCGGCCTGAACTGCACCTGGACCACGAACGAGTGGGATTCCATCATTCCGAACCTGCAGTCGGGCAACTACGACGTCATCATCGCCGGCATGTCGATCACGCCGGAACGCGCCGAGATCGTCGATTTCAGCCAGGGCTACCTGCAGCCCACGCCTTCGGCCTACCTGGCGGCGTCCAAGGACGCCGACCTGAAATCCGGTCCGGTCGCGGCGCAGACCTCGACCATCCAGGCGGCCTTCGTGGCTGAAAACGGCATGACGCTGGTGGAATACGCGACGCCGGAAGAAACCGTCGCCGCCGTGAAGAACGGCGAAGCGGTCGCCGTGCTGGCCGACAGCGACTACCTCAAGCCCATCGCCGACGAATCGGGCGGCGCGCTGGTGCTTCTTGACCAGACCGAGATGATCGGCGGTGGCGTGGGCATGGCGTTCCGCAAGTCCGACACCGAGCTGCGCGCGAAGTTCGACGCTGCGATCAAGTCGATGAAATGCGACGGCACGCTGGATGCGATGATCACCAAGCCCGAATACTTCGGGCCGGATTCGCCGCTCGTCTGGGGCGACGCTGGCAAGGAAGGCTGCTGAGCCTTCCCGGGGCGGGGCCCGAAAGGCCCCGCCCTTCCTCTATCCGCTGACCGCCGCCCGGGATTTTGCCGATGTTCACTTCCTGCGCCGAGCCAAAGACGCTCGAGGGCCTGCACTGGTTCTACTGCTACCTGACCTCAGGCAAGCATGTGGATTTCTACTGGTCCTTCGGCACCGTCCTCGTGCTTCTGGCCATCACCGCGCCGATCGCAATCGCCTTCGGCTTCGTCGGCGCCACCGCTGCGCGGTCGCACAATCCCATCCTGCACTGGGCCGGTCGCATCTACATCGCGATGGTCCGCGGCGTGCCGGACATCGTCTATTTCATGTTCTTCGTCATCGTGCTGGACCAGGTGATCGAATACCTGAAGTTCGTCGCGGTCTGTCCCTCGGGCACGCCCTGGCCCTGGCAGGGGCTGGAGTTCCGGGTCTGCCCCGCCGCCAAGGTGCCCGCCGCCACCGCCTCGCCCTTCATCCACCAAGCCTACGGCTTTTCGCTGGCCGTGGTGACCTTCGCCATCGTCTTCGGCGCCTTCACCGCCAACGTGCTTTATGGCGCGATGAACTCGGTGCCCCGCGCCCAGCTTGAGACCGCCGAAGCCTATGGCATGAGCCATCGCCAGGTCTTCCGCCGGGTCCTCGTGCCGCAGATGTGGGTCTATGCCCTGCCCGGCCTGTCGAACCTCTGGATGATCCTCATCAAGGCAACGCCGCTGTTGTTCCTGCTGGGGGTCAAGGACATCGTCTATTACGCCAAGGAACTGGGCGGGTCCAAGACCCAGGCATACGAGTTCCCGCATGGCGACTGGCGGCTCTACTACTTCCTCGTGCTTCTGGTGTTCTACCTCGCCATGACCCGCGTCAGCGAAATCGCGCTTGGCCGGCTGACTGCGCGCCTGTCCAAGGGCCAGGCCACCGCCGCGGGCGAACGGATGCGGAGGGCCGCGGCATGACCTGCTGGGACATAATCCAGGCCTATGGCCTCCGCTCCATCGGCATCGGCGAACAGCTTCTGCCCAAGAACGAGTTCACGCTCTGCAAGCAGTTCACGCTGATCGGATCGGGCCTGATCTGGAACTTCTACTACGGCTTCCTCGCGCTGTTCTTCGGCTTCTTCCTGGCCAATGCCGTGGCGCTGGCCAAGGCCGCGCACAACCCATTCCTGCGCAAGCCCGCGGAATGGTTCATCTTCGTCTTCCGCGGCTCTCCGCTCTTCATCCAGTTCTTCCTCGCCTACGAGGCGCTGGTGATGCTGCCCAAGGCCGGCATCGACGTGTTCGGCATAACCGTCCAGACCTCATGGACCACGCGAGCCTGGGCCGGCGCGCTGTTCGTGATGTTCCTGAACACCGGCGCCTATGCCGCCGAAATCTTCTACGGCGCGCTGCAATCCATCCCCAAGGGCGATCTCGAGGCGGCGGAGGCCTACGGCATCACCGGCTGGCAGAAGTTCCGCCGCATCCAGTGGCCCACCATGCTGCGGCTTGGCTGGCCCGCCTATACCAACGAGGCGATCTTCCTCTTCCACGCCACGACGCTGGTGTTCTTCTCCAGCTTCCCTGCCTTCCGGCAGATGGGCGACGCGCTCTATTACGCCAACTACTTCGCCGACAAGACCTTCAACCCCTTCATCCCCTACCCGATCATCGGCCT
>Ga0209368_1001390_pt1 | contig 10685 bp, 12 predicted proteins | sample EBPBio242008_DNA_FD_185862 | JGI IMG/M metagenome (GOLD analysis project Ga0209368, IMG submission 185862) | Wastewater treatment Type I Accumulibacter community from EBPR Bioreactor in Madison, WI, USA - Reactor 1_4/24/2008_ DNA (SPAdes)... | ecosystem: Engineered > Bioreactor > EBPR >...
CGCAGCCGGCGGCGAAGGCCCTGACGGTGTCCGGGTCGGTGTAGTCGCCGACCGTCACGTCGTGCACGACCTGAGCGGCGGAGACCGTCGGACCCTCGGCCAGCAGCTTGAGGTGCAGACCGAGCCCGGTCGCCGCCTCGTCCATCATTCTGGCCAACTGTCCGCCGCCGATCACGCCGACGACAAAGGGACGTGAGGCCGACGAACGAGCTGGGGCCACAGAAGGAGATGGGGATTGCACTGTCACCAGCGAAGCCTATTAGGCACACCGAATCCTGGTCGAACCGGCGCCCATCACTGTTGACCAGAACAAGCTGCAGGATTATCCCCGATGTCGGTGATAATTCTTCAGCTAACTTGGGCCTTCAGCTAACTCGGGCCGCCAGCTCCAGCTTCGCGTACAGATCCTCGAACATCAGCCGGACGTCCAGGCGGGAGAAGACCCGAACCGCGACGCACCGGGACGGCACTGGCGAGCCCGACCAGCTCGAGCACGACCGAGGCCGCCTCGACCGCCCGGGCGGCACTGTCTCCGCTGGGTACGAACGGGTCGCCCAGGGCGAGGTGCGAGCCGATCACGGCACGCATCTCCACCGACGGCGACAGCAGGTGGTGCGCCAGCTGGAAGAGGCCGTCAGGGTCGCCGGCATAGTCGTTGTCGCTGATCACCTGATACGGCGGGCCGCCCGCCGGCCGGAACGCCGGGAACGTTTCCCTCACCTCGAAACCAGGATCCGCGCCGCGTCGGCGATGCCGTTCGGCGACATGCCGTAGCGATCCAGCAGATAGCCGGCCGACCCGGTCGGCGCGAACTCCGGCACGCCGAGAATCGTCATCCTGGTCGGATGGTGCTGCACGATCACCTCGGCGACTGCGCTGCCGAGCCCGCCAGCCACCGTGGCCTCTTCAGCAGTGACGATGCCCTTCGTCTCCCGAGCAGCGGCCAGGACGGCCCCGAGGTCGAGCGGCTTGACGGTTGGCATCGAGATCACCCGCGCCGAGATCCCCTCGGCGGCGAGCTTCTCAGCTGCTCTCCGAGCTCGCCACCTTGATCGGGGCGAGCCCCACCTTCGTGCCTGCTCCGGGCCTGGTCGGTGGTGCCGCCATGCGGCAAAGCCTGTTGGCCGATCCGGCAATGGAGACGGTGGCGACCCGTTGGCAGGACCTGACCATGGCCCTGGTAGGGATTGGCAGTCTCCAACCATCCGCCCTGCTGCAGCAGAGCGGCAACGCGATCGCCCCTGATGATCAGGCGACCTTGCTGTCCCTTGGTGCGGTCGGTGATGTCTGCACCCGCTTCTTCGACACCGAAGGGCAGCTGGTGCACAGCGATCTCGACTCGCGCATCGTCGGTATCGACCCTGAGACCTTCCGCGCCATCCCACGCCGGATCGGTTTCGCCGGCGGTGCCCGCAAGCACGAGGCGGTCCGCGCCGCCATCGCCGGGAACTGGGTCAATGTCGTGGTCACCGATCTCGCCACCGCCCGCGCTCTCCTCGCGGCCTGATCCGCTCAATACCCCGGAATGAAGTGGCTGACGTGACCAACACCTACGAGATCACGTCTTCATCGAGAAGGAGCAATTGCAGGTCAAACCGGTCGTTTGGCCTGTAGTTGCTCCTTCTCGAGGGTGGCTTCTCCTTCTCGGCGAACCAGGAGGACCCAGGAGGGCGCGGGCAGCGAACTGCCGGATCCTCTACCTGGTAAGGAAGATTCGGATGTGACGAATGAGGTGCTTGGGTCTCGCAAGTCGCAGCAGCCGCTATTGCGGACGCCGTAGAGGCCCGGAGATCGGCCAATCTCGCGGTTGGCTAGCAAACCAACTCGGGCTGACGAGATCGTCGGTACGCTAGAGCAGTCATGCCGAGTTCCCACCAGCCACCTGCCGCCCCTGTGACCAGCAGTCCTAGCCAGCCACCGTCCCCAGGCGCCGGCTCAGGTCTGCTTCGGCGACTGTGGGACAAGGCGATGCATCTCGGCCCGGAGGCGATCAAGTTCGGGATCGTCGGGCTGACCGGGGTCGCGTTGCAGTTCGTCGTGTTCAACGTGCTGCGGTACGCCGGCGCGGGCGGCGAAGGCGTCCTGGCCGCCAAGCCGATCACCGCGCAGGTGATCGCGATCGGCGCGGCCACCGTGATCACCTATCTCGGCAATCGCTATTGGACCTATCACCATCGGGAGCGCGGCAATCCGCTCCGTGAACTGCCGATCTTCATCCTGCTGAACGGGATCGCGATCGCCATCGGTGCCGCCTGCCTGGCGTTCTCGCACTATGTCCTGGGACTCACCTCACCGCTGGCCGACAACCTCTCCGGCAATGTCATCGGGCTGGGTCTCGGCACCCTGTTCCGGTTCTGGTCCTATCGCAAGTTCGTCTTCACCGGGAGTTGAGGAACGCCGCGATCAGGTCCCGTGGATGAGCTCACTGATGGTGAGGTGCACATCCTCGACATCGGGCACATCGTTGAGCACGACGGGCCGCACATCAGCGGCCGACTGCACCCGCAGTGTGCCGCAGCCGAGCATCCGATCGGACAAACTGCGCTCGAATCGGACGTCATTGACCCTGGCCAGCGGCACGTTCGCACCGGTCTTGTTGAGGATCCCGGTGCGGGTGATCAGCCGGAAGTTGGTGAGCGTGATCGTGGTGGTCCGCCAGCGCAGGTACGGGATGATCGACCACCAGGTGGCCAGCACACCGACCACGATCGCCACCGCGAACTGACCCACCGGCCGATAATCATGCGGGATCAGCGCCGCTCCGGCCCCCAGCAGCGCGCCGCAGAAGATCAGCCCGATCGCCGGCCAGAACAATGCCTTGCCGTGGGTACGCATGTGCATGAGCACGTGCTCCTGTGTACCCAATAGCTTGGCCGACAAACCCACCCCTCCATGCTGACACAGCAGCGCAATCGGACCATCGGCCTGCGGTCTGACCCCGCAGTCTGACAGTAGGAGCGCTGACGGCAGCTCAGCGCAGGTGGGTCACATCACCCGCAGCAAAGACCACGACCTGACCAGCCGTACGCACGCGCAACCGACCTTGGGCATCGACGCCTACAGCTTTGCCCTCCACAGTGCTGCCATCCGGCCGGTGCACCCGGACCTGTCGACCCAAGGTCGCGCAGCGTCGCTCGTACTCCCCGATCAGCTGCTTGTCCCGGCCGTCTTCCCAACGGTGATAGAGCAGCGCCAACGCCGCCAGCACAGTGGACACGATCTCGGCTCGGACGAAGCTCTCCCCCGGGCGCAGAACCGCCAGCGAGGTTGCGGTCGGCACCGGCAGTTGCTCCGCGGTCAGGTGGACGTTGATTCCCATCCCCAGCACGCAGGTGGCGCCGGACGGCGAATCCACCCGCTCGGCCAGGATGCCGCTGATCTTCGCACCCTCGACCAACACGTCGTTGGGCCATTTCAAGGCTGCCGGCACACCGCCCACGGCTCGCAGACTGTCTGCGACCGCCAACCCGGCCAGCAGCGGCAGCCAGGTCCAGTCGGCGGGCTCCCGCTCAGGTCGCAGCAGCACCGACATGGCGATCGAACTGCCGGCCGGCGCGGTCCAGGTCCGGCCCAACCGGCCACGTCCGGCGAGTTGGTGATCGGCGACCAGCACCACTCCCCCAGGCGCGCCGGCTCGGGCTGCCTCAGCCAGGTCGGCGTTCGTCGAATCCGTCTCCGGCACCACGATCAGCTCGTGCCACAGGCTGTCGGCGTCGGCCAGTTCGGTGCGCAGCCGATCAGTGTCCAGCGGATCTCCGTACGTTGCCACGCGGCCACCGTAGTCCGCCGTCAGCAACACGTGGCTACTCAGCCGGCCAGCGCCTTGGCCGGCCGGTCCAGAGCGCCCTCGGCCAACTGCTTGATGCCTGCCTGGATCGCACCGAGCAACACGATGTCGCCGCCGAGGGCAGACGCCGTGACCTCAGGCGGCAACTGTGCGTAGTCCGGCAGCCGCTGGCGACACAAGTCGATCAGCTGGCTCAGCGAGGCGGCCACCGCACCCGCGACGATCACTCGCTCGGGGTTCAGCAGGCTGGCCAGCGCAGCCACGACCCGCGCGAGGCGATCGGCCAGCGCGCGTACGGCCGCGGTCGCCGCCAAGTCCCCTGCGCGCGCCGCCTCGAACACGGCCAGCGACGAGGCAGCGCCGGGGGTCGCGGTCCACAGTCGGCGGGCGGTGGCCGCCAGGCCCTTCTGATCCCCCACTCCACTGATCAGTTCGAGGAAGTGCAGATCACCCGCGCCACCGTCGCGGCCCAGCAACAGCCGCCCGCCGGCGACGATGCCGGCGCCGAACCGCTCTCCGGACAGCAGCACCACGTAATCGCCGTGCGGATCGGCCTCACCGTGCGCCCCTGCCGCCAGCGCCGCCAGGTTGGCGTCGTTGTTGACCAGCACCAACCAGTGCTGCCAATCCGGCCGACCCGCCAGGACCGCGCTGGGGTCGAGTTGCATCCGCGACCAGTAGGTCCCGTGAGCCGCGGCTGGTGTTCCTCCCGACGGCCTGACGGGCGCGGCCAGTCCGAACGAGATCACCCGAACACTGGATGCCGGGATCTCCGCGTCAGCCAGCGCTGCTGCGATCACCTGCCGGATCGCGACCTCACGCTCAGCGCCCTGATCCGCGGCGAACCCGGCCTGACGACGGGCGCGACCGATGATGCCGCCCCGCAGATCAGCCACCGCGACCCTGATCGAGGCATCACCGACATCCACGCCGACCACATAGCCGGCCCCGGCGCAGAAGCTGAACCGGCGCGGTGGTCGGCCCGCGGTCGCGCCAGTCGTCACCGCAGCGACCCCGGACGATTCCTGCAGCCAGCCGAGCCGCACCAGGTCGTCGCAGACGGCGAGCACGGTGGCCCGAGTCAGCCCGGTCAACTCCATCAGTTCGTTGGCGGTCACCGTGTCACCGGCCTCGCTGGCCCATAGCTCGGTCAGCACCAGTCGAGCGTTGGTACGCCGTACGGTCGTCGACGAAGCCGGTGCGATCGACTGAGTCGATGCCAGCGCGATCGATTGAGTCGAGGCAGGCGCGATGGACTGATCAGCCACGTTGACCACGCCCCTTCCGACGGGTAGATTCAGCCATTATATATAGGTCCTGTCGAAAGGTCGTTGGTGTCCACCGAAGCCACCGTGTCAACAGCCCCTGAAGCAGCGTCGAACGCAGAATCAGCGTCGTACGCAGAGTCAACGTCATACGCGCCCGCAGCCGCGGACTGGTGGCGTCAGGCGGTGGTCTACCAGGTCTATCCGCGCAGCTTCGCCGACTCCGACGGCAATGGCATCGGCGATCTGAACGGCATTCGGAGCCGGGTGGACTACCTGGCCGGACTCGGCGTCGACGCGGTCTGGCTCAGCCCGTTCTACCCCTCCGCGCTCGCCGACGGCGGTTATGACGTCGACGACTACCGCGACGTGGCCCCTGAGCTCGGCACCCTGGCCGACTTCGACGCGCTCACTGCCGACCTGCACGCCCGCGGTCTGCGGATGATCGTCGACATCGTCCCCAACCACACCTCGAATCGGCACGCGTGGTTCGTCGAAGCGCTGGCTTCACCGCCCGGCTCGCCGGCCCGCGACCGCTACATCTTCCGCGACGGCCTCGGCGAGGACGGCTCCGTGCCGCCCAGCGACTGGCAGTCGTTCTTCGGTGGCCCGGCCTGGACCCGGCTCCCCGACGGCCAGTGGTATCTGCATCTGTTCGCGCCCGAGCAGCCGGATCTCAACTGGGACAACGCGGAGGTTCGCGCCGACTTCCTGACCACGCTGCGCTTCTGGTCCGACCGTGGTGTCGACGGCTTCCGGGTCGATGTCGCCTCCATGCTGGTCAAGGATCTGAGCGAGCCGTTGCCCACCCAGGCCGAGTTGCCGAACTTCGGCGACGGCCTGCACCCGCTGCGGGATCGGGACGAGGTGCACGAGGTGTACGCCGGCTGGCGGGAGGTCTTCAACTCCTACGACCCACCGCGGATGGCGGTCGCCGAGGCCTGGGTGCCGACCCACCGGCGTCCTCGCTACGCGAGCCCCGACGGCCTGGGACAGGCCTTCAACTTCGATCTGCTGACCGCACCGTGGAGTGCCGATCAGTTCCGCAACGTCATCACCGAGAATCTCGCCCTGGCCACGGCCAGCGGGTCCTCGACCACCTGGGTGCTGTCCAACCACGACGTGGTCCGGCACGCCACCCGCTACGGCAACCAGGGCCACGGCCTCGCCCCGACTGACGACCCGGTCGAACTGCTCGCCCGCGCCAATCCCGAGACGCAGGACCGCGCTCTCGGCGCCCGCCGGGCCAGGGCGGCGACGCTGCTGCTGCTCGCGCTGCCGGGCTCGACCTACCTCTACCAGGGCGAAGAGCTCGGCTTGTTCGAGGTGCCGGAGATCGCCCCCGACCAGCGACAGGATCCGCAGTTCTTCCGTACCGGCGGCACGGCGATCGGCCGCGACGGCTGCCGGGTGCCACTCCCCTGGACCGACGAGGACCCCTCCTACGGTTTCGGCGACGCAGCGCCTCATCTGCCCCAGCCGGACTGGTTCGCCGACTACACCGTCGCCGCCGAGAGCACTGACCCCGATTCCTCGCTCAGCCTCTATCGGACAGCGCTGCGGCTGCGTCGCGAACTGCAGGACATCGAGGCGTTGACGTGGTGCGAGAGCGGTCCGGGAGTGGTGCACTTCCGCCGCCCGAACGGCTGGCACAGCTTGACCAACTTCGGCCCGGCCAGCGTCTCGCTGCCGGACGGCGAGATCCTGCTGACCAGCGCTCCGCTCACCGACGACAAGATCCCGGCGAACACGACTGTCTGGTGGCGGCCGGCCGGGCCGAGCCAGCAGCACTGACCGGCGTGACCGAGTTGGCTGGCGGGCCCGCCAACGAGCCCGCCGTCCGCCTGGCCCAACTGTGGGTCGGCGCGCTCGATGCGCTGGACCCACGCCGGGACGACCCGGCATGGTATCCGGACGTGCTGCAGCTGGCCAAGGAACTGCGCGACGAGGTCAATGACGACGAGTCACTGTTCGACGCGCTGGTCACCAATGCCGTCGTCCTCCAGCAGTTCCTGCTGGAGGTAGCCAGCCGGCCTGGCGGCCGCTACGAGCGAGCGGCCATCGTGTCCCAAGCCGGCCGGCTATTGGTGCCGGACGATCAGCGTCGCAGCCAGACTGCCTCGTCCGCGCCAAGGACCCCGGCGGAGACATCGCCCGATGCCACCAGGGCCTCGGCGTCCTCCGGCAGGGAATAAGGCTCCGGCCCGAAGTTCACCACGCAACGGAAGCCGGGCTCGCGGTCGAAGGCCAGCACCCCCTCGGGCAGGCCCTCGACCCAGCTGAGCCCACCGTCGCCGAGCGCCGGGTTGGCTCGCCGTTCGGCGAGCGCTGTCCGATACAGCGCCAGGTGGCTGTTCGGGTCGCGGTTCTGCGCCTCGACGGTCAAGCCGGACCAGTCGGTCGGCTGGGGCAGCCACGGCGGTGTTTCGGCCGTGCCGAAGCCGTACGGCGGCTGCGTACCGGACCAGGGCATCGGGACCCGGCATCCGTCCCGGCCGCGAATGGTGTGGCCGGAGCGCTCCCAGGTCGGGTCCTGCAGCAGTTCCTCGGGAATGTCCTCGACCTCCTCCAGACCGAGCTCATCACCCTGGTAGACGTACGCTCCGCCGGGCAACGCCAGCTCCAGCAGAACCGCCGCACGGGCCCGCTTGCGACCGAGCGCCACGTCGGTGGCCCCCGCAGGCACCGCGCCGATCCCGGCGAAGGCCTCGTGGTCGATCCCGGTCGGGGTGAAGCGGGCTCCGGTGATCGAACGGCCATAGCGGGTGACCACCCGGGTGGTGTCGTGGTTGGCCAGCACCCAGGTGGGCGGCGCCCCAACCGCGGCGGTGGAGGCCAGCGTCAGATCGATCACGTTCCGCTGTGAGGCCGCCGTCCACTCGCACATCAGCGCGTCGAAGTTGAACGTCGTGTGCAGTTCGTCCGGCCGGATGTATTTGGCCAGTTCCTCGGCGGGGGTCACCCACGCCTCGGAGACATAGACCCGCGGGCCGAGGCCGGAGTCGGCATAGCTGTCGGCGACCGTACGCCAGCGCCGCAGGATGTCGTGCACGTGCGGCTGATTCATGTACGGAGTGCCGGTGAGCACCATCGCGACTGGCTCGCCGGTCTCGGGGTCGACCGCACAGTCCGGCAGACCGGGCGCCTTGGCCATCGAGTTGGCCACGTCGATCCGGAAGCCGTCGATCCCCCGGTCGAACCAGAACCGCAGGATGTCGTCGAACTCGTCGGCGACCGCCGGATTCTCCCAGTTCCAGTCGGGCTGCTTGATGTCGAACAGGTGCAGATACCACTGCCCGGGTGTCCCGTCGGGATTCGTGGTCCGCTCCCAGGCGCCGCCGCCGAACATGGCCGGCCAGTTGTTGGGCGGCTCGTCGCCGTCGGGACCCTGTCCGTCGCGGAAGAGATAGAGCTCTCGCTCCGCCGAGCCCGGTGCGGCAGCCAAGGCCTGCTGGAACCAGGGATGCTCGTCGCTGCTGTGGTTGGGCACCAGGTCGATCAGCACCCGAAGCCCTCGCGCATGTGCCTGCTCGACGAAGGCGTCCGCTTCGGCCAGGGTGCCGAACTCCGGCAGGATGTCGCGATAGTCGCTGACGTCGTAGCCGCCGTCGGCCAGTGGAGACGCGTACCACGGGCTCACCCAGATGGCGTCGACACCGAGTTCGGCGAGGTAGTCGAGCTTGTCGATCATGCCGCGGACATCACCGGTGCCGTCTCCGTCGGCGTCGGCAAACGAGCGTGGATATACCTGGTAGACGACGGCGCTGCGCCACCACTGAGGATCATCGTTGAAGGACATCCCCATAACCTAATGAGGTGACCACCCCACGCGTCGTTCTGGCCTCCGCGTCGCCCGCCCGATATGGCACTCTGCGACGGGCCGGGATTGTTCCCGAGGTCGAAGTCTCCGGCATTGACGAGGACTCGATCCGAGCCCCCTCAGTTCAAGAGTTGGCGTCGGCGCTGGCCCGGGCCAAGGCCGAGGCCGTGGCAGCTCGCCGACTGAGTAGCCACGCTGGTAGTGGCGGCGATGACGAGGTGGTCATCGGCTGCGACTCACTGCTCGAGTTGGACGGTCTTGCGCTTGGCAAGCCGAGAGATGCCGCCGACGCGGTCCGCCGATGGCGGCTGATGCGCGGCCGCAGTGGTGTGCTGCACACCGGACACCACGTGATTCGACTGCCGGGCGGCGCCTCGCGTACCGCGACTGCCTCGACCACCGTCTACTTCGCCGATCTCGACAATGCCGAGATCGACGCGTACGTGGCCACCGGCGAGCCGTTGCAGGTAGCCGGTGCGTTCACCATCGACGGTCTCGGCGGACCGTACGTGACCCGAATCGAGGGTGATCCGCACAACGTGGTCGGCATCAGCCTGCCGTTGCTGCGGTTGCTGCTGGCCGATCTCGGGGTGAGCTGGGCTTCGCTGCGCCAGTGAGCCTTCCCGTACGGGAGATCAGCGCGTACGGGCAGATCAGCGCGGTCGGAGCACGACGGCCGAGTTGGCGCCCGTACCGGTGAAGCCGCCGGTCCAGCCGTGGCCGGCAAACGTCATCGCCTGGCCGGCAGCCGCCCTCGCATCGATGGTGAATCCCTCCTGAGGAAGAGTGGCTCGCAGATAGTCCTCGATCAGCTCCGGGCTCGGACTGGCCAAGACGATGGTGACCACATTGGGCTGATCGACCCGGGTCGAGATCTGCAGATTGCTCGGCAGGGAGAACTCATCCAGCGGTCCGTTGTTGAAGCCCAGCTGGCGAAGGGTCAAACCGGCCAGCGCCCGGGTCGGCGTGGGCGTTGGCGTCGGCGACTCGGTGGGTGAGGCGCTGACCGAGGGAATCGGTGAGCTCGATGGCGGCTGCGGTGGTTCTTCGGGTGCTGCACCGCATCCCGCCAGCGCCACCGCGGCGATGACCGCGCCCAGCGCCATCCGACCTCTAACCACCCACGAAGGGTAGTCGTTACGGAGTCGCGGTGAGCCTGTCCCCGGCTACCGTCGTCAGGTGGATGCGCAGCTCACCCGCCGCTCGATGCTCAGGTTGTTGGCGGGCCTCTCGGCCACCGGCATCGGGCTCGCCGGCTGCGGCGTCGGTGCGGATCCGGTCAACCCGCTGCCCGCCGAGCAGCTCGTCTTCGGAGTCTCCTCGGTCTCGCCGTGGTCGTCCTCACTGGGCTGGGCGCTGCAGACACCGTCGTTGCTGCTCTACGGCAGTGGTCGCATCATCAGCCAGGATCCAGGCGATCCTGCCGGACCAGGCACGTACACCACCGCCCAGGTTGATCCTCTGGCAGTCGCCCGCCTGGTCGCCCAGTGCGAGCGATCCGGTCTGCTCACCGCCGACTACGACGTCCTTCCGGTGACCGACCTGCCCTCGACCCGGGTCTGGTCGCATGGTGCCACGGGCTCGCAGGAAGTCTCGGTCTACGGCCTGTCGGAGTCCTTCGACGAGTACGCCTCGATCCTGAATCGGCGCCGACGCAAGCAGCTCCGTACCCTGATCTTCGATGCAGAGGCACTGATCGGCGACGGCGGCAGCACGTACGTCCCGGATCGAGTGGTCGTGCTCGAACAGCGCGCTCAGGGAACGGCCACCATCCGCTGGCCGGGCCCCAATCCCGACAGCTTCCTGCACAAGC
>Ga0209368_1001391_pt1 | contig 10681 bp, 9 predicted proteins | sample EBPBio242008_DNA_FD_185862 | JGI IMG/M metagenome (GOLD analysis project Ga0209368, IMG submission 185862) | Wastewater treatment Type I Accumulibacter community from EBPR Bioreactor in Madison, WI, USA - Reactor 1_4/24/2008_ DNA (SPAdes)... | ecosystem: Engineered > Bioreactor > EBPR >...
GCTCCTACGCGCACCCGGCGGCGGTCGAGGTCGAGTTGCAGTCGCGTCAGGCGCGAGGTGTTCACCAGCATGCCGCCGTCGCAGGGCCGAGCGATGCCGTGGCCAGTCGCCTGGACACCGACTCCGACGCCGGCACCGGCCGCCCAATCGATCGCCGCGCGAAGGTCGTCGGTGTCGGACGGCAGCACGACGACCGCCGGATGGTGGATCCCGTTGAGGTTCCAGGCTCTGACCGTGGCGGTGAAGCCTTCGTCGGAGGGCAGGTAGACCTCGCCGCGGATCGCGGCGCGCAGACGCCGTAGCCCGGCGAACGGGATCGCGGGTGCCGTAGTCGCCGGCGTGGAAGGTGCCGGCGTGGAAGGTGCCGACGTGGAAGGTGCCGGTGTGGACATGGTCATGGGTTTGCTCCAGGTGGTTGCTGGCCTGCTGAGGGCGGTGGCGGGGCGCCGTCTGGATCCGCGCGGGCGCCGTGACGAAGATGGAGACCGAGCATCAGTGCGCTGGCCACGAGATAGAAGCCGTGCAGGAACCACAGCGGCCCGACCGGCAGGCTGATCACGTAGCAGGCTTGGACGACATTGCCCACGTTCGCGATCACCAGGCTGGAGCGGCTGTACGACCGCAGATCCCGGGTCCGGATGGCACGGACGAGCATCGGCAGGTAGCTGACGACGAACAACGTCGTCGACGCGCTCCCCGCCAGCAAAGCCATGGCACGCAGGTCCATCCGTGACTCCCGATCTCTTAGTCTCTTTGGGACTATATGATCAGTGTCAGTCCCCAGGGGACTAAAGTCAAGGGCATAATCGAGTCAGCGCTCAGAACGGATCTGGCCGACGTCGAGTCAGGCTCGTGTCATGCCATGCCATGCCAGGCCGAGTGCGTCAGGTGATCAGGGCAGGCAGCCGCTCATACTCGCGTTGGCGGGACGGGTCGAGACAACGGCCGGCGAGGAGCGATGAGACTCCGCGCGATCTACGCCGAGTCCCCGCTGACTCGCTCGACGTCTGGCGATCTGGAGAGCAGCGAAGGACGCTAGCTCTGGCCGCCGAACAGGCTGGTGACTGAGCCGTCCTCGAAGACCTCGTGGATGGCACGGGCGAGCAACGGCGCGATGGACAGCACGGTCAGTTTGTCGAAGCGCCGCTCCGGCGGGATCGGCAGCGTATTGGTCACGATGACCTCCTCGAATGCCGAGTTCCGCAGCCGCTCGATGGCCGGTCCGGAGAGCACCGGGTGGGTCGCGGCGCCGATCACCTTCGCCGCGCCGCGCGACATCAGCGCCTCGGCGGCCTGACAGATGGTGCCGGCGGTGTCGATCATGTCGTCGACCAGCAGACATACCTTGCCCTCGACATCACCGACCACCTCGTGCACGGCCACCTTGTTGGCCACATCCGGGTCCCGGCGCTTGTGGATGATGGCCAGCGCACTGTTCAGCCGGTCGCTCCACATGTCGGCCACCCGGACCCGGCCGGCATCCGGCGAGACCACCGTCATCGTCGAGGTGTCGTACTTGGCCGTGATGTAGTCGGCCAGCGTCGGCAGTGCCCACAGATGGTCGACGGGTCCGTTGAAGAAGCCCTGGATCTGGGCGGCGTGCAGGTCGACCGACATCAGCCGGTTGGCGCCGGCGGTCTTGAACAGATCGGCGATCAGCCGGGCCGAGATCGGCTCCCGGCCGCGATGCTTCTTGTCCTGCCGGGCGTACGGATAGAACGGCGCGACGACGGTGATCCGCTTGGCCGAGGCCCGTTTCAAGGCGTCGACCATGATCAGTTGCTCCATCACCCACTCGTTCACCGGAGCGGCATGGCTCTGGATCACGAAAGCGTCAGAGCCACGGACGGACTCCTCGAACCTCACGTAGGTCTCGGAATTCGCATAGTTCAAGGCCCGGGTCGGCACGAGGTCGACTCCCATCAAGGCGGCCACCTCGTCCGCAAGCTCAGGGTAGGCCCGGCCCGAGAACAGCATCAGATGCTTGTCGTTGGGTTTCTTGACACCGCTCACGTGTGACTCCGCCATCGCTGCCTGCTCCGTCGCCGATCGATTCCCGTGGTCGTCATCGACCGTCCGATTCTTTCGCTTCCCTCGCCGCCGGAGTCGCCTCCGACGTTCCTGCTGCGCTGTCGAGCGCTTCCTGCGCCGCGGCGGCGACCTTCGTGCCGGCCCGCTTGCGCAGCACCCAGCCGCGGATGTTGCGCTGTCGACCTCGTGCCACACCAAGCTCACCCGGGCCGACATCGCCGGTGATGGTCGACCCCGCGGCAACGTACGCGCCGTCGCCCACCACCACCGGAGCGGCCAGGACGGAGTTGCTGCCGACGAAACTGTAGTCACCGACGACCGTGGTCGACTTGTTCACCCCGTCATAGTTGGCGAAGATCACACCGGCGCCGATGTTCGCCCCCCGGCCGATCTCGGCATCGCCCACATATGTCTGATGGGGCACCTTCGCCGCCTCGGCGATCTGGGCGTTCTTGGTCTCCACGAAGGTGCCGATCTTGCCCTTGGCGCCGAGTCGGGTGCCCGGCCGCAGCCGCGCGTACGGACCGACGTCGGAGCCTGGTCCGATGACGCTCAGCTCGGCGTGAGCCCGGACGACGGTCGCGCCCTCGCCCACCTCGACGTCCTTGAGGGTCACCTCAGGGCCGATCGTGGCGCCGGCGGCGACCGAGGTGGCGCCCTCCAGTGAGGTGCCGGGCAGCAGCGTGACATCCGGTGCCAGATCGACCGAGGAGTGCACCCAGGTGGTCGCCGGGTCGAGGATCGTGACGCCGGCGCGCATCCAGTCGAGCAGGATGCGCCGGTTCATCTCGGCGTTCATCGCCGACAGCTGGACGCGGTCGTTGATCCCCTCGGTCTGCCAGTGGTCGGCGATCCGGTGCGCCGCGACCGCTCCGCCGATCGAGCGTGCGTACGCCAGCACGTCGGTCAGATAGAGCTCGCCCTGATCGTTGTCGGTGTCGAGCTGGCCGAGACCGGCCTCCAGCGTTGCGGAGTCGAAGACGTAGATGCCGGAGTTGATCTCGGTGATGGCGCGGGTCTCGTCGTCGGCGTCGCGGTGCTCGACGATCCGGGCGACATGGCCGTCGGCGTCGCGGACGATCCGGCCGTAGCCGGTCGGGTCGGCGATGGTGGCCGTGAGCACGGTGACCGAGGCCCGTTGAGTGCGGTGCTCGAAGAGCAGATCGAGCAGGGTCTCGCTGGTCAACATCGGCACGTCGCCGTAGGTGACCACGATCTCCGGCGGCAGCTGGGCCAGGTCGGCGAGTGCCGCAAGCCCACACTCCACCGCGTGTCCGGTGCCGAGTTGCTCCTCCTGCACGGCCGTACGGACGTGCGGGGCTATCTCGTCGAGATGAGCCTGCACCTGGTCGCGCTGATGACCGACCACCACGACGACCTCTTCGGGGCCGATCTCGGTCGCCGCCGACACGGAATAGCCGAGCAGCGAATGGCCGGCGACCTCGTGCAGCAGCTTGGATCTGCTGGACTTCATCCGGGTGCCCCCGCCGGCCGCGAGCACGATGACCACCGGTGGCGTGGGACCAGACGGTGAATCGAACTGGGTGGCTGGGTCTTGGGCAGCTGGGTCGGATGCAGCTGTGGGGTCGGGTGAATCAGCAGACTCTGGCAGATCGGTGGTCAGACCAGACAACAGCGCTCCTCGGTGCGGGTGCGAACCTCTCCGCTGGCACACGTTACCGGCTGTTCAGCTACCGGCGTGGCCGGTGCACCAATCCGCCGGCCCCTCGATCGCGGTTTTGGTCCCTGGTCCCCCTGTGACGTGGACCAGAGACCAGAAATCCGGCGCAGAAGAGCCGGACGAACCAGGGTCAGTCAGATCAGCAGGCTCAGCGACGCTCAAGCCAGGCGAGAACGGCGAGCACCCGACGATTGTCGCCACCGGCATCGGGTAGGTCGATCTTGGCGAAGATGTTGCCGATGTGCTTCTCCACCGCTCCTGGGGAGACGACCAGCCGGTCCGCGATGGCGGCATTGCTGCGTCCCTCGGCCATTAGGGCCAGCACCTCACGCTCCCGCGGAGTGAGCCGGTCCAACGGATCGGCCCGACGCTGGACCAGCAGCTGAGCGACGACATCGGGATCGAGCACGGTGCCGCCGCCCCGGATCGTGGTGAGCGCATCGGTCAGCACCTCAAGCGAGGCGACCCGGTCCTTCAGCAGGTAGCCCACTCCACCCCGGCCATCGGCGAGCAGCGCCTCGGCGTACGACTTCTCCACATACGCCGAGAGCAGCAGCACCGCCAGGTCCGGGTCGGCCCGCCGGGCCTCGATCGCAGCGCGCAGCCCGTCATCGGTCATCGTGGGCGGCATCCGGATGTCCACGACCGCCGCCTCCGGCCGATACTCGGCAGCAGCCAACACCAGCGACGGAGCATCCCCGACGGCCGCGACCACGATATGGCCGGCCTCATCCAGCAACCGCAGCAGTCCCTCTCGCAGCAACACCGAGTCGTCGGCCACCAGCACCCGCATGGTGCCCGATTCAACCAGTGCCACCCCTGCCCGCCCGATTTCCGGCGTCCTGTCCACGTGTCACGGTGACCAGAAACCAGAAATTCGTGAGGCGGCGATCAGCCGAGCGCGGCCGGAATGGTGGCGGTGATCTGGGTCGGCCCACCGGCCGGTGAGGTCACGGTCAAGGTGCCGTCGACCCCAGCCAGGCGATCGGCCAGACCCGCCAGCCCGTGCCCACGAGACAATGAGGCACCGCCCACGCCGTTGTCGGTGACCACAACGACCACGACCCCGCCGAGCGGGTGGATCTCCACGCTGCATCGGGTCGCGCCGCTGTGCTTCTCCATGTTCGCCAGCGCCTCGGCGACGACGAAGTACGCCGCGTTCTGAGCCACGTCGGACAGCCGTACGTCGCCGACATCAACACTGGTCGGCACCGTGTTGCGGGCGGCCAAGGCGGTGATCGCGGCGGCCAGTCCCTGCTCGGCCAGGATCGGCGGCGCGATGCCACGGGACAGCTGACGGATCTCGCTCAATGCCTCCTGCGTCTGCTGGTACGCCTCGTCCAGCAGTCGCCGGGCCTGCTCGGGATCGGTGCCCATCCGCCGCTGGGCACTGGAGATGTCCATCCCCAGCCGTACCAGTCGCTGCTGCGGCCCATCATGCAGATCGCGCTCCAGCCGGCGAAGGGTCTGTGTCTCCGCCTCACCTGCGGCGCTGCGGCTGGTGGTCAACTGGTTCACCCGGGCCCGCAGCGCGGAGCTCTCGTCCACCAGCAGAGCACGTGCCACGACTTCGTGCAGCCGCACCAGGCCCTGCAACACTGCCGGAGCGGACATGACCAGGATCAATCCCAGCACGGTGTTGAAGAACACATCGGCGAAACGTCCGGGAAACCCGAGCAGATAGGGCAGGCCCTGGTTATCGTCCGGCAGATAGCGACTCCAGAACCAGTAGGTGAGGCCGCCCAGACCACCGAACACCCAGCTCACCGCGACCGAGAAGGTGAACGTACTCAGCACGAAGCCGACCACGGTGTAGATCAGGTCACGCCACGACTGCGGATCGCGCAGTCGACCGAGCATCCGCCAACTCCCGCCCGCCGACGGATAGGCCGTGGCAGGCAACTCGACCCCGGCGTACGCCAGCAGGCCCTTGGTCGCTCGGGCAGTCGCGCCGGCCGCCACCAGACAGCCGACCAGGATGAACAGCCCGACGACCACGACGACCAGGCTCACGCCAAGGCTGAACAGCGTCACCCCGACGATGAAGGCCGCAAGAGAGACGAAGAAGAGACCGCAGATGACGGCGAGGTTCCGGCCTGCTTTGCGCACCATCACCGAGGTCCTGTCGTTCTGCGGCTCGGTTCCATGATCGCGGTCGGCTTCCGGCGTCGGCTCGTACAAGAAGTCCGGGGTGGCGTGCTCGCTGTAGAGAACAGGGTGCCCATTGGATGGAATCGGATAAGCACTGTAGGGATTCGGTTCGTACGACGGTGATTGGCTCATGTCTCCACGGTCCCGGGAACCGCGCCGACGCACGATCAGGCTACCTGGCGAATCGATGGTGGGGATATCCCCACACCTTGCTCCCCGGGTAGGAGTCGAACCTACGTCGCTAATCCTGATTCAAAGTCAGGCGGGCCCTGCCGGCAGACCAACCGGGGATCGGCTGGGTAGAGCACCTGCCTTACAAGCAGGGAGCCCCACGGCGGGGACCAGCGTACGCATCTCAGCGCCAGGCTGCATCCTCAGCCACCGATCGGCCTGCCGCCACAAGCCTGCGGACCGCCATCGACCAGCTCGCGAAACACGATCAGCAAGACTGTGCCCATGGCCACCAGCTCTCGTGACCGCGGCGTCGCCCCTGCCCAGCGAGAACCTACGCGTGCGCGCCGGCCCGGGCGGGTCCGGATGCGCGGCACCGAGCGCCGTGAGCAGCTGATCGAGATCGCTCGGCCGTTGTTCGCCGAGAAGGGATTCGAAGGCACCTCGGTGGAGGAGATCGCGGCCGCCGCGCAGGTCAGCAAACCGGTCGTGTACGAACACTTCGGCGGCAAGGAGGGCCTGTACGCGGTCGTCGTCGACCGCGAGGTCAGCTATCTGCTGACCTCGATCGAGGATGCACTGGCCACCGGCGGACGCTCCCGGGAACTCGTCGAGCAGGCCGCGCTGGCGCTGCTGGACTATGTGGAAACGCACACCGACGGATTCCGGATCCTGGTCCGCGACTCCTCGGTCGCGAGCTCCTCGGGGTCCTTCGCCAGTCTGCTGAGCGACATCGCCTCTCAGGTCGAAGGCTTGCTGGTCACGGAGTTCAAGCGACACGGGCTGGAGGCCAAGACCGCCCCGATGTATGCCCAGATGCTGGTCGGGATGATCGCTCTGACCGGCCAGTGGTGGCTGAACGCCCGCAAGCCGAAGAAGTCCGAGGTCGCCGCCCACCTGGTCAACCTGGCCTGGAACGGCCTGGCCCACCTCGACACCAAGCCGCGGCTGGTCACCGATCCCTGAGCTGCGCCGCGCCTGGCGCCGCCGGGTCACAGACGACCCCAGGTCCGGTGGCAAATTCGTACGCCTGGCGCCACCGGGCCAAGAACGATCACCCACCACGCGCACGGGGCAGACGTCTGCCGCCACGGGGCCACAGACAACCGCAATTCCGGAGGGTTTGCGCGATGCCGAGGCAGTGATCTAGAGTTTCCTCTAGAACGTTACAGAAACATCGAATCAGGACTACACTTCCCGTGCCTCAGGCCCCCACCCTGCCTACTCGGCCCGTTCGCGCCGCCACCCCGCTGTCCAGCCGCACGGCCGTCAATGCCGTACTTCTCATGTTCGCCGTCAACGGCATGCTCCTGGGTGGCTACGGCGGCAGTCTCCCTTCGGTGCGGGACCGGCTGGATCTCGATGCCACTCAGATCGCGATCATGCTCTTCAGCGGCGGACTGGCCGGCATCACCACCATGCAGATCGGCGGCCGGCTGGCCGACAAGATCGGGGCACGTCGCATCGTCTTCGCCGGCCTGCCGCTGCTGATCGCCGCTGCCGTCGTGCTGGCCTTCGCGCCCACGTACCCGATCGCGATCGTCGCCGGGCTGTTGTTCGGGCTCGGCAACGGCGCCATGGACATCGCCATGAACGCCCTGGGCGTGCAGGTCGAAGCCGCCCGCCGCCGGCCGATCATGAGCCGGTTCCACGCCTTCTTCTCGATCGGCAACTTCGTCGGTGCCGGTGTGGTGCTCGTGATGGCCAAGGCGCTGGGCATCACCGGCTCAGGCATCGTGTTGCCGGTGATGGTCACCCTCGCCGCCATCGCGGTGGCCGTGCTCGTCCTGCTGGTCCGCATCGCACCGGAGGCTGCGGTCGTCAGCCACTCCACGGACGGCGGCGCCCGGACGAAGATCCCGGCGATGGCCTGGGTGCTCTGTCTGATGTCGATGGCGTTCGGGCTGTCGGAGGGTACGGCGGTCGACTGGTCGTCCCTGCACGTCACCGATGTCGCCCAGGTCGACCCCACGGTCGGCGCCCTCGGCCTGATCGCGGTCAGCGGCTTCATGGTGATCATCCGGCTGTTCGGCGACGGCCTGGTGGCCCGCTTCGGTCGGCGCACCGTGGTCCGGTACGGCGGCGCCTGCGCGGCCGTCGGGTATGCGATGGTCGCCCTGGTCAGTTCGCTGCCGCTGCTCGTCGTCGGTTGGGCACTGGTGGGATTCGGGGTCGGCATGATCGCCCCGCAGGTCTATGCGGTGGCCGGTCACCTGGGCGGCGGCCGAGTGCTCGCCGTGGTGGTGACCTTCGGGTACGCGACCTTCCTCGCCGGGCCCGCCATCATCGGCTTCCTGGTGAATCACGTCGGCATCCAGCACGCCATGGTGGTGCCCGCCCTGCTGTGCGTCGGCGTCGTGTTCCTGGCCAGCACGCTCCCCAAGACCGACGCGGACCTGGAGAACGCCCGCACCGCGCGCTGACCGTTCCGAACCCGCAGGTTCGAGCCTTCTACACTGCGATGCGTGCCCGCTGCGCCGTCCGAGTCTCCTGAGTCATCGGGACAGCTGCGCGACGAGGTCGATCGGTTGGTCGAGGCCTGGCGGCGGGAACGCCCTGACCTCGATGTCTCCCCGATGCAGGTGCTCTCGCGGGTGACCCGGCTGGCCCGGCACCTGGACAAGGTACGCGGCACAGCCTTCGCGGCCTCGGGCCTGGAGTCCTGGGAGTTCGACGTGCTCGCCGCGCTGCGCCGAGCCGGCCCGAGCCACCACCTGTCCCCCGGTCAGCTGCTCAAGGAGACCATGGTCACCTCGGGCACCATGACCAACCGGATCGACCGGCTCAGCGCCCGTGGCCTGGTCACCCGCGACCCCCATCCCGGGGATCGGCGGGCCGTCGTGGTCGCGTTGACCGAGTCCGGTCGTGAGGCGGTCGATCAGGCCTTCGCCGATCTGATGACGGCGGAGCAGCAGATCCTGGCCGAGTTGGCTCCGCAGCACCGGCAGGCCATCACCGTCGCGCTCCGCGAGCTCTTGGCCCGGTACGGCACCGACTTCGACTCCTGAACCCACCATCGGCACACAAGTTGCTGGCTTGTCCCCGACATCGGGGGCTGAGCCAGCAATGTGGTTGGCGTACCGGTCAGCTCAGCCGAGCAGCCGTGCCCCCGGCACGGGTCCGACGACTGGCCGGGCGGTGCGCACCACACCATCGGCGGTGAGCGCCACACACAGGTCGATGGCGGCCGCCTCCGAGGCGACGAGGAAGGCGCAGGTCGGGCCGGAGCCGGAGACGATCCCACCCAACGCGCCGTAGTCCAGCCCCGTCTCCAGAGTACGGCGAAGCTGCGGCTGCAGGTGGAAGGCCGGCTCCTGCAGGTCGTTGACCAGCGCCTTGGCCAGCCGGCCGGCATCACCGGCCCGCAAGGCGGCCATCAGCTCGGCCGGCACCTGGGGCTTGGTCGCATCGGGCCGCAGCTCGTCATAGGTGCGATAGACCGCTGGCGTCGACAATCCGGTCCAGCCGAAACCGAGCACCCAGTGATAGGACCCACGTGCGAGTGCGGGGACCACCTGTTCGCCCCGGCCGCCACCGAGCGCCGTACCACCGAGCAATGCGAACGGCACGTCGCTGCCCAATTCTGCGGCCAGGGCCAGCATCTGCTCCAGCGACACGTCCAGCGCCCACAGGTCGGCGCAGGCCAACAGGGCCGCCGCACCGTTGGATGATCCGCCGGCCAGCCCACCGGCGACGGGGATCGACTTCTGGATCGACAGCGCCACTCCGAGCGGCTGGCCGTCGCCGTGCTTCGCGGCGAGCAGCCGGGCCGCCCGCAGCGCCAGGTTGCGTTCGTCGCACGGCACCTGACTGGCGCCCTCGCCGCTCACCGAGACGGTGAATACGCCGGGCTCGTCCCAGACCGCCTGGATCTCGTCGAATAGCGACACCGCCTGATAGACGGTCGCCAGTGGATGGAAGCCGTCGGGTCGCGGCGGCCCCACGCACAACGCCAGGTTGATCTTGGCCGGCACGCGGACGCGGACGCCAGCGGGCACGGGCGTGATCGGGGCAGACATCAACCGAAGGCTAGCCCGCGGCTCAGCCGGGCCTCACACCGCGCTGCCCGGGATGCTCCGAATCTCAGCCAGCAGCCACCGTGAGCTGCTCGGCGATCCGCGCGTACGCGGTCACGTCCAACACCTCGCCGCGGGCCTGGGGATCGACGCCGGCCGCCTCGAGCGCAGCCGAGGCAGCCGCGGACGAACCGGCCAGCCCCGCCAGCGCGGAACGCAGCATCTTGCGGCGCTGCGCGAACGCCGCGTCGATCACCGCGAAGACCTGCTCCCGGGTCGCTGTCGTATCCGGTGGGGGGCGCCGGGTGATCGAGACCAGTCCCGAGTCGACGTTGGGCACCGGCCAGAAGACACTCGGCGGCACCGTCCCGACCCGCGCCGTGGCGGCGTACCAGGCCATCTTCACCGAGGGGATGCCGTACGTCTTCGACCCTGGTCCGGCGGCCAGCCGGTCAGCCACCTCGGCCTGCACCATCACCAGCCCGTGCTGCCAACTCTCGAAAGTGGCGAGCAAGTGCAACAGCACCGGCACCGATACGTTGTACGGCAGATTGGCCACCACCCGGGTGGGCTCGTACGGCAATTCAGCCACCCGGAGTGCATCCGCCTCGACGACCGACAGCGCTGCCGA